>Ga0209287_10000253_pt1 | contig 35538 bp, 28 predicted proteins | sample PPLLak3cmMay2015_2_FD_187255 | JGI IMG/M metagenome (GOLD analysis project Ga0209287, IMG submission 187255) | Freshwater sediment microbial communities from Prairie Pothole Lake near Jamestown, North Dakota, USA - PPLs Lake P8 Core (1) Depth... | ecosystem: Environmental > Aquatic > Freshwater... | reverse complement strand
GAGATTTCAACAGAGATCAAACTGTGCAGAAATTGATTATATACGGTTGAAGGAGTATTTTACATGACAAACGGTTCGGAACCCGGTACAGCCGGTTCAAAGCTGGATTTGAAACAACTCATATTTCTTTCAATAGGCATTGCTCTCTTTTTAATCGTTTATTACTCGCCTCCATGGACGGATGCCGTTGACCCGGCAGGAAAGCATTTTCCTCTTACCAAGGAAGCAAAAGGCGCTCTTGCCGTCTTTCTTCTTGCCGGAACATGGTGGGTTTTCGAGGTCCTTCCGATAGGCATAACCGGAATTACCATAGGAGTTCTTCAGGCACTCTTCTTTGTACGTCCGGCAGCCGACGCTTTCAAGGATTTCATGGACCCTTCGGTTCTTTTTATATTCGCCTCTCTGGTAATAGGCATGGTATTTACCAAAACAGGGCTCACGAAGCGTCTTGCCTATAAAATGCTGATGATAGTCGGCGAAAGAACAGGTATGATTTATCTCGGATGCCTTGTAGTAACCGCGTTGCTCACGCATATAATGGCTCACACCGCCGTGGCGGCAACCATATATCCGCTCCTTCTGGCGATATATTCCCTATACAGCGATGACAACAAGCCCACCAAATTCGGAAAGGGCTTGTTCATAGGCATGGCCTTTGTGGCGGGCGCGGGAAGCATTATAACCCTTCTGGGTTCGGCGCGAGCCATAGTAGCTCTCGGATTTTTCAAGGAAATCACAGGAAAAGATGTTTCTTTTTTCGAACTGAGCTACTACCTTGCTCCGTTAGGGTGGAGTATGGTCTTTCTCATATGGGGTTTTCTGATGGTTTTTTTCAAGCCAGAAAAAGCCGCAATCCCGGGGTTGAGAGAAAAGGCAAGACAACTTAATTCCGAAATGGGCGCACTTAAAAGGGATGAAATAATCGGAGCTGTTCTGGTTTTTTGTGCAATTGCTTTCATGTCCTTACAATCTTTTGTTCCGGCATTCAAACCTTTCAACAAATCAGCTGTTATTCTTGTTTCAACGATTCTTTTTTTTATCTCGGGTATCTTGGATATCAACGACCTTGAAGAGCTTCCCTGGAATATTATACTTCTCTTTGCAGGCGCCATGAGTATAGGTTTCTGCCTCTGGCAGACTGGCGCAGCCCAGTGGCTTGCAATAAACTGGCTGAGTTTTTTCAAGGATTCACACTGGTTTGTTTTTGTTATGAGCATAGCGGTTTTCGTACTTGTCATGACAAATTTTATAATGAATGTGGCTGCTATCGCCATATCTTTGCCAGTGGCCCTTGTGGTTGCTCCGTATCTCAATATCGCTCCCGAGGTAATTCTGTTTGTATCTCTTGTCACTGCAGGCATGCCGTTTGTTCTGCTTGTGGGAGCAGCGCCGAATGCTATAGCCTATAATTCAAAACAGTTTACAAGCGGTGAATTCTTTATGGCAGGCATTCCTGCGAGCATTATCCTTCTGGTCGTTCTTGGATTTGCAATACTTGTGTTATGGCCGCTCATGGGCATGCCGGTTCTTCTGGCTCGCTAAATATATGCCATGCAAAATACATTCTTCCGAACTCGAGCAGGAGTCTGATCATGAATAACTTTATTGTTAAGGACCTGATGGTTCCGCTTTCTGAATATGCAACCGTTCAGGAAGGATCAACGCTGTTTGAAGCTGTTCTCGCCCTGGAAAAAATTCAGGAGGAATTTGATCGTGAACATGCCCCTTACCAGCATCGCGCCGTTTTGATTCTAAACCGGAATAAAAAAGTTATCGGCAAACTGAGCCAGCTTGGAGTACTTCGCGCAATTTTGCCTCAAAATGAACGTAATCAGCAAATTGAAGATATCAGCCGCTTTGGGTTTTCAGCGGGACTTACTAACAGTCTTAGGGAGAAGAACCGCCTGGAAGAAGGCATTTTGAATGATATTTATAAAAAGGCCGTTCTGATGAAGGTGGAGGATTATATGCAGACACTTTCCGAAGGCGAATATGTTGATGAAAATACTTCTCTTGATACAGCCATATACCAACTGGTTACCGGAACACATTTGTCCTTGATAGTGACCAGAAGGGATGAAATCATAGGCCTTTTAAGGATGTCAGATGTGTTTGCCGCTGTTTTCCATGCGATGAAAAGCGGCGAACTAACTGAATAGACAAGGAGCGACTATGCAGGCATTGGAAAAGCTTCGTGACCGCATTATTCAGAGGGTCAATATCAACCTGAGAGAGCTCGGTTTCGATGTGACTCCATACATGCATGAACTTACTCCAATCAAGCAAATGGTTAAGTTTTATGCATTTTATGGAATTACGCCGCACCATCCGCTCAATTTTCAATTTACACACTCAAATTTGGCCGGCAGCTATTTTTTAGGAAGATGCAGGGTGACAAACTCGCTGCTTTACAAAAGCGACATCCGGGGAGATGAACTTAAAAAAGAAGGCTCTGTGTTTCAGTTTCAGCAGTTTGAAATCCCGATAAACCGGGATGAACATATTGATATCGAAGATAGTTTTCTGATCAAAACCCTTGTCCATAATTATTCTCATGACCCTGAAACTCTTGAAAAATTCTTCATCAAAGATACTATTTCCATGCATTATGCCAATATCCATGGATCACCTTCGGACGGATGCTTCCTGGGCCCTTTTTCAACCGTTGACCTGACCACAATGCATGATTGCGTAGTTGGTACCTTTTCTTATATCCAGGCGGGTGAGATCAGCCATATTAAAGTCGATCCCGGAACCGTCTGGATCCGAAGCTCCGACAAATTCAATTTTTTGTACCGGTATGAAAAGAACCACCTGGACAATTATATTAATTTTACTGCCGGCAACCGGCCAAAAGGACCGCTATTTGACTTCGTGGAAGATAGGAAGAAAGACTTTGAGCAGATTTTTGCTATGGTCAACATCGATCCCCCCCGGTCGGTTCCCGGCAGCGCCTCGCTTGACCGGTATGCGGTTATAAAGCCTCACACCAATATAAGCGAGAATGTGCTGGTTGCCCAGCGGGCCTATCTTCAAAACTCGTGGCTCGGCAAGGGCGCCAACGCTCAGGAAAACTGCTATATCATAAATTCCCGGCTGGAAGGATTTGATATAACTGCCCATGGCGGAAAAATTATCGAAGCGGATTTGGGCAAAAAAGTCTTTGTCGGGTTTAATAGCTTTCTGAGGGGAAGGCCCGACGCCAGGCTGACCGTAGGAAAAGAGAGCATCATAATGCCCCACACCATAATCGATATTAGCGATCCTCTCACAATTCCGCCTAACCATATAGTCTGGGGGCTGGTAAGAAACAAGCACGATCTGGAAACCAGCAGTATGCCCTTAAGCGATTTTTCCGCAATAGAAAAAAAATTTTCGCTGGGAAATATGATCTTTGAAGGCAGCGGCGCAAGTTTTGTTTCAGCTTTACAGCACCGAATCGAACATATCCTGGAAGCAAACGGCGCGTTCTTCAATGGCGCTGAAAACAAGGGACATGCACAAAAAAACCAGAGCATATCCTTCAACACGATTCAGCCTTATCCGATGGGCAAACTTAAAGGATTGTATCCTTCGATTATTATACAGCCTTAATAAGATCCCGTTGCTGTGTTATAATTTTGGCCATACCCATATTGAACCAAAACGCGAGTGCATTTCCCGACCGCTCTGCGGCGGGGAGCTTCAATGTCAGAAGAATTATAAGGTATACTGAAATTTATTCCGCACAAAAAATTCCGGAGATTAAAGCCGGGGGGGTACGGAAGATCCGTTTCCGGATGGAAACTATTTAAAATAAGTCAGCAACGCATTAAGATATGTAAGCGGATGGGGCGGGCAACCGGGAATAAACAGGTCAACCGGGATAAGACTGTCTAAACCTTTCGAGACTTCCGGACTGCCGCTGAACGGACCTCCGGAGAGAGAACAACACCCTGCGGCAATCACAACTTTAGGTGATGGCACTGCTTCATATGTTTTGAGCAAGGCTGTCTTCATATTGCGGCTTATCGGTCCGGTGACAACAATCCCGTCTGCATGCCGGGGAGAAGCCACAAAGTTGATGCCAAATCTGGCCAGATCGAAAAAAGGCGTCGCCAGCACGTTCAGGTCTGCTTCACAGGCGTTGCATCCTGCGGCAGAGACCTGTCGAAGCTGCAGAGAACGTCCGAAAAGAGCTTTAAAGTGCTGACTGGCATGCCGGGACAGGTCAGGCAATCTGCCGGCGGTCCACAAGTGTTCTTTTAGGGAAACGGCTAATTCAAAATTCCTGGAAAACGAGATAAATTTTCCTTCAGAAAGACGTTCACAGGTTCCACAAAAAACACATCGGCCAATATCGATCATTTTACGCTGAGGGTCAATTGCATTCTGCGGGCAAGCGTCGGCACACTGCATGACTACATCGTCCGGGGCGCTCAAATTGATAATTGGCAGACCGCGGTAGCGGGAAGACAGTTCGATCTTTTCTTTCGGATATCGGCTGGTTCTATAGCCCTGTTCAAACCTGTTTTTAAGCGTCTTCAGCATTGTGTTTTCTCTTCAATTTATTATTCATAAAAAATCTTTGTATGCTCACTATTCCGACACTCTCCATAATATATAGAGTAACTCTATAGATCAAACCCGCAGTAGGACAGGTTGAAACTCTTATTGTTTAGGGGAAAATCAGAAATTCCGGTATCCCGCAAAGCCATAGCCAGGCCGTTCCAGTTATGAAAAGAAGGATCCTTGACCTTGTAGCGGAGTATCTTACCGGCGGCATCCGTCAAAACGCAGTGAGATAACTCGCCGCGCCATGCTTCGTTGACTGTCACGACAAAAGATGATGGCGCCGGATTAAAAGAGCCGCTGACGACACATTCTGTTTTAACATGATCTTTCAGCAGAGACTGGATAATAGAGATGGATTCCAGTACCTCATGCGCCTTCAATTTGGCCCGGGCGTAAACATCTCCGGCAAGCTCAACATGTTCATTGATATCAAGAAAGCGATAATGCTCGGTAGGAAAATTACGCCGGGCATCATATGCAATTCCGCAGGCGCGCGCTGCCGGCCCCACCAGACCAAGCTTCTCTGCATCCAGACGGCTGACGGCCCCGCAATTCTCAAAGCGCGATAGAACGCTGTGTGTGGAGAATAAAAGATCGATGACGTGTTCAACCTGGGGTGTAAGTTCATTTATTCTTTCCGTAAGCGTTTTGCGGTTCTCTTCGGTCATTTGAAAACAAACCCCGCCCGGGCGCACAAGCCCTTTGCCGAAACGGTTTCCGCACAGCAAGAGGGTCATGTTGAGGAAGTCGCCCCGCATCCGGCCGCAATAATTGGCAACAGGCAGAAAGGCCACGTCGCCGCTTAAGGCGCCGAGGTCTCCTACATGATTGGCGATTCGTTCCAGCTCCTGTGCAATCGTCCGGATAATACGCGCACCTCCGTCGGGCCTTACATAGGCTAATCCCTCAAGAGCCTGAGCCATGCACAGGCAGTTGCCTATAGCCGTATCGCCTGCAATTCCTTCGGCTATAACAGGCAGTCGTTTGAAATCGGCATTGCACATCAGATTTTCAACGCCCCTGTGCTGGTATCCAAGTTGTATTTCCAGATGCAGCACACGCTCTCCGACGCAATTGAACCTGAAGTGCCCCGGTTCAATCACTCCCGCATGCACCGGCCCCACGGCAACCTCGTGAACCTCCTCACCTTCTACCGTGTAGTAGTCATAATTGCCGGGAATATCCTGTGAGTAGTTATTCCCGAAAACATCCGGCAGACCGCGGCTGTTGGCATGATATCGAACCATTTTCAGCCAGGGGTGGCCTTCCGGTCTGATGCCGAACTGCTCGGCCATTTCCCGTTCAAACATGTGGAAAGGCTCACTTTGAGCAGAAAAAGCAGGATAATTTTGCGGAACATCGCAGCTGGCTGCAAGCAGAAGTTTATCTGTCCGGAAAACGGCCATCAGACTGACCGCGCTGCCGTCATTGTATGCAAAATAGTGGACGATCTTGCCGCCTTCACCTATGATGGCAAGAACTTCGTGTGAAAATTCGTCAAAAGCAAGGCGTGGAATGATATCCCTGGCTATTGCCTTGCCATTTACAATTTGTTTAAAAACCGTTTTCATCAAAATACTCCACCGATTACGGTTACAGCCTGGGTTATGGTCCGGGACAATATATCAGGAACCCAGAAACATAAAAACAGTGACGTCAAAAGCAAAGTATACTGTGGCCAGACCATGCTTGCGATCTCTTCCATTCGAACGGCTGTGCGATACCCCTCAAAAGAAATTTTAAGAGCATGATTGGTAAAACCTGCAAAAATGACACACAGGCTGACGATAAAAATTCCTGCTCCAACATAATGGCCGTTGCTGAAAGCGCCCATAACGATAAGCAGTTCTCCGATGAAAATGCCGAATGGCGGAAGCCCGGCAATACCGATAAATCCGCAGAAAAAAGCTATGAAAGTTCGTGGCATCCGGCGGACAAGACCCCCTGTGTCTTCGATCAGCCGGCTGCCGAAAGCCAGCAGAATGTTGCCTGAAGTTAAAAAAAGAGACGATTTGATAAGGCTATGGTGAATCAGGCATAATATGGCCCCGTAGGCGCCCAATCCCCCAACGCCGGTTCCGAAAGCTATAATGCCCATATTTTCAATACTGGAATACGCCAGGAGTCTTTTATACTCGGTCTGTTTGAGAATAAACGTTGCGGCGGCCAGCATCGATATGAGTCCGAAAACCATCAAAATCCTCCCGGAAAATGACTCCAGACCGGCAGCAATCATGATCTTGTGGGTTTTAAAAATTCCAAGATACGCACAGTTGAGCAACACTCCGGAGAGAAGCGCCGAAGCCGGGCTAGGCGCTTCGCTATGGGCATCAGGCAGCCAGGTATGCATGGGAGCAAGTCCCATCTTCGTGCCATAGCCCACAAGAATGAAAACAAAGCCGGCCTTGAGCCAAAGCGGATCCAGCTGCCGGGCTGAATTGGTGAGGGCGGAAAAGGATACCGGCACATGAACATTTCCCACATCCATGGCAAGTGTAATCAGCACCGATCCCAGCAGGGCAAGGGCGATTCCTACCGAACAAATCAGCACATATTTCCAGGTGGCTTCGAGAGAGGTGGCCGTCCGGTGAGTAAAAATCAAAGGGGCGCTTGCAAGAGTCGTTGCCTCTATGGCAATCCACATTACCATGATATGGTCCGAGAGGGTAACCATGGTCATAGTTGATAAAAACAGGAGCATGGACCCGGTAAAAATGTTTTCAGAACGGAGATTAGATTTTTTGAGATAAGCTGTTGTATAAATTGAAATAAGAAAAAAAAGCAGTGATATGACGATAAGCGACAAAAGACCTTCTGGAGTCACTGCAAAATAGGCCGGAAAAACCGGTTCCGGCCACCCGGTCCAAAGCATGAGAGATAAAATAAGATGAACGGCGCCGGTAAGAACCAACAGAGTGCGTCCTTTTCCGGGGAGAACAAACGCTACAATACCGGTAAGAAACGGGATCAGAAATACAATTTCAACCATGAAACACCTATTCCTTTAGTGTTCTGAGAAGCGACGTATCTACGCCATCAAACTGCTGCTTTATATTCTGCAGAATAACTGCCATGATCATGACTCCGGCCAGCACATCAAGAAGAATCCCAAATTCCACGATGTGGTGAACGCTGGTTGAAAAAGTGGTTCCTACGAGATAGATCCCGTTTTCCATCATGATATAGCCGAGGACCATGGCAATGGCGTTACGATGCCCCATAAGCACAAACATACCGCCCGCCAGAAGAGCAATGGCAGTGGGCATCAGCAGGACATGATTGCTGATAGCAGGCAAATTGAATCTATCGCCTATAAAGGCCGCTGCGGCAATTAATCCCAGCCATGCCAGCATGGATGCGTGTTGGCCGAATATGGGCTCTACTTCCCGGCGAATGGCGACCTTTTTAATGGCCAGATAAATACTTAGCGGAATAACAATTCCCCGAATCAACAAAGTCACCAGGTTAAAGGCTATACCTGAAGCGGAAAGGTTATGCCCTATTAACAGCGGCACGATGGACACCACGATTCCCTGGAAGCCTATTACCCTGATCAATACCGGAAGACGGCTTGAACCAAAGGAAAGCAAAATCGACAGCAGCACAATAGAAAGAACAGTATCAACCAGATGGGTCATTTCAAGAACTCCAGGGTAACAATGATTGCGAAAAATGCCAGAGCAAAAGAAGTCAGGATGAATTTGGGAACTTTATCCATTTTATACCGGGCCATGACCGATTCAGTAACACCCACCACCGCGTATACAACCAGAAGAGCGGCAATGAACTGGCAGCCGTTTAAAGCCGGATGGTCCGGATTAAACGGGGCAATTAGACGGCTGACGACAGCTGAATAGAAAAAGAGCTTGCAAAAGGAGCCCAGTTCTACGAACCCGAAATCGGGCCCGCTGTGATCCAGCACCATAACCTCGTGGATCATGGTCAGCTCCAGATGGGTTGCCGGATCATCTACAGGAACTCGTGCATTTTCGGCAAGCAGGACAATAAATAAGGCAATTATAACAAACAGCAAAGGCGACCCTGCCGTCTGCCAGAGACCAAGAGGAAGGCTGCCTGATAAATATGCGGCAAGGCTTAAATCGCCGGTAAGCATGAAAAACAGGATCAAAATCATAAAGAGAGTCGCTTCGCAGATAATTGAGTAGTAGGCTTCCCGGGCAGCGCCCATACCCTCGAAAGGAGAAGCGGTATCCATAGCAGCGGCAATGGTGAAGAAACGCCCCAGCCCGAGGAGATAAATAATAAAAATAACATCGCCATGAAACGACAAAACAGGCCGGTAACCGGCTAAAGGCAGAAACATCAAGGCCATTGCGGCAGCACATAATGAAATGACAGGACCCAGCTTGAATATTAAGGTTGTGCTGGTGCTGTATACCGAACCTTTTTGAAAAAGCTTGATTATGGTATAATAATGAATAAGGATTGGCGGACCCTTTTTCCCACCGAAAAAGGCCTTCACCTTCAGAATGACCGCTGCAAAAAACGGCGCCAGAAGGATCGCAAGGAACCAGAGTATAATGGATATAGTCATAGATCTGTCTCATTCATAAAAATTTAACTTGTTTACTCTTCCCTGCCCTGCCATCTCCCTATTTCCTGCTGCCGGGCTATATGAAAAACAGCAAAACAATGATAGCTAAAAGAATATAGCCGATATAAAGATGAATATCACCGTGCTGAATCCAGCGAAATTTTGCGAATAAAGCCAGAACAGGATCTACAATAACGGCGTTCATATACAGCTCAGCCACATCATTGATCTTGCTGTGATAGCGGGAGTGGCCGGGAAAGCAGCCTTCTATCCTGGCGTGCTCTTCGTGCCGCGGAGCCACCGTCCAGAAAAAAGCAAGAATCGAGGAGGCATAAGATGAACCGGTGTATTGCATTTTGGCGGTAGGTTGCGTAAATCCGCACCCCCAGGTACCGGATTGTGTTATCGTTTTGCCCCGGTAGAGGAGAGTGCGAGCGGTCAGTGAAACAATGATCAAAGCGAAGAATATCGCCGAGACCCTGGTAATATTGCCGGTAAACCGAATAAAGGGTTCAAGCAGCGCAGGCTCAAACCCTGTTCCGATAGCAGATACCCCGTGGATCGCCATAAGAACAAACGTCCTCGGAAACACGCCTACCAGAGTGCAGATTCCGGCCAGCACCAGCATGGGAATCAGCATGGTCAAGCCTTTCTCATCGATATTTTCCGCGGCACTGCTGCGCGCCTCACCCTGGAAAACCACCCCAAAGACTTTGGTGAAACAGGCCAGAGCCAGTCCACCGATTACGGCAAGACTGATAATTGCCAAAAGGATGGGTATGAAAGCCGTCCTGTTCGGATTCATTCCTTCAAAGCATCCGAAATAAATCAATACTTCACTTACAAACCCATTGAAAGGAGGCAATCCTGAAATAGCCAGAGATCCTATCAGAAAAGTGGTCCCGGTTATTTTCATTTTTTTCAGAAGCCCCCCCAGCGCATCGATGGCAAGTGTGCCTGTCTTATGAACCACCATGCCCGCTCCCATGAATAACAGCGATTTAAAAATTGCATGGTTGAGTACATGCAGCATTCCTCCTGCAAAACCCAATAAGGCCATCAAGGGTTTACCTGATGATACTCCGATCATGCCGATACCGATACCGATCAGAATGATCCCGATATTTTCAACACTGTGGTAAGCCAGCAAACGTTTGAGGTCGTGCTGACCGAGAGCGTAAACCACTCCGAGGACTCCTGAAATCATGCCGGCAAAGAGCAAAATTTCACCGAACACCGGCGTGTGGAAATCAAGCAGGGCATACATACGCAAGATGCCGTAGATCCCGGTTTTGATCATAACTCCGGACATGACGGCTGAAATGTGGCTAGGCGCAGCGGGGTGCGCGTGAGGAAGCCACACGTGGAAAGGGAAAACGCCAGCTTTTGAACCGAACCCGATAAAAGTGAAGATAAACACCACCATTTTGGCCGCGTTCGTCAATGCAGCCATCTCTTTAAAATCGAAACTGCCGGTACAGGAATATATGATCCCGAAGGCCGCCAGAATAAACATGGCTCCCACATGGGAAAAAACAAAATAGAGATATCCGGCTTTGCGGTTTTCTGCCTTATGATGGTTGTATATCACCAGAGCAAAAGAAGAGAGGGACATGGTTTCCCACAAAAGCATGAAAGTAATGATGTTTGTGGCGGTTACAACCAGAGCCATGGAAGCCGTCAGCAGACTGAAGAAAAGATAATTAACCGCTGTCGCCCGTGGCTTTTCCTCCTCGTGCATATAATGGAAGCTGTAAATTGCTGCCAGCATAGAGATGCCAAAGATAAGGACCAGAAAAAAAGCAGAGAGAGCATCTATTTGAAAGGATAAGGTAAAATGGCGCAGATAATAAATCGAGGCACTCGCCGGTACCGGGTGGATCAATTTTAACGCGGCATCACACAGGCCCAGGAGACATCCGGATGCAATCAATAGGGCGCTGGCCGACTTCATCAGGATGAAATGCCGGTTCAGAAACAGGGCCAAAACCCCACCTGAAACTATTACAGTAATAGATAGAAAAAAAAGATACACGCATTCCTCTCTTTATAGCGCTTCGGCCCGGCCTGTTTCATGCTCGCACTTTTCCGTCTCAGTCCTCATGCGGTATAAAACGAACAAGCAAACAGCCGACAACCGTTGAGTCAAGTGCTATTATTGCATAAATATCTACAAGTCAACAGCCTTTATTCCCCCTCCCGGCACCTGCACTTACAAGAATCTCTTTATAAAACAATCGCCTGGGTCTTACAGCTTGAGAAAGAATCTTTTTCGTTTATCGTTTTCATTTATCGTGCTTGTTGACGTTGAAAAAAGCTGCTACTTTTGCAAAAGCATAAAAATTTACTATGGATATCGCATGCAAGCACTTGATAAAAAAATATTCGGCACTCTCTTTTTTTCAATATTTACGGCCGTAACAGGCGTTGGAATAGTCGTTCCGTTATTGCCCGTTTATGCCCATGATCTTGGAGCAAGCGGGCTTTATATAGGGCTGATATTTGGCGCCTTTTCCCTCTCAAGAACAATCCTGCTTCCATATTTCGGAAGATTGTCCGATAAAAAGGGGCGAAAGCCAGTTATTGTCGCAGGCCTGCTCTTCTATGCAATAGTGTCCGCCGCATTTCTCTTCTCAACGGACATCAAAACCCTTATCCTGTTCCGGTTTATACAGGGTATTGCTTCGGCTATGATTATGCCTGTTTGTCAGGCATATGTCGGAGACATAACTCCAGTGGGAAAAGAAGGATTCTTTATGGGTATGTTCAACATGTCCATGTTTTTCGGTTTGAGCATAGGCCCGCTTATCGGAGGCTTCGTTAAAGATTATTACAGCCTTGACACAGCTTTTGCCTGCATGGGCTTTCTATCGTTAACAGCATTTATAATAAGTCTTTTTTTTCTTCCTCCCACAATCACTGAAAAAGCCATGGCAAACAAAAAGAGCCCAAAAAAGTGGAAACATATAATAGGCGACCGGAATATTGCAGGTCTTTTTATTTTCAGATTTGCCTATACGGCGTCTATCGGAATAATATGGTCCTTTCTGCCGGTTTTCACAAATCTGGAATTTTCCCTTTCAGGTTTCTCAACCGGCATACTCGTCACTCTGGGTGTTTTAATCAGCGGGATACTGCATACTCCTATGGGAATTGCAGCCGATAAATTCAACAAGCAATTTCTTATTGCAACAGGAGGATTTGCTGTTGTATTTTCCATGCTCTTTTACGGAAAAGCCGAATGCTTTAATGACCTGTTGTTTGCAAGTATTCTTTTTGGTATCGGAGGCGGCATCTCAATGCCTGCACTCATGGCCATTGCGGTATATAAAGGTAAAGAGACGGATTCCATGGGATCTGTTATGGCACTCATAACAACAGCTCACAGCCTCGGCATGTTGATCGGATCATTGGCGGCCGGCCTGATAATGGATATGTTCAGGCTCCGCAAAGCTTTTTATTCCGGAGCCGGCATCATGGTAACTGGCATAATATTATTCCTTTTCTTGATGCGTGACAGCACTAATTATCAAAGACAATTATGAGCTTGCCGCAAGTTGACAAAATCGTTTTTGATATTATTTTTATGTTGTTATTTTAAAAATTAACCACAAATCTTCTTAATTCATTTTATCCGGGAACATAATGGCAAACAAACGCGATTACTATGAAATCCTGGGTGTTGCCCGAGATGCTACACCTGAAGACTTAAAGACTGTATACCGAAAACTCGCATTAAAATACCATCCGGACAGAAATCCCGGCGATAAGGAGTCGGAAGAAAAATTCAAGGAAGCTGCCGAAGCCTATGAAGTGCTCCATGACCCCCAGAAAAGAGCCCTTTATGATCAGTATGGCCACCAGGGACTCGAGGGCACAGGCTTTTCGGGATTTGGCGGATTTGATGATATTTTCTCAAGTTTCAGCGATATTTTCGAGGATTTTTTCGGGTTCGGCGGCAACAGGCGCTCCCGGAGCAGGACCCAAAGAGGGTCGGATCTTCGTTATGACATGACTTTAAGTTTTATGGAAGCCGCCTTCGGAATAGAAAAAGAGATTAACCTGGAAAAAACCGAAACATGTCCGGATTGCAGCGGAAACGGCTGCGAGCCTGGCTACGGCCCTGAAACCTGCCGCCAGTGCGGCGGATCGGGACAACTATCCAGAAACCAGGGTTTTTTCACGGTGAGAACAACATGCCATTACTGCAGAGGGGCAGGCCAGACAATAACACATCCATGTAAAAACTGCCGTGGCGCCGGCAAGGTGATCATAAATAAGAAGGTATCGGTAAAAATTCCTGCCGGAGTAGATTCAGGTTCAAGGCTGCGACTTACGGGAGAAGGAGAATCCGGCTCATTTGGCGGACCAAACGGCGATCTTTATGTTTTTTTACACGTGGAAGCCCATGAATTTTTTGAACGGAATGAGAATGACGTTTATTGCAGGATACCTATCTCTTTCGTTCAGGCAGCTCTTGGCGATACAATCCAGGTTCCGACCTTAAACGGCAAAAAAACAGTTGAGATTCCGAAAGGAACTCAGCCCGGTGATATGATACGTCTGCAGGGCGAAGGCATACCTCACTTAAGACACAAGAGGCGGGGAGACCAGATAGTTCAGATAAATATAAAAACACCCGTAAATCTTACAAAAAAGCAGGAAACCCTCTTAAAGGAATTCGCAAAACTGGAAGACAATAAATTCTCCAATAAATTAAAAAACATCCTGCAGAACGCATCTGCGGGTTCTAAGCCGTAGTAATAAAATAACTGTGACATTCAAATGTCGCGCCGGCATAAGGAGCCGTAACGAAATAGTCAGGAGTGTAGTTGGTTATTTCGTAACGGCTCCTAATAAATAAACAAAGGATTAATCAAAATGTTTGAACTAAAAGTTATAAATCATTTTTCTGCTGCACATCAGCTTAAGCTTGTTGCCGCAAAATGCGAGAACCTTCATGGTCATAACTGGAAAATAGAAGCGTGTGTAACTGGTGAAAATCTGAACGATGCCGGAGTAATTATGGATTTTGGAATAATCAAAAAACATGTTTCTGAAATAATGGCGGCTCTTGACCACAAGTTTCTTAATGAAATCGGCTGGTTTAAAGGCTTAAATCCATCGTCTGAAGTAATAGCGATGCGAATAGCAAGAGAGCTTCAGGCCAGAATAGAAGACCCTTCGATAAAGGTGTCAAGCATAACGGTATGGGAATCCGACGATGCATGTGCAAAGTATATATGTTCTTAAACAACAACTATTTTCCGGCCCTGTTTATCAGAGTCCATTGATTTAACAGCTCATCTCTTGTCACAATGGAAGTTACGTCTTCCACATGTTCGTTTATACTTTCAACGCCTCCTTCCTGACGATCAACAAGTATTACCGCTTTAATTACATCCATGCCTTCTGAACGAGCCCGTTCTATGGCTTTTATTGTTGAACCGCCTGTTGTTGCAACATCGTCTATTATTACAACCCTGCTCCCCTGTTTTAAATCGCCTTCAATCCACCGGATTATGCCGTGATCTTTCATGGTCTTCCTGATTGAAAAGGCATTTACCGGCTTTCCTTTCAACCCTGAGGCAAACGCAGTAGCAACAGAGATAGGGTCTGCTCCGAAGGTAAGACCTCCGACACCTTCTGCGTTCAAATCCCTTATTGCATCAAAAACCAGATGGCCGGCAAGAAACATGCCCCGTGGGCTTAGCGTCACCGGTTTACAATTAATGTAATAATTGCTCATTCTTCCTGATACAAGCTTGAATACCGGTTCCTCGCTGTATTTAAATGATTTACGGCACAGCAGATCTATAAGTTCCTTTTTCATAATTGATTTATGACCCTCAAGTTAAGTCAAACAAATTGATTTATATAAATCACTTATTCTGTTTTTCCTGTCAAACACTATTGGCGGTTTCGAATTCCTTGTATTCTTCGTTGAAAAACCGTGCTTTTATGAGTCCATAACCACAGCGTTTGCATGAAGCAGTGTTCTTACTATGATACTGTCAATAAAATGTTGATTTTAACAGGCTCTTTAGATATAAAAAAGCCCCCACCGAAAATGGAAGAAGCTTTTTATGGGAATCGGCAGAGGCTTTGAGCAAGGAATACTCTTAAAGCATTCCTTAAAGCTCAAATCACAAATAGCAATTAATTTAAATCAGGTCAAATAAAACTCTTTAAAGGAGTTAATTAAGATTGTGTCTATTAATATCAAAGTAAAAAACATGCTTTCAGCACATCTGGTTGTTCTTTTTGTTTCGGGCATTATCTTTTATCCTGCCGGCGCTGCGTATTCCGGTGAAACGCCGGAGGTATTCACTCTGGAACAAACGATTCAAACAGCTTTAAAAAACAACATTGAGCTTCAGAGAGCAAAAGAAGATATCAATGCTGCAGCTGCATCAAAAAATGCTTCCAGGGCCAATTTTTTACCCGTTTTCACCGCTTCCTATCAGTATAAGCACAGTTATGAAGAAATTTCCAGTCCTCTATTGGGCATAACAACCCCAGAGAATGACTATCTTTTTGCTGCATCAATTACCCAGCCTCTTTTTGCGGGTTTTTCAATTATTAACAGTTATAAACTTGCGGGTCTTGGTCTCGATGCGGCCGGTTTAAATGAAAAAATAACACGCCTTGAAATCATATACAGGGCTAATAAGGCATATTTCTCGGTTTTAAAGGCATTAAAAATTGAAGGGGTACTGCAGGAAACAGTGGAACAGCGTTCAGCGCATGAAAATGTAGCAAAAACCTTTTACGAAGTCGGTATGACTCCTTTAAATGATTTGCTCAAGTCACAGGTTGAACTGGCAAATTCCAGGCAGGAGCTCACGATAGCAAAGAATAACCTCGAATATGCAAAATCCGATTTCAACACGCTTTTAAGAAGACCCATAAACGCATCTGTAGATCTGGTTGATATTCTCAAATATGCACCGCTTACAAATGAGCTTGATTATTATCTTGCTCTTGCTCAAAAAAACCGGCTTGAAATCAAACTTGCAGAGATGCAAATCGAAATGGCTGAAAAAGAGCTTGCTCTTGCAAAAAAAGATTACTTTCCGACAGTTACTCTCACAGGAACCCGTTATCAGCGCGGAACGGATTGGGATGTTGACGGAGGCGACGGAATAAGCGACCCCAACAGCTGGAACATATCCGCAATCGCTTCATGGAATATCTGGGAATGGGGAAAGACATGCTTTGGAACAAAAGAAAAAAAGAGCCGGCTTCTTCAAGCAAAGTTTAAAAAAGATGAGCTCGCAGATAAAATCTCGCTTGAAGTAAAACAGTCCTTTTTGAAAACGAAGGAATCCGAAAATAATATTTTAACCGTGCAAAAAGCAATCGAACAGGCAAAAGAAAACTTAAGAATAAGCCAAGAGCGCTATAAAGAGCAGATAGCAACTTCAACAGATGTGCTTGACGCCCAGACACTTCTTTCAAGAACTATGACAAATTATTACAATGCGCTCTATGATTTTAAAATTTCAAAGGCGTCTCTCTACAGGGCAATCAGCATGGAACCCGAGGAATGAACAAAGGAAACAGTGAAAACTTATTAATAAGAATGTTTCATGTCTACAGGCGCTATGGCAACCATTCAGCCTTGTTCGATATAAATCTGGATATACAAAAAAACGAGCTCGTCTTTATAAACGGTCCCAGTGGTGCCGGGAAAACCACCCTGTTAAGGTTGCTCTATCTGGGAGAACAGCCTTCTGAAGGTCAAATCCTGATAGATGGAATAAATTTGTCAAGATTGACGAAAAATAAAATTCCGTTAATGAGAAGGAACTTTGGATTAATATTTCAAGATTTTAAATTGATACCGTCAAAAACAGTGTTTGAAAATGTTGCTCTTGTTCCTGAAGTTGCCGGTAGATCGGGACGACTTGTACAGAAAAAAGTAAGCAGTGTGTTAAGGGCTGTCGGAATGGAGGATAAGCAGAACGCTTTCCCTCTCACGCTTTCAGGCGGTGAGCAACAGCGCGTTGCAATTGCGAGAGCAGTGGCAGGTGATCCAAAGATCATTCTTGCCGATGAACCGACCGGAAGCCTTGATGCCGAATCCGCTGGAATGATAGTGGAGCTTTTGAAAGAATTTCATTTACGGGGATCCACAGTAATTATAGCAACCCATGACACGGAACTGATAAGAAAAACAGGCGGTAGAACGGTTTATTTAAAACAGGGTCGCTTGCATCAGCCAACTTTACAATAAGGAGCTCTTTACTCAACATGAGATCACGGTGGCGGACAGGGGCATGTGCTGATGTGTTCTGACGAATTATAGCTGCGCCTTCGATTTCGGCAGCAGATCCGCATTAATCAGTTTAATACAGCCCCGATTTTGCCAGTCGTTAGAAATTCGATATTTGATATTCGATAATTAACATTATCCTTGCCGGCCCCAAAGGGCTTTTTATATGAAGATCTCCTTTTGCCGGGTTATGGCATGCAAAGAGCAGAATAAATGATACGTCTTTATTTCAAGCACGCATTTCGGGATATAATAAAAAACAGGTTGTTAAATGCAGCCGCTGTTATAACAATTGCTTTTTCCGTAGTCATTACAAGCTCTTTTATTCTATTTTTTGTGAATTCGACAGATATGCTGAACCTGTGGAAAAAAGGGATAAAAATAATGGTTTATCTTTATCCTGATGTTCCGACTGAAATTGTTCCTGAAATACAAAAGAAACTATCAGGAATGTACGGAGTTCAGGATGTCAGGTTTATTTCAAAAGGAGAGGCTCTCGAGATACTGAGGGGGCAGATGAAAAAACAATCCTCCCTGCTCGAAAATCTGAAGGAAAACCCTCTTCCTGATGCATTTGAAATTCGTATGATTCCTTCATCACGGCCCTGGGAAAAAACAGAAAGCCTTGCGGCACAGATAGGCACCATACCACAGGTTGAAGAGATCGAATACGGACAAAAATGGCTTACAAGATTTTCCTATATCATCAAGATCTTCAAACTGACCGGTTACGCTTTCGGAATTCTTTTTTTTATAGCTTCGGTTTTTATAGTCGCTAACACCATACGCCTTGTTCTTTATACGAGACGTGAAGAAATTGTCATTATGCGCCTTGTCGGAGCTTCCGATAGTTTTATTAAAATCCCTTTTTATATTGAATCCGTAATACAGGGAGCCCTTGGTGGAATCATTGGACTGACGCTCCTTTTTATTGTTTATCTATCCATTTTATCAAACGTAGATCAGGGTGTAACATCCGGTTTAATTAATGTAAAGTTTTTCTCTCTCGGCATTATGTCTTTAATTCTGCTCTGCAGCATGTTTACAGGATGGCTTGGTTGTTTTCTGTCATTAAAAAATTTTTTAAAAACCGTATAATTCTGGCCGTATGGTTTTTGCTTCTTATTGGAACAGCCGCTTACGGCGGAACTGCTTCCACGGAAACAGGAACGGTGGTTTCCGATATGCTCCACATGAGAAAAGGGCCTGATAAGAAACAACCCAACGTCAAGATTCTTTGCAGGGGTGAAAAGATAACTATAATCAAACATCTTGACGGCTGGTTGAAAGTATCACACCAGGGCAAGGTAGGTTATGTAAGAAATAGAAGCATCTATTTGAAGATTTCGAATCCTGTTACAAAACCCTCACCCGAAAAGAAAACAGTCATAAAACCATCCGGAGATATCGACCACCTTCAGAAAGAGGCCGCAAGAATCAATAATAAAATTGAACAAAGCAAAGCCGCAATAGTAACCATCACAAAAAAAGAATATCTGGTCATAAACAGCCTTAATGAACAGGAGATTATAATCAATAACATACGGCAGAACATTTCCGCCTTAAGAAAGGAGCTCTCGGCAATAAATGGTCAGATTGAAAATATCAACAATGAATCAAAAGCAGTTACAGATGAAATAGAAACTCTTGAACACTATGTTTCAAAAAGGCTTATTGCTCTTTATAAACTGAACTGGCTCGGCAGAATGCATCTTCTTGCATCTGTGGATTCTTTGGAAGAATTTTTTCAGCGCAGAAAGTATCTTGAACTGGTTTTAGATTATGACAAAAAAGCCATAGACAAACTTTTCGTTAACAGGAAACGCCTTGATCAATTACAGGGCAATCTGAATGCGCGGCAGACAAAGCAACAATCAGGCGAACAGAATCTTGAAAAGCAGATTCAGAATATCACGGTTGAAAGAGAAAAGCGAACCAAGCTTCTCGAGGAGATCCGAAACAAAAAATCCCTGGAAATTGCAGCTGTCAAATCTCTGGAAGAGGCTGCAAGGACTCTTGAAGATGTCATAAAATCCTTAAATACCGAAACAGGCAAAACGGAGCATCCTGGCAATGCTTACTTCAAGGGGCTCGGATCATTAAAAGGGTTGCTTAACCAGCCAGTAAGAGGTAAGATAGTGTCATCTTTTGGAACTTATACCGATCCGAAATATTATGTTGTAAATTTCAGAAGCGGGGTGGCTTTCGAAGCTGAAAGAGGTGAACCGATTAAATCGGTCGTTGCTGGAAAAATTATTTATTCTGGCTGGTTTAAAGGTTATGGAAACATGATTATCATAGATCATGGTGAAAGTTATTACACTGTATACGCCCATCTCGAAGAAAACTTCAAATCAAAAGGCGACATGGTGGAAACCGGAGAGGTTATAGCAACAGCCGGCGATGCTGGCTCTTTATCCGGACCCGGGTTATATTTCGAAGTACGGCATCGCGGAAAGCCCGTTGATCCGGCCGAATGGTTTAAGCCGTCGTAAAAAACAACTGCGCCATTTAAAAGGCGAGAACGGCACAAGGAGCCGTAACGAAAGAACCCGGAAAACAACAGTTATTTCGTAACGGCGACTAAGAAGGGATAGAGGGAGAGAAAATGAACCAAAAGAAAAACAGTAATATAAAACTATGGATAACGGTTATACTCGCTGCGGTTTTTTTAACTGCAGGCGCCGGTTTTTACCGTGATCTTTCTGCCAGCGGCGAAGAAACCTATAAAGGCCTGAAAATATTCAGTGATGTGATTGAAATAATCGAAAACAATTACGTTGACCCGGTTGACACCAAAGATCTCATACAAAAAGCCATCCAGGGCATGGTTCATGGCCTGGATCCGCATTCTTCACTGCTTCCCCCCGAAGCCTACGAAGATCTGCAAATAGATTCTGAAGGAGAATTCCCGGGTATCGGAATACACATAACACTCCAAAATAATTTTATTACGGTTATTTCTCCAATTGAAGGAACTCCGGCGTTTAAAGCAGGGATAAAAGCAAAAGATAAAATCATCAGGATAGACGGGGTTACTCCCAAGGATCTTAGGGAAGCTGTAAGCAAAATGAGAGGTCCGAAAGGGACAACTGTTGTTGTAACCATATCAAGGGAAGGAGAAACCGAACCGATTGAATTTACCCTTGTGCGGGATATAATTCCAGTTGAAAGTATAAAATCCGTATCAATTAAACCCGGCTACGTCTATATCTGGATAACAAACTTTACAGGAAACACAACTGATGATTTTATTAAAACTTTGGAAAAATTTGAATCGGGCGCCGTTCCCATGAAAGGCCTTATACTTGACCTTCGCGACAACGGAGGAGGGCTTTTAAATCAGGCAGTCAAAATTTCAGATATATTTATAGAAGACGGGAAAATTCTCTCGATAGAAGGACGGCATAAAAAAAATTCGAAGATATATAATGCTCATCCGGATAAGGTGAAAAGAACATACCCGATGGTGGTTCTTATCAACGGAGGAAGCGCGAGTGCTGCGGAAATTGTTGCCGGAGCTCTCCAGGATCATAAAAGAGCGCTTATCCTGGGAACAACATCTTTCGGAAAAGGATCTGTTCAGAGTGTTGAAACATTGCGTGACGGGTATGCCCTTAAGCTTACGATTGCAAGGTATTATACGCCGAGCGGGAGATCCATACAAGCAAAAGGCATTGAACCGGACATAGCATTAAGGCATAAAACAACTGGTGATGAAAGCGGTTTCGATGACGATGGCATGCTTAAGGAAAAAGATCTGAAAAATCATCTTGATGCAAATCCTGAGGAAAAGAATAAAGATAAAGAACCCGGTTCAGGCACTAAAAAAGATAAAGAGAAAAAAGACCCCCTGAAGAAAATAAAAGTGCGCGAACCGGATTACAGGCTCGGCCCCCTGACAAGTGAAGGGCTCAAGTCGGATAACCAGGTAATGCACGCACTTGAAATACTCTTAAGTTATGAAATTTTTAAAAACAAGTTAAACCCTTAGGAAGCGTCATGAAATATCCATTACCTTTCTGAGCTTTTCGTCAGGAGCCGTTACAAAACAATTACATGTCTGGCCATTTTGTTATGGCTCCATATTCTGGATACAAAAAATTTATAAAACTCGCGGGAAGACATCTTGATCTATGGCAAAAAGAAAAAAACCGAAGAAGGCCGTACAGAGATCGAAAAAGCCGGGGGATTTTAAAACAAACATCAGTAAGATTTTCGCGGGATTCTTCATCCTTCTTATTTTTGTTGTCGGAGCAGGCTTTTTTGTTGATTACTATATATCAAAAAAGCCTGCTGAAAAGAAGGAGCCTGTTTTAAAACAACCTGTTTTTGAAGTCTACCCGAAAGAGGAACGACTTTCTGTTAAAACTCCCTCAAAAGCAACAGCACAACCTGCCGGATCTTTGCCGAAAGTTGCAATTATAATTGATGATATGGGATACGACAAGGATATGGCAAAAAACTATCTGGACCTTGACGCTCCCTTTACTTTTTCTCTGCTTCCTTTCAGTCCTTTTCAAAAAAGCATAGCCGCGGCGGCATACAGTAAAGGGGTTGAAACCATGCTCCATCTTCCCATGGAGCCGGATGAATATCCCGATATTTCCCCGGGCCCCGGAGCTCTTCTTACATCCATGTCACCCGACCAGCTTATAAGTCAGCTCAACAAAGATCTTGATGACATACCTTTTGTTAAGGGCGTAAATAATCACATGGGTTCAAAAATGACCAGTATAGATACACAGATGTATCAGATTTTTTCCGTCCTGAAAAAAAAGGGACTTTATTTCGTCGACAGCAGGACCTCTGCAAAAACCCTGTGTAAGCCATCGGCAAGGCTCTTAAAGGTTTCTTTTGCTGAAAGGGACGTTTTTCTCGATCACGTACAGAAGCCGAAAGAGATTCGGGAACAGATAAATAAACTGGTAGACCTTGCTAGGAAACATGGCGAGGCTGTTGCAATAATGCATCCGTATCCCGAAACATACCAGGTTGTTCAGGAAATGCTTCCTTATCTGCGGAAAAAAGTAAATCTTGTTCCGGCTTCGGAAATTGTAAGGGAAATAAGCTGATTTTCTGCATAATCTTTTTTGACTTTCAATTTTTTCCCGTTTTCTGTATAAGCCCTTTCGCTTTTTACAGCAGGACACCACGGCGATTGACAGAATAGTGTTCCGATTGGACCGCGAACAAATTGTTTAGGTTTGGGTGCGTGAGCGGAATATTTTTGTGTCAATTGCCATATAGATTTATTGTTAAAAAAGCGTACCAAGGAAAATATATGTCTTTATGTCTGATGGAAGGTAATGAGGCCGTTGCATGGGGAGCCGTTGCTTCCGGATGCCGCTTTTTTGCCGGATACCCGATTACCCCGGCTACAACCATCTTCAATACTCTGCTTAAAATCATGCCGCCAGCGGGCGGCATCTGCATGCAGGGAGAAGATGAAATTGCATCGATCGGATACTGCCTTGGAGCCTCAATGGCAGGCCTCAAAGCAATGACCGCAACTTCCGGACCCGGCATAAGCCTTTACAGTGAACAGATTTCATTTGCCATAGGCAGCGAAATTCCGCTTGTAATCGTTGATGTTCAGAGATTAGGGCCGTCAACCGGCTCGGCAACGAAGGGGGCGGACGGCGATGTTCAGTTCATGCGATGGGGAAACAGCGGGGGGTTGCCTGTGATTGTTCTCGCGCCTGTCGATGTTGCGGATTGTTTTGTTCTGACAATGCATGCTTTTAATCTCGCAGAAAAGCTCAGATGTCCTGTTTTTATCGCATCAAACAAAGAAATCGCAATGACAAAGGAAAGCCTTGATTTTGAATCTCTTGAAAGGCCGCCGGTTATTGACCGAGCCCGGCCCGGAAATAAAGATTATTTTCCTTTCACCGTCAGGGAAAACAGCCTTGTACCGGAATTTCTTCCCATTGGCGGCAGTCGGTTGGTCCGGCAGACCTCCTCCACCCACGGAGATGAAGGATATATAACAACAGATTTCAATATTATTTCTCGGTTCCAGAACCGGCTGAAAAACAAACTTGAATCGGAGGTCGGTTCCTTTGCTTTCCATGAAAGCTTCATTGAAGAGGAGGCCAAGAGTATTATCATAACTTATGGAGTAACTGCCCGCGCCGCAAAAGCAGTTTACAGTATACGGAAAAAAGAGGGAAGGCCGGTTTCTCTTCTTGTATTAAAAACTCTTTGGCCTGTTCCGGAAAAACTAATACGGGATAAAACTGAAAAAGCAAACCGCGTTTTTGTTTTCGAGATGAACATGGGACAATATTACGGAGAAATCATGCGGATATTGCCGGATAAAAAGGTTGATTTATTTGGCCAGATGGACGGCAGGCTTATATCTCCGAGGCAGATAATGGAGGCTGTCGGCAATGGATAGCTTGTTAAATACCGGCAGGCCGCCCGTATTCTGTCCCGGATGCTCCCATGAGCGTGTTGTAAGGGCTCTCGATAAAGCTCTTTCAAACATGAAGATTACAGGTGATAAGGCAGTCATTGTAAGCGACATAGGGTGCTCAGGCCTTTTTGACACTTTTTTCAATACACATGCTTTTCATGGGCTTCACGGGCGCGCATTAACCTATGCCGCTGGCATTAAAATGGCTCAGCCTGCTTTAAATGTGATAGTTACAATGGGAGACGGGGGACTTGGAATCGGAGGCGCCCATCTGCTTGCCGCCTGCAGACGTAACCTGAATCTTACCCTCCTGATATTGAATAACTTTAATTTCGGGATGACCGGGGGCCAGTTTTCCGTTACAACTCCGCAGGAAGCACAGGTAGGTTCTGCTTTCCTGAACCGTCTTGAAAAACCGTTTGATGTCTGCTCTGTAGCCCGTTCTGCCGGCGCGCCTTATGTTTCCCGCTGCTCAAGTTACCTTGATGATTTGCCTTATGAAATTGAACAGGCTATCCGGTTTGAGGGTTTTTCGCTGATTGACATATGGGGAATCTGTCCGGGCAGATACACAAAGAGAAATAAATTGACCCCTCAGATGATAGATGATTCCATTGCAGGCAATGAACCCTTTACTGGTGTTATAACAGACAACCTGAGAAAAGAATACGGGCAGCATTACAGAGAGATCGCTTCCGGTCTTCAAAAGATTGCGCCGCCCGTAGGAATTAATACCGAATATGTTCCTCCTGAAGCAGGGAGACGGGAAGTAATAATACTCGGAAGCGCGGGGCAGAGGATAATAACATCCGGGGATATTTTATGTACCGCCGGCCTGACGGCCGGTTTAAAGGTAACCCAGAAAAACGATTATAACATTACTGTGTTGCGCGGACCTTCCATCAGTGAAATAATCCTCTCTCCGGAAGATATCGGTTTTTCAGGAACAGATAAACCCTCGGTTATAATCGCGCTTGCGCATGAAGGGGTTGAAAAAAGAAAATACCTTTTCGGTAATCTTGATAAAAATACGCTGATAATAAGGGTCAAAGGTGTCGATATCCCCGACACACAGGCAACCGTATTAGATATTGAGTTAAAAGAGCAGGGATTTAAAAATCAGGACTGGGCATTGGCCTCCCTTGCAGTAATGGCCAAGCTCAATAAGACTGTTTCTTTTGACATGCTTGATGCTGCAATAAAACATGTTTTTAAAGATAAGATTCTCGAATCAGCCCTTAATCTTATCAACAAGGCTAAAGTTCAAAAAGCGTGATTGACAAGCGACTCTTTTTTCTGTCATAAAACAGTTATATTGTAGCTTAAAATATTTTAGAACAGGAGGAATTGAAGATGCATTTTGCCCTATCCAAAGAACTTGAGATGCTGCGCAAAGCCGTGCGTGAGTTTGCAGCAAAAAAAATCGCTCCAAACGCTGATGAATGGGATAAAAACCATTATTTCCCTTATAAAGAAGCATTAAAACCTATGGGTGATCTAGGGTTTTTCGGCACCGTTATTCCTGAAGAGTACGGCGGAGACAACATGGGCTGGCTGGCTGCGATGATAGTCACCGAAGAGATCGCAAGAGCATCAAGCTCCTTAAGGGTTCAGATAAATATGCAAACCCTGGGTTGCGCATACACTATCTTCAAATACGGAAACGATGAGACAAAAAAGAAATACATCCCCGGACTTGTCAGTGCTGACTATGTGGGCGGCTTTGCAATTACCGAACCTGATGCCGGGTCTGATGTGATGTCGATGGGTTCAACTGCGGAGGATAAGGGCGATTATTACCTGCTGAACGGATCAAAAACATGGATTTCAAATGCCAGTTATGCAGATGTTGTAATTTATTACGCATACACGGACCGTGCGGCAGGCTCGAAAGGCCTGTCAGCTTTCGTTGTTGAACTGAAAAATTTCAACGGCGTCAAGACATCCGGCCTCGATAAAATGGGCTCACACTCATCCCCCACCGGTGAAATATTTCTCACGGACACAAAGGTTCCAAAAGAAAATATGCTTGGAAAACCAGGCGATGGGGCCAAAATAGTTTTCAGTTCTTTAAATCAGACGAGGCTTTCTGCTGCCGCAGGAGCAGTCGGGCTTGCCCAGGCCTGTCTTGATATAGCAATCAAATATTGCAATACCCGGAAACAATTCGGAAAATTAATCGGCGAGTTCCAGATGAACCAGGACATGATAGCCCAGATGTCGGCGGAAATCGAAGCCGCCCGTCTTCTTGTTTACAAGGCAGCCTGGGGCAAGGATCAGGGAAATCTCAACAACGGCCTTGATGTGGCGCATGCAAAATACTTTGCCGGAGAGGTCGTGACAAAATGCTCTATCTTTGCGATGCGCATCCTGGGAGCCTACGGCTACTCGACCGAATACCCCGTAGCCAGATATTACAGAGATGCACCAACATATACAATGGTCGAGGGATCAGCCAATATCTGCAAGTGGATTATAGCCCAGGATCAGCTTGGAATAAGAAAAGCAAACAGGTAAGGATTACCTTTAAAATAATTGGTTATTCTATGAGGATTCGAAGGTTCCGGGATTAAAACTATAAGAAGAGATGAACTGAGAAAAAACCTCGAGTAATTTATTTTGCACGGAGTATAAATTTGAAAGACGATATCGTTGAAAAAACAAAAAAAACAGCGGCGCTCTATTTCAGGGATGTGACAGGCGAAAGGCCTTATGAACTCTGGAAAGCCTTTGATAAAGGGCTTGCAAATGATCTTTCTCTTTTTATCACAGGCCAGATGTACGCCCGGGAAAAAATTCCTCATCCTACAAGACAGCTAGTTACTGTTGCAGCTCTTACTGTTTTATCCCGGCTGGATGAATTAAAGCTTCATATACAAGCCGCGCTGAATGTCGGCTGTAAGCCGGAAGAGATAGCGGAAGTGATTTTTCAGACCTGCATATACGGAGGTGTGCCTGCAACAAATTCCGCATTGAAAGTATTAAAAACAGTTCTCGAAGAAAAAGGGTTATGGCCGGTTGCATGAGCAACCTGCAAAACCGTCAAACATGATAGGTCGTAATGTTTATTGTTGTCTGAAACAATATCCTGTTGTATGCGGAAAGAATTAACGAACCGTGCAATTGTTGCACGAAGCCTTTGGCATTAAATAACCGTACCATTTAAATGGCAAGAACGGCATAAGGAGACGTAACGAAATGTTCCAGAAAGTAACAGTTATTTCGTAACGGCTCCTAACTGTATAAACACGAATGTTTTTTAACGGGAGTTAGACCATGAAACCTTATTTTAAAAAAATGCCTGATTTCGGCAGGGGACTTTCAGAGGGCCAGAAAAAAAGCAACACGGAGAATGTTACACAAATAAAAGAGGTTGAAAACCAGGTTAAAGCCGAGATTGAAAAGGTAAAAAACGCAGGTATGTCAACCGAAAAAATAAATGAAAGAGGCGAGATGACCGTCTGGCAAAGGCTCGCATACCTGGTTGACCCGGGAACATGGTGCCCCCTGCACACCATCTTTAATCCCACGAATAATCCTGAAGGAACCACCAATGTTATTGACGGTCTTGGTAAAATATCAGGCAAATGGGCCGTTATCATCGGTTTTGACAACAAGGTCCTGGCCGGAGCCTGGCTTCCCGGACAGTCTGAGAACATCCTGAGGGTCACCGATTTGGCCAAAAGACTTCATCTTCCCCTTGTCTGGCTCGTAAACTGCAGCGGAGTCAAATTACCCGAACAGGAAAAGTTCTATGCCGGCCGCCGTGGAGGTGGAACAACATTCTTCAGACACGCAGAACTTGAAATCATGGGAATTCCTATTTTAGCCGGTGTTTACGGCACCAACCCCGCCGGCGGAGGATACCAGTCGATAAGCCCTACAATTATATTTGCCCATAAAAACTGTAACATAGCGGTAGGTGGAGGCGGCATTTTAAGCGGGATGTCTCCCAAAGGACACTTTGATCTGGAAGGCGCTGAAATGCTTATTTCCTCTGCAAAACAGTTCAAAGCCAAACCGCCGGGGTCTGTTGAGGTTCATTACGATTCAACGGGCTTCTTCAGATATGTTTATGAAGAAGAGACAGGCGTTCTTGACGGCCTTAAAGATTACATGAAAGATATGCCTGCATATAACCCCAAATTCTTCAGGGTGGCAGAGCCGAAAACCCCTAAATTTTCAGCCGACGACCTTTATTATTTGCTTCCTTTCAATCAGAAGAGAACTTATGATTTGAAAGATATTCTGTCACGTCTGGTTGACGGCAGCGAACACATGGAGTACCGCCCTGATTACGGCCCGGAAGTATATACCGGATTGTGCAAACTGGACGGGTTTGTGGTCGGGTGTATCGGAAATAATCAGGGCCTTCTAAAGGAAAACTATCCCGAATATGCTTCTTACCCGGGAATCGGCGGAAAACTATACAGGCAGGGCCTTATAAAGATGAATGAATTTGTAACCTTGTGCGGAAGGGACAGGATCCCCATTATATGGTTCCAAGATACTTCCGGAATTGATGTGGGTGATATAGCGGAAAAAGCCGAACTCCTCGGGCTTGGTCAGTCCCTCATTTATTCCATACAGCAGACTGCTGTGCCTCAGCTTCTGGTTATCTTAAGAAAAGGCTCTGCGGCAGCCCACTACATTATGGGCGGGCCTACAGCAAACAGGCACAACGCTTTTACAGTGGGGTTAGCCACAACAGAAATTTACGTTATGCATGGCGAGACAGCCGCAGCAGCTACTTATTCACGCAGGCTTGTAAAGGAAAAAGCCGCCGGGAAACCTCTTGAACCTATAATCGACAGCATGAACAAGCTGGCGAAAGAATATTATGACTATTCAAGACCTGCTTACTGCGCAAAACACGGTCTTGTTGATGAAGTAGTCAATCTGTCGGATTTAAGAAAATATCTTGTTGCCTTCACGGGCGCATCTTACCAGAATCCAATTTCAATCTGCCCGCAGCATCAGATGCTAACTCCAAGGTCTATCAAAGGATAAGGGTGATTGGGGAGAACTGGTGTTTTATGAAACAATGGAAATGCACCGTCTGCGGATATGTTCACACAGGCCCCGAAGCCCCGGATAAATGCCCGGTCTGCGGCGCCGACAAATCAATGTTTGTTGAAGTAACCGCTTCGGATGCTGTTCCGGAACAAGCTCCTGTAACCGGGGCAAAGGAGGTTTCTGCAAGATTGCCTGCAAGTTCAGTTATCACCAGGCTTATTAACAAATTGCATGCTCATCCCATAACAGTGCACATACCAAACGGGGTCATCCCCGTAACCGTACTCTTTCTTGCTGTTGCTATTCTTTATAAATCCGACAGTTTTGCGGCAGCTTCATTTTATAATCTGACTGTTGTCCTTTTAGCCATGCCTGTTGTGCTTTTTACAGGCTATGTTGAATGGAACACAAAATATCAGGGCTCTTTGAGCTTGTTTTTTATAACCAAAATATCATGTGGGATTGTAGTGTTTATATCAGCCGTTGTTTTATTTGCCTGGCGGGCAATGGATTCAAATGTTACAACAGGTCCTGACAGATATCTGTTTTTTCTTCTTCATCTCATAATGCTTGCTGCGGCAGCAATCGCCGGACATCTTGGCGCAAAGCTTGTTTTTAAGGACTGATTGCAGCGTGGAGATTCAATCTTAATAGGGAGCTTATGAAAATTATACAATATACCGAAGTCAATCCGGTTATTTTTGACAGCGGCATGGCTAAAGGAATAGCGGCAAGGGTTGTTATCGGCAAAAATGACGGGGCGGATAATTTTTGCATGAGGATTTTTGAAGTATCGGCTTCAGGCTGTTCGCCGCGCCATTCGCATGAGTGGGAACATGAAATATTTATTCATTCAGGAACCGGTGAAGTTTATAATAACGGCAAATGGACTCCTGTAAAAGCCGGAAGCATTGTGTTTATACCCGGGAATGAAGAGCATCAGATAAGAAACGCAGGCAGCGAGTTACTGGTTTTTGCATGTCTTATTCCGTCAAACGCTCCTGAATTATAATTGACCTCGGATGTCAATAGTGGACACCAAATCTTTCATGCTGCCAACCGGTCTGCATAGAATCTTTGTTCATATGCCACAGGTGACAGATACCCCAGTCTTTTCTGCTTTCGTTGCCTGTTATAGAAGGCCTCGATATATTCGGTAATCTCCTGTAGTATCTCTGTCCGTCTCATGTGTCACCTCCATCGGTGACATATATTAACCGGACAGTTTACTTGCTTCTGATATTTTACCATTCCTTCCTTGATAAAATAAATATGATTTATTATAGTGTCCGGACTTTTACTTATAGTGATTGTCAGAATAATGTTCCGCTTGAAGCCCGTTTAAATTGTTTGGGTATGGATGCGTACTGCAGAAAATTTTTCACAGGCCTTTGAGAACGCCCCCGAACAAACTATAAAGATTGTACAGGCGGGACGAAAGACAGATCATTCTTCCTGCGGATCGCATACGCACCCGTACACAAATGGAATATATCTATGACATTAGTATAAAACAGTTTAACATATGGTGATGATTTATGATTAGCGCGAATAATAAAAGTACCTGCAAACTGATTATCGGCCTGTTCTGTCTTCTTGTTCTGACAATTACAGGATGCAAAGCCAAAACACAGGAGGCTTCAGACGGAAAAGAAGTTAAAGGCGCTGCAAAGGGAGCGCAAAGACCGGCCCCCGTTACCGCTGCTGTTGCAGTGCAAAAAAATATTCCCATTGAAATAAAGGCGGTCGGAAATATCGAATCGTATGCAACTGTCTCAATAAAAGCCAGGGTAAACGGAGAGCTTCAGAAAGTCCATTTCGCTGAAGGACAGGAGGTTTCTAAAGGAAAGCTGCTTTTCACGATAGACCCCAGGCCGTTTCAGGCGGCGCTTAATGAATCTTCGGCAAGGCTTGAAAAGGACAAAGCTCTTTTTTCAAAGGCTGAAGATGATTACCGGCGTTATGAAAATCTGCTGCAGAGGGGAAGCATCAGCAGGGAGCAGTTTGATCAGGTTCGCGCCAATCTCAGCGCATTAAAGGCCACTATTCAGGCTGATGAAGCCGTTGTTGAGAACGCAAGGGTTCAGCTTGGCTATACATCCATATATTCCCCTATTTCAGGGCGAACCGGGAATCTTCTCATCGATCAGGGAAACATGATAAAGGCCAATGACGACAATAAATCGCTGGTTGTTATCGAACAGATTCGTCCGATATATGTCGGCTTCGCAGTGCCGGAGGCAAATCTCTATGAAATCATGAAACGGTTAAACATGGAAAGGCTTTCTATTACTGCCTTGCCTGAAGGTTCAAAAGCAGCACCGGTAAAAGGCCTGTTATCATTTGTTGATAATTCGGTTGATTCCAAAACCGGCACTATCCGGCTGAAGGGGACTTTTAAAAACCAAGACGGGCGGCTCTGGCCCGGGCAGTTTGTTAATGTAGTGCTGACTCTGGGTGACCGTAAGGATGTTGTTATGGTTCCCTCTCAGGCAGTTCAGAACGGGGCGAACGGACCCTACGTTTTTACGATTACTCAAGATAACAAGGTTGAATATAAACCGATTATGGCTGGAAGGACACACAACGGCGAAACAGTGATTGAAAAAGGAGTCCTATCCGGAGAAAAGATTGTTACGGATGGACATCTCCGGCTCACACCCGGAGCCCCAGTCGAAATTACTGACGGTGTAAAACCCGGAAATAATAATATCAAAGCCGGAAACAAAGAGGTTCGGCCGTGAATATTGCCAGACTATTTATCAGCAGGCCTGTCATGACAACCCTGGTGATGGCTGGCCTGCTTCTCTTTGGGGTTATGGCATACCGAACGTTACCGGTAAGTGATTTGCCAAACGTGGATTTTCCGACAATTCAGGTAACGGCCAATCTTCCCGGTGCAGATCCCGAAAACATGGCAGCAAGCGTTGCAACCCCTCTGGAGAGGGAGTTTTCCACAATTGCCGGCATTGATTCCATGTCTTCTTCAAACGCGCTTGGTATCTCACGGATTACTCTTCAGTTCAGCCTGGAAAGGGATATCGATGCTGCGGCCCAGGATGTTCAGTCGGCGATTGCAAAGGCGGCACGTCAGCTTCCGCCCGGAATGCCGACGCCCCCAACCTACCAGAAGGTTAATCCTGCGGATCAGGCGATTTTGTATCTTTCGCTTGCTTCCGCAACCCTTCCGCTTTCGGCAGTCAATGAATATGCGGACACCATGATAGCTCAGAGAATCTCAATGGTCAGCGGGGTGGCCCAGGTTGCGGTGTACGGTGCCAAAAAGTATGCTGTCCGGGTACAGCTTGATCCCAAGGTGATGGCTTCACGCGATATCGGTATTGATGAAGTAGTTCAGGCAATCGAGCGCGGGAATGTTAATCTTCCGACAGGCACACTTTACGGGGAACACCAGGCTTTCAATATTCAGGCCGATGGCCAGTTGATGGATGCGGCAGGTTTCAGACCTCTTATTGTGGCATGGCGAAACGGCTCTCCTGTGAGGCTTGATGAGATAGGAAAAGTTTTTGACAGCGTTGAGCGCGATAAAATTTATACCTGGCGCAACAACGTCCGATCCATTGTTCTTGCTATTCAGCGGCAGCCCGGAACAAATACAGTTGCAGTAGTAAACGATATAAGGAAGCTTTTGCCGGTATTTGAAAAACAGCTTCCGGCTGCGGTGCAGCTTGAAGTCATGTTCGATCGTTCTGAATCAATTAAGGATTCGGTAAATGACGTCAAATTTACCCTTGCTCTTACAATATGCCTTGTGATTTTGGTCATTTTCATCTTTTTAAGAAATCTTCCCGCTACCATTATTCCAAGTCTTGCTCTTCCTATGTCTATTGTTGTCACGTTTGCAGCCATGAAACTCATGGGGTTCAGCGTTGACAACCTCTCGCTGATGGCCTTGACTCTTGCTGTAGGTTTTGTTGTGGATGACGCGATCGTAATGCTTGAAAACATTGTCCGCCATCTTGAGATGGGAAAAGGGGTGTTGCAGGCGACTCTTGATGGTTCAAAGGAGATAAGCTTCACCATTCTATCGATGACAATCTCTCTTGCAGCAGTATTTATTCCTGTTCTGTTCATGGGAGGGATCGTTGGGAGGCTCTTTCAGGAATTTTCACTTGTTATAACAGTTGCGATTCTCCTGTCTGGATTTGTATCCTTAAGCCTTACCCCGATGCTCTGCAGCCTTTTTTTAAAGCCGAAGGAAGAAGTTCGCCACGGAAGGATTTATACGGCAACGGAATCTGTTTTCAACTGGATGCTCAGGCTCTATCAGAAAACCCTCAGCCAGGCTCTGCGGTTTCATGTGATAACTTTTCTGATTTCACTTGCTGTGCTCGCTGGAACAGTCTTTTTGTTTGCAAAGATCCCGAAGGGATTTTTACCCAGCCAGGATACGGGTCAGATATCGGGTTTTACGGAAGCTTCCCAGAATATCTCTTTTGAATCAATGGTTCGTCACCAGACAGCACTCCATGAGATTCTGGAGGCAGAGCCTGCAATTGACACTTACATGTCTTCTGTCGGCGCAGGAGGGCCGAACCTTGCAGGTAATTCCGGAAGATTTTTTATGCGACTCAAACCCAGGAAAGAACGAAAAGAGAGCGCGGATGAACTTATTCAGAAATTAAGGCCCAAGCTTTCAACCGTACCGGGGATTCAGGTTTTCTTGATGAATCCTCCTGCCATCAATATTGGCGGAAGAATGACCAAGGGCCTTTATCAATATACCGTGCAGGGTCCTGATACCGGTGAGCTTTACAGGTTTGCGGCGATTCTCGAAAAAAAGATTAAGGAGATGCCTAAATTTCAGGATGTGAACAGCGATCTGCAGATGAATAACCCGGAGATACGTGTTGAAATCGACCGCGATAAGGCATCGTCTCTTGGCATCACAGCGCTTCAGATCGAAGATGCATTAAGAAGCGCCTATGGCTCACGCGAAGTATCCACAATATACACGCAGACAAACAGCTACAAGGTAATCATGGAATTGATGCCTGAATATCAGATGGATCCGTCAGCCCTTGCTCTTCTGTATATCCGGTCATCAGAAGGAAAGCTTGTTCCCTTAAGCACGGTAGCCGAATTTAAACCAGGAGTGGGGCCTCTTTCCGTCAATCACTCGGGGCAGCTTCCTTCTGTGACCATTTCATTTAATTTAAAACCGGGGATTTCCTTGGGGGAGGCTGTAGCCGATGTTGAAAAAATTACGCGGGACCTTGTTCCTCCGACTATAAGCGGCATTTTCCAGGGAACAGCCCAGGCCTTTCAGGATTCTTTTAAAGGAATGCTTCTGCTCCTCGTCATGGCCATACTGGTGATATATATAATACTTGGAATTTTATACGAAAGTTTCGTTCATCCGTTTACCATTCTGTCCGGCCTCCCATCAGCCGGTTTCGGGGCGCTTCTGACATTATATATTTTTAAAGTCGATCTCAGCCTGTATGCCTTTGTCGGGATTATCATGCTGGTCGGAATTGTGAAGAAAAATGCCATCATGATGATCGACTTTGCGCTCGAAGACGAGAGGAAAAATAACAAAAGTCCGAGAGATGCTATTTTTGAGGGATGCCTCGTCCGTTTCAGACCAATCATGATGACGACAATGGCTGCGATAATGGGAACACTTCCGATTGCAATAGGATTCGGAGCAGGAGCCGAAGCAAGACGGCCGTTGGGTCTTGCCGTTGTGGGTGGTCTTGTTTTCTCGCAGCTACTCACGCTCTATATAACGCCTGTTTATTATTTTTATCTGGACGGACTGAAGAAAAGAATTTCAGCCCTGTTCCGCGGGAGTAAAGCATGAAATATATAGCAGCAATAGATCAGGGAACAACCAGCACACGTTGCATAATTTTTAATCATGCGGGTTTGCCGGTTGGGGTGTCACAGAAAGAACACGAGCAAATCTATCCGGGCCCTGGATTTGTTGAGCATAATCCAGTTGAAATATTTGCAAATACGCAAGGCGTTTTGGCAGAAGCAATTTCACTTGCCGAATGCGTACCCGGCGATATTGCCGCCATTGGAATCACAAATCAGCGTGAAACTACTGTTGTCTGGAATAAGAAAACAGGGAGGCCGATAAATAATGCGATAGTCTGGCAGGATACAAGAACTGCCGGAATCTGTGCCGTCTTTGCGGGACAGGGTGGCCAGAACCGTTACCGGACAAAAACGGGACTTCCGCTCGCGACCTATTTCTCCGGGCCAAAGATAAAATGGCTGCTGGACAATATTCCGGAAGCGAGGCAACGGGCTGAGAAGGGTGATTTGCTCTTCGGCAATATCGACACATGGCTTATCTGGAACTTAACCGGCGCTCATGTGACTGATGTTACCAATGCGAGCCGGACGATGCTGATGAATCTCGGAACGCTTGACTGGGACGAAGAAATACTGCGTGATATGGATATTCCGCGCGTGATGCTGCCGAAGATTGTTTCCTCAAGCGAAGTCTACGGCAAGACACGGGAAGGGATTCCTGTCGCGGGCGATCTTGGAGATCAGCAGGCTGCTCTTTTCGGCCAGACATGTTTTTTACCAGGAGAAGCAAAAAACACTTACGGTACCGGATGTTTCCTGCTTATGAACACCGGAGAGAGTTCTGTTTGCTCAAAAAACGGCCTGCTTACGACGTTGGGCTATAAAATAGGAAATCGTAAACCCGTTTTTGCGCTCGAAGGATCGATA
>Ga0209287_10000252_pt1 | contig 35672 bp, 31 predicted proteins | sample PPLLak3cmMay2015_2_FD_187255 | JGI IMG/M metagenome (GOLD analysis project Ga0209287, IMG submission 187255) | Freshwater sediment microbial communities from Prairie Pothole Lake near Jamestown, North Dakota, USA - PPLs Lake P8 Core (1) Depth... | ecosystem: Environmental > Aquatic > Freshwater... | reverse complement strand
CACCATAACTCTCTCGGGCACCGCAAGCGACAGTGGCGGCGTTACTACGGTGACATGGGCCAATGCCGCCAACGGGACCAGCGGAACAGCCACAGGAACCACCTCCTGGTCCATACCGTCAATCCCACTCGCTGAGGGATCTAATGCCCTCGCTGTGACCGCAGCGGACAGTGCCGGCAATATGGCTTCCGCAGCACTAACAGTGACTTACTCCGTTCCGAAAGCTGTTGCGGATACAACCAAACCCGTTGTGACGATCAAATCTCCGACAGCCAATATTTCTTTCAGCACGAGATCTTCCAGTGTTAAGCTTACCGGCACTGCCTCAGATAACGTCGGGGTAACAAAGGTTTCATGGGTGAATTCCACGAATGGAACCAGCGGAACGGCAACCGGGACTACCAGTTGGACAGTATCCAAGATTACATTAAAAACAGGGACAAATGTTGTTACAATAACGGCACAAGATGCGGCCGGCAACATTTCCATTGATACATTGACAGTAACACGTCGGCGTTAATAATCCTTTAATCCACAATGAAATCCCGCGGCATGCCGCGGGATTTCATTTTCATGCCAATTATTAAAGCACACACTTCTTAAATTTCCATCCTTATCAAACCGGGCGTTTCAGAAGCTGATTTAAGATAACTGAACCTCACCTGCCGGTCATATCCAGCACATTACGACATGCTGTAAGGGAAGTGGTTTATCTTCCTTCATGCCCAACCGGCATAAATTATTGACTGGACACTACAAATTCTGCTAGAAAGACGTAAACCACCTGGATTTCCGGATTAAGACCGGACAATGTTTAAAAGGAGACATATACCTTTGGAAATTTCGACGATTAAAGGCTTTAAGGACATCCTGCCCCATGAGACAGCGCTCTGGCAATGGGTAGAGGCCGAGGCAAGAGGCGTCTTTAATGCATTCGGATTTAAGGAAATTCGCACGCCCCTGCTGGAAAAAACCGAATTGTTCAGCAGAAGCATTGGTCAGGATACGGATATTGTATCGAAGGAGATGTACACACTCACTGACAGCAAAGGCGTCGGTCTGACCATGAGGCCTGAGGCCACCTCATCGGTTGTCAGGGCCTATATCCAGAACAGGCTTTATGAGGACAATCCTGTACAAAAACTCTATTCCATCGGTCCGATGTTCAGACATGAAAGGCCCCAGAAAGGAAGATACCGTCAGTTCCATCAGATAAACGCTGAACTTTTTGGAGACCCTGGACCCGCCAGCGACGCCGATATCATCATTATGGCTGTCCACCTTTTCTATAAACTTGGCCTAAATGATGTTGTCCTCAACATAAATTCTCTGGGATGCCCTGCCTGCAGGACTATTTTCAGGGAGAAACTGAGGACCTACCTGTCTGAAAGATCAGGACCGCTGTGCGAAGACTGCCGGAGGAGGGCCGAGGTCAATCCTTTAAGGGTATTTGACTGCAAAATAGAATCCTGTAGGGAGATAGTCTCTGATGCCCCATCAATACTCGATTTTATATGTGACGATTGCAGCAGGCACTTTTCCCGGCTAAAAGAATATCTGGATTCTTCAGATATCAAATATACAATCAACCACAGGCTTGTCAGAGGCCTTGATTATTACTCCAGGACCACTTTCGAGATACAGACAGACAGGCTGGGCTCCCAGAACGCGGTTGCCGGGGGCGGTCGTTATGACGGTCTTATCAGGCAGCTGGAGGGGCCGGATCACCCGGCCATAGGGTTCGGGATAGGGTTTGAAAGGCTTGTGGCATTGATAGAGGACTCGATTAAAAAAGATTATGAAAAGCCTGAACTTTTCATGGCCGGGCTTGGTCAGGCCGCCGAAAAAAAGGTATTCGAATGGGTTACAGCGCTCAGAAAATCAGGAATACCCGCAGAAATGGAATACGGCTCAAAGGGGCTGAAGGCACAGATGAAAAGGGCCGACCGTCTTGGCGCAAAGAGGGTGCTTATTGTCGGAGATGAGGAGCTTGCCTCCGGAAAAGGGATATTGAGGGATATGCACACAAAGGCCCAGCAGGATATAGGGCTGGAAAATCTGGTGCAGGAATTAAAGAGGATTATCGGCAGGAAGGATCAAGGCTAAAGGAAAATATACCCCCGGTTTTTTCCCTTTTGCCCTGCGCCTTTTGCCCTGCGCCATTCTATTGCATTATCTGAATCATTTTCTGCAATAACATTTAACGAAAAGAAAGAGAATCACACATGAACATCAACATCGACACACTGGATAACTGGAAACGGACCCACGACTGCGGCAGCCTCAGGGCTGATGACGCGGGCACTGAGGTGCTTCTGATGGGGTGGGTCAACAGCAGGCGGGATCTTGGAAGCCTTATCTTTATTGACCTGCGTGACAGGGGAGGCATTACACAGATAGTCTTTGACCCCAAGGTCAATGAGACCTCCCACGAAAAGGCACGGGTATTAAGAAACGAGTGGGTGATCGCCGTAAAGGGAAAGGTCTCCCCCAGACTTAAAGGACAGGAGAACCCCAATATCCCTACCGGGGATATTGAGCTGCTTGTAACAGAGCTGAAGATTCTTAACAGGACAGAGGTCCCCCCCTTCCAGGTTGACGGGACTGTTGATGCGTCTGAAACCCTTAGATTGAAATACCGCTATCTCGAATTGAGACGTCCCAGGCTGTTTGACAACTTCAGGAAGCGTCACCAGATCGTGTCATTGATAAGGGATTGCCTGAACAGGAATAATTTTATTGAAGTGGAGACCCCGTTCCTGACAAAAAGCACCCCTGAGGGGGCGAGAGATTATCTTGTACCAAGCAGGGTAAACAAGGGGACCTTTTACGCCCTGCCTCAATCTCCGCAGCTATTTAAGCAAATCCTCATGGTGGCCGGATTTGACAGGTATTACCAGGTCGCGCGATGCTTCAGGGACGAAGACCTGAGGGCGGACCGCCAGCCTGAATTCACCCAGATCGACCTGGAGATGTCCTTCACCGGTGAGGAAGGAGTAATGGCAGTCTTCGAAGAAATGATGAAGGACCTGTTCAAAACCATAATGGGCATAGAGGTTGTTACGCCCATACCAAGGATGGAATACGCCGAGGCGATGGATCGGTTCGGTAGCGACAGGCCTGACATGCGCTTCGGCATGGAGCTGAAAAACATCTCCGATATCGCTGCAGGGTCGGAGTTCAATGTATTCAAGTCCGCGGTTGAAAACGGCGGATGCGTAAAGGCTATCAGGGTAGAAAAGGCGGCCGTTGATTTTTCACGGAAGATCCTCGATGAACTCTCCAGATTTGTATCTGACCTGGGAGCCAAGGGCCTGGCATGGATCAAGGTCATGGACGGTGAGTGGCAGTCCCCCGTTGCAAAATTCTTTTCCCGGGATGACATGGATGCCATTAACCGGAGGATGGAAGCCGGCCCGGGCGACCTCCTGCTCGTAGTCGCCGACAGGATAAAAATAGTCAACCAGTCCCTGGGGATGCTCAGGCTGGAAGTGGCAAAGAGGCTTGGCCTGATCAACAAGGACACCTACTCCTTCCTGTGGGTGACCAGGTTTCCGCTGCTGGAATATGATGAAAAGGAAGGACGGCTCCAGGCGGTTCATCACCCCTTTACATCCCCCTTAAATGAAGACCTCCATCTTCTTAAGGACTCCCCGGAAAAGGTAAGGGCAAGGGCCTATGACCTTGTTCTGAACGGGGTCGAGATCGGCGGGGGGAGCGTAAGGATACATGACATGTCCATGCAGGACGAGATGTTCAAGACACTGGGGATAACAAGGGAAGATGCCGACAGGAAATTCGGGTTCTTCCTTGAGGCACTGAAGTATGGGGCGCCCCCCCATGCGGGAATGGCCATTGGTCTTGACCGGCTTGTGGCGCTCATGGTAGGCGCCGATTCCCTGAGGGAGGTAATTGCCTTTCCCAAGACGTCAAGCGCCTCATGCCTGATGAGCGATGCCCCCTCATTTGTAGAAGATTCGCAATTGAAAGAACTCGGGATAGGGCTGTTGTAATGTTTTGAAGACACAAGGGCCCTTGTCCAGATATTTATCAGGACAAGGGCCTTTCCTATGTGAATCTGACGACTACTTCTCTACCTTAAGCGTCAGGAACAGGGATGATCCTCCGCTTTTTACCTTAAAGAGAATCGTATCTCCTGCCTTATAGCCTTTTATCTTTCTGTTAAACTGATTTACATCGGTTATCTTTTCCCTGTCGATCTCAACGATAACCATGCCTGCCTCAAGCCCTGCCCTGGAGGCCGTGGAATTACTCTGCACCTGAAGGATCATCACACCTGATTTATCGGTAAGATTATACTGTTTAGCTCTGTCAGCGGTAATCTCGCCTACGGAAATCCCCAACTGATTCAACTGGTTCTCATTCCTGTTTCCCCTGCCCTGGAACTGAGAAGATGTCTCTTCAGTCTCTTCATTCTCCTGGAGCTCTGCCACCTTCAGGTCAAAGGTCTTTTTCTCGCCCTTTCGAAGGACGTCGACCTTGACGTTCTTGCCGACAACCGTTGCCGATACGGTCAGGCGGAGTTCATCCCTGTCCTCCACCTGCTTGCCGTCAAAGGCAATGATGACATCTTCCGGCTGAATCCCTGCCTTGTCGGCAGCACCGCCTTCAACAACGTCGCTTACGAGTGCGCCCTTTGTATCCTTAAGGCCAAGCTTTTCTTTAAGGTCAGACGTGATATTCTGGATGCTGACACCCATGTAACCCCTGACGACCTTGCCCTTCTTTAACTGGGGCAGCAGGTTCTTTACCATGTTGCTCGGGATGGCAAAACCAATCCCAACGCTGCCGCCGGTCTGTGAATAGATGTTGGAATTGATGCCGATTACCTCTCCATCGGTATTAATAAGAGGCCCGCCGCTGTTGCCCTGGTTTATCGCTGCGTCTGTCTGTATGTAGTCTTCATAGGAAGCGGTCCCTAATGACCGCCTGTACTTTGCGCTTACTATACCTGCGGTGACGGTATTGTCCAGCCCGAAGGGGTTGCCTATGGCCACCACCCAGTCGCCCACTTCCATTTTATCCGAATCCCCGAGTGCAAGCGGCATAAGGTCTTTTGCCCCCTCTATCTTGATAAGGGCCAGGTCTGTCTTTGAATCCAGTCCTATAATCTTGGCCTCATATTCCTTTTTGTCCGAAAGTGTGACCGTTATCTTATCCGCGCCCTCAACAACATGGTTGTTTGTAAGGATGTACCCTTCCCTGTCGATTATAAAGCCTGTTCCAAGTCCCTGCTGTTTGTAATCCCTGGGCATTTGATCGCCGTAAAAACGATTAAAGAACTCATTAAAGGGATCACTCTCGCCGAAGGGTGACGAATACTGGCTTGTTATCTGTGTTGTCTTTTCCACGCCGACATGTACAACTGCAGGACTTGCCTTTTTCACCAGCTCGGAAAAAGATCCCGGGATCGTAGTGGCGGCAAGACATTGGTCAACGCCCTGAAATACAACAGGGCCGGCAATGACAGCCGACATAAACGCGAAAACCATGATAAATGATTTCATCATGACCATGCGTCTATTGCCTAGTAGAATGGATTTTGTCTTCATGTTATCCTCCTTGTTTATTAATATCAGGCTGCCTGACATGGCGTCAGGGCATCATTATTTTTCATATATGGTCAACGTCTTTTTAGACAGATCCTGTGGCTAAAGGTTCCTAAAATTATTTTGATATAAATTATATCGATTAACCGTCTGAAATAACATCAATTTTTTACATCTATCAATTTGCGCCTTATCAGGTCGAAGGCATGGAGCGACGCGACATTCCTTATCCTGTTCCTTGATCCCCATAACCTCAATTCCTTGCACTCCACATCACTCTTTTCAGCCAGTGCAATATACACAAGCCCGACGGGCTTTTCAGGCGTGCCGCCATCCGGGCCTGCAACTCCCGTTATTGCAAGACCGAGATCAGTCCCTGATATTTCCCTGACGCCCTTGGCCATTTCTATTGCCGTTTCCCTGCTCACCGCCCCGAACCTGTACAGCGTCTCCTGTTTGACATTCAGGTTCTCCACCTTTGACTGGTTGCTGTACGAGATGATCCCCCGGTTGAACACACCGGATATCCCCGGTATCTCCGTAAGCCGTGCTGAGACCAGACCTCCTGTGCATGATTCGGCAATCGCTATTGTGGTGCCTGTCTGCAAAAGCATATCCGCCGCGACTTCGTCCAGCCCCCTGTTGTCGGAACTGTACACCTTGACGCCCAGCCTCTTCCTTATCTCCTCTTCAACCGGTGTAATAATATCCGCGGCTGTTTTATCCTTCGGGTATTTTGCGGTTATCCTCAGGGTGATCTCGCCTTCTTTCACATAAGGGGCTATTGTTGGGTTTGACTGATTTTCTATCAGGTCCCTGATTGCATCCTCCATGGCCGATTCACCTATCCCGAAGATCCTCAGAAATCGTGATACAATCCGTGATTCGGACTTCTCTTCCAGGTATGGTATAACCGCTTCCTCAAACATCGCCTTCATCTCGGAGGGAGGCCCCGGAAGCATGATTACAATCCTGTCCTTCTCCTCTATTATACAGCCGGGAGCCGTGCCGTTTTTGTTCCTGATGACTATGGCGCCCTCCGGCATGTATGCCTGCTTGAGATTGTTATCCGTCATGGGCCTTTTCAACCTCCCGAAAAAAGACCTCAGGCTCTCAAGGCTCTCCGTGTGAGGGATAAGCCTGCGATTAAATGCCGCAGCTACAGTCTCCTTGGTAAGGTCATCCTTTGTGGGTCCAAGGCCTCCAGTGATTATTATAAGATCGGAACGTGAAACGGCAAGGTTCAGGACATCCCTGAGCCTCTGATTATTATCACCCACAACACTGTGAAAATAGACGCCTATCCCGACATCCGGAAGCCTGGCTGAAATATACTGGGCGTTTGTATTGGCAATCTGCCCCATCAGCAGTTCTGTCCCCACTGCCAGTATCTCTGCCTTCATGGTCATGTTATTATCCAATTTTGAAATTTCAAGTCTTCAGGCCGCCCTGACCTTTACAAGTTCGGACACGATGCTGAGGGCTATTTCCTCCGGCGTCTCAGCGCCAATATCGATTCCTATCGGACAATGCACGCGATTAAAATCATCCTCTGTAAAACCCTCTTTCAGAAGATTGCTGTAAATAGTTGATATCTTGCGCCTGCCTCCTAACATGCCGACATATCCTGCATCAGTGCGCAGGGCCTGCGCCAGAACAATTTCATCACAGGAATGGCTGCGGGTTGCTATTACAATGAAGGAAGATCTATCAACCGGAAACAGCTTCATCACATCATGGTAGGGATAATTTAAGACCCTCTCGGCATCGGGGAATTTTAAAGGGTCCGCGAATTCAGGACGGTCGTCAATTACAATTACCTTGAAACCCACCCTGCGGGCAAGCGGGACTGCCTGAAATGATACATGCCCGGCGCCGAAAATATACAGGATAGGGACTGAGGTAATCGGTTCGATAAAAACGCTGAATTCATTTCCGTCTGTATCGATGCATTCTATGATATCAGTTCCTCGACCTTCAAGGAAGTTTTGCATCCGGTCCATGATGATCTTCCTGGACTCATCCATATTTGGAAGAAGGCCGAACGCTTCACCGGATGGCTTAAACAATGCTTTGGACGCCTGCTTGCCATGCCAGAGCCGGGTATCCGTTACAGTCGCCAGGACAGCTGATCCTCCCTTCTTGACAATCTCCGCAATTTCGCTGTAGATCCGGCGGCAGGCGTCATTATCCGGAGCTAAAGGCTCTAAAAAGATCTCAACGTCACCGCCGCAGGACATCCCGGGATCGCTGTTGAAACGAATGGGAAACCCCGAAGAAAAAACTTGAGAGGATGCTTCAATAACTGCCTTCTCAAGGACACCCCCGCCGACTGAGCCGGTCAGGGAGCCGTCTGTCATGATCAGCATTTTCGCTCCGGCACCCCTCGGTGAGGTCCCCTTCTGCATGATAACCGTGGCAAGGACGGATGGGATGTTTGCCTTGGAGGAATTAAGGATTTCTGAATAGATGTCTTTCATGATTACTGGAAAATACTAGGCCCTGCCAAGTAATTTATAGATAAGATTCGTAGTCATGGATATGTTGGTAGCCGTGTTGAAAATAAAATTCTTGAATGTCTGAGTAAGATTATCGTATTCAGCCTGAAGCGCCCTGCTGTCTAACTTTTCCGCCTCAATAGGATTTGACACCATGACGGAAGCTGATCTGGGTTCATGACCGAAATCCATGAAAGGAATCCTGCCAAAGACATCATCGCTGTTCAAAGACAGGAGCTTAAAATTTTCTTTCGGACCCTTGCCGATTATATCGGCAGCACCCTTTTGAATGATGTAAAGATCCGTTTCCAGCTGGAATTTGTCCGGAAAAACCTTGTTCTTCAATGAGCCGTCATCATGATTTTCATTTATGAATACCTGAACTGCCTTTTCGTTTAGAACCCTGAGCCTCTTATCAAGGCTGAGCAGGAGCTTCCTGAAATTTTCAGAAAGCAACGAATATTCATGATAAAGCGGTTCAGCGTCCAGTATGCACAGCCTCACGTTGCCTTCAGCAATTACCGTGGCATTACGCTCATATTCACCGAATAAAAGCGCTCTTATTGTCCCAATAAAACAGCCTTCCCCGAGCCTGGCAAGTATTAAAGGCCCCCTGGCCGTCTCTTTGGTTACCCTTACCGTGCCTTCATATACTACCCATAGCCACTTGCCGTATCTTCCCTCTTTTACAATAGGGGCGCCGTCTTCGTAATACTCTTCCCTGATAACATACAGATAATCGACTAAAGGCCCTTTTATGGCATGGAGCAATTCCTTTTTCTTTTTCTGTATTTCGGCCCCCTTGTCTTCAGAGGGAGGCGGGCCCACTTTTGTAATTTCTCCATCATCCAGCATCCTCAGGGCATCAAGGACAATCTCCATCCTGCTTTGCCTGATAACATGATCAACCTGTGCTATCGCTTCTTCATAAAATTCGTAATTCCCTTCTGTCCATCCGAACATGGCATAGACTGCCTTTAATCCCTTAAGATCGCCATAGGATCCGTTAACCGGGTTGCCGTTAACAAAATAGATAACGCCCATGTATTCCGAATATCTGCTGCGCAGATTGAGAATACCCGTGCAGTTGTTCCCGCCGAGCAGTTGGAAAACATCAGCAAGAGATACAAAACGCAGGCTGCCGGAGAACACTATATTATCTGTCATTACAATCCGCTACCGTATTTAAGATAATTCCTGGTGGATTTTCTTTAATGTAAGAGAAAGGCATTTCTTCAAGGATTCCGCCACGCCGGCTCCCTTAAGCGCGCTTGCCTCAAAGAAAGGACATTTGAGTTTGCCATTCAGTTCATTTTCCATCTGTTCAACAGGCATTATAGGAATGCCCTGTTCGTGTAAATCCCTTTTATTGAACTGAATGACCAGCGGTATCTTGAATATGCTCTGATTCTGCTCCTTAAGATTGTCCTGAAGGTTTTTGAGGGATAACATATTTGCCTTCCTGCGGATCTCCAGTGAATCCGCAACAAAGACTATGCCGTCCACATTCTTAAGAACCATCTTTCTTGTAGAGTTATATTTAGTCTGTCCCGGAACTGTATACAGCTGAACTTTTACATCATACCCCTTGACCTTTCCCAGGCCTATGGGAAGAAAATCAAAAAACAGGGTCCTGTCTCCCTTGGTGTTTATGGATACCATATCGCTGGTAACATACTTTTTCCCGGCCTTGTGAATAAATTCCAGGTTGGTTGTCTTCCCCCCCCTTCCAGGGCCGTAATATACAATCTTGCACTCGATGACTTTTTCTTTTGCGTTTACAGAGGCCATGTTTCTTTCCTTTGGTAATGTTCTAAACCTTCTCGATGGTCAGATCAAATGCATAATCGCCTTTTCTCGGGCCGCTCGGTATTATTTTCTTATCAGAGACAACGCCTTTGGCTGTAAAAATAGATAAAGAAGAATAACACTGAACCTCCGGCAGCTTGCCCCCGGTTGATAGAAAATTGATCAATTCCTTCTTGTCGGCCTTCACTATAAAGCTCAGTATATTACCAGTTTGAAAAGTAATATCAAGCTCAACATCGATATCCCTTCGAAAATTGTCTTTCATACGGAGACCTATGGAAGATATCTCCAGGACAGGTTCGCTAGCCGCATCTTTTTTGGGTTCTTCATGAAGGGCTATCTGTGTTTCGGGGAGATCAAGCTCAATTCCTTCCTTTTTAAACATCTTAACCATGAATTCCCTTAAGGACTTAAGCTCTTTTTTTGTAAAAATCGGACTGGAGACCCATTTTTTATATTGGTCGACTGCCCTTTCAGGTGAAATAAAGAAAAACTGACACCTGAGCATATTTTCAGCTGCCCTTAAAGGCAGTATCCTTTCATCGATGAGTCTTTGAAATTCGGTAAAGGCCTTTTCATACTGCCCGAATTTTGCGAGTGCAACCGCACCCTCAATTGCCGCAACCTCCTTATTCTTGGAAAATGAAAACAGGTTGCTTATAAGCTTCTGAACATCTTCAGCCAATTCAGGGGTATCCGTCGCCTTGTCAATTTCATCAAGAGTATCCTGAACTGCCTGGATCCTTTTATTGAGAGAGTTTATTAAAGATTCCTTTTTTTGCAGGGCCTCATTTTTCATCACTACATTGAGCGCTTCGGAATATTTGAATTTTGCCTGTTCGAGAAGGCCCTGACTGCGGTAGAAGTCAGCCTCTTTAACCAAAGATTTTATCCGATCTGAATCATTCATTTGTTTACCTCTTAAAACATAATTTCCGGGTTATCATGCTTTCAATCCCATTCCTGCTCCGGTAGTCCTGTGCTCCCGGCTCCATGTGTAAAAAGGAGATCTTACGGCGCTTCGTGTTGAGTTTCATGTTTGATCAAGCCTGCCCCAAAAGCGGCAGGCATCTAAGCCGGTGTCTTATATAACACCAATCTTAGTAAATGTATAAGAACGACAATCAGTAGTCATTATAAAGAATTAAATTGATTTATTCAAAGGGTAAATTATTGAGGTCAAAACTAAAAGAGCTGGACAATTCGGATCAGCCTTTAACAATGACTACCTGCTAATTTTCATATATCACATGTGGAGATTTGTGGATCCTGGCAGCATGCCAGGCATCTTAATTTTATTATAAAAATTCTGACCCGTCACGCAGCGCATATAATGCGCACACATTTAGGAGTCAGCCCCCAGTATGAACTTATACCAGCAAACCAGGCCTTGAGTCGCTGAGGACCTCATCTGATAAACTATGACTGCCGAATGAAGACAAATCATTACTGAATCCGTAAACCAGCTTGGTAGTCATAAAAAGATTTGTGCACATGTTAAAAATCAGATTTCTAAAGGTGCTCGAAAGGCTGTTATATTCTTCCATAATACCCTCTGTGTCAAGTTTAACGGCGTCAAAATCTTTTGATACCATAACCGAGGCAGATCTGGGTTCATGCCCGAAATCCATGAAAGGAATGTTTCCAAATACATCATTCTTATCAAGTGAAAGCAGCGGCAGATCTCTTCTGTTTTTTTCACCTATTATATCAGCCTTGCCGTCCTTTATTAAAAAAAGATCATCCTGTGACTGGAACTTGTTAAGATAAATTTTATTATCTTTCGGAAATTCCTTCAGGGTATTATTCAAATATTTCTTTACTGCAACATCATTCATCATCCTTAATCTATGGTCAAGGCTTAAAAGTATACTTCTGAAATCCATGGATAACGAAGCAAGCTCGTGGAAAAGCGGTTCCGCATCCAGTAAACACAGCCTGACGTCTCCTTCGGCGGTTACCGTCGCATTTCGTTCATAGTCTCCGAACAAAAGAGCCCTTATTGTCCCTATGAAACAACCTTCTCCAAGCCTTGCCAGCAACAGGTTGCCGCCAGGCGTTTTCCTGCTTACCTTTACATTTCCTTCATATATTGTCCACATCCATTTGCCGTGTTTGCCTTCTCTAACGATCTTTGACCTATCCTTATAACATTCTTCTCTGATGACATATAGATAATCGATAAGGGGGCCCTTTGTCACCGGCAGGCCGAAATTGTTTTCTTTGTCGTCGTATTCTTCTGCTTCTTCCTTTTGTAAAAAAGAAGGCGGGCCGACCCTGGGGATCTCTCCATCATCAAGCAGACGCAGTGCGTCAAGAACAATTTCCATCCTGTTCAGTCTTATCAAATGATCCACCTGAGATATATCCTCTTCATAAAATTCATATTCCCCTTCAGTCCATCCGAACAACATGTAGATAGCCTTCACCCCTGACAGATTGCCATAACTTGCGTTTATCGGATTCCCTCTATCAAAATAAACCATCCCGACCTGGGGAGCGTAGTAGCTCCTGAGGGTAAGCGTTCCGCTGCAGCCGTTTCCACCGATTATCTGAAAAATATCCGCAAGGCTCACAAAGCATAAAGAGCCTGAAAGCACAGAATTCTCTGACATATTAGTATTCCACCTCCCTGTTTATTTCTTTTACAGGCATATAAATTAATGAAGAATCCTTAAAAAACGTCTGAAATTTTTTCCCGGATTTCTCATTGCTCATAAAATCCTTCTCTTTTAAAAATTAGATCGGTATCTTTGTCTTTTTTTATAAATATTTTTTTAACCATTGCCATCATCTTATCTTTTCCAGACATTCTCATTATTAATTTTATAAAATTATCTAATATAATACATTCGGAAATTAAATAATCGATTTCAAAGGCTAATGTTATATATTTTAATACTTTATTCCAGGGATTAATTTTACACCCCCACCCTGAAGGTGGGGCCGAACCTTTAGAAATAGCATGAAAATGTCCACCCGACCTCTTTTAAAGCAAAATGAATGCCAAAGGCGTATTTCAATAAATATGCTTATATTACGATTAGTTACAGGCAGCAGCCCGGCGGGTTTAATGTTTAGCCGTGTATAGCAAATATTTTATTTGTATAATTTATCATACTCAAGACATGAAGGAAAATAGCGAGAAATATTGGTCGGTTATTAGATCCGGGACCCGATTGTACCCAGCAAATCAAGGCGTTTTATCTAACTTCGCGCGGAACGAAGTTCCAGGTCAGACAGCACTCAGACTGGGACAGCCCGAGAAGACAACTGCCTGATTGCGCCAAGAATCGATTTAACAAGAATCTGTGTTTCTTATCGGGTTAATAATTTCAACCAGTGATATATACTAAATGGCATCGTTTCCCGATTCACCAGTCCTGATTCTAACGGCATCTTCCAGGGGGATCACAAAAATCTTTCCGTCGCCTATATCACCTGTCCGAGCCTGATCCTGAATCACTTTTACTGCCTCAGAAAGAAGTGAATCGGCCACAACAATTTCCATTTTGATTTTCGGCACAAAATCAATTTGATACTCTGCCCCTCTATATATCTCTTTGTGCCCCCTTTGCCTTCCAAAACCTTTAACCTCGGTGACGGTCATCCCTTGAATGCCAAGTTTTGTAAGCCCCTCTTTCACATCATTCAGTTTAAAGGGTTTAATAATTACTTCAAGCTTCTTCATTTTACTCTCCTTTCTTAAACCTTAAAGGATATATGCCTTCTCATCATGCTGGCTCAGGTCCAAGCCATTTATCTCATCATTGGCATGCACACGCAAGCCGAAAATCTTGTCTATGATTTTCAGGAAGACATAGCTCATAACGAATGCATAGACCAACGTAGCAATGACAGCGATAAGCTGAACTCCGAGTTGTCCCGGATTCCCGGCAAAAAGCCCATCAGGCCCGTTTGGATTCACCGCTTTGCTTGCAAAAAGGCCTGCGGCCAGAAGACCCAGGACGCCGCTGACCCCATGAACGCCGACTACATCCAGACTGTCATCATAACCTAACCGATTTTTAGCCATCACACCCAGGTAACAGGCGATGCCTGCCGCAAAACCTATGATACACGCCGAAACCGGCCCTACGAATCCGGATGCAGGTGTTATCGTTGCCAGACCTGCAATGGCGCCGCTGGCCGCCCCAAGCGTGGTCGCCTTTCCGCGGGCCTTCCATTCGATTGCAAGCCAGCCAAGTGTGCCGGTGGCGGCAGCGAGATGGGTTGCTATGAACGCGGTGCCTGCAAGAGCCCCGGCCGAAAGTGCGCTCCCTGCGTTGAAGCCGAACCATCCGAACCAGAGAAGTCCCGCGCCGAGAAGTGTCATGGGGAGGTTATGGGGCCTCATCTCCTCAGTCCCGTATCCTTTTCGCTTGCCCATTATAACGGCGGCAGCCAGCGCCGCCACGCCTGAACTAAGGTGGACGGCAACCCCTCCTGCAAAGTCAATCACCCCAAGGCGGGCCATCCACCCGCCGCTGCCCCAGATCCAGTGGCATAGAGGATTATAAACGAATGTCGCCCACAGGATGCTGAAGAGCAGAAACGGCCCGAATTTCATTCTTTCCGCGAATGCCCCTGCAATAAGCGCCGGAGTAATCACCGCGAACATGCACTGATAAATCATGAACACCTGATGAGGTATTGTAGTGGCGTAGACATTCGAGGGTGACAGCCCCACTCCGGACAGGCCGAACCATTCAAGGCCCCCGGTAATACCCCATTTATCCGGTCCGAAGGACATGCTGTATCCCCAAAGAACCCATTCAACACTTATGATTGCTATAATCACGAAACTCTGCATAATGGTCCCGAGGACATTCTTATTCCTGACCATTCCACCATAGAACAAGGCAAGTCCCGGCGTCATGAGCATAACCATTGCCGCTGAAACAAGTATAAAGGCGGTATCCCCTGTGTTCATATTGATCTCTCCTTAAATTTTTAAAGGAAGAGACCTTGCAAGACTAATACCTTTTCCTGCATAAAATTATCTGATGTATTTTCAATTAGTTAAAGGCAAGGGGCAATTAAATGCCTGAAGTTTTCCTACATTTTGGTAAGGTTAGGGGGCGGCAAAGGACATTTTTGTAGCTTATCATGCCCTCAACCTCCCTTGCGTCCATTTCTGCTCTGATTGCGATCCATGATCTTCCCCAACCACCACCATGTGACCCAACCGAAAAGTATCATAGCCACTGTGAATGCCCCATAGGCAATCGGCCATTCTATCACCTTCGTCATCATACTGTATTCCGACATCCCTCCCATGCTAGCGATAAGGTTGAGCGGCAGAAAGACGACATTTATTACTGTCAAATTCTTTAACAATACGTTCATGTTATTGTTAATTATGGTGCCCCGCGCATCCATTAGACCCGACAGAACTGTTGAATAGATGTTGGCCTGTTTACTGGCCTGCTGATTTTCTATTATTACATCATCCAGGAGGTTAATCTGATTCGGAGTCAGGCTCTGTTTCTCGGGGGTGCTTCGCAATTTTGAAACCACTGTAAGATTGGATTCCAGGGCATTGTGGTAATAAACCAGGCTTTCACCCAGCGCAAACATCTGAAGCAGATACCTGTTTTCCATTGAGGAAACAAGCTTAGCCTGCAGCTGTTGGGATATCATTTTGATGGCTTTAAGATGATCCAGATAATGATGAACCGTCATCAACAGGACCTGAAGCACACATTCCCAGATGGAGTCGATCCTTTTAAAGCCACGGCCTGTCAATGGGAGATCCCCTCGAGGCACTATAAGGGCCACCTTGTTCTCCCTGATTGCTATCCCCAGGGAAGACACCTCAAATTGAACAGCATCACCGATTGACACATTGTCCGGTCTTTTCCAGATAATGAATGTGCGATCCTGCGCGCTCTCCACACGGGGCACTTCATCAGGGTCGAAAACGGCATCCAGGTCTGTCCTGTCCAGGTCAAATTGCCTAAGCAAATCATCCTTCTCAACATCTGTGGGTTGAAAATATACGAATACAGAGGCAGTATCTATTTCCGATTGCACCAGTTGCTGAGACAATATACGATAGGATGTTATCATAGTTGCCCTCCAGGTTTTACAGTTATGCTATACGTTCAGTCCTTGGACATGTCAATTATATAAAATCACCCCGCTGAAAAATATTTAATACTTCCAACCTTTGGGGATCTTATGTTATGCGGCCACACCCATGGCGGACAAATATGGCCTTTCAGCTATATTGTTAAGGCCTCTTACCCCTTACTGGCAGGGCAATATGATATCAATGGAATGCCGGTGATAGTATCCCGCGGCGCCGGCACATGGGGGCCGCGGATGAGGCTGTGGAAACCGGGAGAAATCGAAAGGATAACGCTGCGGAACAAAAACCCTCAAGAAAGACAGCAAACAATTATCTCTAAAATGCATCAAATACAGGATTCTACCCATGATTAACGAGTTCGATTTCAACGCCATCCGGTTATAACAAGTTAAAATCCTTGACGAATATTACTCCATAGGTTATTTTCACAATACATCAGGACCGCAAAACGAACGGCCAGATTCATTATTTTTTTATCTCATCCGGAGAAAGCCATGAAATCAGCAGTTATACACGGCATGTCAAGCGATTCACTGGTAATGATAGGCGAGAGCATCAATAATCTTAACGAATACCTGTCAGGCAGAGAGGCGATAATCATTACTGATGTAAATGTTTTCCTCCATTACCGGCATCTCTTATCCTCGGACAAGATCATTCAGATCGGGACCGGAGAGGGAATCAAGACCCTTGATACCGTCAAGGAAATTATCGGCAGGCTCATCGAAATGGAGGCCGACCGCACAGCCTTTATTGTGGGGATCGGCGGAGGCATTGTATGCGATATAGCAGGTTTCGTGGCTTCTATTTTTGAAAGGGGATTGAGCTTCGGTTTTGTGTCCACCACTCTCCTGTCCCAGGTCGATGCGAGCGTAGGAGGGAAAAACGGCGTAAATTTTGATGGGTATAAAAACATGGTTGGCGTCTTCAGCCAGCCTGAATTTGTCCTGTGCGACCCGGAGCTCCTTAAAACCCTTCCTGAAAAGGAGCTGCTTAACGGGTGCGCTGAGATCGTCAAGCATGCCGCCATAGCAGACCCTAAATTTTTCAGTTATCTTGAGGAAAATTACAGGGGCATACTCAATCTGGACAACAGTGTTATTGAAAAGGTAGTCCATGACTCTGTCATTATTAAATCAGGCATTGTAAACAGGGATGAACGGGAAAGGGGAGAGAGAAGAAAGCTTAATTTCGGTCATACAATCGGACATGCCCTTGAAAAGGTAACGGGAATAACCCATGGGGAGGCGGTCAGCGCAGGCATGGCGACTGCAGCCGGGATATCCGAGAAAACGGGCCGTCTTAAAAGGAAAGACCGGATCAGGATTGAAACCCTGCTTCAAAATATGGGGCTTCCCACCTCCGTTCAGGCCGACAAAAAAAAGATGCTTGATGCCATAGGCAGGGATAAAAAGAGGGAAAGGTCCGGCATACATTTTGTGCTCCTGGAGGAAATCGGAAAAGCGGTTATTCAGGAGATCTCCCTGGAGGATTTGCAGGGTTTTATAGATGGATAAAATCACCTATTTCAACAGCATCCCTGTTGTTCCGGAACAGAAATCCATTATGTCCCGCCTGGGTCGCAGGAGGGATCCAACAGCATTGAGCGCAAAGGATCAGGCCTTTATTGATGAAATGAGCAGCCTGGGTCTCGCCCTATGCCGGAATCAGGGCGCAGCAGGACGGTTCCTTCTTAAGAGCCGGACAAATGAAGCGGTGGTTCTGGCCGATGGGACAGGACTGGAAAGCCGGCAGCTTGCCGGGTTGCTTCAAAAAAGCGATGAGGTCCTGTTTATGGCAGGAACCTCGGGGCCGGAAATCACTGACAGGATCAGCCTTGAAATGGGCATGGGAAACGCCGCGGCTTCAGTTGTCCTGGACGCGATCGGATCAATCTCCGCGGATATGATACTTGACTGGATTATGGATATGTTCAACAAGCTGCTTTTAAAAGAGGGCAGGCGCCTGACCCGGCACAGATACAGTCCGGGCTTCGGCGATCTGCCCTTGAGCAATCAGGCCGTAATTTTCCGGCTTCTTGATCTTGGACGGCTTCAGCTGAGTCTGAACAAGTCAATGATGCTGGAGCCGGAAAAATCAGTGCTTGCCATTGCCGGGATAGAAAGGTTGGAAACAGATTGAACAGGAATCAATTCAAATCATCTCTCGGGGATCATTTGCTGATCCTGGATGGCGCCACAGGAACTGCGCTGCAAAAAAACGGGCTGCCTTCCGGAGTCTCTCCTGAAAAATGGGTGCTGGAAAATCCGGAGGCGCTGATCTCGTTGCAGCGCTCCTATTTTAATGCCGGCTCAGATGTGGTTTTGTCCTTCACCTTTGGAGGCAACCCGCCTAAACTGGATGAATATGGCCTTGGAGGCTCTTGCAGAGAGATCAACAGAAGGCTTGTGAAGCTCTCCCGCCAGGCTGCAGGAAAGAACGGTCTTGTTGCAGGCGACATCTCTTCGACGGGCAGATTCATTGAACCCTTCGGGGACATGCCCTTTGAGACAGCGGTCAGCCATTACAAAGAGCAGGCAGCAGGGCTGCTCGATGGCGGTGTTGACTTCTTTATGATAGAAACAATGATTGATCTTCAGGAGGCAAGGGCTGCCCTGATAGCCGTCAAAGAGACCTGCGACCTGCCGGTGTGCGTGAGCATGACTTTTAACAGGGATGGAAGGACCCTCACAGGCACGGATCCCGTGACCGCCCTCATCACGCTTCAAAGCCTTGGTGCAGATGCCGTAGGCTGCAACTGTTCTACCGGGCCACAGGATATGCTGGAGTTTATACGGGCCATGAGACCCTATGCAAGGGTTCCCCTGTTTGCAAAACCCAATGCCGGTCTGCCGAGGCTGATCAAGGACAGGACCGTCTTCGACATGGGGCCGGAGGAATTCGGACAATACGGAAAACTCCTTGCAGAGGCAGGCGTCTCGATGATCGGGGGCTGTTGCGGGTCTGACCCTGCATATATCATTGAGCTTCAGTCAAATCTTAAATGCTTCAAACCCTCCCCCGCCGGGCTGCCCTCCTTTTCAGCAGTGACATCCATAAGAAGGACGGTACAGATCGGCCCAGGGTTTCCGGTGGCCGTGATTGGAGAGCGTATTAATCCTACCGGTAAAAAAGGCCTGCAGGAGGAATTCAGGACAGGAAAAACAACGGAGGTGCGCCGTCTGGCCATGGAGCAGACCGCCGCAGGCGCCGCCATACTGGACATAAACGTAGGCATGCCGGGAATAAATGAGAAGGAAAAGATGAAGGAACTGGCGGGGCTGCTTTCAACCCTGGTTGACGCGGCACTCTGTCTCGATTCTTCAAACCCTGAAGTCCTTGAAGCAGCCTTGAGGATCTATCCCGGAAGGGCACTGATCAACTCCGTTTCCGCGGAAAAGATAAAGCTGGAGAAGCTCCTGCCTGTTGCCGCGAAGTACGGGGCGATGTTTATCCTGTTGCCGCTGGATGATTCAGGAATCCCAAAGACTGCCGGTGAACGGAAGAATATCGTGGAGGCTGTTTGTGCCAGGGCACTTGAACATGGCTGCACCAAGGACGATATTATAGTGGATGGGCTTGTAATGACCGTTTCCTCGGACCAGGAAGCGGCAGGGGAGACGCTTGAGCTGATCCGCTGGTGCAGCAGGGAATTCCGGATCAACTCCCTTGTCGGGCTGTCGAATGTCTCCTTCGGCCTCCCGAACCGCGGCCTTATAAACAACGCCTTCCTGGCAATGGCGATCGGGGAGGGCGTCAGTGTCTTTATTGCCAACCCCGCGAGCGAGGGCCTGATCCCTGTTAAAATGGCCTCTGAACTGCTGGCAGGAAAGGATCAAAACAGCAGGAGGTACATAGCCTATCAAACCAACGTGGCAGGGACAGGTGATGCGGCTCAGCGCCCTCCTGCCGAACAGGACCTTTTAGGGCAGATCTTTTCCGCTATAGTGAACGGAGACCGCGAGATCATAACTCCTCTTCTCCGGAAGGCCCTGGCTGAAGGACACAGGCCTGAGGACCTGGCAGACACGCAGCTTATACCTGCCATTACAAAGGTAGGCGAGCTGTTTGAACAGAAAAAATATTTTCTCCCCCAGCTGCTGCAGAGCGCCGAGGCCATGAAAAAGGCCTTCGAACTCCTGGAACCGCTGATGCAGGCCGGGAAAGCAGGCGCGCCTGCAAAGGCGCAGATTGTCCTTGCAACAGTTAAGGGCGATATCCATGATATAGGCAAGAACATTGTCGCCCTCATGCTGAGGAATCACGGTTTCATTGTCCATGATCTTGGAAAGGATGTGGAGCCGAGGCTGATCGTGGATAAGGCCAGGGAGACAGGGGCGGATATAATCGGCCTGTCGGCCCTCATGACAACCACCATGGTCCAGATGAAGGCAGTGATCGACCTGGCCAGGAAGGAAGGGCTGAATTGCAGATTCCTGATAGGAGGCGCTGTTGTCAATCAGGCCTATGCGGACGAGATAGGCGCGGACGCCTATGCACCCGACGCACATATGGCCGTCAAAATAGCCAGGCAGTTGTCCTCCACATAGCTTAAAAATGAAGGTGTAGAAATAGCTATGGATTTTTCCAATAACCCGCAAATGAAGCTTGCTTACGATTTTGTCCGTGATTCGGGCTGTAATGTTTTTCTAACCGGCAAGGCAGGCACGGGCAAGACAACCTTTTTACACAATTTTAAAAAGGAGTCGGCCAAACGGTTGGTGGTGCTGGCCCCTACGGGCGTAGCAGCCGTCAACGCCGGCGGAGTGACCCTGCACTCTTTTTTTCAATTGCCTTTCGGGCCGCAACTGCCTTCCGATATTGAGAGGCCTCCCATAGCTGAGGGGGATGAAGCCAGGGCATCGACCTCGCGGTTTCAGCGCTTCAGCCGCGAAAAAATCAATATCATTAGAAGTCTGGACCTGTTGGTCATTGATGAAATCAGCATGGTCAGGGCCGATCTTCTGGATGCCGTGGATACGGTGCTGCGGCGCTTTCGCGACCGTGCCAGGCCTTTCGGCGGAGTGCAGCTGCTCATGATCGGCGATTTGCAGCAGTTGGCCCCGGTGGTCAAAGAAACCGACTGGAACATTCTGAAGCCCTATTATGATTCGGCTTTTTTCTTCAGCAGCCGCGCTCTGCAACAAACCGAGTTTGTGAGCATTGAACTGAAAAATATTTACCGGCAGCAGGACCAGGCCTTTATCCGTCTTCTAAACCGGGTGCGTGACAATCAACTGGATGCCGATACACTTAAAGAATTAAACCGCAGATATGTGCCGGGGTTTTCACCTTCCGGCTCAGACGGGCACATCACCTTGACCACCCACAATCTTCAGGCGCAGGAAATCAATGTATCGAAACTAAATTCACTGAAAGGGAAAGCCAGGATATTCAAGGCCGTGGTAAACGGCGAATTTCCGGAAATCTCCTATCCTACGGAGGCTGAACTCTTTCTGAAAGTCGGGGCACAGGTGATGTTCGTTAAAAACGATATCTCTCCTATGAAACTTTATTATAACGGAAAAATCGGGACCGTTACAAAGATGACTGAAGGCCTGGTCTATGTGCAATGCCCTGGTGATGAGGCGCCCATTGCGGTAGGCGCGGCGGAATGGCAAAACTGCCGCTATACCCTGGATGATGTGACCAAGGAGATCAAGGAAACCATTATCGGCACATTCACCCAACACCCGCTCAAGTTGGCCTGGGCCATTACCATTCATAAAAGTCAGGGGCTCACTTTTGAAAAAGCGATTATAGATGCGCGTGCGGCTTTCGCGCACGGACAGGTTTATGTAGCCCTGAGCCGATGCACGAGCCTGGAAGGTCTGGTACTGAGCTCGCCCCTCGGCCAGCAAACTTTTAAAAGCGACCACACCATAAAAACCTTCACACGCCGGATAGAGGAAAACCCTCCCAATGACAAGCAATTGCAAGCCATGAAAAACGCCTATCAAAAATCATTGGTCCTTGATCTTTTTGATTTTGCTTCTCTACAACGGGACCTGGGATATTTACAGAAACTGACGCGGGAATATCAGTCTAGCATCGATGCAGGCCTGATCGAGGTCTTAAACCGGGCAGACCATGCCTTAAAAACTGAATTAGTCGAGGTCTCCATCAAATTCATGAGACAGGTGCTTCGATATATCTCGGAAAACCCGGACGTGGAAAACAATCCATTGCTTCAGGAGCGCATCATGAAGGCGTGTTCATATTTCGCTCCCAGGTTAGCAGCTATTTTACAAACACTGCCGGAAAACGAAATTGAAACCGATAACAATACTATTCACAAATCCCTTCAAAAGGCCCTGCAGGAACTCCGGACGGACGTATTTGTGAAAAAGGCCTGTCTCTTGGCATGTGAAAAAGGATTTTATCCGGGCATCTATCTGGAAACAAGGGCTAAGGCCGCCATTGAAAGGCCCGAAGACAAAAAGACCGCTAAACCTGCCCGGGAACTCACTGCCTCAAAACACCCTGAATTCAATTCCCTGCTTAAATCCTGGCGAAACCGGACAGCGGAGACCCTTAACCTTCCCGGGCATATGGTCTTGCCCCGGCGCACACTGCTGGCAATAGCGGATGAACTGCCGGTCACTCAAAAGGCCTTGTTTGGAATCAAAGGTATGGGCGCGAAGAAATGGAAAAGATTCGGCGATGAAATCCTTGAAATGACAATCGCCTTCCGGAATAAAAACAACATGGAGGTTCCCGTTGAAGAACCCTCCACAGCCAAAGCCGGAGCGCCGAAAAAAGGAGGAACTCAAAAGTTGAGTTTTGATCTTTTTCTTTCAGGAAAAACCGTTGCTGAAATTGCTGCAAAAAGAAAACTGAATGTTGGGACCATAGAAGAACATCTATCGTTTTTTGTGGGAACCGGTCAGATAGCAGTAGAAAAGCTGGTCTCATCGGATAAGGTAGCACGAATTTCCGACTACTTCAGCCGGGCTGAAGACAGCCTGTTGGGACCGGCCAAAGCCGCTCTTGGCGAGGATGTATCTTATGGAGAAATTAAATGTGTTTTAAAACACCTGGAACATCTGCAAAGCGGGTAATATTATCGACAGGGTCAGGGCAAAGATAATCGGCCTGGCGGCCCTCAAGGCAACTACCATGGTGCAGATAAAGACAGTTATCAACCTGGCAAAAAAAGAAAGTATGTAAACTTTACATATGACCTGTTTATGGACTAAATTAAGTCTTAATAAAAAGAAGGAGGATATTTTATGAAACTGTCCAGCCAGATCAAACCAATCAGTTACTTGAAGGCACATGCCGCGGAAATAATAAGAAACCTAGCCGGACAGGGAGCCCCCCTGATCATAACGCAGAACGGCGAGGCCAAGGCAGTTATTCTGGATATCGAAAGCTATGAGAAAAATCAACAGACAATGGCAATCCTTAAAATCCTTGCGCTCGGCATGCAGCAGGTTGAGGAGGGCAAGGTCCTGCCGGCAGGCGATGTAATTAAACGTCTGCGCAGAAGCCGGGAGTCTCAATAATGTCGTTTGCGGTTTTTTTGACCAGGGATGCAGCACGTGATCTCGAAGAGCTTTATGATTTTATTGCTGTTCACGATGCACCGGGAAAGGCATACCATGTTCTGGATCAGATTGAGAAGGCCTTCTCCAGGTTGTCCGAATTTCCCGATCGCGGCGCCTGTCCTAAAGAACTGTCCTCAATAGGAATCCGTGAATATCGCGAAGTTTTTTTCAAACCTTATCGTATTATTTATCGTATCGTGGATAAGAATTTTTTTGTTTTGCTTATCGCAGACGGACGACGGGATATGCAACTGCTTTTACAGCGGCGATTGCTGGATGCATGATGCGATTTTAAGGCTTTCTATACCCTGACATGGACCTTATGCCTTACAGCACACTTGTAACATTTAGCCACCCCGGTTGAACTTTTTCCATCTCATCCATGGCCTTTCCCGACCCCAGTATCTTTACGATCCCCTGCGCCCTGAAAGCGTCAAGGACATCGGCAAATCTTTTAAAGTCCTCTCTGGTGGTGCCGAGCACCTCGGCCCTTGTCGTCTGCCGGTCCTCATCCGTTACCCCCGCCAGTTGCTGGGCCATGGAGGCCCACCCCTTTGCATCAGGGAGCCTGTAGGCATCAATATCGCCGATGGCGCCGATGATGCCCTTTGTGAGTTCATCATCGCTCAGATCTATGCCCCGCAGGTATTCGGCAGCGCGGTCAAAGATATCCACCGTCTTCATGGTATTGGGATCGCGGTAGGATACCATGGTCAATGTCCCTGAGAGGTTGTCAAACAGGCAGAAGGCCCCGTAGGCCCCGCCCTGGACGCGGACGCGGTCCCAGAGCCATGAATTGCGCAGGAACCGGCAGATCACATGGGCCGAGCCGTGGAAGCTGTATCCTGCCCTGAAGAGGTTTATCCCCTTGCCCACATAATTGACCTGCGATGGTATGGTCAGCCCTTCAAAGCCTGGCAGTCCCTCCATTGACCAGTCCTGCGGCTTGTAATCGCTGGAAGGCAATGAATCCATGAACTCCTTCATCTGAGGATGGAAAGATGACCATCCATCGCCGTCCAGGGTTACATTAACGATCATGGAGTTCCGGTTGATGAGCAGGCGGTGTATTGACCTGAGGTCAGCAACCACCGAAGGCCAGTTCTGATCGATCTCCGAGACAAGCCTTCTGAGAAAAAAAAGATTGTTGAGGCCATATATCTCCTCGGAGATCCTGTCCGCCTCGCTGAAGTGTGAGCGTAGACGCATGTTTACTATCCTGTGGCCTGACGGGATGAGATCCTGCTCCTTCCTTGCCTTGGCCTCAAGGACCATCTGCCTGAAGCGATCCCTGTTGTCCAGATTTACATCCTGAAGCAGATCCCTGATGATCTCAAGCATGTCGCCTGTCCGGCCAATCATGGCCTTCCCCCTTATAAAAAGCCATGAGGTGCTTTCACTGGTGCCCTTTACATCAGAGATGTGGGCGGCAGCATATATGCCGCCGGTCCTGCTGCTTATGCGCTGTGTAACGGCCACATAGTCCTCTTTGTGTGTCCCTATCTCAAAAAGACTCCTTCCGAAAAGATGGATATAGGGCAGCAATCTCCGGGGAATGGCCCTCAGGTTAAAGCCTATATCCATGTATGCGATCCCGTTTGTGAAGAGGTCATGAAAGAGTACCCGCACACCTTTATCATCTATGGATTCAAGAGGTGTAATCCTGTTCTTTTTTTCGAGGTCGGCAAGTTTTAATATGGGGATAGTGGCAAGGGCCTCCTGGGAATCAGGTTTTTCCTGCGCCGCCTTAAGCTCCCTTGTGTTTTCAATAACCGATTGGATATCCCCGCTGCTCATGGCATTCCTGGCCTTTTCCAGCTTCTTCTCCTCTGCCTCTTTTTCCTTTTCAAGGAGGGTTATGTCCGGTTTAAGGATAAGGCATGTCATGTGGCAGTTACTAAGAATGTATTCATTAATCATATCCTCGAAGAAACGCCTGTTGTCGGCCGCCCTTGATTTAACGGCTTTCAAGGTCTCCTCAAAGGCGATCATGGACAGGGGGTCTTCATTATGGAGCCATGTGGTCATGGCCCTCAGCATGAGGGACAGCCCCCTCGGGTATGCGCCGGTGTTGTTTTCCCTCAGCCTGAATTCCACGGTGTTAAGTGCGGCCTTTACCGTCTCAGGATCAATGCCTTTCTGATAAAGGCCCCTAAGAGTATTAATTATAAGGTCCCTGATCAGGTCGGCATTATCGACATCTATCCCCTTAAGGCCTGCTGAAAAGAACATCTGCCTCAATTCGCTTTCAAGCCCTGCACCGACCAGGTCTTCTCCCAGGCCTGATTCTATCAATGCCTTTCTTAATGGCGATCCGGGCATCCCCAGCAGGATATAAACCAGGACATGCATTGCCAGGTTCAATTCCCGGTTGCAGGTCTCCGGCAGGAGCCAGTTAAGGGTAATCATGCCCTTCTTAAGGCTATCCCTGTCACCGCCGGCGGCGTATGACCTGATGATTCTTTTGTGGCCTTCGAAAGGTTGCTGAAGTTTAATTTCCGACTCTATATCAAGCCTGTCATATTCACTGAGATATCCATCTGCAATTGCAAGGCTCTTTTCAGTATCATCATCTCCGTAAAAGAATATCCTGGCATTGGAGGGATGATAGTATCTGGAATGAAAACCCATGAATTGCTCAAATGTCAGATCAGGTATATGCCGAGGGTCTCCACCGGAATCAAGGCCATAGGCATTATCAGGAAAGAGGGACCTCATGGAATATTCATTGATAAGCGTATCCGGCGACGAATAGGCGCCCTTCATCTCGTTAAAGACCACCCCCTTGATAACAATAGGATCAGTATCCTTATCCAGCTCGTAATGCCACCCCTCCTGCTGAAGTATATAGGGGGCGAGCCTTGGATGAAAGACCGCGTCAAGATATACATCCGTGAGGTTATAGAAGTCGGCCAGGTTCTGGCTGGCGACAGGGTAGCATGTCTTGTCCGGATAGGTCATGGCATTTAAAAAGGTGTGCAGCGATCCTTTCAGCAGCTCCACAAAGGGCTCCTTGACAGGATATTTCCGTGAACCGCAAAGGACGGAGTGTTCCAGGATATGGGGGACTCCCGTAGAATCGGAAGGCGGCGTCCGGAATGTGATCCCGAAGACCTTGTTTTCGTCATCGTTTTTAAGGGACAGGAGTTCCGCCCCTGTCTTTACATGTTTATATAAAAAGGCCTTTGTCTTGAGCTCCGGGATATCCTGCTCTCTTACAAGTTCAAAACCATGAATTCTAGTCATATATCTACTCCGTAGGATGCACTCGTCTAATCAGCAGGGACTACCCTGATCATGGCAACGCCATGGGAAGGGACGCTGAAGATTATATCGTCTGTTGTCGGCTGTTCCTCCTTAGTCCAGAGGTCTTTTACTTCGTATTCCACGTCTCCATTAAGACCTATTTCTTCCAATGATGTCTCTATCTCCTTTTCTGAATCACCCCTGTTAAAAAGCGCCACGGCCACACCCTCGTTTGCAAGCGGCTTTTTCCAGACCTCAATATCACCCTCTTTCCTGATCCTCCTCCCCTGCACCCCCAGGCTGTCCTGGTCAACGGCTATGGCATCCTTGTTCATCAGGATCAGTTTGGTGGCTTCGGACATCTCACTCAGATCGTTCCCGGTCAACAGAGGCGCCGCCATCATGCACCAGAGGCTGAAATGGCTCCGGTACTCGGCATCGGTCATGCCCCCGTTTCCCACCTCAAGCATGTCAGGATCATTCCAGTGGCCTGGACCTGCGTATTCTGCAAGTGCCTCATTCTGATCAATAATCTGCAGCACACTTGAAAAGGAATCATTGATGTCAAATGTAGTTCTCCAGAGCTGCCCCAGGTCCCTACCCCACTCCCAGGGCCTGTTTGCCCCCCACTCGCATATGCTCATTACAACCTGTCTCTTGTCAGGCTTGCCACTCTCGGCGTATGCCTTTTTAAGCGCCTCGGACATCCTTGTGTAGAGGGCAACGGCGTTATCCTTATCAGTCATGGTGTTAAAAAATTTGATGGTGTTCTTGCCTGCCCTGAGTTTTACATTCATGGAATATACTCCCATGACATCCTGCCGGGATGCTATAGCACCGGTAAACCCGCCTCCTGGAGGTGGTCCTCCTACGCCCGGCGCCGGGCCTCCGGCAGGCGCCCCCCCGGGCGGCGTTCCTCCGGGAAGACCTCCGGCAGGCGGAGCCTGGGGCGGCTCTTCCATGGCAATCACCGGCGATCCGTTGACAACTTCTCCCGGGAAAGGGATGTCAACCTCCACTGCATTTTCGCCATTCACGCTGATATAGGCCCTTCTGAAAGGAAAATCAGGATTTGAATAGTATATCTTCATCTGATATTCGCCCTCGGAAGGGGCGTCTATATTATTGAATTGCAGGCTGCCGCTGTTATTCCCGATATTTGAGACCTTTTTCCCGGATGCTGTCTGAACATTATTATTTTCAAGAGTGATGTCCTTTACGGCCGCTGTCCCGCTCCCGGTACCGCCAAGCGTATTTTCAGGCGATTCCGCCTCATAAAATATCTCCTTTGTCTTTACGCTGGAGATGGAGATCTTATCTATGTCAGGTGAATAATTGATGCTGGCATGGTTGCACCAGTCATATTTCAGATAGTCGATTCCCCATTCAATAAATAACCCGGCATCCTTCTCTTCATTGCCAAGGCTCCCGGGATACACCCTTTGGCAGGTATTTGTACCGTTGGATGAATAAAGCCCCAGTTTCAACCCCTTGCCGTGGACATAATCGGCAAGCGCCTTGATCCCGGTTGGAAATTTATCCGGGTGGCTTTGGAGATTGCCGTTCTTATCCCTTGTCTCAGCCATCCATCCGTCATCAAGGTTAATATAGTCATATCCGGCATCCTTCATGCCGGTGGCAATCATGGCGTCAACAACGGCCCTTATCTTTTCTTCATTAATGTCAGCCTGAAAACAGTTCCAGCTGTTCCAGCCCATCGGGGGAGTTGCCGCGGCTATTATAGTTTTGTCTTCTGACCCCTTAATTTCTCCGGTCAAATCAGATTTCTTCTGACAGCCGTGAAAAAAAGCAGTTAAAATTATTAAGCAACAGAACGCAGGAAAATAGAATTTTTTCATACTCATCTCCAGATATTAATAATGGCCGACCAGTTCAGTCAATGATTGAGACAATAAATATTTTAAAACCTCTGAATAATCAACAAGATTCCGTTTCAGCTGCCATGTTGAAGGCCATGCGGAGGTATTCCGGTCAAGGCAAACATATTTTTCTTGTAAAGGCATTTTTTTCGTTATAATCTCCCGGACAATCTCAGGATGACATAGGTTTTTCTGTTTGACACAGTAAAGCCGGCAAGGAATTTGTGACGGGAGTTTTGGAAGAAATATTATGAAATGCACTGTATGTGGAACTTCAATCGAATCTGTTGAAGATATTGTTGAAGAAGACTGGACCTTCTGTTTTTTTGACGGCGAGGATGAACACGGTCCTCTCTGCCCTTCCTGTTCAGACCTGCTTCTCTCTACGGCTAGTGATGGAGAATATGAGGTTAAAGATGAGTACAGGGGAAAGATAGTATATGATGATGACCTGGAACAGGATGATGAAGAGCCTCTTGAGCAGGTAGTCCTGGGTTTCATATTAAACTGATATTCAACGTATTTGCTTTCAGGTGGAAACTGGGTGATCTCAGTTTCATAATCTATTAATTAATGACTTGACAAGGATTGCATTAATTTTATATTTTTACACGAACTCATCAGATTTGGATATTAATCTGGGTTCAATAAAAACAGACGATGTCCATTTTTCGATAAAAAAGGCGGGAAATAAAATGAAAAAAAATATATTAGCCACATACATCTCGATATTGATAGGAGTTGTTTTTCTGACCGTCGGCATCCTTTCAGCAGCCGACGTTACTGCCCCCCCTGAAAAGGCCACGATAGACAACAAGGGTTATAAAGATGATAAAAAGGGGGCGGTGGAATTAAGTCATCTAAAACACACCAAGGAATATAAGGCGGTGTGCACCGACTGTCATCATGAGTATAAAGACGGCAAGAACGTGTTTAAGGAAGGGGACGCAGTGAAAAAATGCTCGGCCTGCCATGATCCTGAAAAAGATCAGGATAATGCAAAGAAGCTTCAAACTGCCTATCATAACAACTGCAAGGAATGCCACAAAAAGTCAGGGAAGGATACCGCTCCTTCCAGCAAATGCAATGACTGCCATGCAAAATCATAAATAGGACACTGTCCTGATAAAGTTTTCAATAAAAAAAGCCGCTCAATTGAGCGGCTTTTTTTATGTGATGATTGAATTGTTTTATTCTGCAGAATAAAAAATCAATAATAAATTGACTCAGTTTTCAGTAACCGTGATGGCTTCCTGGTCACATACCTCTACACAGCTTTCGCATCCCAGACATTCTTCAGCATTAACCGGAACTGATTTGCCGTCCTGCATCTCATAGACATCCACGGGGCAAACCTCAACGCACTCCTCACATCCTTCACATTTATCATGATCGACCACTACTTCATATCCCATATCATGTATCCTCCATATAAATATATTAAGTAAATCCCTAAAAATTACTTATAGTTACAGCAAGTTGCAATTAATCTTTGACGACTGTAATGGCCTTCATTAACAGAGTAAAAAATATGTGTCAAGCTTTTTTATAGAATATTTGTTAAACCCAAACCAGCCAAACCGGAGCAAGGGATTATACAGATACATAGCTTTACAATCCTCATCCTAAATTAAAGACCTGTAATGCCTCCATGCTGAAAGTTTTATCTGTCGATTTATCATCCGGCGCCTCAAGCTAAATGTTTGACAGAAATTCCAATGACATATATATTGCATCCCTGAAAATTATGATTGATAAGGAGTTTTCCATGCCAGACAACAATTGTTCAAAAGAATTCAGCGGTTCAACCAGATATGTACTTGATGACGAACTTGCCAAGATAGTAAATATCTCCATGGCACTTGAGATGCCGCTTCTTCTGAAAGGCGAGCCGGGGACAGGAAAGACAATGCTTGCCCATGCCATTTCCGAGGCCCTTCAAATGAGGCTGATTGTGCTCAATGTCAAATCAAGCATGAAGCTTGTGGAGGCGCTCTATCAGTATGATACCCTGACGCGGCTCAATGACAGCCGTTTTGGAGATTCCAAGCGGGATGTCAGCAATATAGAGGAATACATAAAAATGGGCAAAATCGGCCAGTCCTTCATGACGGATGAAAAGGTAGTCCTTCTCATTGACGAGATAGACAAGGCGGATACGGATTTCCAGGATGACATGCTGGATGTGCTGGACCAGATGGAGTTCGACATCATCGAGATAGACAAGACGATCAGGGCTAAAAACCGGCCCGTCATTATTATTACCTCCAACGCGAAAAAGGATCTGTCCGATCCCTTTCTGGGCCGCTGCAACTTTCATCATATCGCCTTTCCTGAACCGGACATGATGGAAAAGATTATCAGGGTGCATTTCCCCGACATCAAGAAAGAGCTCCTTGAAAACGCCATTTCAACCTTCTACCGGTTAAGGGATTTTAACGGCATTGAAAAAAAACCAGCCACAAGGGAGTTGGTCAACTGGATAAGGGCGCTCAAGGCGGATCCCAGCATAAAGGCCAACGATCTGGTTAAAGGGGAAACCCCTTATCTCGGGGTTCTTTTTAAAAAGAGCCCTGACTATGCCATGGCCATGAATCAGGTGTCAAGGTTCAGGAGGTAAAACAGGGCGCAAGGCTCAAGGCGCAAGGTTTAAAAAGATGTTTACGGATTTCTTTTATACATTAAAAAAGGTGGGGATACCTGTGTCTCCCACATCCTTTCTCAGGCTGCAGAAGGCCCTTCAAATGGGCGCCATCAACTCACTTGATGACTTTTATATCGCGGCCCGTTCCATCCTGGTAAAGAGCGAGAGGTATTTCGACACCTATGACCAGGTGTTTGCCCATCATTTCAAGGGGGCTGAGCTTGAGAATCCAGACGAAAGAATAATCTCCGAGATAGCGCGCGCCATGCTTGACGAATGGCTGAAAAATCCTAAGGAGCTTGCAGAGGCCCTGGGCATAGATGAATCCAAGCTTTCAAAGATGAGCCCCGAGGAGCTGATAAAGTACTTTTTTGAACGGCTCAAGGATCAGGCAGAGGAACACCATGGAGGCAGCAAGTGGATAGGCACGGGAGGCACCTCCCCTGTCGGACATTCCGGTTATCACCCCGGGGGCATGAGGGTCGGAGGCGTATCGAGAAACAAGTCTGCCTTGAAGGTTGCCATGGACAGGAGATACAAGGACTATTCACAGGAAGGTCCCATAACCCAATCACAGCTGGGAGAGGCATTAAAGAGGTTAAGAAACATGGTCCCTGTCGGCCCCAAGGATGAGGTTAATATAGATGAAACCATATACCAGACGATGAAAAACGCAGGTGAGATAGAGATAGTCTATGACCGGGGCCTCAGGGACAGGCTGAAGGTAATACTGGTTATCGACAATGGGGGCTGGTCAATGGAGCCCTATATCGAGGTCGTGCGTACACTGTTCTATTACTCGAGGGCGCAGTTCAAGGATATCAAGACATTCTTTTTTCATAACACCATCTACGACAACCTGTGGGAGGATCCGTCCAGGATGCGCAAACCTTTCCATGTGGACGAACTTGTGCGCCTTGATCCGGAGACCCGCGTTATAATTGTCGGAGACGCCAGCATGGCGCCCTATGAGCTTATGGCCACTGACGGGTCTATCCACCTGGAAGAGAGGTCCGGTCAGCCCAGCTATAAAAGGCTCCAGTTTATAGCGGAGACATTTAAACACTCTGTCTGGCTCAATCCCAAAATGGCGGACGAATGGCCCTATACAAGAAGCATCAACATGATACGTGAGATATTTCCTATGTTTGAATTGACCCTCGACGGACTTGAGGGGGCGGTAAATTACATGATCAGCAGGAATTAACCTGATATCCCGGATTGTTAGGCACTGCATCTCTCCTTCCCCTTAAAATTCAGGCAGTCTTCCTCCGTGTTATGAGCCTCAAATAAGTGACGTAAGTGTATTTATCCTTTTAAAACATGTAGTTATTCTTATTTTCTCAGAATAAAGCGTGGAGTGAAGTAATTCAAATTAAATATGTAAGCATAAGATAATTTTATTTACTATTTACTATTTTTTATTGACTTAATCACTTTGAAGTATTATAAATATTATAACATGTTTTATCAATCAGTTGATTGACTTATTAAATAATAATAAGGAGTTTATTATGCCACAGATAATGACTACAAAAGAATTAGCAAAATATCTCAAACTTCATGAGATTACGATTTGTAAATATGCCGCTGAAGGCAAGATCCCCGCCATAAGGATTGGGAGGGTCTGGCGCTTTGACAAGGAAGCCATTGATAAATGGATAGGTGGCGGGCCAAAAAAGTAATCCGACTGCTGACAGATTCTGCAAATGAAGCAGACAGAAGTTTCTGCCTGTTTTCAGCTCCGAACTGATACGAATACGATAATGTTTTAAAGGGTTGAAAAGGCACCCGGTCAGTTAAGAGAACAAAACATCCCGGTTATACCTGCAGACAACAATAAATGCCGTTATCTCCCTGCATTGAACGAGATAAACGGCATTTTTATTTGTTAATCAGTGTTCAGCTGAAAACAGGCATTTCGGATGAATATTAATTATAAAGAAGATACCCCTTTCTCCATGTATCATAATCCCGGTTTTCAGAGATCCATCCGCTGTTTATTCTGAAGATATCCGCACCGTGCTCAATTGACTCTCTAAGCGACCTGTCGCCAAGTATAAGATCGATGGGCATGCATTCAAACTCATATTCATAGGGAGGATCCTTCCACCTGAAGTCCGTCTTATGGGTCTCCATGATGGCCTTGAGGAGGGCGATAGACGTCAGATAGGGATGGAAGGCGTCATGATCAAGTATGTGTATCATAAAGCCTTTGCAAAGCTGCCCTTCCCACTTATTGAATGTAGGGCGGAAGGTAATGTCCTGCAGGAGGCATCCATTAATCGACTCCGGGGCAAGTCTTTCCCTGATCTGCACCGTATCAAGATAGGGCGCCCCGAAGATCTCGAAGGGTCGGCACGTCCCCCTGCCTTCGGACAGGTTGGTCCCCTCCCATATCACCTGACCCGGATATACATAGGCCGTCTCGGGTAACGGCATATTCGGAGAAGGCATGAGCCATCTGAGGCCCGTATCGTGCCACAGCATACTGCGGCTCCAGCCGGCCATGGGGATAACCTCCGGTCCTGCCTCCAGCTGAAAGACATCATCAAACATCAATGCCATCTCGCCCATGGTAAGGCCATGTCTCATCGGGATCCCGCATGGTCCGACAAAGGAGAAAAGGTCCTGCATCAGGAGATTGCCCTCGGTGACAATGCCTCCAAGGGGGTTCGGCCTGTCCAGAATCACTATCCTTTTTCCTGCCTTTTGGGCGGCCTTCATGCAGTTCAGCATGGTTGAGGCAAATGTATATACCCGCGTCCCGACATCCTGGAGGTCAACCAGCAGGACATCGATCAGGTCAAGCATCTCTGCCATGGGCTCTCTGTGGTCACTGTACAGGCTGTAGACAGGGATGTTCAGATCCCTGTCAAAGGAATGGCCTGTCTCAATCATGTTGTCCTGGTCTTCGCCGCCATGCCCGTGCTGAGGGCCGAAAAGGGCCTTAAGATGACCGGGCAGGACCCCGGAGATCACGTTTTTTGCATGCATAAGGTTGGCGTCAAGGGATGCCTGGTTGGACAGAAGCCCCAGCCTGCTTCCCTCATAGCCCTTCCATTTACCGTCCCTGAACTGATCAAGACCTGTAGATACATTATTCACAGGAAATCCTAACCGATCTTCACCCTCCAGCCGTGGGTGTCTTCCTTCAGCCCGTACTGGATGCCAATAAGCTCATCATAAAGTCTCTGGGATATCTCTCCCATTTTCCCGCCCGCGACAATATAGTCCTGACCCCTGTAGGTTATCTGCCCTACAGGTGAGATAACTGCGGCCGTGCCTGTCCCGAAGGCCTCCCTGAGTGTCCCGTTCTTGGCCGCATCCAGGATCTCATCTATGGATATCTTCCGTTCCGACACCCTGAGTCCCCAGTCTTTGGTAAGCCGGATTACAGAGTCCCTTGTTATCCCTCGGAGCACGCTGCCGGTCAGGGGGGCGGTGATTATCTCATCGTTAATGATAAAAAACATATTCATTGTGCCGACTTCATCAACATATTTCCGTTCGGCGGCGTCCAGCCAGAGCACCTGGGTAAAACCCTTTTTCTTGGCCTCCTCCGACGCCAGCAGGCTCGCGGCATAGTTGCCGCCGGTCTTGGCCTCGCCCAATCCCCCGACTGCGGCCCTTACATATGTATCCTCCACATAAATCTTTACCGGGTTCAGTCCCTCCCTGTAATAGGCGCCCACCGGACTCAGGATAACAAAAAACACATACTCCTTCGCCGGCCTGACGCCGAGATGAGGCTCAGTGGCGAACATGGCAGGTCTGACATAAAGCGAAGTCCCCTTGTTTTTTGGTATCCAATCCCTGTCAAGAAGAATCAGTTTTTGCATGCCGTCCATAAACACCTTGTCATCCACGTTTGGCATGCAGAGTCTTGAGGCAGAGGCATTGAACCGCCTGATGTTCTCTTCAGGCCGAAAGAGAAAAATCTCATCACCCTTGCCCCTGTATGCCTTGAGTCCCTCAAATATCTCCTGGGCATAATGTATCCCCATTGCCGCGGGATCAATCTGGAAATTCCCGTAGGGCGTTATGCGGGCATTATGCCATCCGGTCTCCGCTTTATAATCAATAACCAGCATGTGATCCGTAAATATATCACCGAAAGTAAGATTATCCCTGTCATCCGGCTTTTTTCTCAGCCGGTCAGGTCCGGCCTTTATTATTTTAAGCTCCATTTTCTTCTCCTGTGCTGAAACAACAAAACATTAATCTGCCTTTTAAGGTTATAATTTGTCTGTAATTCAGCAATGTCCGGTTAGGATTTTGCATTAGCATGCATCCTCGTCATGGGAGGGCCAATTTTATTAAATTGAAATGGATCGGATGCAAAATTCCGGCAAAAGGTGATCTAAAGCGGGCGGGTATG
>Ga0209287_10000251_pt1 | contig 35745 bp, 19 predicted proteins | sample PPLLak3cmMay2015_2_FD_187255 | JGI IMG/M metagenome (GOLD analysis project Ga0209287, IMG submission 187255) | Freshwater sediment microbial communities from Prairie Pothole Lake near Jamestown, North Dakota, USA - PPLs Lake P8 Core (1) Depth... | ecosystem: Environmental > Aquatic > Freshwater... | reverse complement strand
TTTAACTTTATATTCCTGTTAATGGTTGATGTAGCAATATTTTTTCCCGGAAGCATATAAACAAACTGCATCTCGTAGTTTCCGTTTATTAAATCGGGAATGTTATTCTGCGCCAAAAACTTGCTCATTTCACTATTTGAAGGAGAATTGGATGTCAACCGATTGGCCAATGCATTACGTATAGCCACAAAGTCCCTATCGATATAGTATGAAGCCCTGTAGTTTAGTGCTCCAAAAGCGGATACGTAAGGGCGGGCATTACTCTCAATCACATCCTCATCGAGCTGTACGTTAGGGGTTCTTAACCCGAATCGAACAACCTCAACATGGGTAGGTGGCTGTAAACCAACCAATTTTGCGTTCGAAAGCACATCGGTATTGCCATAAATCAGTGGTGCAACTTTATTTACAAACCAATCGGTTTTAGTGTAAATGGGAACAATTTGCACCAAGCTCTGCTCGGGTTGAATAGTATTATTTTCGAAGAAATCGAATACTTCTGTCGCTGCAGTGGCATCGTAAATATTTGAGCCCAAATCGTAAACATGTGGATACTCCTGCCATGCAACTCCTTCGTAATTTGGAATTGCAGCCATTTTCTCGGTAAACGTATTATAAGAGCTAGTGCGAAAATGCAATGCGTAAATCTCCTTTTCCTCTAGCAAAGCAAGCGTTCCTTCGGCCTTTTGCTTGGATACAAAAAGGCTATCGCCAATACTTCCTTGAGAAGTTGAAATATTACTCGATATGTTAAGCCCGCTTACCTGAGGAATGTTAATGATTGCCAGCTTATATATATCGTTTTTATTAAAACTACCCTCATTCAATGGAAAGTTTATCTCCATTCGAATATCGTTCCCTGCGCTAAATGTAACGTAGTCGAACCCCACATCCTTTTTACTACCATCTAAATCCGAGAATCTGAGCTGTTGAATGTATCCCTGAGGTTTTTCGGTTGAGAAGAGATATGCGTAATTCTCGGTCAATAGCATGTAACCCTCATTATACTCCCTTGGATAGAAGTTATACTGGTTTGCTATGGGGTAGCTGTACTTAACGTGTTCGGGAAGTATTGTCTTTGGCCTTTCGCCAGAGGTAAACTCGGTTGATTTCTCTTCAAAAACTGGACTACCGTCAGCCCCCTTAACATCGATCCACTTACCATTCAGCTTTCGTTTAAAGCCCACCTTTGCGTAGGCAACCATCTCCTTATTGCTCTCAAGCGGCTCGGAGGGGTCGAGCATACATATTTTTCCCTCACTATTTAGCACGGTAGCACCCTCAACCTTTTTCTTTGTATCCTTATGGAAAACCGAGAAATTTTCGAGTGTTACCTTATACCATGCCATTGCTCCCTCATCCTCCTCAATCTCCATCTCAACACCAATGGGGATATTAAAAACTGCCTGTGGCGATGCAAACACGTTAACATCCTTTTCGCCTGCCGAAGGGGTTAGCTGAGCAATAATATCCTCGCCAAATGGGCTTCCGCCCATAACTTTACACTCCTTGCCAAGTTCGAAATCAAAATTACATTTACCCGATATTAGGCCACCCATAACGCTAAATCGGCCACCAACGGCTCCCTCAAAATAGAATGGGTTAGGCCCTGAACCTGCAAGTAATGCGCTAGCAGAAATATTGAGTATGCTAAATTTACGGGTTCTTCTAAAAATTCGGGCTTCCATTCCAATGTCGGCCTCAACCCAAGCCCATGCCTGAGCTCTTGCATACCAACCATTTATGCCAAGGGTAGAACTTTCACCTGCACAGTAAGCATTTTCGCCATAGTTCTTCAACAAAAATTCGGCGCCCATACCTACACCTAACTTTGCATAAAAAGGTGGTAGTTTTGCCTTGAAGTCAACACCCAATGAGGCTCCAAATGCAATACCGCTGCCCGAAGTTAAATTATCGGTATTTCGCTTATTCAGCTTGTCCTGCATCTTTTTGCTAAAGTTCTGCAGCACTTTTTGAGGTGGTGGTGGTAGCTCTGGAATTTCATCACCAACCATAAAGTACGCATCAGCCTTAGCTAAACCAAGGATACTTATTCCCAACCTATCGGAGGGTGTTCCAACGTAGGTGTACCACTTATCGGGCGAGAAATATGCCGAAGCCCAACCCATCCGGTCGTTAGCCCCAACTCCTTTAATAAAACCTGCATTAAGGTAAGTGCTTAAATCGGCTGTAAAAACGCTGTTGGCGATATCGTACTTTATATTCATCGATGCGGTTAAGAAACCACTGCCTTTATTCTCGGGTACAGCCAAATCGTTTTTCCCAGCAATGTTTATTTTCCCACCAGCCGATTCTAACTTCTTAACTTTATCATTTATGTTATCGGCCAAACTCCCCCATTTACTGGGGCTATTCATAAACGATGCATCGCCCCTAAGCTGAATAAAGTTTAACCCTCCATGATCGTTAAACTGCATTTCGAAGCTAACCTTGGCGTTGAATGCAGATGATGAGCCAAGCAACCCAAATCGGGTTGTTGCCATAAAGCCCATACCCACAGTTTTATCGGGGATGTAGTTAATTCCCGAAAGGGCCTTCCCGAAATCCTCGCTTGTACTTGATTTGGTGGATTGCTGCATTCTGCGATATATACCGCCACCAAAACCGTAGAATGAAAGTGCTGGAGGAACAATAATACCGGATGTTGGGGATGTTTCAAAGTACACGTCGGTAAGGAAATACCTATAGCTATTCACTCTGCCGAATACTGCTACAGCATCGAAGGTAAACTTATTAAGAACTTGAAATTTCACATCGCCTCGAAAACCTGAGCCATATAAAGAGTCGCCATTTTTAAACCACACCCCCCCTGTAATGCTGTAAGCACCAGACTTAAAATCCACCTTTATCCTATCTACACCAACCTTTTTGAACTTCCAATGGGAGTAATCGCCAAAGAGCTGAAGGCCAACCGTTCCGCCAAACATATCGTTGAGCTTAATCCCTGCCTGAAAGGCCAAACCGCTTCCTTGAGTTGGGTTATCAAACGAATGTATATCGGAGATAGAGAGTTCAAAACCAGCAACTTTTGGCGATTTTAGTTCGCCAGATATACCAATAGCCCCTAAGCTAACATATGGTTTCGAACGGCTAATTTTTAAATTCTCAAAGGTGATATCAGGAACTACAAACTTTTTAGTGCTATCCTTTTCATTAATTGGGGCATTTATGGATAGCTTACCTGATGCGTTAAGGGTTGGGTAAAAATCCGAGTCCTTTATCAATATCTCAACCGTTGATGTTTTATTTAATGATAGGGTACTCCTTAAGACAGGGAAGTCGAATTCTCCCGATACATTCACAATAAATTCATATGAATCGGTAGAGGAATTAAAAGAAGCTTTATATGGTAATAACGAGCTCTTACCAAGGGGTGGAATGTTAATTGCCCCTCCAAATCCAAATCCAACAACATCATTCTTTAAAAGGTTAAGCGAGAAATCGGTTAAAGAAATATCCCACTTATCCTTATTGATTGTTTCTGAGGCAATAATATTCTGCCCTTCGGCAAAACCAGTAAAACCATTCTCGTCGATAATAACATTCTTTAGGTTTAGCGCAACACGGCTGCTTAAATCGATTTTTGTTGTATCTGTAGTAGTTTTGGCGGTATCGTTTGCTGTAGAAGTTTTCTTAAACATTGCAGGCAAGGAGATTGAAGCGCTCGAAATCGAAATTCCCTTCCATAACTTTACGGTTTCATCGTCATTTGCAGTAAAATAGTTTTGTGGGAACTTAACCATTGCTGATGTTTCCTTGTCGTCCTGATCGAGCGTTGCCCCATTTAGCGAGAATATAACATCCTGTAAACCTTTAAAACAAAACGATTTATCGAAACCAAATGATACAGAGTAGCAATCAAAATTGTGAAATACCGCATCAAATGAAGCAGTTATTGGTTGGTTTGTCGGTTGTCCTTTGGTATCAACAGCGTATATCTTATCAGAAGTAATTACTAGGGAGATTTTTGCGTTAAACGATTCCAATCCCTCGCATCCAAAATTTGCCTTTGTACCCTCGTTAAAAATTATAGCCGCTTTTTTTCCAAGATTCCTCCTAACCGGAGCCATTAGCTCAAGCGAACCGGCTGTCCCGAGTCCTTTCTGCCCTTCAATATCAGCAATCCCTTCAAATGCGACCCTTTCACCATCCTCCTTGAATTGGAAAGCACATGTGGCATAAATCTGTGATTTACGGGAGTTCTTGTCGTACTTAATTTTTTGAATTATCAGCTCATAATCCCCTTTCTTAATCCCAACAGGTAGAGTGATTACACCATTACCAAACAAATCGCTCAACGATTCGATATAGGCTCCAGCTTTTTTAACAGCATTCATTGCTGTAAAAGCAGCATCAATCTTGTCCTTATTTTCTGCTTGGACTCTTTCAACTTTCGACAGAAGCTCGTTTGCAGGATTTGGAATGGTTGTTTGCGCCCAACCAACGTTACTCTCAATTATTGCAAAAAAGCATAGGGTATAAAACAATAGAAACCTCGGCATAGCTAGGAATAATTAATGGGTATATTAATAATTATTTTTTCTTATTTGATATGTTGGGTTTTCGTCAAACCACTTTCTCGTATTATTAAGTAAAATCTCAAAATCGTTGGTATTTAAAAACCCTGAGGAGTCGAGTGAGACGGGTAAATCAACGACTATCGGTGCAAGGAGTTCCAAAACCCTATAACCACAAATAATGCTTTCCGAAATATCTGGGTTTAGGGAGTGGCAAAGCTTTTCATTATTATTCAATACTTTTACGCAGTAATCTATCGCCTCTTTCTGTCGCATATAAATTAAATAGGGCAGAACATAATCCACAAAGGCATCATTCACGGGTTGTTTCTTTATCATATCCAAGCAGTAGCGAATCTGCTCTACATTCCCCATTCTAGCCATAGCCAATGAAATAGACCATTTCACATTACCTGGCACGCTACTATCAAGTAGTTTCTGGTAAAGTATATCTTTACCTGTGCTAACAAAACCAGCAACTTCTACAAACCCTTTATAATGCTGTATTCTATGATTTATAAGCTTTGAGTTGATCCGCTGCATTGATTTTTCATCAAAATCTTCGGCATGGAAATTTTTCAGGAATTCAAGATTTTGGCCTACAATTCCACCATCCCTATCGTTGCAACCATTTAGCAACGTGTTAACCGCCAACTTTTTATCAGCATCAGCCGAAAGGGCTCTCTTGTAGGTTAAATAGTATGACTTTTGACGAACAGGTACTAGGGAATCTTCAAAGAAAGGGGTCAACTTTTCAATCAGCTGTTCAAGGCTATTACCTTGAATAATCTCCTTCTCCAAGCCATAATTCGAAACCCCATTCAGCCTATAACCAAGCAGATAGGTGCTAACATCATTTGTAAAAGCCTTTTGAAATGAAAAAGAGATGACGACGAGCAAAAATATTTTTAAACGCATATTACTTTCCTATAAGATTTTTTTATTTTTTTAACATCCAATCAAATTATTTTTAAAACTATAAAAAAAAATTATAAAACAAACTAATATTTAGGTGAATAAATACATTTTCTCCTTATGTTTTTATTTGAGCAGTAATTGGAATAAGCTCTGAGCAATTATACTTATGAAGTTATAAGGCATCACTAAAAACCCTTTTTTAATTACTCACCCCAGCCCTCTCTACTTGATATATAGAGGGAGAAAGTAGCGTTTTTAGATGTGTTTTATAGAAGTAATTTAATGTCAGTTCGATGCAAGAATTAACTTAACTGCTTGTTTATTATAATCATATCAATATGGAATAATTGGAGGAATGGAGGAATGGAATGATGGAAGAATGGAATGATGGAATTTTGCCTGCCGCCTGACTGGCCGGTAGGCAGGGAAGAATAATGTTAGAAGAAACCCCATTAATCCATTAATCCATCATTCCAAAAAAACATACATATATCTGTAATATATTGTATGATTGATGTTTACTATTGTCGCTTAGATCGAACTCACGTTAATTTATATATTATCGACAGGGGGTTAGATAAGTTAACCCTGATTAATGAGTAAGATAATTTCGTTAAAAAGAATCATTATTAACCGAGAAAAAAATCTAAAATCAATAGGTCGCAGCGATGCTGCTTCTAGCTAAAATGTAATCGTCTATTCTACAAATAGTTCGCAGCAATGCTGCTTTTCTATAGTCGCATAGCGACGACCTATTTGTAGTAATTAGAGAAAAATCAAGTTCAAGCCCCATTAGGGGCGACCTATACATAGAATGTAGTAATATCAAGCATTTCATGAATTGTATAGTATTTTAGTCGGTCAGTAGTGAAAAAGAATAATAGTTGACACAGACAAAACAATAACGAAGGAATACGATCAATCGATTAACCAACAAGTTAATAATTCGAATTAAGGGTTGAAATGTCAATTATGTTACAAATAGTAATATGTTAGATACCAGTAATATGCAAAATATTATCTTAGTGAAACTTTGTATCTTTGAGTCTTTGTGGCATTTTTTATTTTGCCACGAAGGGACTAAAGCACTAAGGCTCACAAAGTTTTTATTATTTTATAGAACCTCAACCCTTAATTCGCATTAATAATCAAATTATAGTAACTTTTCACCACGGAGACACACCTTCCTGCTGCCTGCCTCAGTTCGGCGGGCAGATCCGTGGTTTTTTTATTTTTTCTAATGCTGAATAGCTACAAATTATCAAAAGAACAGCATCTTAACCGCAAAAGCCAAAACAGCTACCAGCAGAAACCATCTTATAAAACTTACTCCCCGCTTCACCGCAATGTGAGTGGCAACCCATGCTCCGAACATGCTCCCAACTCCAAGAATAAAACCCAAAAGGAAATTAACCTGCTTATTGTAAATAAATACTCCTAATGCAACAATTGTAAATACCAGAACAATAAATACTTTTATGGCATTCGCCTTCAATAGATCATAACCCGCTCCAAGAACCAACCCCGTAAGCAAAAAGAAGCCAACCCCGACCTGAATGAAACCGCCATAAAAACCAATTGCGAAAAATATGATAAAACTTAAGGTGCTGGGGTTTGATTTGACCTTACCAGCATGCTCATTTACCCACTTTTCAGGTTTGAAAAGAATAATTAAAAACATTACTACTAGCAAAACACCAATAATCCTATTCATCAATTGAGCATCAAGATTCACGGCCATCATTGACCCAAAAAAAACCCCGATTATTGAGGGTATGGTAAGCCAAAGCCCATCCTTCCATTCAAATACTTTCTTCTGTTTAAAACCACCGACACCAACAATACTTTGCAGTAGAATAGCAATGCGATTCGTTCCATTGGCTACACCAGCATCAAGCCCCATGAAAATAAGTACGGGAAGGGTAAGCAACGAACCACTACCCGCTAGGGTATTGATAAAACCGGCGATAAATCCAACAACTACAACAAGGAGGTATAAAATCAAATCCATTAACTTACTTCCTATCTTTCTTTTTATAATACCTAATAAAATCGACAACCTCATAGGTTATCCCTTTGTTATCGCATAGCGCAACCACCTTATCTTTTATCTCAACCACCCTGCTATAGGTCAACCACCCCAGCTGAACCCGTTTCCTTCTTCCCGATTTCTTAAAAAAAGTGATGTATGCAGGTCCTATCTTAACCTTTTTAATTGAGTCCCATAAAATATAATCTTTTGAGCCATTTCTAATCCCAAACTTAAAAACAATACCATTATCATTGGCTTTAACAAATATATTGGTTTTAAAAGCGACCCATGCAAAGTAAATATACAAAGCAATATAACTGGCAGCAATAAGGAAGAACCACTCTAGTGAACTTTTCAGGGTCAGGAAAATTGCTAAAGATGTAATCGTAAAACCTAGGCAAACGATTGCCCCAAAAATCAACAGCCTAATGATTCTTGGCTTTTTGCTCGAATATTCATTCAGATCGATATAGAAATTTACCATTTACTAAATTTTAGATAACCCACAATGGATTACAAAGTTACTAAAAACAATCTAATGCTTATCAATTTTTCAAATCCTATTACTTTTATCTAATTTATTTAAAAAAAGTGCTATTTTATGCAGGGTGTATAATATAGTTTTCTATCTTAGTGGTAACTACTTTTTTATAATTAACGTCAGTTCAACGTAATAAATAATTTAAATGCCCTATTATCAGTATTTTATTTTTTGGGTTAAAATGGAACCGAGCTTGCGAACCGAACGTAGTGAGCTCAGCGTAGCTAGTTCGGCGAAGCCAATGATGCCTACCTGCCGCCTGCCTGCCGGTAGGCAGGGTAGGCAGGGAAAAATGGAATATTGCCTGCCTGCATAGCTTCAGCGGAGCAAAGTCGGCAGACAGCAATGAAGAAAGTTAGAAGTAACCCCATTATTGACTTCGTCGTCCGGCAGTTGCCGGATCGCTCCAGTTCCATTATTCCCTGCCTACCGGCTAGACAGTCTTCCAAAAACATAATATTTGTATTAAAGCACTAATAAATAATGATATAATAAGCATTCTTATATCGAACTCATGTTAATTAAACAAAAAATAGCATATCATTACATCTCAAATAATAATAAAGCATCGAAAATATTCTTCATCGTTTCAAATTCTATAATATTGAATATGAAAAAACTATCGTTTTTAGTACTAATAATGGCAATTGTGATCACGTCATTTTCACAGAATTATAGAATTAATCACTATACGGTAAAACAAGGACTATCGCAAAGTGTAATCTACTCTCTTCTTCAAGATAGTCGCGGTTTTATCTGGGTGGGCACACAGGATGGGTTAAATCGATTTGATGGGTATAGCTTTATTAAATATATCCAAACTCCTTCTGATACAAACTCACTTTCAGATAATTGGGTTTACTCAATCAGCGAGGATAGCAATGGGAATTTATGGATTGGTACTCGAAGAGGTTTATGTATGTACAACTATGCGTTAAATAATTTTTGCAGATACCCACACAAGCCAGAATATCAGAACGATCCATACATAGATAATGTATATGGTTGTGCGGTTTCAAAAGCGGGTAAAATCTACACGAACACTCCTCCATTAGTCAATATATTTGACCCAAAGAGTAAGAAACTTACTCATTACATGAATTCAATAGGTGCAAATCAAAACGTAGAGGAGCGATCATTACCAATTATCATTGATAAGGAGGGCTTTATATGGGCAGCAACTACATCTGGATTAGCTCAATTCGATCCAAAAACCGAGAAGTTTACAAACTTCCAAAATAGCCCATCCAATAAAAACTCAATCAGCAATAACAGTATTCTAGCCCTTTTTGAAGATAACCAGAATCGTATTTGGATTGGCACTAAGAGTGGTATTGATGTTCTCGATAAGAGTGATAATCATTTTTATCGAAATCCTATTGTGCTAAATAACAATTCAGTAGAGGTAAGATCAATAGTTCAAGATCAAAAAGGGTTCTATTGGGCAGGAACACAAGGAAGTGGAATGTTGAAACTATCATACGAAAACAATAAGATTACAATACTGAACCAAATAACTAGCAAGGATGAGCTAAGCCCCAGCTATCTCAACAATAGCTTTGTTAACTCTATGTTTATCGATCAATCACAGAATTTATGGATTGGGACATTAAATGGGCTTGATAAAACCGATTTAAAGGATCCAAAATTTAAACTCTTTAGAAAATCGTCTGAATCAAACTCCATTGACCTACTCGATAACGTTATTGCATCAATTTATAAAGATAAAAAAGGCAATATTTGGGTAGGAAATTGGGGTAAAGGGTTGAATATTGTTGATAGAAAAACGAATAAAGCACAACACTTTTCAACATCATTATCGGGGAAAAATCATTTGGTCAATGATTTTGTTCATGTAATCTTCGAATACAATGAAAATGAGATTTGGATTGGTACTCAGGATGGAATTTATGTTTTTCAAGACAACCAGTTTGTTAGCTTAAATAAATACTACAAAACAAATCAAATACCCGACTTTGCTGGGAATCGCACCGTTTGCATGCTCAAAGATAAGTTCAACAATGTTTGGATAGGTACGCAAGGAGGTCTTTACTACCTAGATATGAAGAATAAAGAATTCAAGTGCTTTACTTCTTCAGGAGTAAAAGGGGAAAAGGTAAGCGATAATCTTATCTATTCGTTAGCCCTTGATTATAATTATAATCTTTGGATTGCAACCAAGAATGGGTTAGATAAGTATAGCTACGAAAGCGATCAGATAGAAAACTTTACTCGAGACGAGAAATCCAATAATACGTTATGCGATAACTACATCGTTTCACTTTGCTACACACCCGACTCGACACTTTGGATTGGAACAAAAAATGGCATTAACAGGCTGAATATCAAAAATAATATTTTCAAATACTATGCCGAAGCGGATGGTTTAGCCTCAAACATCGTTTATGAGATTGTTGAAGATGATTTTGGAAACATGTGGTTTGCAACCGGCAAAGGTTTATCTGAGCTAAAAAAAGGTAATGAGAAAATCAAAACATTTACAGAAGAGGATGGTTTACAGGGTGCTGAGTTCAACCTAAGAGCAAGTCATAAAAGTAAGGATGGTGAGATTTTCTTTGGAGGGATGAATGGGTTCAACTCTTTTAACCCTCATGAAATATCTGAAAACAAATTTGTCCCTTCGATTGAGTTTACATCTTTCCAGAAATTAAACAAGAAAGGAACAGAAAACGTTCATGTTGCAAGTAAAGATACAGTAGTACTAAATTATGGCGACATTTCCTTTAACGTAGAATTCTCGGCACTTGAATATACTAGTTCAAATAAAAATCGATATGTATATAAACTCGACGGCACATCAAATTCTTGGATTGACATAGGAAACAAACGAGTTCTAACCTTCTCAAGTTTATCTCCTAATAAATACCAACTTTGGATCAAAGGAAGTAATAATGATGGAATATGGAATGAGAAAGGTTCATTCATTATTATTGAAGTGCTACCACCTTGGTGGCGAAGCAATATTGCATATGCCATTTACTTTCTCTCTATAATCTTCTCTGTCATTATTTTCATCAAATACCGGGAACGGAGTTTAATTGAACAAAAAAGGGTACTTGAACAAAAAGTAACTGAACGAACCGAAGAGGTTGAACAACAGAAGAATGAAATCGTAGATAAAAACCACGAGCTAGAACAACAGAATTCCGAGATATTAGCACAGCGCGATACCCTATCGATGCAGAACGAGAAGATATCAAAACAAAACAAACAAATACGGGATAGTATACAGTACGCTAGCAGAATTCAATCAGCACTTTTACCCTCCACAACAACATTAAGTCAGAATAACTTAGAACACTTTCTAATTTTTAGACCAAAAGATATCGTGAGCGGTGATTTTTATTGGATTAAGCAAACCACTGAACATTTACTAATTGCCGTAGCAGATTGCACTGGACATGGAGTACCCGGTGCATTTATGAGTATGCTTGGCAATGCGTTCCTAAACGAGATAATTAATCACAGCGAAATCACACAAGCAAATCAGGTACTTGAACGATTGAGGGATTTAATAATTTTATCATTAGAGCAATCGGGCGACGATTCTGTTACCCGTGATGGTATGGATATTTCTTTCTGCGATATCAATTTAAAAACAAAAGAAATTCAATTTGCGGGCGCTTATAACTCAATGTACATTTTAAGGAATGGCGAACTCATTGAAGTAAAGGCTAACAGATTCCCCGTTGGTCACTACTACAAAGGCTTACAACCATTTGTTAATTCAAATATTCAACTTCAAAAAGGGGATGTCATCTATATGCTTACCGATGGTATTCTTGATCAGTTTGGAGGAGAAAATGGTGGTAAATACAGCGCAAAAAGATTTAGAAACTTACTATTAGACATCCATCAATTACCAATGGATCAGCAAAAGGAGAGCGTAGAGATGAGCCTTGATAAATGGATGAATAATAAGTATGAGCAGATTGATGATATAACCATGTTGGGGTTTAAACTAAGATAACGTGAGTTCGATTTAAGAAATGATAGTAATACTCTAACTTGTAATTTGTTACAAGTTTATCATTTGGTATTGGAATGATGGAATAGTGGAATAATGGGGTTTTTTCTAACTTTTTTCTTCCAATATTCCATTTTTCCATCATTCCATTTCTTCCCTCAAAGTAAAATACTGATAACATAGCACTTAAATTGTTTCTTACATCGAACTGACGTTAAGATAGAAAATTTCATACCATAAAAAAGCCTCGCGATTGCGAGGCTTTTTTATCACTTGCTACCATGCATATAGCGGAAAATCCTTCATCAGCTTATTAACATCAGCCCTTACCTCACCGATAACTTTTTCGTCATCGGGGTTAGAAAGAACCCGATCAATTAGGTCAACAATAGCTGCCATATGATTATCCTTTAACCCACGAGTTGTAATGGCGGGTGAGCCAACACGAATACCAGAAGTTTGGAAAGGTGAACGGCTATCGAAAGGAACCATATTTTTGTTTATGGTTATATCTGCTTTTACAAGAGTATTTTCAGCCTTTTTTCCTGTTAACTCAGGAAATTTTGTTCGGAGATCGATTAGCATCAAATGGTTATCGGTACCACCTGAAACCACCTTATAACCTTTTGCAGTGAATGCCTTAGCCAAAGTTGAAGCATTTTTCTTAACCTGTGACTGATACTCCTTGTACTCAGGCCTTAACGCCTCACCGAACGATACTGCCTTCGAAGCAATAACATGCTCCAATGGACCACCCTGAATACCAGGGAAAACGCTGCTGTTGATAATCTGCGACATCATCTTAACCTCGCCTTTTGGTGTGGTCAAGCCCCATGGATTCGCAAAATCTTTACCCATTAAGATGATACCACCACGTGGTCCACGAAGGGTTTTGTGGGTAGTAGATGTTACGATATGGGCATATTTAACTGGATTTTCAAGCAATCCAGCAGCGATAAGCCCTGCAGGGTGAGCCATATCCACCATGAAAAGGGCACCCACCTTATCGGCAATCGCACGCATACGCTTATAATCCCACTCCCTTGAATATGCCGAAGCGCCACCAACCAAAAGTTTTGGCTTATGCTCAATGGCCATTCTCTCCATCATATCGTAATCAACCTGACCCGTCTCCTCTTTTACGCCATAGGAAACAGCCTTAAACCATAATCCAGAAAAGTTAACCGGCGATCCGTGTGAAAGGTGTCCGCCATGCGATAGGTCAAGTCCAAGGAATGTATCACCAGGTTTTAGTACTGCAAGGAAAACAGCCATATTCGCCTGTGCGCCTGAGTGTGGCTGAACGTTTGCATATTCAGCACCAAATAATTCTTTTAGCCTGTCAATAGCAATCTGCTCTGTTTGATCAACAACCTCGCAGCCACCATAATATCTAGCACCAGGATAACCCTCGGCATACTTATTGGTTAAAACCGAACCCATTGCCTCAAGCACCTGAGTGCTAACAAAGTTCTCAGAGGCAATTAACTCTATACCGTGCATCTGACGTTGACGTTCCTTCTCTATCAGATCAAATATTTGTGTGTCTCGTACCATAGATGTATTTAGTTGAAATTTGACGCAAAAGTATAACTTTTGAATTGGAATAATGATATTTTAATTTGAAATATTATAACTATTCAGCTACAGATAAAGAAACATGGAGACTCAGAGGGCAAAGAGAATCACTAAACTCTTCGATTTTTTAGTAAGAAACTGTTACTAAAAAACACCTTCTATTATAGCATAATGTAAGCGAGTTTACTAGATTCATCTTGTCAGATTTCCTGAACGATTATTAATTTTGAAATACGCTGTACAATCTTAAATTGAACATTACTAGGTTTAGATTTATACAGTGCTTGTAAAAGTACAATTCGAAAAGTTAAATTATCTCTTATTTAAAAGAACTCTGTGTTCTCAGTGTCTCCGTGGTAAGATTTACTACTCTGAGAATTGAACCAAAACATTCCTGTAAGCTGAAAAAATCTTCGATTTCGAAACAAACCCAATATACCCACCATTATCCAATACGGGTAGATTCCACGAATCAGAATCCTCAAACTTTCTCATCACCTCATTCATGGAGTCGTTGATATTTATATACTCAGGTGGTAGCGAGATATAATCCCTCACAAAGGTATTGTCGTACATATCGACATTAAACATTATATCCCTAATCTCATTTAGAAGTACTATCCCCACAAATTTCTTGTTCTCATCAACTACTGGGAAAATATTACGTTTCGATTGACTAATGGCTTTTACTAAAGCACCAAGAGAGTCGTTGGGGTCAACCGAAGTAAAATCTTTTTCAATAAGATCCTCCAGTTGAAGAAGCGTTAAAACAGCCTTATCCTTATGATGGGTTAAAAGTTCTCCCCTTGCGGCAAGTCGTTTTGTATATATTGAGTGCGGCTCGAAGTATAATATTGTTATAAACGATATCGTTGAAGCGATCATCAGCGGGATAAAGAGCGCATAGCCACCTGTAATCTCGGCAATCAGGAAAATAGCGGTTAGCGGAGCGTGCATTACACCTGCCATCATCCCTGCCATACCCACCAAAACAAAATTACTCTCCGATACCTGAAAGAAAACGAATTGGTTAATAATCTTGGCAACAAAATAGCCTGCAACGCCTCCCATAAATAGCGTTGGGGCAAATATGCCCCCCACCCCACCAGCACCCGTGGTAGTTGCTGTCGCTACAACCTTTGTGGCTAGCAGTACAATTAATGCGGCAAGGAGTAGCCAATATTCATTTTGAAACGTTGCAAAAGGGCTATTAATAAACAGTTCCGATGAACGTCCATCAAGGAGTAACTGCAGCGTATCATAACCTTCACCGTATAACGGAGGAAAAATAAAGATAAGAATACCAAGCATTAAACTACCTATTATCCACTTCTTATAGGGGTTTGTAATCTTTGCATAACGACCTTCTACCTTCATTAGCATTCGGGTAAAATACACCGAAACCAAACCACAAAAAACGCCCAAAATGATATACCAAATAATATTATGTAGATAGAAAGGATGAGTTACTTGATAATCAAAAACCACACCTTTCCCTAGTATAAAGTACGAAACTGATGCGGCGGAAACTGATGAGATTAATAAAGGCACAATCGAGCTCATGGTTAAATCGAGCAGCAAAACCTCCAATGTAAACACCAACCCTGCAAGCGGTGCTTTAAAAATTGAAGCAATTGCGCCTGCAGCACCACAACCTACAAGCAATGTTAAGGTTCGGTAGTTCAGCCTAAAGAATTGCCCTACATTCGAGCCTATGGCCGAACCTGTCATAACGATTGGCGCTTCGGCTCCAACCGAACCTCCAAAGCCAATGGTAATGGTACTAGCAACCATTGAGCTATAGGTATTATGCCGTTTTATCTTACTCCCCCTTTTGGAGATAGAGTAAAGAATTTTAGTTACCCCATGACCAATGTTATCCTTCACGAAGTAACGGACATACATCACAGTAATAATAATCCCCATTCCAGGCAACGCCAGGTAGAGCAGGTTATACGACCCCTGACTCACTAAATCCTGAATAAAATCATGCAGAAAATGTACCGTATTCTTTAACAATACAGCTGCAAGACCGCTTAACACCCCTACAACAAAGCTCAAAATCAGTATTAAGCGTCGTTGGCCTAAACTACGACTTTTTATAAGCAAATAGGAGAATACGTTTTGAAAGGACCTCATTAAACAAATTTATAATCGCAAAGTTACCCACAATAACGTCAGTTCGACATAAGAAACTATTTAAATGCAATATTATCAGTATTTTACTTTATTGGAGAAAAATGGAACCGAGCTTGCGAACCGATCCGGCAGTTGCCGGATCACTCCAGTTCCATTATTCCAGTCTTCCAAAAACATAATGTTAGTATTAAAGCACTAATAAATAGCGATATAACATGCATTGTTATATCGAATTCACGGTACAATATAATTCAATCCTTAGCTCTATCCAAAAAAGATTACTTCACCCCTAATTTCAATTAGTTTAAAAAAGAAGTAATAAAAGATTTCCAACAATTAATCCATTTTTTTTTGTTAATATTACAAAACATCTATATTTGAAGTATCATTGTTTGTTTAACTGCAAGTATTACATTCATATTTAACACCAATTAGCCTATAAAACTCGTTACAGCAATTGCAGTTTGTTTATTTAATCTCATTTATTTTCAGAAATTTAGCAATATTTCAGAATGATTGAAATAGAAAAGTTTTGCTTGGATAACGGCTTGCGTGTAATTGTCCACAACGACAATAGCACCCCCATTGTATCGTTCAACCTGCTATATGATGTTGGCTCAAAGGATGAGAACCCCAACCGTACAGGATTTGCTCACCTTTTCGAGCACCTTATGTTTGGAGGCTCAGCTAATATCCCTGTTTTCGATGAGCATTTAGAACGAACTGGAGGTGAAAATAACGCCTTTACCAATAACGATTTCACCAATTACTACATAACAATACCCAAAGAAAATCTTGAAACGGCTTTTTGGCTCGATAGCGACAGAATGATGAGCCTTGCCTTCTCAAAAAAAAGTTTAGATGTTCAACGGAATGTTGTTGTTGAAGAATTCAATCAGCGATACCTAAATCAACCCTACGGCGATGTTTGGCTACTACTCAGACCACTTGCATACACAATGCACCCTTACGGTTGGCCAACCATTGGTAAAAACGTTGACCATATCAAAAACGTAACCCTTACCGATGTCAAAGAGTTTTTCTATAAGCATTACGCTCCAAACAATGCCATACTCAGCGTTACAGGTCCGGTTAATACTAAAGAGATAATGAACCTATCGAAAAAATGGTTCGGTGAAATAGATAAGCGCCCCATCGCTTTGCGCAACCTACCTAAAGAACCAAAGCAACTTGAATCGCGAAAACTTGAGGTTGAAAGGGATGTACCCTTCAACTCTATTTACAAGGTTTTTCACATGAACAGTCGAAAGCATGAAGACTTCCAAGCAACCGATTTAATCTCAGACCTCCTCTCGAACGGAAAATCATCGAGGCTATACCAGAAACTCGTCAAGGAACACAACCTATTCAGCGATATTAACGCCTATATTACAGGCGACATTGAAGAGGGATTATTTGTTATTACAGGGAGGCTCTTCAAGGATACCACCTTCAAAATCGCTGAAATGGCCATCAATAATGAGCTCGAATCAATCAAGAACACGTCCATTGATGGCTATGAGCTTGAAAAGGTTAAAAATAAATTCGAATCTAACTTTAAGTTTGGTGAAGCCAATCCGTTGGACAAAGCGATGAACATTGCATTTTATGAACTCTTAGGCAATGCCAACGAAATTAACCTTGAGGTTGAGAAATACCGAGAAGTATCTGCCGAAAAGGTCAAAGCGGTTGCATCAAAAATCTTTACCGAAACGAACTGCTCAACGCTTTACTACAAAGCTAAAAGCAATGGAAGTTCATCAGCAGAATAAAATTTTTAATACCCAACAGATGTTAAACAGAAAATCCCCGCCCACAAGGCAAATTCCCAATAAAATTAACATTACCAAAGCTGAAGAGATTACTCTTTCCAATGGAGTACGATTACTCGTTATCGATGTAGGCTCTGAGGATGTGTGCAGGCTAGACTTCAACTTCTTTGCGGGCTCAAGGTATCAGCAAAAAAGGATCGAGTCGAGGGCTACCTTGGCGATGTTAACAGAGGGCACAGCGGGTCTAACCTCACATCAGATTGCTGAAAAATTCGACTACTACGGTAGCTTTTGCGAGCATGCCACCGATAGAGATTTCGGGAAGGTTACGCTGTTATCGCTCAACAAATACCTTGACCAATCCCTTCAAGTACTCGAAAAGGTAATAAAACGTCCATCTTTCCCTGAGAAAGAATTGGAAACATATAGAATTAAAGGGAAGCAATCGCTAATCGTTGAGCTCGAAAAAGTTACCACCCTAGCAAGGCAAGATTTCTTCAAAGGGCTATTTGGCAACACGCACCCCTATGGGGTTTACGCCGAACCACAGGATTACCTAGACCTGCAAAGAAATCATCTCATTGACTTTCACCATAAATTCATCACAGCCAACCGATGCACAATTGTTCTTTCAGGAAAAATTGGAAATGATGAGCTTAATACCGTAATAAAACACTTCGGCGAATCGAACTGGGGTGCAGAATCAACAGTACTAGTTGATTTCCCAACAATTAGCACACCTGTTCAAAAGAAATTCTTCTCACTAAAAGCCGATGCCGTTCAATCAGCAATCAGAATTGGCCGACAGCTGGTTGACCGTAAACATCCCGATTACTGCGGCTTGGTCGTGTTGAATACCATTCTTGGAGGATACTTCGGCTCAAGATTGATGAAGAATATCAGAGAGGATAAGGGCTATACCTATGGAATATCATCATCCATACTAACCCTAAAGGAACTATGCGTATTAGTTATCGGCACCGAGGTTGGTGCCGAGTTCACATTCCCCGCTCTAAAAGAAATATATGCCGAAATTGATCGTTTAAAGGTTGAACCCGTAAGCGAAGCGGAGCTAGACCTGGTAAGAAATTACCTGCTCGGCGAGCTGCTCCGCTCATTCGATGGTGCCTTTGCAATTGCCGATAGCATAACAAGCCTTTTTGAGTACAACGACTTAGATTACCATTTCTTCGAAAAAACTATTGAAACGATAAAAACTATTACCCCCGAGCAGCTAATGAATCTTGCAAATGTCTATCTTCGCAGTAACGATTTAACGGAGTGCGTTGCAGGACCTGTTAGTAACTTAAATTAATTGGTTATGAACCGTAAGTTTTTGGTATTAATCATTTTTAACTTTGCGTTAACAATGATTTCCTATTCTCAAATAATTTACGAGCAACCGCAACGCCCTACATTTGAATATATTACCACCCTTGACATAGCCACAGGGCGTCCAACCCTTTACTGGACACCACCACCTCACAACCCGCTATACCCCGATCCTATAGGCTATATTATTTATAAAAAGTTTGTGGATCCATTACATCCGCTAGGAATATACGAAGCGATTGATTCGGTTCTTGTCCCTGCAACATCTTATACCGATAACTCAACTTCCTTTAACGATGGAAGAGTAACCTACACCATTGCTTCAAAAGGGCCAACCAAGCCAAGCCAAACACAAGACCCTCACTCCAACATATTTATTGACCCCAACAAAACCTTTTACGATAGCTGCAATAATGCAATAACCCTTTTTTGGGATAGATATCTGGGGTGGGGAAATAGAATAAAAAAATACGACGTATATATGAGCAACAATCCTGCTATTGCATCGTTCGTACTCCAATTAAGTCTTCCTAGCACAACCAACACAGCGCGCTTTTCAAATATTACTCAAAACCAAGACTACTACTTCTACATTGTAGCAACAAAAGACACAACAAGTATTGGCGGGCTTCCATACACCACCAAATCTAACCTGTTCTATAAACGAACAGCAATGCCAGTTCATCCAACGAGCATGACCGTTGATTCTATCATGGCCGAGGACGACAGAAATAACATATACTTCAAAATAGACCCAAGCACCGAATTAGCTAATTTTCAAGTAGTCCGTTGGGAGCACCCTGATTCTACAGAAAGTATTTTTAGCAGAAAGATACTGCACCCCTTTAGCGACAAGTATAAAACATTCTACTCCGACACCAGCGATAGTTGGGCTGCCCGTACCCGCCCCTTCTACTATAAGATTGACGCGCTGAACAGCTGCCCCAAAATAGTTAAAGTTACAAACCATGCCAACTCCATAACGCCCAATATAGTTGCCGAAAATAACATGCAGAATAGGATTGAGTGGGATGAACTTTTCATCGATAGAGCCATACCCGAACGAAGCGATAACTACGCCCGATACCGAGTAATACGATACGCCTATAAAGCAACCCCATTACCTCCCGTCTATCTTCCCGAAACCGACCAAACAGAACTCATCGACGATGTTAGCGAACTTTCCGGAGATCCCGACCCATATTCAATTAAATTCTGCTACCAGATCGAAGCATTCGAAAGGAATCTGCTTGGGCAGATCGCCATGTTCAGTAAATCGAGAATACAATGCGTTGACATTATCCCTGGAGTTGTTATGCCCAATGCGATTATGCCAGCCGATTACACAACAGGTTTCGATAAAACTCGTAACATCCTAGCCCCAACAATAACCTTTAGAGCAAACTATACGCTTAGCATATATAATCGATGGGGGAGCTTGATATTCAGTAGCGAAAACATGGGTTGGGACGGACACATGCCCGATGGTCAACTGGCCAGAGAAGGAACCTACATCTACCGACTAGTTGTTCACACCGTGGGAAACCGTGATGTAATCAAGGAGGGCAGTTTTGTCGTAGTATATAAATAGCAACATAACCCATTTCATTAAAAGCTTACCTATACCTACCATTGCGCTAAGTTTTTTTGTTACTTTTACAGGACAAATGCAAACCTAAATAAGGGCATTTAAATAAATGTATTTTGCACATTGATGAATATATGAACCTTCAACAGGAAGAAGAGAAAAGATTAATCCAAGAGCATTACGAAGATTTACTCAAAAATTGCACTCGATGTAATTCCGATGAGGATAAAGCCCTTATCCAAAAAGCATTCAACCTTGCCAACGAGGCCCACAAAGGGGTTAGACGAAAATCTGGCGAGCCATACATCATACACCCTATCGCTGTAGCCAAAATAGTAACTTCTGAAATTGGCCTTGGAGCCAAATCCATCGCTTGCGCCCTGCTACACGATGTTGTTGAGGATACCGACTACACCGTTGAAGACATGGAGCGTATTTTCGGGAAGAAAATTGCATCAATCATCGATGGGTTAACAAAAATATCAGGGGTTTTCGACGCTAACTCATCATTACAGGCCGAAAACTTCCGGAAAATGCTACTTACCCTTGCCGATGACATTAGGGTAATACTCATTAAGCTAGCCGATAGGCTGCACAACATGCGTACGCTCGACTCTCTTGCACCTCATAAGCAGATGAAAATTGCCGGAGAAACCATATACCTATACGCACCCCTTGCCCATCGGCTTGGACTCTACGCAATAAAAATTGAACTTGAAGATTTAAGCCTCAAATACCGATTCCCCCAAGTATTCGAAGAGATAAAGAACCGGATTGCCGATAGCGAGAAGAAACGGATTCAGCTAATCAACCACTTTTCTCTTCCCATTATAAAAAAACTCGCAGATAACAGCATCGATTTCGAAATAACAGGACGCCCAAAGTCAATCTACTCCATTTGGAAGAAAATTCAATCGAAAAACGTAACCTTCGAGGATATTTACGATCTACTCGCTATTCGAATCATTTTCAAACCATACCCTCACATCCCTGAAAAAACCCAATGCTGGCACATATACTCGCTAATAACAGACATATACAAGCCCAAGCCCGACCGTATTCGCGATTGGGTGAGCACCCCGAAAGCAAATGGCTACGAAGCCTTACACTGTACGGTAATGGGACCAAACGGCCATTGGATTGAGGTTCAAATTCGTACCCAAAGGATGGACGATATTGCAGAGCGTGGATTTGCTGCACATTGGAAGTATAAAGAGATAGACGCATCGAGCCAAGAGAATGAACTCGACAAATGGGTAAAGCGCATCAAAGAGATGCTCGAAAACCCACAGGCTAACGCCCTTGACTTCCTCGATGAGTTTAAGCTCAACCTCTTTTCATCAGAAATCATCGTATTTACACCGAAAGGGGACACCAAAACGCTGCCCAAAGGAGCAACAACCCTTGATTTCGCTTACGAAATCCACTCCGAAATTGGAAATAAAGCCATAGGGGCGAAGGTTAACCACAAGCTGGTACCCCTAAGCTACGAGCTGAATAGCGGCGATCAGATTGAAATAATAACTGCCACTACCCAAAAACCATCATGGGAATCGTTGAATTACGTAATTACCGCTAAAGCAAAACTTGCCATAAAATCAGCCTTAAAGGCAGAAACAAAAAACAGGCTTGAAAAAGGGAAGGGGCTTGTTGAAAAGAAACTAGCAGAGCTTGGAATCACTCCGTCATCCCGTGTTTTCAAAAAGATACTCCCCGCTTATGAAGTTCTCTCGAAAGATGAACTTTACAGCAAGGTGGGCTCAAGCCTTATATCCCTTGACGACCTCAAGAAAATTTTAAAAAAGAACACCAAAAGCAAGTGGATTAAATACTGGGGGTTACAATTTGCAAGCAACCCCTTACGCAAAAAAGTTGTTGAAGAGAATGACGACTTCGACGATGAAGAGACCATTCAACCACACCCCAAAATCGACTTAAAACTACCGTACCTTTTAAGGGAGACTCAGGATGAAAATGCCCCATCGTATATTGTCGCAAAATGCTGTAACCCTATCCCTGGCGATGAGGTAATAGGCTCAATTACCCCTGAAGAAAACGTAATAATTCACAAAGCAACCTGCGTTGAAGCCATTCGCATCATGTCGCAGCATGGCGATAGGATAGTTTCAGCGAAATGGACTACCCACAAAGTGCTGTCGTTTCTTGCACGTATTGAGGTTAGAGGAATGGATCGTGTCGGCATATTAAGCGAACTCATAAAGGTCATATCCGATGAGCTGAGGGTAAACATCCGAAAACTTCATATCGATAGCCACGATGGCATTTTCGAAAGCATTATCGACCTTTACGTCCATAACATTAGCGACCTTAACAACCTTGTAATGAATGTTATGAAAATAAAAGGGATCGACTCGGTTAAACGGGTTGAGAAATTTGACGATTAAACCTTTTTTTATTATCCTTGTTAATAAGATTATACACATTAATTTAGGCTAAACTAAAGATATTACGCCTCAAACAACCCAAACATACTATGACCTGCAACAGCACTAGAGAAACAGTTAAAAAACTTTTTACAGATTACCTTGAACGTAAAGGTCATCGGAAAACGCCTGAGCGCTTCTCTATTCTTGAAGAGATATACACACACGAGGGGCATTTCGACATTGAAACCTTATATATCTACATGAAGAACAAGAAGTATAGGGTTAGCCGTGCAACGCTTTACAACACCATTGAACTACTACTTGATTGCGGTCTGGTTGTTAAGCATCAATTCGGTAAAAATATCGCTCAGTTTGAAAAGGCTTATGAGTGCAAGCAGCACGATCATCTTATATGCACCCATTGTGGAAAAGTAATTGAATTCTGCGATCCACGTATTCAGGAGATAAAAAACACAGCCGGAAAGACTATGAACTTTAAAATATCCCACCACTCCTTATACTTTTACGGAACATGCCTCGACTGCACGAATGAATTAGAAAGTAATGCATAGAATATGCTTAAGCAACAACCTTTAACCGATGCAATAGATCATCGGTTTTCTTTTTCTTATTCAAGCAGTGATCGCTTTTTTAAATACAAACTGTTGATAACTTAAATATCCAGAGGATTAAAAAAATCGTACCTTTAAGAAGTCATATTATTGTCCTTTCTTTAAAGGGCATTTTTATTGTTACAACAAAGAAATTTCAAAACAACAGTTTAATGAAAGCAGATGTATTACTAGGCCTTCAGTGGGGTGACGAGGGCAAGGGAAAGGTAGTGGATGTACTTACCACAAGCTATGATGTAATTGCTCGTTTCCAAGGCGGGCCAAATGCGGGTCACTCCCTAGAATTCAACAACATCAAACACGTCCTACACACAATCCCTTCGGGAGTTTTCCATAAGGATAAGATTAACATCATTGGCAATGGTGTTGTAATTGATCCAATAATATTTGCATCCGAAATCGAGGCGTTAACAAAAATGGGAGTCAGCCTTGAAGCAACGCTTAAAATATCAAAAAAAGCTCATCTAATCCTCCCATCACACCGCGAATTGGATGCAGCATCAGAAGCATCAAAGGGCAAAGCAAAGATTGGCTCTACACTTAAAGGCATCGGCCCTACCTACATGGATAAAACGGGTCGAAATGGCCTAAGGATTGGTGATATCATAAGGGTTGATTTTTACGAAAGATATAATAGCCTTAAAAACAAGCATAAGGACATCCTAAAGCAGTACAACTACAATAGTAACATTGAGCAGCACGAGGAGGCTTGGTTCAAGGGCATTGAGGTAATAAAACGATTTGAACTAATCGATTCAGAGGTAGAAATCAACCAGCTGCTCAATAAAGGTAAACGATTCTTAGCAGAGGGTGCACAGGGTTCATTGCTCGATATCGACTTCGGCTCTTACCCTTACGTTACCTCATCGAATACTGTTTGTGCGGGAGCATGTACGGGTTTAGGTATCGCCCCATCTAGAATTGGAGAAGTGCTTGGCATTTTTAAAGCATATTGCACAAGGGTTGGCTCAGGACCATTTCCAACCGAACAGGAAAATGCCACTGGAGAAGAAATGCGGAAAATTGGCGTTGAATTCGGTGCAACCACCGGGCGCCCCCGCAGATGTGGCTGGCTTGATTTAGTCGCCTTAAAGTATGCCATCATGCTTAATGGTGTTACTGCTCTTATTATGACTAAGGCTGACGTTTTAGACTCCTTCGATAGCATCATGATTGCAACAGCCTACAAGGTGAATGGCAAAATCACCAATACCATGCCTTTTGAGATTGATGTACCCATTGAGCCTATTTACAAAGAATTTAAAGGTTGGAAATCGGACATTACCAATTTGAAGAACGAGAGCGAACTACCCATTTTACTCTTAGAGTATATTAAGTTTATTGAATCTGAAACGGGTGTGCCAATTACAATTGTATCGGTTGGTCCTAGCAGGGATGCAACTATAATTAGAAAATGAATAAGAGGCGGAAAATATCCGTCTCTTTTCTTTCATTCATTTCGATCTAGTTTTTTATCAAAACCAATGATTGATTATCCTGTCTCGATACATCAAAAAGAAAATCAACTAAATTATTAAACTCCTTAGCATCGTACTTACCCCTATTTTGCTGATACTTTCTTATAACAATTACTTTATCTCCATCAACGCTTGCTGATGTGGAATATAAGCCAAATTTGTTTGAAATGGTTTTTGTCTTGGGTAGAAACTCTATGCTAAAACCTCTAGGAAGGCTATATTTCAAAGTATCGATATGGGTATAACTTTCATCAATAAAAACCTTTGTTAATCTCTTTTTTGATTTACTGGGTACAGACAACTTCTGAACAAACGGGTTAAAAGGAACAAATAGCCTTCGACCAGTTTGAGACGCAAAACCTTTCACCTTAAATGACAACGTTTCACTTGCATTTATATCAGAACTATCTTCAACATGATATTCATACTCGTTGAATATAATCCCTGGTATTCGATATTTTCGTTGAATTATTTCTGCCTGCTCCTTTTTACTTGACCAAATTTCAGGCATTAGATTTTCAAGTTCTGCACCTGATACGGAAGTTTTCATTTTTCCACTGCCATCTCCTAGACTATCCAGTTTAAAAACAATAGTTCTTGCCTGAACATTCTTATCGGCAATAGCACCCGGTGTATTAACGAGTCTACTTTCTAGTCCGTTCACTAGCAAAACCTTCTGACCCTGCTTTACGTGCGAAACATACCCAAATGGATCATTTTGACTTGTACACTCTAACCAAATCGTATCCTTATCAATGGGAACACATACAATGATATGATCTGTTTGGGAAATACTAGGAAAATCTTTAAAATTTATCCTAGTATTACCAACACCAATCTCGCAATAATATGACTTAATCCCAATAGTGTCAAGCAAAGAGGATGTGTAGTTAGACAATGCTTTACAGTCGCCATATCCATTTTTTTCCACATCAGACGCAGGAAAAGGTTGAAATCCTCCAATCCCTAACTGGATCCCAACATATCTAGTCTGAGATTGCATATACTTATATACAATTCGAACCTTCTCTTTGACATCTGTTACTCCTTTAACCAAATTCTGAATATCCGTTTTTGCTTTTCGCGATAAATCCTGCCTTCCTATTAGTAAACGACTTACCCATTCACCATAACTCTGCCAACTTTGCATATTACCAAGTTTACCCTCAAATACAAACTCATTTGGAGACATAAAAACTGCAGGCAGAAAATCAAATGCATTAGGTGAGTAAGGCTCCTTTTCAATAGCCTTTAGATTAGTTACCTCCCACACTTTACTATAATTCTCATCCTTTTCCTCAATTGGGGGTGAAATATTAAACGATTTACACCTAATCATATTTGAATCGGACAAGGTAACTCTGAGAGAACTATTCTCTACTGCCATTCGATATCTCAACTGAGGGTACCATGTTGGTAATAAAAGAATATTATTTTCAACAATTTTAGACTCATACTCAACCGTATATGGGTATGTTAACGGATATATCTGAAGATACTTCATTCTACTATCGTCATACAGGGTAAAAGATGGCATTATACTTACATCACTAAAATCATATATATAATACTTCTTCACTACCTTTCCAAAATCGTTATAAAGGATCACTTTAATGGACTCAATCCTTGAGTTTCTATCATAATACTCACGAAACTCTGCAAAATCTTTTCCTTGCTCGTTGAGCACGGTTACTACTTTATTAATAGTAGTAATCTGCTTATCCAAACTAAGTATCCTCACATCTGTTGCATAGCGCCGAATAACTACATCTGCATTACGTTTCAGAGAATCTGGAATATCAGAAGATTTCCACTGCGAATAGGCAGCTACTGAAGCAAATAATAATGAAACAAAACAGAGTATTTTTTTCATTTTAAACCAAATAATGAAATATTTAAATCTTTTTAAGCACAACCTGTTCGTTCTGTTTCTTAATAACCTCATCAAAAAAACCTCTTAAGGTAGGATAGTTCTCAGAAACATATAGAGTATTTTGAATTGTTAACTTACACATAACAACCAATTCATCATCCTTTACTTGATATGACATAACGAACTTTGCCTTGTTTTCAGGCATCGAAAAAGCTGCATTCACAGGGACTTCTTCTACCTTAAACCCTGCTGGTATTTTATACTTTACTATAATTGTTTCATCACGAGGGTAAGTAAAATTCACCGGGAATTTACGTTCAACCTTAACGAATGGATTCTTCCCAATACCAAAACCACTCATTGGAGAAAAATAAATAATATCTAAACCGGTTTGAGAAGAGTTTTCCATCTTAATTTCATAATGCTCTTTTACATCGGGGCTACCATTTTCTCCAAACTTAATCTTTAAACTATCAATTGTTGCATTGTTTAAAATCTTATTAATTTCCTCTTTTCGACGCTTTAAACTATCGTCACCCTTTACCGACTCTGCTAAGCTAAGTGCGAAGTAATCTTTGTAATTAACATCAACAGTACCTGTAATATCTGAATTTTCATTTATTTTCAGCATGGCATAAACTGATTTTCGAGAAATTGTCTTTGAGTTTAAATCAACCCAAGCTCCCTTCTTACTATCAATCAACCGTGCCTGTCCATTTAAACATTCAGTTGGTAGCAATAAGTAGGTATTAAACGATGAGGTAGCATCACAGTACACCATTTTATCTGCAACTTTAACACCAGCAATAACATGATTAAATCCGGTTACAGTCTTTTGCCATTCAAAAACTTGACCATGGAAACGTGTACTTAAGGCAATTGGGTAAGCCTCAAATCCAACTTCACGTAACGCTACAATCAGGTTAAGGTTTAAATCAGAAGAACTTCCAACGCCATTGAGATAAGCAGTTTTCACCCCATCGCTTGAATACAATCTATAATTATCGTTCCATTTGATCTTACTCTTAATAAAAGCGATGACTTTAAGTAATCTTTCTTCAGGCTTTTCAACAGAGCCTACGTATGCTTTCAATTCATCGCTCAAATAATTTCCATTATCAAGTTGCCTGCCAAAATCAGCATTATCAAGCAGTTTATCATTAATGTCCTCCCAACTTAAGGCGTAGTTTTTTTGTGTTTCGCCGGGGAATCTTTTCACAGCAAGTTCAAATACTACTTTGGTTAAATAGTTGTCAATATCATCAACATACGATTCATCGTTTAACGCACTTACATTCTGAGCGGTATAAGTTTTTATGGATTCAGCATATCTTACCTCGTCTCTTTGTGTTTTAGGGTAAGATGTTCCACTTACCATTTCATAAACTTTAGTAACAAATACGATAGTCCTAGTTTGCTCATCATTAGTCACAGAAACATTCTCATAACCAGTAATATGGGAATTATACTGATAGTATTCGGGTATGCCAACAGTATATCTACTTAAAAGAACCGGAATAGAATGCTGAAATGCCCATGGTTGTAAGTTGTATATATAATCAGAAATTATTTCATACTTATATTCAATTATTGAACCCGCAACAACTTTTGGAAATACAACTTTTACAATTGTTCGGTTATCATTCTTTTTATCTTCGAAGATGGAGCTTTTCTCTACCTTATCCTTTTGCAATTTTCCATCCACTAGGTTATAGGTAAAACCTTTGAATTCAGTTAATCTCTCCATAAATTCTGATTCATGATACAATGATATTTTAACATTCGCCCAGTCTAAACCATCCTTATTCAGAACCTTTAACCTTATCCTCCGCTCAATCTTTAAGCGAAATCTCCGGTCGGTTGTGTTGTACTCAAACTTAGTTTCTCCAATATCGAATAGTATAACTGCCGCAGCATTTGAATCAATTGGACATACTTTCATCTCCATTTCAGCCATAGAGATATTTCCGAACTTCTCATCAATCTTCGGGCTTTGAGCAAACATACTTAAGGTAAGCATATTGCAAAATAAAAAAAGTACTCTTGTTTTCATCCATTCAGAATATTTAATTTACTATAAAATAACAAATATAACTTCCATTAATTAAAGGGATTGAAGAATAAACCTAATGGTTTGTAAAAGACAAATTACTTATTAGTGCTCAGCTAAACTGACCAACCAAAGGGTAACCCTAAAAATAAAAACACTCATAGTTTATAAATATCTTGTCAAAACCATAATCTCAACTTTTGAATAAATTTATTAATTTTAACTATGGTGAAAATTATTGTTTATATTTCAATGTTGTTTAGTATGGCAATCTAACACTATAGTATTCTTTGGGCTATACTAGGTTAATCACTTTCCTACGTCGGGTACTTGGACACATTATAAAAAAAACAATATTGGTTTATATTTTAAAGCTACTAAGAAAAAATCAATATTCAAAACAACATAATAAAAAAACGCCCTTCATCAGGGCGCTTTTTATTTTTACGGTATAACGTTAAATCTATTTCTTAATATTAGGAAGTTCAAGTCCATAACCTTTTTTCCTATCCTCAGTTTTTAGCAAGAAAGCAAAAAGCAGAGCCAATAATCCAAGGCTTGTAAAAATCATCATTGGAAGCATGTAGTTATAAAACGAGAAAACATTATTGAATTTAGATACCTTTTCCCCTTTATTCGTTACAAACTTCTCAATTTTACCTTTATCCGAGAATGAATACTGAGTAACACGTATTTCGTTCTTCTTAATAGCTTTCTTCAACGACTTCTTAGAAATATAATCCGTACTGATAGTATCCTGTGCAGCAGTAACAACAGAAGTGATATCGCCTTTATCATTTTTAATAAACTCTAAAACCTTAACATCATCATTTCTGCGACTTATTTCGCCTACGGTTTTAACTTCATACACAACATTATCAGATGCAACTACTTGTGTAATCTGATCTCCTGTGGTTGTTGTAAATCCAGTACCCATAACAGCGAAGTAACCGATAAAACAGTACTTATTCAGCACCCATCCAATTAAAGCGGGTACGCCCATTAAACCCCAGTTTTGAACCCAGAAAACGAGCGAATAGGCTGTTCCGAGCTGTTTTTCAGGGATAATTTTAGGTACCGATGGCCACATGGCTGAAGGAACAAGAGAGAAACCAATACCAAGAACAAGAATGAGTAGAATTGCAAAAATCCAATGTGTAAGGAATGGAATTGTAAAAAAGGTATGAACAAAAATTAGAAGAATTGCTCCAACAATCATTATTGTTGCACCCTTGCCTTTTCTATCATAAAGGTTTCCGAAGAAAGGGGTAAGAATTATTGTGCCAAAGGGTAGCATTGCCGGTATTAATCCAGCCCAATCCTCGTTGATATGGAATTTCTGAACCATTAAATCGGTTGCATACTTAAGGAATGGGAATACAGCAGAATAGAACAATACGCATAGAATTGCGATGTACCACCATCCTTTATTCGAAACAATGTTCCAGATATCAGAAATACGAAATGCTTCCTCATCATCAACAGTGTTATTGGCTTTATCAAAGGCAACCTGAGATGCATCTAGTTTCTTATCCATAAATGTATAGATAAAGAAAGCTATAAGACCAATACAAAGCATTATAAGGCAAACCAGAATCGGAGTAGAAACGTTATTAAACGCTTTTGCTAGCGGAAGTGAAGTTGATAAAGCTAAAGCAGTACCCAAACGAGCAGTAGCCATCTCCAATCCCATAGCCAATGCAAGTTCTTTACCTTTAAACCATTTCACGATTATTTTTGACACTGTAATCCCTGCTATCTCAACACCAACCCCAAAAATGGCAAAGCCTAAACCAGCCATTAATACTTGAGCGTTAAAATCCCAGAAAAGAATATGCCAGGTTTGACCATCAAGCGCATGAGTTGATACAGCCCAATATTTAAGGGTAGTACCTGCAACCATAATCATTGCAGCCATTAAACCAGTAAAACGAACGCCCATCTTGTCGAGGATAATACCCCCAACGATAAGCATCAGCAAGAATACGTTAAACCAACCATAAGCGCTGGTGAAAAATCCATATTCTGAACTATCCCAATGTAATTGTCCTTCGAGTAAGCCTTTCAAAGGGGCCATTACGTCTGTTAAATAATAACCACAGAGCATTGTAAAAGAGACAACCGCAAGCGCAGTCCACCGTGCTGCTGCAGAATCTCTTAATGTTTGTCTAAGTTGTTCCATTTTTAATATTTTAGAATTTATTGAGTTTTTAAGGTTCGGTTGCAAATAAAACTAAAAAAAGGGATTATTCCTATGAGGTTTTCCCATGTAACCAATATTTATCAAAAAAAAGAAGCAATGGACTACCATTGCTTCTTTTTAAAAAATCAAATCGTTATTTTGAGTCAAAAATCCAGAGTTCAGTCTTGTCAACCTCCTCTTTCCCTTCGTTTATCTTCTCAATCTCAGCAAATGCCTTACTATATGACTCGTATGCTCCGATTGAAACCAACTTGAATCCATTTGGGGAATCAATGATTTTAGCATTTGTATAGCCCATTTTCACAACCTCCTGTAACCAGCTGTCAGCATTGGTAGGCACTTTAAAACTACCAATAATAACATTGAAATGGAATTGATCAAGCACCTCCTGAACCCTTCTCAAAGAGTCCTGAACTGCAGCCTCCCGAGCAGCAATAGCTGCCTGTACCTTACTGATACTATCTTGCTTCAGCTGCCATGCAGCTAGAGTATCAACTTTCTTAGAATCTTTCTTGTTAAAGAAACGACATCCGCTAACAAGCAGCGATATAAGTAAAATAGGCAGTAATATTCTTTTCATAGGTTTTGGGTATATTTTTAAACTACCAAATTACAAAAAAAAGTATATAAAGCCTTATTATTGACCAAAATAATTAGTTATGGCTAAATAATACTCTTGCGTAAAAACTATACATCGTTGTATTCCTGCACTTTACATTAACCCGAAAATGGATTTTTCTTATTAAAATCGGGTCTATACAAATCGGAGCTGTCTATATCCTGAATCCATCCCTTAAAGCCTAAAACTTCTAATTTACTCACCACTTTTAAATACTCGCTTTTACTAATCTTACGGTTTAAAGGGAATGTATTACAAACTTTTTCAGTAGGGTAATACTGCGACATCAGCGAAATATGAAGAGATGGTGATATTTCATCAGCAATAAATTCAAGCACGCTCACGCTATCATCAGTTGAACCTGGCAGGACCAAATGCCTAACAACCATTCCGCTTTCGATTAATCCATCATCCCCTAAAAGAATAGTTGAACCTTTTTGCCGATACATTTCACGTAATGCCTTTGAGGCAACCTCAAAATAATCTGTAACACCTGAATATTCTCTAGCAAGATCGTTGCTGAAGTACTTAAAATCGGGTAAATATACATCTACGATACCCTCAAGAACCCTTAGCGTCGAAACGCTATCGTAACCATTGGAATTATAAACAATGATTGGTTTATAACGCCTAAGCCTTAATTCATCAACAATTCTCAACATCTGAGGTATTTGATGCGAAGGGGATACAAACCCTAACAGATTAACCCCTTTGTTAAGGATCTCAATAATCCGATCAGCGGCAGTTTCAACACTCATAAGCCATGATTCTTCAAAACCATCATTCTGGCTTATCTGGTAATTCTGACAATACACACATCGAAGATTACAGTGTGCGAAAAACACATTGCAAATTCCCTTGTTGCCTGAAATAATAGGTTCCTCCCCATTATGCAGAAAAATGCTTGAAATCATTGGATGATCTGTAGTATTGCAAAACCCTAACTCCAACGAATCTTTACGAACATCGCATTTACGAGGACAACAGCTACAACCTTCCTTATAAGTTAACATTGACATTCCGAATTGATATATACTTACAAAAGTACAATTCATCATACAAAGAAAGTCGCTTAACCATTATTTAATGATTGTTTTTTCGCCGCAATTTCTTAGATTTGGATTTTAGTAGGCACTAGGTGTAATACTTTTCGCAAGTAACAACTTAATTGATTCAAACCATGAAGACCATTATTGATTTATTCGAGGAGAGCGTGAATAAATTTTTCAATAACCCATTTATATGGGAAAAGGAAAACAACGAGTTTAAGGCCACGTCATACAAAGAATCTAGAGAGGAAGTATATCGACTTGCAGCGGGTCTATTAAGTTTAGGTGTCAAGAAGAATGATAAAATAGCCCTCCTCTCCGAAGGACGAAAGTTATGGGTGCTCAGCGAACTTGCTATTTTATACACGGGAGCAATCAACATCCCTCTTTCCATAAAGCTTGATGGTCCTGATTTACTATTCAGACTTGAGCACTCCGAAACGAGTATAATATTCGTTTCGGGAAATCAATCGCTTAAAATCGAATCGATAAGAGAGAAGTTGCCGTTAGTAAAAAAAATCATCTACCTTGACAACAAAGATAAACTAAGTGAAAATGACATATTTATCGGAGACTTACTTAAACTAGGTAATGAATTTCTAATAAACAATAGGCAAAAGCTAATTGATGCCTGCAAGGAGGTTAAGCCCAATGATTTCGCAAATATCAGCTATACATCAGGAACAACAGCTGATCCGAAAGGGATAATTCTATCACACAGAAATTATACGGCAAACGTTGAGCAAGCACTTACCCTGATGGATATCCCTGAGCAATACCGAACACTCATTATTCTACCATTAGATCACTGCTTTGGCCACGTTGCTGGTATTTACTCCTTCATGTCTATGGGAGCAAGCATTGGCACCGTTCAAACAGGGAAAACGCCCCTTGATACCCTAAAAAACATTCCTGTAAACATTAAGGAGCTAAAACCGAATCTATTGCTAAGCGTTCCTGCTCTTGCAAAAAATTTCAAGAAGAACATCGAGGCAAGCATTAAATCGAAGGGTTCTACAATCGAAAAACTATTCAATCATGCCCTTAAAATTTCTTATAGTTACAACAAGGAGGGGTGGAATAAAGGGAAAGGATTTACAATATTTTATAAGCCATTAATTTGGCTCTACGATAAAATACTTTTTAAAAAGGTACGTGAAGGGTTGGGTGGAAAACTCGATTTCTTCATTGGCGGCGGAGCACTTCTTGATATAGAATTACAACGATTTTTCTATGCTATTGGCATTCCTATGTTTCAGGGTTATGGCTTATCCGAAGCAACTCCTATTATCAGTTCAAATTCTCTAAGAAAGCATAAACTTGGTTCATCAGGGCATCTTGTAAAATACCTTGAACTAAAAATCTGCGATGAGAATGGCAAAGAACTTCCTGTTGGAGAAAAGGGAGAAATAGTTGTTAAAGGAGAAAACGTAATGGTTGGCTACTGGAAGAATCCGAAAGCCACATCCGAGACCATTAAAAATGGTTGGCTTCATACCGGTGACATGGGGTATATGGATAAGGATGGTTTTCTTTATGTGCTAGGGAGATTCAAGAGTTTACTCATTGCTAGTGATGGCGAAAAATATAGCCCAGAAGGCATTGAAGAGTCATTAGTTCAACATTCCAAATTAATAGATCAAGTTATACTATATAATAACCAAAATCCTTACACAACTGCATTACTTGTTACATCTAAAGAGTCATTAAAGAGAGTCTTGACAGAAAAACAGATAGAACACGATACCGTTGAGGCCGAAGAAGAAGCCATTAAACTGCTTATTGGTGAAATTAACAAGTACAAAGCAGGCGGCGAATTGAGTGAAGAATTTCCTGACAGATGGCTACCCGCTTCTTTCGCTATACTCGAAGAAGGGTTTACAGAACAAAACGGACTAGTAAATAGCACAATGAAAGTGGTGCGAGGTAAAGTGGAAGAAAAGTATAAGGATAGAATCGAACATCTATACACTCCTGAAGGGAAAAATCATCTGAATGAGAAGAATCGTGAGATTATCCGTAATCTGCTATCAAACTAGTTGTAACCAATTTCAAACTAACCATAGACCATGAGCAGGAATTTTGAATTTGTTCTATTTGATATGATAGGAACAACTATAAAAGATTCATATAATGGAGAATCTCTAATACTTGATTGTTTCTACAACTCGTTTTGCTCGAATGGGTTTCAAATAAGTTATGAACAGATAAATCAACAAAGAGGAAGGAGTAAAAAAGAGGCGATTAAGAATATTTTAATAGGCTCAGATCATAAAATTGATTTGATCGACAAGATTTATCTTGATTTTATGGGTTCGTTGAATAAATCATTAGATTGCTTTACCGAGATGAATGGCGCATCAGTAATATTTGAACTATTAAAAGAAAAGGGAATTAAAATTGGATTGGGAAGCGGTTTACCGTTGGATTTTATGTACGGAATAATTAAACAAGTAAACTGGCAAATAGATAGCTTTGATTACATTGGTAGTTCAGAAGAACTAGGTAAAGGGCGACCGAATCCAATCATGATTTTAGATTTAATGGTAAAATTTAAGATAGCAGATAAAACTAAGGTACTAAAGATAGGTGATACTATTGTTGATATACAAGAAGGTAAAAATGCAGGAGTAATAACAGCAGGAGTATTAACCGGTTCACAAAAGAGAGAAGAACTAGAAAAGTTCCAACCTGATTATATTTTTTCCGACATAAGTGAGATTAAAACTTTAATATAAAAACAGGCTCTACAACCCTGCACATATTATATTGTGGTTTTACAGCAAATATAATTAACGTGAGTTCGATGTAAGAAACAATTTAAGTTATGTTATCAGTATTTTACTTTGAGGGGAGAAATGAAACCGAGCTTGCGAACCGAACGGAGTGAGTTCAGCGCAGCTAGTTCGGCATAACCGGCATAATACTGAAAAATGGTTGGTAGAAACATCTGAAAGTCTTTGTTCGTATTGGATTGGGAAAAGTTACATGAAACTAGTTTCATGTAACTTTTAAGTATTTTGAAATC
>Ga0209287_10000250_pt1 | contig 35897 bp, 29 predicted proteins | sample PPLLak3cmMay2015_2_FD_187255 | JGI IMG/M metagenome (GOLD analysis project Ga0209287, IMG submission 187255) | Freshwater sediment microbial communities from Prairie Pothole Lake near Jamestown, North Dakota, USA - PPLs Lake P8 Core (1) Depth... | ecosystem: Environmental > Aquatic > Freshwater... | reverse complement strand
ATTGTGCAATCGAAGCCAGCCTTCGGGAAAGCTGCTCGTCGAATTTCTGTTCGGTTTTGTTATAGAAAAACCAGAGGGAAAAATTGACTATGGCTATAAGCAGAACGGTAAATACAATGACTGCCGCCGATCGTCGGTTGAGCGATTTCATTCTTCAATTATCGACCGCTTGTCTGCATGAGTCAAGGCTAAACTGGCTTTATGACTTTTTAAACAACCTTGAAAAGCCGGGATATGCCCTGAGAGGTATTAAGTCGAATTTTATTAAACCCTGTTTTACCAGGGGCAGCGTGGCCAGAACCATATTCGCCTCATTTACACTCTCGCACTCCAACACCAGCACGGCTTCATCCCGATCGGCCCGGAAGTAGATTTCACGGATTTCGCCGCGTTGACAAAGGCCGTATACGGCCAGCGCTTCTTCTTTGAGATATTGCCGAAAATCGTCGGGCGTGACCCCGTTCACTTCGTGCTCAATAGCAATGATTTTCATGGAATACTCCTCTTTAAAACCGGGCGGCTTCCCCTGTAATCCCTTCAGGAATATACAGACTTTCGAGAGTTACAGGGCCTTTAATCGGAGGCGGCGGTAAGGTAACGACCGTTTTAAAAAAACTTTACTTCTCACGAGACGTAACGTAGATTACCATGTTTTAGTATTTTAATGATTTAAACCGAGGCCTGTAACGGTATTTAGCCATGAAATTCGATCAGTTAAAAGAATTCAACATCCCCAAAATGGAAGACCAAATCCTGAAATTTTGGGAAGAGCACAAAATATTCGATAAAACAATGGCGGCAGCCAAGGATAAGCCTCATTTCGTCTTTTACGAAGGGCCTCCGACCGCTAATGGCCGCCCGGGTACACACCACGTAATTTCAAGGACGATTAAGGATCTGATTTGCCGTTACAAATCCATGCAGGGATTCCGGGTCGACCGCAAAGCCGGATGGGATACCCATGGGCTTCCGGTCGAAATTGAAGTGGAAAAGGCTCTCGGACTCGACTCCAAGCCGAAGGTGATGGAATATGGAGTTGAGAAGTTCAATCAGAAATGCAAAGAATCCGTGTTTAAATATCTCAGTGACTGGAATGAAATTACCCGCCGTATCGGCTACTGGCTCGACCTGGAAAACGCCTACATAACCCTGACCAACGACTATATCGAATCGGTCTGGTGGATTCTCAAGAACTTCTTTGACCGGGATCTGATTTACAAAGGGTACAAAACCGTCCCATTCTGCCCTCGCTGTGAAACAGGATTGTCGTCCCACGAAGTTGCTCAGGGGTATATGGAGGTGGCCGATCCATCGGTATTCGTCAAGGTTAAAGCGGCGGATGGAGATTTTTCTTACCTGGTATGGACCACCACTCCGTGGACGCTACCGTCAAACGCCGCTCTCTGTATGCGTCCCGATGCCGAGTACGCCCTGATCGAATATAACGGTGAGAAAATGGTTCTGGCGGCAGAACTGATTTCAAAAGTCATTGCGGACCCGGTTGAAATCATCGAGACGAAAAAAGGAAAAGATTTCAAGGGTCGGAAATACGAGCCGTTGTTCGATGTCTTTAAAGAAGAAGCGGACAAGGCTTTCTATATTCTTACCGGTGATTTTGTCACTCTCGAGGATGGTACCGGAATTGTCCATATCGCTCCCGGCTATGGCGCCGACGACTTCGAAATCGGCCAAAAGCACGGGCTACCGGTCCTGCAGGCTGTCGAAGGTAACGGTATATTCGTGAAGGGGAAATACAAAGGGCGCTTTATCAAAGATGCTGACCCCGATATCATCAAGGATCTCAAGGCGGAAGGGAAGCTCTTCAAGAAAGAGGCCTATATTCACAATTATCCCTTCTGCTGGCGCTGCGATTCACCGTTGATATACATTTCGCGGCAGTGCTGGTATATCAAAACCACGCAATTTAAAAAGAACCTGATAGACAATAACAATCAGACCACATGGCATCCGGATGATATCAGGACCGGGCGGATGCTCGACTGGCTCGAAAATAATGTCGACTGGGCTCTTTCGCGCGAACGTTTCTGGGGAACCCCTCTTCCGATTTGGATCTGCGACGATTGCGGCCACATGACTGCGGTTGGTTCCATCGAGCAGCTGCGCAAGGAAGGGATCGAAGTCCCGAAAGAGCTCGATCTACACAAGCCGATGATCGATGATATTAAGCTGAAGTGCGAGAAGTGCGGTAAAAATATGACCAGGGTCCCGGAAGTAATCGATACCTGGTTTGATTCCGGTTCGATGCCGTACGCTCAGTGGCATTATCCCTTTGAAAACCAGGATGAATTCCAGATTAAGTACCCCGCCGATTTCATTTCTGAGGCGGTCGATCAGACCCGCGGATGGTTCTATTCGCTTCTGGCCATTTCAACCATGCTTTTCGATAAACCGGCGTTCAAAAATGTCATCGTTATTGAAATGATTCTCGATGTTCTCGGCAAGAAAATGTCGAAGCATAAGGGAAATGTCACCGACCCGTTTAAGGTAGTCTATGATCATGGCGCCGATCCGCTCAGATGGTACATGCTGTTTACATCGAATCCCTGGGTGCCGACCCGGTTCGATGAAGAGGCCTTGAAAGAGGTCATCCGTAAGTTTTTCGATACCTATAAAAACAGCTACAGCTTCTTTGCCCTCTATGCCAATATCGATAATATTGCCGAAAGAGCCGGAGAGGAAGCCGAATCGGTCGAAGCTTTCCTTGCCAAATACGCAGGTGAGCCGGATCGAACCGATCGCTGGATAATTTCGAGGTACAATACGCTTGTTAAAAAGGTCACCGAGCGACTTGAGAATTATGATCTTACTCCTCCGACCAGGATGATCACCGAATTCGTCATCGACCATCTTTCCAACTGGTACATTCGTCTTAATCGCCGGAGATTCTGGGCGCCTGAAGATGACCCTTCAAAAATGCGGGCCTATCTGACTCTGTACACGATATTGGTAGGAGTTAGTAAATTAACTGCGCCTTACTGCCCCTTCTCTGCGGAGTTTTTCTGGAGGGAATTGACCGCTCCCGACCGCAACGGAAAACCAGAATCGGTTCACATGGTGCCGTATCCTAAAGCCGATGAATCTCTAATCGAAACCGAGATCGAGGAATCGATGGGGCTGGCCGAAAAAATCGTATCGGTGGGTCGGGCCGCGCGGAGCAGGAAGAATTTGAAAGTTCGCCAGCCGTTATCCGGGGTTTTGGTGTCCCTCCCGGGGAGAAACGATTTCGGAAAATTAAACAGCGAATTGAGACTTATCAGGGAAGAACTCAATATTAAGGACATTGCGGAACTCAAGGAACTCGGTGAGGTTGTCACTTTCAGCGCCAAGCTTAATTTCGCTGTCGCCGGGAAAAAAATCGGAGGGCTGGTAAAGGAAGCCGCAGCGTATTTGCAGAAAATCTCACCGGAAGAAATCCGTACCCTGCAGTCGAAAGGGAGGCTGGAATTGAAACTGAAGGGAGGCGTGGCGGAACTGACCGATGAAGATGTCGAAATTATTAAGAACGAAAAGGAAGGTTTCGCGGTAGAATCGGATGGCGGAATCACGGTGGCTTTGAAAACCGAAATCACCGAAGAATTGCGCGATGAAGGATTTGCCAGAGAGGTGGTCAATAAGATCCAGAATATGCGGAAATCATCCGGTTTTGAAGTAACCGATCGTATTAACATAATGATAACGGCCGGTGAGCCTTTGGCGTCGGCGATGAAACGGCATAATGAATTCATCTGCAGCGAAACACTGGCCGATACCCTCAGACTGGTTGACTCCATGCCCGACAACGGCGCACAAAAATGGAATATTAACGGCGTAGATGCCGAGATTGCCGTAAAAAAGATAAAATAGGAGTCTTAATGAAAGAGGAAGACCTCAAAAAATACGAAAAACTCCTGATTGCCCGGCGAGATGAGTTGATGGAGCAGTTGAAAGACCGCAAAAAGGCGATCGACACCACCATCAAGGAATCCACCGGGGATATCTCGAGCTATTCGTACCATATGGCCGACCAGGGAACCGACCATATGGAACGGGAAAAGGCGTTTCTGTTCGCGCATAAATCAGGAAGGCTGCTGTATCATATCGAAGAGGCTTTGCGCCGTATCCGTAAAGGGGAATTCGGCAAGTGCCATTCCTGCGGGAAAGAGATCTCCAAAACTCGACTGAATGCGGTTCCTCATGCCCGTTATTGCATCGAATGTAAAGAAAAAGAGGAAAGTGAAAAAGGTCGAGGACGCTAAATTCCGCCCGCTTATTGTCCCGCTGGTCATTATCGCCGTGGTGACATTTCTGGATCAATTCACCAAATCCCTGGTGGTGAATTCCCTGGCCGAGGGGGAGACCGTTTCGGTCATAGGTTCCTTTTTCCAGTTGAGACTCATTTACAATTCCGGAGGAGCGCTCGGGACCAGTGTCGGCACCAGCGATTTTTATCTGGGGACATCGATCGTAATCCTTCTGGTTATTTTCTACCTGGTATATCATAATCGCAGTTTCCCCATGATAGCGTGGCCTTTGTCGCTTTGCGCGGCCGGAGCAGTCGGCAATATCCTCGATCGTGTCCACACCGGGAAAGTGGTCGATTTTCTGGATTTCGACTTCTTCGATTTCAATTTCTTCGGGCAGCGGGTGGAGCGGTGGTGGACCTTCAATATCGCCGATTCCTCCATCACGGTCGGGATAATCCTCCTGATGGCTTATATTCTCTTCTTTTCCAGGAAGGCTCCCGAAGAGGAATCCGTGGAATCATCAGAAAATTCCTCGTCTGCTCCATTATCCAACCCCGAATAGTCGATTTCCCATCGCTATAATTCTCCCAGTTTTTCGGTCAGGAATTTGTCCGAGGAATCGATAATCAGTTCGAACCAGATCGGGAAATGGTCCGAAAGCTGGTTCTTGCGCCAGGGGTGCTTGTAGTATTTTTCGAGATTGACCGGATCGTTCATGTCCTTGTCGCCGGTGTACTGCTCGACCATGAATTGCTTGTACGTGGTATGTTCACCATCCTGGAAGACATAGTTGAAGGGATTGAAGACTCCTCCGTTTTCCTGTCCGGCCGCGTTGAAGCCGAGGGTGAAATATTCGTTCTGAGTCAAAAAGAAGCGGTCGTAGGCTTCGGTTTGTGAGGCATTGGTGTCCTTGCCGACGAGGCTTTCGATCTCTTTGTAGCCGGCGTCCTTGATGGCCTGGATGGTGGGATTGTCTTTGGTGTCTCCGGTGTAGAGGTTAAAATCTCCGCATAAGATCAGGTTCTCGTTCCACATGTGCTTGGTCTCGACCTTCTCCTTAATGGCTTCCAAAAGGAGGGTGACTTCTTCCCTGCGGTACTTGATGTCGTCGGGATCTTCGCCGGGGTGAAGATGGAGGCAGATCATGGCGAAGGTTTTCCAGCCGGCGCGGAACCCGGTGATGTAGGGGGTGCGCTTGAGCTGCTTGATGGTCGAGTTCTGGGTCAGTTCATCCCAGAGCTGGATTTCGCCGGATAATCCCGGGAGTTCCACTCGTTTCTTGTTGTAGATGTAGGCGCTCCGTTCGGAATTGCCGTCTTTGCCTTCGGTGATGTCGTTGATCTGGAAACCCCAGTCGGGACCGAGCAGGCGCATGACGATATAGAGGTCTTTCAGGGTCGATTTGACTTCCTGGACGGCGATGAGGTCGAAGCGGGCCATGATTTCGGCGATGTAGAAGTATGATTCGTACAGCCTTTGGGTGGTGTGGCCGAATTCCTTGATGTTCCAGCTGGCGACCAGGAGGTTGTTGTCGGCCTGTTTGACGGATATTTCGTTTCGGAGTCCTTCGCACAAGGGGAGCAGATGCTGGACGGTCCGTTTCTTTTCGGTGTCGGACATTTTGGGAAAGACCAGTTCGAAGTCTTTTTCCGCCATATCGGCGGCGGGTCTGAGATTGTTGTAGACGGGCATAATGCACCTCCGCTTGAAAAGAGATTGTTTGATATTGAATTGTCGATGGTGCGCCGACCGGCGTGCCACCATGAGGATAAGATAGGAGGCGGGAAGGAGGTTGTCAAGGGGGGAGGGACAGGCAGGAAGGGGAGTGATTCGGCGGTGTCCCCTTCGGGCTGCTCCGGCGTAACTCGTTGCCGCCGTGTATAGTGCGATGAAATGGGTTTGTTTTTCATAATCGTATGCATGTTTTTCCCCGGTCCGGTGCAGGTGGACTGGTTGCGGCAGGTCACACTTCCGCGAATCACATATACAAGGCACGCGGAAGCAAGACCCGACGCAACTGAAAGCAGGGAGTGAAAAAATCGCAGCGGGTTGGTGGTGAATGGAATAATGTCGCATAAAAGGGCATTCGGAATTTTCTCTGCGAGAAAAAGCATGTCGAAACCGTAAAGGTTTCGACCTACCGCAGAGTGATTTTTTAACTAAAGTGCAACCCATGTGCATGTTTTTTACCTCCCCCTAACCCCCTCCTTGGTAAGGAGGGGGAATGTCGAAACCCAAGGGGTTTCGGCCTATTCGAAGACACATGTGGTCAGGAAAGATCCCTGACCGCGCGAGAATGGCGGAAGCAGGACCTGACGCAACCGGTGATAGCATTCATATAAGGGGGGCGGTGGATTTTCAACACCGGAGTTGTAGCGAAATTGCAGGGGGGAATAAGAATCGAAAATAGGGGTTTGAAAGCAAGGGAGTGGCAGGAGTCTGCTTCGCCGCTTGCTTATTGATTTCTGTCCCTGCTGTCTGGCGTGAGAAATGGCCTGATGCACCAATTACAATAAAATCACTTGCCAAAGTGGAAAAATAGCACTATATTATGCAGTCAGATATTAAGGGCACATATCTGATTTTTCTTTTACTACAGATTGAATCCCGAGCACAGATTGCGGCCATGATGTCGTTATATGAGTTATCATTGCGCTAATAGTGTATCTGGCAAAATGCATCATTCATCAATTTTAAAACAATCAGGAGGAGAGTGTGTACCGGTTTTGGGGATTGTTCATTGCGGTGAGTTTCATATTGCTGCTTTCGTTCCCAGTTCTGGCGGCAATTGAATGGTCTACGAGTATCGACGAGTATTCTTTCTGGGATGACAATGGAGTTCCGACTCTTATTGCCAATAACGATTTAAAACTGCTGGTTTCAGCGTCAAACAATACTCCCAGTACCTGCAAGGCAATGGAAGCCACGTTTCATTATTACGGCACGGGAGATGTAACGGAAGTATCGTGGATTAATTCCGGCGGACACCCGAACGCACCTTCAATTGTACTTAAGAATGGATTTGAAGATCAGAATTATTGGGATATTCTGACCTATTTGGGAACGCTGAGTTGGGATGGGATGCTCCCGGATACCGTTATTTATGCCGGTGCTTCTTTTAATTCGTCCGGCTGGCCGGCCTGGAATTCCATGCAAGAGCGATTCGAATACAATCTGAATATTCCCATGGTAGCGGGTGAATCGGGCCAGATTTGTATCGATTCTATTTATATCTCGGGGCATGATTGGATATTCCAGGACCAGTATGCCGCCGATATTTCCTCGGAATTCGGAGGACCGTATTGCTGGCCGGTGGGGGTTTTTGAAAACGATGCGCCCGTTCTGGTGAATCCTCCCGTTTATTATAACGGCAGTCACAGTGAGATATTCACTATTACATGCGAAATAAATGACCCCGATGGCGACCCCATTACCGGAGTCGGAGCCCTTGATGCATCCGGCAATCCGGCGCCCGGTACGGTTTGGTCATTCGAAGAAGGGGGCAAAACGTATCTTCGCTGGGCCTGGAATCCTGAGTGTTGGATGATAGGTTCCTGGCCGATACAGCTATACGCCGAGGATGCCGGTCATCATTACCCCAGCGTGATAATATCCTGGGTCGATGTTTGGGTATATAATTTTCAACCTTCAATGGACGGTGAAGGCTGCGGTCAGACCTTTACTGCCCCGCCTGAGATCGAATTCACTCGTTCCTTTTATGCTATTGACTCTGATTTCGGCAGCTTTCAGGATTGGTTTTGGTGGGAAGTGACCGCTGACCCAGTTCCGACCGGTTTCTACAACATTGACAATTATGGATATGGGGATCAGACCCAATTCCATTTTACTCCCGCTCCCGAGGATGAAGGAGGGTATTTTACTTTCAACATAAAGGTTTTCGACTGCGCCGGTGACTTCGACGAATGCAATATGTACATATTCGCCAGTTCGCTGGCCTGTCCCTTTGATCAGGATGGAGATGGATACGGCGATCCGGGACATCCAGAAAACGAGTGTCCCGACGACAATTGCCCGACAATTTTCAATTACGATCAGGCCGACGGGGATGGAGACGGCATCGGTGACGTTTGCGATAATTGTCCTCTGGTATATAATCCCGGCCAATCCGATGGCGATTCTGACGGTCTGGGAGACATCTGCGATAATTGCCCCGATGTTTATAATGAAGATCAGGCCGATGCCGATCAGGATGGCATCGGAGATTACTGTGACACATGTACCGATTTAGACGGAGACGGTTTCGGCGATCCCGATTACTGGGCCAATACTTGCCCCGAGGATAATTGCCCGGCGATATATAATCCGGATCAACTGGACGACAATTCGAACGGTGTGGGAGATGTTTGCGAGCGGCAGTTCTATGTTGGAATATCTCCCCGCATTCAAGACAACGTAATTCCGGTCAATACTCCGGTTACAATTGACATTTATATAAATAATAACTCCGGTGAAGCCTTAACAATTGTGTGCCTTCCATTATCTCTATATAGTCCGGACGGGAGCATTTCGGAAGTGACCCATAGGGATATTGGCGGACAGGGTCCCACCGCCAATATCATGATGTATAATGGATTTGAACCGGGTGGTTACTGGGATATGTTGAGTATCCTAAATACCTGGAGCTGGGACGGGATTTTGCCGGATACTATGGCTCATGTCGGTCTGGGAATGAACGGTGGCTTCCCGCCAGGACTGGGTTTGAAGCTTCGGTATCAGGTGGCCCTTGAAATCTCTCAACCAGGTGTAATATGTATAGATTCCGTCGGCGCTCCACAGATGGGTTATGACTGGTATTTCGGGAGTCAAACGATTCTGCCATTTGATTTCGAAGGGCCCTATTGTTTCCGGGTTGTTTGCGATGAGAGTGTCACCACCGATTTCAGTGCGGTGCCCGCCTCGGGAAAGGTGCCGCTGGCGGTTATGTTCGATCCGGCCACTTCCATCCCGGGAAGCAGTTATTTCTGGGATTTCGGAGATGGAGAGACTTCAGGCGAGATTAATCCCACTCATGTTTACGAGGAGGCGGGTGCATACAGCGTAAAATTGAAAGTGAATTATGATTTTGGCGATTGCCAGCAGGTCGATACGGTATATAAGGCCGGTTATATTTCGGCGGGTCTAAAGGCCGATTTAGTGGCAACGCCGACTTCGGGGACCGCACCTCTGACGGTACAATTTCAGGATGCCAGTATTGGATCCCCTACTACATGGTACTGGGATTTTGGAGACGGACAGACCAGTGAGGAACAAAACCCGACGCATGAGTACCTGACCGGGGGAGAGTACGATATATTCCTGAGAGTGGGTACCGGCACCGTTTTCGACAGCGTATTAATACCGGCGGGTATCATGGTTGGCGATGCTTATGCTGATTTGCTTGCCACATATTTCTATAGCGGCGACAGCAGGCCAGGATTCGATGCCTGGTTCTGGCCTTACTGGGCGAATATCGGAACTGCTGCAGCTGAGAATTGTCTGCTTAAGGTACTACCTCCGGCCGAAGTGGGGGTTCTCGATATAACTTGTACCGTCTGGGTTTCGGGAACCTGCAATCCTTATTATTATTCGGGCGACACGGTTATTATACCTCTGGCGGAAATCACGCCAAATATGATGTATTATGGAGGGATCGCGGAGGTACATGTCAACATCGATCCTTCAGTCCAGCTCGGGGATACGCTGGTTTGGGAGACGTGGCTGGCGTCTTCGACTTCCGAGTCGGACTATTACAATAATCATTGTCGTCTCGAGGTGGTCGTAACCGGCTCGATTGACCCCAACGACAAACTCGCTTTCCCGCCGGGAAAAGGCCCGGCCCATGAAATCGGTTCGGACGAACTCCTTTCGTATTTAATCCAGTTTGAGAATAAGCCGGAGGCGACTGCTGATGCGATCTATATTCGCATTGTCGATACTCTGGATAGTGATCTGGACTGGAGGACTTTCCATACGACCGCAATGAGCCATCCGGACAAATGCTATTGCGAGTTTGATCCGTACAAGGGCATTGCGACATGGGTTTGCGACAATATTATGTTACCACCCAATGTCAATCCGCCGGAAGGGGAAGGATATGTCAGTTTTACAATCAGGCCGAAAGCGGGATTGGCAATCGGAACCGAACTATCCAACACCGCTTGGATCAGATTCGATTATAATCCGTGGTTAATGGCACCTGAAACGGGGCCGGTAATCAGAACGATCGGCCTTATGTATATTTGCGGGGATTTAAATGATGACGGGCTGGTAAATATTCTGGATATAGTTTTTCTGATAAACTATAAGTTCAAGAACGGACCCGTTCCCGGTCCCCTGCAGTCGGCCGATGTAAATCGCGATGGAACCGTGAATATTCTGGATATTGTCTACATGGTCAATTACAAGTTCAAGAATGGGCCTGTTCCGAACTGCCCATAAATGCGAAATTAACTATCGTAAAAAAGGGCCGGATAACCGGCCCTTTCTTTTTCCCCTATTAATCCCGGATTTGAATTTCTATCAACAAATACCTTTTCGAACCGGATATTTAAAAAATATTAGGGTTTGATTAAAAGGGAACAGGATAGAAACATCCGCTGTTAAAAACATTATCGCTTTTTGGGGTGGAATGAATATATTGATTGACTGAATTCAGGCGAAACCCCATAATAAGAATTCCGTAAAACGACACAATATCTTTGAAATCGGATTAGAATGGAATGAATGAATTTAATGCTCGTAACAGCGATTTGTCGGCTCTGAAAATCGACCGCAATAAAAAGAGCGGCCCTCCGGGAAGATGGAAACGGTGGCTGCACCTGTTGTGGATTCTGGTTCCTGTTATTCTGTATTTCGGCTACCAGATAACTCTGAAAACGGTGGCTCCGGCTCTGAAAGTGAAAACCGATACGGCGGTTTACCTGACCGGGTCGGCGGCGGCGGTTGATTTGGTGGCTACCGGGTATGTGGTGGCTCAGGTGAAGGCAGATGTATCCTCCAAAGCAACGGGGCTTCTGAAACGTATCACTGTCGAGGAGGGGGACATGGTGGAGGTCGGGGAAGTTCTGGCCGAGCTCGAGAACGACGATATCAGGGCCGAACTGGATGTGACGAAGGCGAACCTGAAACAGGCGCAGGCCGATTCGGTCGCGGCGGAATTGAATTATAAGAGAAAACAGAACTTGCTGGAGCGGGGATTCACCACGGAGGCTGATTTCGAAAGCGCCACGGCGGAATATCAGCGGGCGCTGGCTTATGTCGAGGGGATGAAGGCTTCGGTTCGGGCGGCGGAAGTGGCTTATGAAAACACCATCATCCGCGCACCGTTTTCCGGGACAGTCCTGATCAAGAACGCCGATCTCGGCGAAATGGTGGCTCCGTTCGCCGCGGCGGCTTCGTCAAAGGGGGCGGTGGTGACCATGGCGGACATGACATCGCTAGAAGTCGAGGCGGATGTATCGGAATCGAATATTCAGAAAGTGATTGTGGGTTCTCCGTGCGAGATTATACTGGATGCGTATCCGCAGGTGAAATATCCCGGACATGTGAAAAAGATTGTGCCGACCGCGGACCGGACACGGGCCACGGTGATGACCAAGGTGGCGTTCGATAGTCTGGACAGCAGGGTGCTGCCGGAGATGTCGGCAAGAGTGAACTTCCTTCCGGCGAAAAAAGAAGAAGCGGCCGAGGCTCCGACAAAGGCCTTGGTGATCAAGAGCGAAGGGATTACGCAGCGGGAGGGGCAGACGGTGGTGTTCAAGGCGGTCGGAGGGTACGCGCGAAAAGCGGAGGTGCAAGTGGGGAGGAAGCTGGGGAGCGTGACGGAGGTATTGTCGGGGTTGAGTGAAGGGGAGAAGGTGGTTTTGGCTCCTCCGGGGGGACTCAAAGACGGCGATAAAATCGAAGAAGTACAGAATTTGTAATATGGATTGATGGTATGAGCGAAACGATTGTCGAAATCAAGGATATTTTTAAATCGTACTATCGGGATTCGATGGAAATTCCGGTGTTACGGGATATCAATCTGGATATCGCTGGGGGGCAGTTCATGGCGCTGATGGGGCCGTCCGGTTCGGGCAAGACGACGCTGTTGAATCTGATTGCCGGAATCGACAAGCCGACATCGGGAACCTTGGCTGTGGCGGGTGAGGATATCAGCCGGCTGAGTGACGGGGATATGGCGAAATGGCGGTCGCGGCATATTGGGTTTATTTTTCAGTTTTATAACCTGATGCCGGTTCTTACGGCGTACGAGAACGTGGAATTGCCGCTGCTGTTGACCAACCTGTCGCGCAAAGAAAGAAAAGAGCATGTCGAGACGGCGCTGAATACCGTGGGGCTGGGGGACCGCATCAAGCATTATCCCCGGCAGTTATCGGGGGGGCAGGAACAGAGAGTGGCGATTGCACGGGCGATCGTATCGGACCCGACGCTGCTATTGGCGGACGAGCCGACCGGTGATTTGGACAAAAATTCGGCCGATGAAATTCTGACGTTGCTGGGCCGTCTCAACAAGGAATTCAATAAGACCATTATTATGGTGACGCATGACCCGTGGGCGGCGGAGAGGGCTTCGGTGACGAGGCATCTCGATAAAGGGGAACTTCAGCCATGAAGGTTCTCAAGCTGATAACCAAGAATGCCGGGAGGCACAAGCTGCGGACGGTCCTGACGATCCTGGGACTGGCTCTGGCGGTGATGGCGTTCGGGCTGATCCGGACATTTATCGACGCCTGGTATGCCGGGGCGCGGGCCTCGGCGCCCGACCGGATGGTGACGCGGAGTTCGGTGTCGATCATATTTACGCTTCCACTGGCGTACAAGGACCAGATTCTGCAGATTGACGGGGTCAAAGATATATCGTACGGCAACTGGTTCGGGGGGATATATGTCGACCCCAAGAATTTTTTCGCGCAGTTTGCGGTTGAACCGGAATCGTTTTTCAGGCTGTATCCCGAGTACGTGGTCCCTCCGGATGAGATGCAGGCATTTCTGGAAGATCGGCGCGGGGCGATTGTCGGGCAGGGGCTGGTGGACCGGTTCGGATGGAAGATCGGGGACCAGATTTCTTTGATAGGGACCATTTATCCGGGTGACTGGGATTTTATTATCAAAGGGATATATAGCGGAGCGAATCCCGATGTCGACGAGACGGCGTTCATTTTCGATTTTGAATATCTCGATGAACGCATGAGACAGGAGACTCCGGGGCGCGCCGGGCAGATCGGGTGGTACATTCTGAAGATCGATGATCCTTCGCAGGCCGCCGCGATCGGGGCCAGGGTGGACGCCCGGTTCGATAATTCTCTGGCGGAGACCAAGACCGAGACGGAGAAAGAATTCGCGATGAGTTTTATCGCCATGAGCAACGCCATCATAATCGGGCTGCGGATAATCTCTTACCTGATTATCGGGGTAATTTTCCTGGTATTGGCTAACACTATGGCGATGGCGGCGCGGGAGCGGGTTTCGGAAAACGCTTTCATGCGGACTCTCGGTTTTCGCGGTTATCATCTGGTAGGGCTGACGCTCGGGGAATCGATATATATCGCCGTTGTCGGCGGAATCGCGGGGATGGTCCTGTTGTACCTGGTCGGGACCGGAGTCGGGGTGGCGCTGAGCCAGTTTTTCCCGGGGTTTGCGATTAATATCGAGACTTATATCATAGCGGGGATTGCGGCGGTTATTATCGGCGTGGCGGCTTCGATATTCCCCATAATCCGTGCTTTACGGATTAATATCGTGGACGGTTTGAGAGTCGTGGATTGATTGTATTAAGGAAAATAGTATGATACCTCCCAGTTATGCTTTAAGAAATATATTGAAACACAAGGTGACTTCGACTTTGACCATCGCCGGCATCATGCTGGTGGTGTTCGTGTTCGCCGGGTCGCTGATGCTGTCGAACGGATTGAAAGAGACGCTGGTGTCGACGGGGAACGCGGAAAACGTGACGGTCATAAGAAAATCGTCGCAGACCGAAGTGCAGTCGATTATATCGTACGACCAGGCGCAGATTATCAAGAGTTCGCCGGAGGTGGCGAAAGACAGCGAGGGGAATCCCATGGTCGCCAACGAGGTGTATGTCCTGATAAGTCTGCCTAAGAGAACTACCGGCGACCAGGCCAACGTGGTGGTTCGGGGAATCAGCGATAAATCCATGGCGCTTCGTCCGAACGTTAAGCTGATCGAGGGGCGGATGTGGGAGGATGCCGGGTCGGAAATCATTGCCGGGATTTCGGCGTCGGAACGGTTCAAGGGGTGCGCAATCGGTGAGAAGGTGCGGTTCGGAGCCCGCGACTGGACCGTGGTAGGATTGTTCGAAGCGGGAGGAACCGGTTTCGAATCGGAAATCTGGTGCGATATTATCCAGGCCGGGGATGCGTTCAATCGCCCGGTGTATTCATCATTGACATTAAGGCTGGCCGATACCACGCTATTTGCCGCATTTAAGGAAAAAACCGAAAAGGACCCGAGGCTTCCGGTGGAGGTCAAGCACGAGAAAGATTATTACGAGGCGCAGTCGCGCACGATAAGTACGTTTATCAATATTACCGGGACGGTGATCAGTGTCATTTTCAGTCTCGGAGCGATTGTCGGCGCGATGATCACGATGTATGCCGCGGTGGCGAACCGGACCCGGGAAATCGGGACCTTGCGGGCGCTGGGATTCAGCCGGTTCAGTATCCTGACCGTGTTTTTAATCGAGGCGCTGTTGATATCGACCTTCGGCGGGGTGCTTGGGGTACTGGCGGCGTACTTTCTCGATTTCGTCCAGATTTCAACGACCAACTGGGATACGTTTTCGGAGATCGTATTCAATTTCAAATTATCGGCGGGGATTGCGATCGGCGCGATTATCTTTTCGCTGGTGATGGGTTTTGTCGGAGGATTCTTGCCGGCGGTCAGAGCATCAAGGTTAAAGATTATCGATTCGCTGAGGGGGTAGTTAACTACTTCCGGACCGGCCAGTCGTAGTCGCAAAAGACTCCTTTATATTTCTGTAGATAGTTTTTTTCGACGGTCACGAGGTTGGTCGAATCGTCTATTGAATAGATATTTCTGTACAGCATTATTTCGTCGAACATGCAGAAATCTCCGTCTATTTTTATAAAGTAGTACATAATGAATGAGCATGGTCTGTCCGCTTTTGCATAAACACTGAGAATCTGCCTTCCGGAGAATGATTGTACCTCATGAATAAGGTATCGCATGAATTCTCTGCAGTCCTTCGAAGAATTATTCCCGTAGTTAAAACTTCCCAAAGTATCGATGTCCGAACTTCCGGGCTCATCCAGATAGTAAAACCGGTCGACAGCGTAGTTCCGGCTGTTATCGAAGTATGACTTTTTATGAATTCGCTTGACGAAACTGTACATCGGCGGTTTTGTATTGGTGACATAATATTCGTAATATTTCTCGCACTCCCTGACGGAATCGACCTGGTATAGATGAGTCGTATCGCTCTTTACCATTCTATCAATCCAGGCCCGGGCCGAATCGGAGTTATCGGTCGACAGGCTGAAACGCGGGTGTTTACTTCTTTCGTACGCGGAATAGAGATCGGAATTGTTGAGGTAATTAACACTATATCTTTGGGCTGGCGGAGGTTCATTAAATTCGGGATGTGAGTAGAGGCTATAGGCGGCATCGAGCAGCTCCTGATGAGTAAACGACGATTGGTTGCTATCGAATACCGGCGGTTGGTCATTGATTGTGACTGTGGAATCCGGTTTATAGTTGCAGCATGGCCAGTAATTCGCTTGCGACGATTTAATATCCGGTATTTTTGAAATGCGGTCGGCAATCTTAATTTCATCACTGTCAGGGCTGAAATACAGACCGTAGAATTTCGACATATCGTTGAGCAAAACCCACTTTTGACGCGCTTCAACCCACTCGATAATATCGGTCAGATCCGCTTTAAGTACGAGCCGTGCCAATTTCCGGGCATTAATATCCGCCATGATATTCAAAAGCTCTCCGCAATGCATGGCATATAGATTCCCATATAGTGAGTCGCTATATGCGACCACCGAATCCATGAATATCAGGCTGTCAATCTTGAGATTTTCGAATTTGCCGGCGGGATTTTTGGAGTGTCGGTTTGCGGAAGTATCGAAAATGAATCCCCGTAAATCGTCTTTCAAGACAATAGTGAAATGTTCTGCCTTTATGGAAATTACCCCCTGAGAGTAGCAATCCTCGCTCAGTTGTGATGCGACACCGGGATAATAGAATAAAAAAACGCAAATAACTATGACGGAGAAAGTTCTCAATTTGGAAAAACGCAGTTAATCTATTTGACTCCCTTTATCCTTATACAAGCTTGAGGTCACTAATCGTGATCTCAAGTGAGAAAAACCAGAGGAAATAATAAATCCCTACCCCCTGATTATCCTCAGCACCTCTTCTTTTTTCTTCTCCAGCAGGTATTTGGAGTTGGCTTCCATGTTCATGCGCAGAAGCGGTTCGGTGTTCGAGGGGCGGATGTTGAACCAGTAGTCTTTGTATTCCACGGTCAGGCCGTCGAGGCGATCCTGTTCGCCGTCGGAAAAGGCTTGCGATACTTCCTCGATCTTGTCCAGAGCCGATTCCACCCGGGTATTGATTTCTCCGGAGCGGAAATAGGGATCGATGGAAGCAATCTTTTCGTGCAGAGGCATACCGATTTTGCTCAGCAATTCCACGCATACAAGAAAAGCGATCAGGCCGGAATCGGCGAACCAGTTGTCGCGGAAATAGAAGTGCCCGGAATGCTCTCCGCCGAAAATAGCATTGTGCTTTTTCATCAGCGGTTTAATCAGAGCATGGCCGACCTTGGTTTTAATCGGCGTGCCCCCTTTGCGCTTAATCAGTTCCGGGACGGCACGCGAGCAGATGAGATTATATAGAATCGTTTCGTTGGGATAGCTGTCGAGAAGGTTGTCGGAAACCAGCGCCGTGGTCAGGTCTCCGCCGACCTGGCGGCCGTGGGCATCGACTAAAAACATCCGGTCGGCGTCGCCGTCAAAGGCGGCTCCAAAATCGGCACCGGTCTCTTTAATTTTGGCGACCAGCGATTCGAGGTTTTCCAGTTCGATCGGCGAAGCGGGGTGGTTGGGGAAATTTCCGTCCGGTTCGAAAAAGAGGGGGGTGATTTTCAAGGGGAGTTTTTCGAAAACCGGAGGAAGAGTCAGCCCGGCGATACCGTTGCCGGCATCGACGACCACCTTGAACGGTTTTATTATCGGCAGGTCGATAAAGCTGAGGCAATGCGCGGCGTAGGCCTCGGCGATGTCTTTGCGCGCGGTTGAGCCGCGAGACGAGGATTTAATGACGGTATCGTTTTCGAGCGCCAGTTTGATTTTGTCGAGCCCCTGTTGTCCGGAAAGCGGGAGCGCCTCGCGGCGACAGACTTTGAACCCGTTGTATTGTTTCGGGTTGTGGCTGGCGGTAATCATCACGCCGCCGTCGTAGCCGTATTTGCCGACCGCGAAATAGAGGCCGTCGGTGGAAATCATGCCGAGATCGACGACGTCGACTCCGGCGTCGGTAATACCGGAAGAGAGCGCTTCGAAGAGTTCATCGGATGACAGGCGCATATCGCGGCCGACCGCGATCGATTTCGGTTTGAGGTATCCGGCAAGGGCGTTGCCGATGCGGTAGGCGATTTCGGGGTTGAGCTGGTCGGGGACCGTTCCGCGAATGTCATATGCTTTGAAAATGGATCCGTCGAATTCCATGATAAATCCCTTATTATGTTGAGAGGCTTAAATATATCACCTGTAACCTATTATCGTCAATGCAATTCTTTATACAAGCGAATGTGGAAAAGTTTTTGGGAAGGGGGGGATTTAATCGGGCGATTTCCAATCGCTTTTGATAGGAAATTCGCTATTTTCAGAAATTATGGCGCTCGGCATCAAGGAAGTCAGCTTCAAAACCGTCACGGCGTCGGCAATGACGCTCTGGATCGGGTTTTACACCTGGCGAATCATGTTCAACAATTTCGCGGTGGAGGAATTCGGAGCCTCACCGACCGCGATCGGAATCATCCAGGCGACGCGGGAAATCCCGGGGCTTTTGGCGTTCGGAGTCGGAGCGCTGGCGCTATACATGACCGAAACGCGGATCGCCTCGCTGTCGGTGGTGGTGTTGGGGTTGGGGTTGATCTTAAGCGGCGCGGCGCCGTCGATTGTGATGCTCGGTATGGCGACCTTTTTCATGTCGCTCGGCTTCCATTATTTTTATCCGGCCAACGATTCGCAGCTATTGATCATCGCCGGGAAGGCGCAATCGGGGAAAATTCAGGGAAGGTACAATTCGTTCGAATCGATTGCGGGACTGACCGGAGGATTCCTGGTCCTGATTCTGACCCTGTTTCTGTCATACCGCAGTACGTTATACCTCATTGGAGGAGTAGTGACGGTCGTGGGGATATATTTCGCGCTGGCGCTTCCGCCGAATCGGGGGAAAAGCGAGCAGCGGAAAATCCGGCTCAAGAAAAAATACTGGTTGTACTATGCCCTGTCATTCCTGCGAGGATGCCGCCGGCATATTTTCACGACTTTCGCGATTTTTCTTCTGGTGCACAATCACGGTCTCAGTATTGCGCTGGTATCGACCGTGATGCTGGCCAACAACGTGGTAACGTTCTTCACCAACCGGATGATCGGCAACATGAGCGACCGCTATGGCGAGCGGGTAATCCTGGCGGGAGCATCGTTTTTCCTTATCTTTATCTTTCTGGGGTACGCTTTCGTGGAGTATCTGCCGCTATTGATTGCGTTTTATTTAATCGACAATATTCTGTACGGATCCTCGATAGCGCTCCGGTCGTATCTTTCGAAAGTCGCCGATGACGAGGATTTAACCAGTTGCCTGTCGTTCGGGACCACTTCGAATCACATCACGGCGGTGATTATCCCGGTGGTCGGAGGGATAATCTGGACGGCGCTCGGTCATGCCGCGCCGTTTATCGTGGGAGCGGTCATCGTGGCGCTGGATTGCGGTTTTTCGTTTTTGGTGCCGAAAGGGGGAGATCGAATTGAATCGTCGATATCCTAAAATATTTCTTTCTTCAGTACGGTTTTTTCCAAGCTGAATTTTTTGGCGCCGTTGACGAAGACGATAAGGAAAGCCAGGCCGAAAATAAGGGCCGCCATCCCCATATTTTTGGCCGGGTTCCAGCTTCCAAACCCCAGGACATGCCCTTTGTAGTACGCTACCATCATCATAATCACACCGAAAAAGGCCGCCGGACGAGTCAGAACTCCGGAGACGAGCGCCGAACCGATCATAAGTTCGAATATTCCGGCGAACCAGACCAGGGTGCCAAAGACGGCCGCTCCGCCGGGCATATCCCAGAGGCCGAACATTTTCTGGAGGCCGAGTGTGAAAAACAACCCTCCGACACAGACGCGAAAGAAGACATATATGTTGTCTCCATATTTGGTTTCAAGTAACGGCATAACTTGGCTCCTGTATGGTTCGTGCATGATTTCGATTACTTCGCTTCCGCCGCCTTACGCAGGAGGTTCAGGTCCAGCTTTTTCATGGTCATGATGGCGGCGGTGACTCGGGCGGCTTTTTCCTTGTCGCCGCTATTGAGTATATCAATCATTTCGCGCGGGACGACTTGCCATGAAAGCCCGTACTTATCTTTCAGCCAGCCGCACTGGCTTTCTTCGCCGCCGTCAGCGGTCAGCTTATCCCAGTAGTAATCGACTTCTTCGGAGGAGTCGCAATTCACCGCAAACGAAATCGCTTCGGTGAAATTGAAGTGCGGGCCGCCGTTAAGCGCGACGAATTCCTGGCCGTTAAGCCGGAAGGCGACAGTCATCACCGAGCCCTTGGGGCGCCCGGCTGCTTCCGCCACTGCATCGCTGTAATATGTAGTGGCGATAATTTTGGAATTCTTGAAAATCGATATATAGAAATTCACCGCCTCTTCGGCGTTGCTGTCGAACCAAAGAAAAGGGGTAATGAGTTGCATGATGGCTCCTATTGGTTGTTTTGAGATGTGCAAAAACGCAGGGGCTCCTGCCCCGGGGTTTATACAATCCGATATATTTCCCGGCTGCCGGTGAGATACATATCCTGATAGCCGGCCATCTTTTCCATGGCTTTCTTCATTTCTTCAGTTGGCTGCATGTATTTCTCCCAGCTTTTTTCGTATGCGGTCAGGCTTTCATATTGAGATACCATGACCACCTTGTTGAAGGGGCCGGTCATATCGGTCATGATGTTGACAACTTCCTCATTTCCGGCTATGGCTTCTTTGAACATTTTTGCCAGTTTGGAGGCGTTGCCGGGCTTACAGATGAATATATCGTGGACAATAATCATGTCAGTTAACTCCTTTCTATATTGGATGACAGGAGCGTTGGGTTCCTGTTTTGGTTGCCAAATCCCGGTTGGCAATCCTGATATATATACTGCTAATTGGGATTAACCGATATCACATTAGTATTTGCCCTTCTCCAGATATTCGTCAAGGCGTTCATAAGACTGGATAATCCCTTCGGTCATCCCCGATTGAATCGCGGCATCCCGGTCCTGACTCGACTGGAAAATGGTTTGCGTCACGAGGCGAGTTCTGTTTCCCGGAAGAGATTCGAACCGGGAAGTTTCAAGGGTAACGTGTCCCGGTTCGGGGAGGCCGTCGAATTCGAAAGTACCAATGATTCTTTCGGGGGCGGTTATTTCGTGATACACCCCATGAAAAGGATATTCATTGCCGGCTTCGTCCTTATGGATAAAGCGCCATGATCCGCCGCTTTTTGGTTCAAAAGTGACAATTGATAATTCCAGATTACGAGGGCCGAGCCACTTGACGATCGCTTTGGCATCGGTGAAGGCTTTAAAGACCAGTTCCCGCGGAGCATCGAATTCGCGGGTTATGATAATATCTTTCCTGCCTTTTTGGGCGGTAACGGAAGTAGCGTTTTTGGTTATCATACATGATTCCTTTTAATTATAGTTTAATCATGCGGAAGACGGAGCCGCATGGTCCCGTCCTCCGTCCGGTTCGCGTAACAATCGACAATTACTGTTGTCAGGCAACTTTAGTAATATACGCCGCCAGTTTTTCGAACGATCCGCTCCAGCCGAGTTCCATCGAGCGGAACATGGAGATGAAGATTTCGCGTTCTTCGGCAGTGGCGTTAATCGGTATAGTTTTCATGATTAGAGTGGTCTTGCCATTGTGCTCCGTGAAATTAATTGTAGCGAGGACTTCCAGCGGCCAGTGTTCACTGAACGGAGCCCGCAGGGTGTTGCCCTCTCTATCTGAAAACGATACGGCATAAGCCAGGCGTTCGGGGCTTTTGATTTCGCGATAGACCAGCTTGCCCCACATTTCATCGCCGTTGGGCTGCTTCATACCATAGTGGAACATGCCGCCCGGTTTCAGGTCGAGTTTGCAGTCGATCCAGGTATAGTCTTTGGGGCCCCACCAGTTTTTGAGCCCTTCCAGTTCGGTCATGGCTTTGAAGACCAGTTCGCGCGGGGCATGCAGGGAACGGGTTACCAGGAATTCAAGCGCTTCTTCGTCGGAGGAATCCGCAAGCTGTTCGGACAGACGTTCCACGGCATGGTTGAGTCCCTCGAGAGCTCCGAATTGCTCGACATGCTTGCGTTCTTCCACGGTGGGGAAGACCATGCGGAAGTTGAGGCGGGTTTTATCCCCCTCATCTTCGAAAGTAATAGTAGCGACGAAAGAAATGTGATCGGTTTCATCTTCTCCGGAATGGTCGTACACAAGCCGTTCCGATTCGATGACCTCCCGGTAAACGACTTTGTTTTTGTAATCGACGCCGTCGGGGCCGTGCATGGTGAAGCGCCAGGTTCCGCCGGGAGCGAAATTCATTTCATGGGTGGTGGTGGTAAAGCCGCGCGGTCCCCACCAGTCGGAAATACCGATGGGATCTTTCCAGGCTCTGAAGACGAGATGACGCGGGGCGTCGAAAAGCCGCGAAGCAAAGACTTCGCGGTCGCGCGCGACGGCTGCTGTATTTTGAGTCGACATAGTAAATTCTCCCTTCAAATAATTACTTTGAAGTCTTTTCAAGCAGTTGTTCGAGGCGATCCAGACTCTGGTTCCAGCCTTCTTCCATACCGGCGAGGTACATGGCTCCATCGCCCACAACTTTCGTGATTTTTGCATCGAGTTTGAAGCGGGTGCGATTTCCTTCCGCCGCGAAAGTGCAGGTAGTAAGAACTTCCAGAAGCGGCTTGCCTTCCGGGCCGAGCGCTTTGCTGGTAAAGACCAGTTTTTTCGGCGGGTCGATTTCTTTAAAGGTTCCGGTCATGGGATAGACGGTTCCGTCGGGGCCTTTCATGTCGATGCGGATAGCTCCGCCGGGCCGGAGGTCGATTTCGCAGACGGGGTTGGTGAAGTCCTTCGGCCCCCACCAGGCGGCCAGGTGTTTCGGTTCGGTCCACATCCGGAAGAGCAGGTCGCGCGGAGCATTGAAAGTCCGCTCGAGGATAAGCCGCCTGCTATCGATCACCGATGATGGTGCGGGTTTATCGGTCATGGCGTTTTCCTTTCCGTTGTTTGGGAGTCGGCCGTTTCCGGCCGGAATTGGTTTTTTCGTTTTCGGATTCTTTGGCCTGGAGTTCGCGAAGATATACATCCAGGCGGTCGAAAGATTCCTCCCAGAAACGGCGGTAATGTTCGAGCCAGTCGTCGACATGTTTGAGCGGTTCGGCCTGGAGGCGGCAGGGGCGCCATTGCGCTTTGCGGCCTCGTTCGATCAGCCCGGCTCGTTCCAGGACCTTGAGGTGCTTGGAGACGGCGGGGAGGCTCATTTCGAACGGTTCGGCCAGGGTTTGTACCGAGGATTCTCCTTTGGCCAGGGAGGCCAGGATGGCTCGGCGGGTGGGGTCGGCGAGGGCCGAAAAGGTAAGGCTCAGTTGGTCGGGCATTTTTATTAAACCTATTGGTTATTTAACTTCTGAGTTAATTACGGAGGTTATTTGGAAATTGTTGGATATAATTAGACTGATTTGGTCGATTATTTTTAAAAGGCGATTCCAGATATTAATTAATGAAATGCTCTGATATAATGAGGGGCTTGTCGGAAATTGTGGCCTCGGGGCTATTCAATTGTCTCTGTTAGTGTTTTATGGGCGAAGTTGACCCCCTCTTTGTGAAAGGTTTCACACAGGGGTTGCTTATTGGGGGCGTTTTCACTATAATATATCCGGCCAAAATAGAAGAAAAACGAACTTCTAATATAGAGACCGTGTCATGAAGAGATTACTTTCCGGTAACGAAGCGGTCGCACGGGGGGCGTTCGAGGCGGGCATCAAAGTCGCCGCGGCCTATCCCGGAACCCCTTCGACCGAAATCCTCGAAACCCTCGCCGAACAATATCGCACGATATATTCCGAATGGTCGCCGAATGAAAAAGTGGCGTTCGAAGTCGGGATAGGAGCCTCGCTGGGCGGAGCCCGCACCCTGGTGACCATGAAGCATGTCGGGCTGAATGTCGCGGCCGACCCGTTCATGACCTTCGCTTATACCGGGGTCGGGGCCGGGTTCGTGCTGGTATCGGCGGACGATCCCGCGATGCATTCTTCTCAAAACGAACAGGACAACCGCTTTTACGCCCGGTTCGCGCAGATACCGTTTCTGGAACCATCCGACAGCCAGGAATCCAAGGACATGGTGAAGCTGGGATGCGAGATATCGGAAAAATTCGATACCCCGGTGATGCTGCGGATGGTGACGCGCATTTCGCATTCCAAGAGCATTGTCGAGGAGTACGATCCCGTCCATGTTCCGGATCCGAAGTTCGTGCGGGATATGAACAAGTACGTGATGATCCCGGCCAATGCCAAAAAGCGGCACGTAGTGGTGACGGAGCGGGTAGAACTGATGCGGGAATATTCCGAATCTACTCCGCTCAATTTCGTCGAAAACAACGGCTCCGATGTCGGTATAATCACGGCGGGGATATCGTACCAGTACTGCAAGGACATATTGCCGAAAGCGGATTATCTCAAGATCGGGTTCGGGTATCCTCTGCCGATGGATAAAATCCGCAAGTTCGCGGAAAAGCACAAGACGGTGCTGGTAGTCGAAGAGCTGGAACCGTACATGGAAGACCAGATTCTTGCCGCCGGAATTAAGGTGCAGGGGAAAAAGTATTTTTCGCGGCTGGGCGAGCTTTCGCCGTACGATGTCGCGAAAGGATTCAAAGAGGCGGGCTTGATAAAGGAAGTTCCCGCCAATTACCTGGCTCCGGAGCAGTTGTTCCCGCGTCCGCCGGTGCTTTGTCCGGGTTGTCCGCATCGGGGAGCGTTCATGGCGCTGCGCCGTCTGGGAGTGACGGTGACCGGAGATATCGGCTGCTACACGCTGGGGGTGCTTCCGCCGCTCAGCATGATGGATACCTGCATCTGCATGGGGGCCTCGGTGGGGAATGCTATCGGCCTGGAAAAGTCGGGCGGGGCTCCACGGGGAGTAGTCGGCGTTATCGGTGATTCGACTTTTCTCCATTCCGGAATCACGGGGCTGCTCGACGCCGTCTATAATAAAAGCAATATCACCCTGATTATCCTCGACAATCGGGTAACCGCCATGACCGGCGGTCAGCAGCATCCTGCAACCGGGTTTACCCTGATGGGTGAGCCGACCAAGCATGTCAATTTCGTGGAATTGTGCAAGGCGCTGGGAGTGGAATCGGTCCGTGAGGCTGATCCATACGATTTCGACGGCCTGATGAAGATCATCGAAGAGGAAGTCGATCGCAAGGGACCTTCGGTGGTCATCACCAACCGGGCCTGTGTCCTGATGCCGAAAAAGCTCATGGATCAGCCGTACACGGTGGTGGAAGAGGACTGCAACGGGTGCAGCGCCTGTTTCAGGATCGGCTGTCCGGCGATATCGCAGTCGGGAAAACTTACCGAAGACAACAAACCGATCGCGGAGATAGATCCGCTTCTTTGCACCGGGTGCAGTTTGTGCGCTCAAGTCTGCAAACCCGAGGCGATTATCCTGGTCGAACAACCGGTTCCGGCGAAGTGAGGTGAACGATGAGTAAGGATGTAACCAATGTTTTGATAGTCGGGGTCGGAGGACAGGGGGTGCTTCTGGCGTCGGAGGTATTATCCGAAACCGCCATGAAGGCCGGGCTTGACGTGAAAAAATCGGAAGTGCACGGGATGTCGCAGCGGGGCGGCGTGGTCAGTTCGCACATCAAGTTCGGGCCGAAAGTGTACTCGCCCATCATACCGTATGGAGAAACCGATATATTGATTTCATTCGAACAAGCGGAAGCGCTTCGTGCGGTCGACTGGCTCAAGAAGGGGGGGATGGTGGCGACATCTACGACCCGGATGGTGCCTCCAATTGCATCGTCGGGGAAATATAAATATCCCGACGACCCGGTGGGGGAATTGAAAAAGAAGGTGGAACGGGTGATTGCGCTGGATGCCGACAACATCGCGCTCGATTTGGGGAATTCCAAGCTGGTGAATATATTGCTCCTCGGTGTCGTATCGGGGTCGCTTCCGTTTTCGGCCGAATTATGGGAATCGGTGATACAGGAGCGGGTCAAGAAGAAATTCGTGGAGTTGAATCTGAAGGCGTTCGCCAAGGGCAGGGAACTGGCCAAAGAGCAGTTCGGTGCGGCAGTATAGCGGGATTAACGGGGTGTTATGGAAGAGGTAATTATTGTTATAAATCCCGGTTCCACTTCGACCAAGATGGCGTTGTTCGAGGGGGATAAGAAAATCGCCGAAGGCGGAGTGACGCATTCTATAACGGAATTGGCGCAGTTCGATAATGTCGCCGACCAGTTCGATTTGCGGATGAAAGATATCGACGCCTGGCTTGATGCTCAGGATATCAAGAATAAAAATGTTGTTGCTGTATCCGGACGGGGGGCTCCGCTGGGGCCGCTGGAAGGGGGAGTGTACAGGGTAAATCAAAAGCTGCTCGACGATGTCCGCACCATGAAATATTCCAACCATGCTTCGAACCTGGGGACGATCATTGCATCCTACCTGGCGAAGCGGTACAAGGTCGAAGCGTACATGGTAGATCCGATAACAATCGACAATTTCACCGATTACGCCCGGGTATCGGGGATTCCGGAAATCCAACGGAAATGCCGGTCGCATTCTTTGAATCTTAAAGAGGTCTGCCGCCGCGAAGCGGATAAGATGGGACGGACGCTGGAAACGTCCAGCTTTATCGGAGTGCACATGGGGGGCGGCGTTTCGGTGGCGGCGATTCAGGAGGGACTGATCGTAGACGTCAACGATGCCCTTTTGGGGATGGGGCCGTTTTCTCCGGACCGGGCCGGGGCGCTTCCGATCGGGGCGCTGGTGAAGCTGGCCTTTTCCGGTAAGTACACCGAAAAGGAACTGCTCGACAAGTTATCGCGTCAATCGGGGCTTTTGGCATACATCGGAGAGGCGGATTTGCGGAAGGTCGAGAAAATGATCGACGGCGGCGACGGCAAGGCGGAATTTTACTATAACGCCATGATCTATCAGATCGCGAAAGAGATCGGCGGCATTGCCGCGATCATGAAGGGAAAATTCGACGCCATAATATTGACCGGCGGCATGGCGCATTCGGAACGGCTGGTCAATACTTTGAAAGAGTACATTTCATTTCTGGGAAAGGTAATCGTGGTGCCGGGGCAGTTCGAGATGGAGGCCCTGGCGGCGGGAGCGTTGCGGGCGCTGCACGGCAAAGAGATCCCGAAAGAATATTGAACGAAGAGAGTGAAATTATGTCGGAAGCGATTAGATCCTCGGATGAGATAATTTCCGCCGCGAAGGAGCTGGCGGAATCCGGAAGAAGAAAAATGGTGGCGGTGGCAGGAGCGCAGGATGCCGATGTCATCGGAGCGCTGGCTTCGGCAAACGCCGACGGTATTCTGGACGCCACGCTGTACGGCGATGCGAAGAAGATTCGTAAACTGGCCAAAGAGAATGGCTCGAAAATATCAAAGCTGACTATCGAGGATTACAAGGATGCCGGGGAGGCAACCTGGCAGGCGGTGAAAGCGGCTTCCGAGGGGAGGGCCGATGTCATCATGAAGGGTTTCGTCGCGACGTCGTCGCTTCTAAAAACGGTTCTGGCCAAGGATTTCGGACTAAGGACGGGGAATATCATATCGCACGTCGCGGTTCTGGATATTCCGGGATATCATAAGTTATTGGCGATGACCGACGGCGGCATGGTGGTGGCTCCCGACCGCGATCAGAAAAAGCAGTTGATCGCAAACGCTTCCCTGGTCTGCATGGCGCTGGGTATCAGCCCGGTCAAGGTGGCGCTATCCGGGGCTATCGATTATGTCGATACTTCGGTGCCGATGTCTTTGGAAGCGGATTCGCTGACGAAAGAGTACGCGCAGGCAAACGAGCCGGACATAATCGTGCAGGGGCCGTTGACTTTCGACATGGCGACTTCGCCGGAAAAGGCTGTGAAAATACCGGACAACAAAGTCGCCGGTGACGCCGATGTTTATCTGGTCAGTACGATCGAGGAGTGCAATATCATCGCGAAATCGCTGATTAATTTCAGCGATACGGTTTTCGCGGGGGTGATCGTGGGGGCGAAAGTCCCGGTCAGCCTGGTATCACGAACCGATACCATGAAGAACAAGAAGGCCTCGGTTTCGATTGCCTGTCTATTGGCGGAGTACTATCGGACTATCGCGTTCGGAGGTGAAGCATGATAAAGTCGTTTGCAGCGTTGGAAGAAGCCCTGCTGGCGAAGGGGAGGCGTCCGAAAGCGATCAAGACGGCAGTGCTCAATCCCACCGAGCCGAAATATATCGAGGCGATAAGAAAAGCTGCCGAAAAGCGGATTATCGAACCGGTATTGATCGGTTCGAAAGAGGCCATCAATAAAGCGTTCGCGGAAACGTCCAGCGAGCCGTCAAAATTCGAAATTATCAATACCGACAGCCCGGAACAGACCTTACGCGCGGCCTTGAACTGCAAGCCGGGGTGTATCGTGAAAGGGAATATTCCGGCGCGGAAATTCGCACTAACATTGCTGGATCCGGTCTACAAGTTCAGCGGGAACGGCATCATGACTCATATTGGAGTGGTAAAAGCCAAAGGGTACAAACGGCTGATGCTAATTACCGATGGCGCGGTGCATGCGGTCGCGGATGCCTCGAAAAGGATTCAAATTATCCAGAATGCCGCCGACCTGGCCGGGAGGCTGGGGATAGAGAATCCCAAGGCGGCGATGCTGGCGGCGGTCGAGGCCATTTACCCGGCGGTCCCGGTGACGATGGAGGAGGCGGCGATCGCGAAAATGTCGGACCGGGGGCAGATCAAGGGGGTCGAAATCGACGGCCCGTTGTCGTTCGACTGCGCCATCAGCCGGAAAGTCGCCAAAGCCAAGGGGCTGGCTAATTCCAAAGTCGCGGGACAGGTGGATATATTCGCCATGCCGTCGATGGAGACCGCCAACGGGACGTACAAAGCGATGGTGATGTACACCGGGGCCGAGGGGGCTGGGATTCTGCACGGCGGGATTTTGCCGGCGGCCTGCCCGTACACATCCGACAGCGAGACGAACATCTACAATTCGATATTGCTGGCGGCGTTTCTGGGGTAGGGGTTCCGATTTCCGGAAATCTATAATACTTGCATAAATGCGTCATTCGAGACGCATTTATTTTCTGTCTACGAATTTCCATTCATAATATAGGATTAATGGAACTTAACGTTCAATCATTTGTTCGGTTAAGATAAATTAATATAATCGACTGACGCCGTCGATGATACGATGACACTATCGACAAACGAACGGAAGGAGTAAGATATGTATGTCATAACCGGAGCCACGGGAAATGTTGGAAGTAAAGTGGCGGCCAATTTGCAGGCCAAAGGAAAACCGGTCAGGATGCTGGGACGGTCCGAAGAGAAGCTGAAAAGTATATTCAGCAATAAGGCTGAATTCAAGGCCGGTGATATTCTGAATTCTGAATACCTGACCGGGGCTTTCACCGGGGCTACCGCGGTATTCGCGATTATCCCTCCGAATATGGGGGCTCCGGATTCGCGGGAATACCAGCATAAGGCCGCGGAGACGATCGCCTCGGCGGTGGAGAAAGCCGGAGTAAAAAGGGTGGTGCTGTTATCCAGTGTCGGGGCGCACCGTGCCGACGGAGTCGGGATTGTCGGAGGCTTGCACGATTTCGAGGAACGGATGAAGAAGATCAAGGGTCTGAACCTGGTTATCCTCCGTTCCGCCTATTTCATGGAAAATACTTTTATGGCCATGAATACTATTCGCTCCATGAACATGATTGCCCTTCCTGTCGAACCGGAATTAAGATATCCGATGATCGCAACGCAGGATGTTGCCGAGGCAGCCACAGATTACCTACTTGACGAAAGCATTACCGGAACAAGGGTGCAGTATCTTCTGGGCTCGCGTGATGTTTCTTACAACGATGTTACCAGAATATATTCGGAAGCGCTCGGCAACGGCGATTTGAAATATATCAAAGCCGGGTACGACGATATGAAGAGTGCTTTAACCGGAATGGGAGTCTCGGAATCGGTCGCGGACGATTATCTCGGGCTGGTTAAAGGTATCAATGAGGGGCGGTTGTACGAAGATGCCAGGCGTAATCCGTATACGACGACCAGGACTTCGATAGAGGATTTTTCCAAAACCTTTGCATCGGCCTATAAAGGCTGAGTTGCTATTGTTCCGCCCGGCTATTTCTTGATATCGCTGAAAGGGTCGCCGATGAGGTACCGTGCCGAGCCGAGGCAGCTCTGGCGATTGTCCCCTCCGGTGCAGGAAAGGCAGGCCAGGCCGGCATCGGCGGCGGCCTCGCGGGGGAAAGCCTGGAGAATCGCGGAATAACAGCAGATATTGATATTGGCGCCGGACAGCACCGCGACGATATTTTTGCTTTCCGTAAATAATTCCGGATAAAAGAGAACCGCGGCGGCCGCGGCGGCTCCGGCCGGTTCCACCACCAGTTTGGCGGTCTGGCAAAGGGCAATCATGGCGGCGCGGATTTGATCGTCGGAAACCCTCATGACCGGGAGGCGCAGCGCGGTCATGATTTCGATCGGGCGAATTCCCGTGGAACGGACATTGATGCCGTCGGCGATGGTCCGTGATTCGGTCAGGGTGACCGGTTTGCCGGTTTCCAGCGCCTGCACCACGGCGGCGGCTCCTTTGGCCTGGACTCCGATAAATTTCACTTCTGGTTTGACTGCTCGGACCGCCACGGCGATTCCCGAAATAAGCCCGCCTCCTCCGACCGGGACCACAATGGTATCGACTTCGGGGCATTGTTCGATTATTTCGAGACCGAGCGTTCCCTGCCCGGCGATGACATCGTCGTCGTCGTAGGCATGGATGAAGATCGAGCCTCGTACTTTTTGGAGTTCGAAGGCTTTCTTGTTGGAATCGGCCAGGTTTTCGCCATAAATAATAATTTCCGGATCGCCGTACAATTTGGTCTGGGCGATTTTGATTTCCGGGGCAGTATCAGGCATGACAATAGTGGCTTTGACCCCGAGGCAATGCGCGGCAAAAGCGACTCCTTGGGCATGGTTTCCCGCGGAGGCGCAGATTACTCCTTTAGCGCGGTCGGCTTTCGATATCAGGCGCAGCTTGTTCCAGGCTCCGCGGGGTTTGAAGGAGCCGGTTCGCTGGAGGGTCTCGACCTTGAGATTGATTTGTTTACCGGTTTGCGAGGAGGCATGCCTCCAGATTTGCAGCGGGGTGCGGATAATTTCCGAATTGAGATTGTCGCGGGCGTCGAGAATATCTTCGTATTTAATCAAGAGGCACCAGTCCAGTTTGGGGTTTCATCAAAAGCCATTGCCGGAAAACAAAATAAACGAAACAAAGTCATACTTCGGCAATATAAACATACGTATGCTTTGCCTGGTTCCGCTAATTTGACTATATTGGGCAAAAACTAATCGGAGATAAATGAGGTAATATCATGGCTGACAAGGCACAGGAACTTTATCGGAAACTGTTTGACCGAATCAAAGAAGCCCAGATGCTGAGCGACGTAATCTCGCTTTTGGGATGGGATGAACAGACTTTTTTACCCCGAGGGGGTTCGGATTACCGGGCCGAAACCATGGCCTACCTTTCCGGAATGCTGCACAAGAAAATAACCGATCCTGACGTCGGCGCGATGCTGTCGGAACTGGAAAAGACCGACCTGGTCAAGGATACCGATTCGGTCGAGGCAGTTAATATCAGGGAATTGCGGCGAGATTACGACCGCCAGACCAAACTACCGCAGAGACTGGTCGAGGAAATCAGCCGGACGACGTCCCTGGCGGTTAACAACTGGGTGCAGGCCCGTAAAGACAACGACTTCCCGAAATTCAAGCCCTGGCTGGATAAAGTCATCAAACTGATGAAAGAAAAGGCCGAATGTTACGGCTATAAGAAGGAAGCGTACGACGCCCTTCTGGACGAATACGAAGTCGGTTCGAATGTCGAATTCGTGTCGGGGGTGTTTCAGGGATTCAAGGACCGGCTGGTGAAACTGGTGGCGAAAATCGCGGATTCCTCGCGGAAACCGAATATGGCGATTATCGAGCAATATTTCGATGTCGAACGCCAGAAAATATTCGGTCAGCAGGCCGCTATTGCGATCGGCTACGATTTCGGAACCGGGCGGCTGGATATCGCGGCGCATCCGTTCACGACCGGACTGGGGCCGAAAGATACCCGTATCACCACCCGCTATAATCCTCATCACCTGGGGCAGGCGCTGTTCGGCACCCTGCATGAAGCGGGACACGGCATATATGATCAGGGACTTCCCAAGGAGTACTACGGCAGCCCGATGGGAGAATCGGTATCGCTGGGGATTCACGAATCGCAGTCGCGGATGTGGGAAAACCAGGTGGGCCGGGGCAAGCCGTTCTGGAAGCATTTCTATCCCCGGGCGCAGCAGGTATTCCCGGAAGCGCTCGGTGCGGTGAAGTTCGACGACTTTTATTTTGCGGTCAACGATGTCAGGCCGTCGCTGATAAGAGTGGAAGCGGACGAAGTGACGTACAACCTGCACATCCTGCTCCGGTTCGAAATGGAGCACGCCCTGATAAAAGGGGATTTGGCCGTGGATGATGTTCCCGGTGCCTGGAACGAGAAATTCAAAGCCTATTTCAACCTTACTCCGCCGACCGATTCCGAAGGCTGCATGCAGGATATTCACTGGGGCCACGGGTTGCTGGGTTATTTCCCGACTTATACGCTCGGGAATCTGTACTCCTCGCAGCTTTATGCCAAGGCCAAACAGGAAATGCCGGATATGGAAAGGCAATTCGAAATCGGCAATTTCGCTCCGTTGAAAAAGTGGCTGAACGAGAAAATCCATTCCCAGGGGCGAAGGCACCATTCGAACAAGCTGTGCGAAAAAGTTACCGGAAAACCGCTCGATCCGAATTTCCTGATGGATTACCTGGAAAAGAAGTACGGCGAGCTGTACGGATTTTAAAGAGAAGTCTTTATTCGAAAAAGCCGGGTGCTGTCCCGGCTTTTTTATTGTGTCAGGTTAGAAAATATCAGGTGCTTTTCCACCTCGGCGATTTTCCTGAAACCCCAAATTGCGAATTCTTCGGTACAATCGTCCGGACAGCCCAGTTCATGCACGTATTCGTCATTGAGAACAATATAGCCTGCCCTCTTTTCAGTGGCAAGGCGGCAGAGATTTTCGGGCGTGAAGAGAATACCGCGTTCTTTTAAGATCAGCCGTGAAGGATGCAGCCCGAAGATATCGAAGTTTTCGATTTCATTGAACATGATGCGCACCGGGGCGAGCACCCGTGAGCCATTCGGTATTTGGGCCATGATTGCACGACTCTTCCGTTCGATGTCTTCTCTGCCGTTTTTAATCAAGTCGATTCCGAATAGAATCCCGGTGATCAGTGAAAATATCATCATCACCGAAAATAGGATATTGATGACCTTTTTGAATTCGGGAGGATTGTAGAGAATATTGCGCGTATGATCGGCGGCGAGAATCGCGAAATACGGAATATAAAGGACAGCATATTTCGTCGTTTTATTATGATTGATTAATCCCATAAGAACTACCAGGGAAAAAGCGTAAATGATAATGGGATAATTGTGGGATTTCCGCCTGACGATGGATACGATTGCGGAAATAACGAATAGTGAAGTAATCCCGATGATTTCCGGTTTGCGGAATATTCTTTTGTGTTCCGCCAGAAGATTTGTAATGGGGACGGACCACTTGGTATTTTCACCGGGATTGCTGGGGTCGCCGATAAACTGGGTGCGGAATAATTCGAAGTTTCCGATAACGTCGTAAAAGTAGATAAGACCTACGGCGATTGAGATCGCAAAGAATACGGCCGCTTCTTTCCATTTCTTTTGGTGCAGCAGCAGGACCAGACCGGCTCCGATAAAGATTATGCCGTTGAGGTGCGAGAAAACCGCCAGGCCGGCCAGGACCGCCGACAAAACCAGAAATAAATACTGCCGCTTCTCTATGAAACGAGTGAGGCTAAGATAGCTTCCAAGACCGAGCACGGCGAGTAATGGTTCCGGGCGGTACAATATCGAATTCCGGAATATCAGGGGACAGGCCAAAAGGATAATGCCCGCGAAGAGAAAGACATATATGTCATAGAGGCGGCGGCAATAAAAGTACAGGAGCATAAAAAGCAAAGCGGTCGCCGTAATCGAAACCATTCTCAGGGAAAACAGATCGAATCCGAAAAGTTTAATAAAGGCCGCTCCGAGGATGGTGAAGCCCTTATGGTACACAAGAATCTGGCGGTCGTACTGCAGGAAGTCGGAGAACATTTCGGACCGAACGACGCCGTCTTTGTAAAGGAAGTACGCCTGTTCTCCGAGCCAGGCTTCGTCGATATCGACGTACAGGTCGGGAATGTCGATTATGTACATTGTTAAAAGACCGATGAGAAGCAGAAAAACGGCTGTGCGAGCGTTTTTATTCATGGTTACGACATTCGATTATCGGAAATATAGAAACGCCGCAGAAAAGGGCAACAAGAATATAATAGTGAAAAATTCCCCTGCTATGAATCAGGCTGAAAGTGGAACCACCGGCAGTCCTACATTCCCCAGAGTTCCTTAATTAGCGGAGGAGGGATGGAACCGACTGAGAGGAATTTATCGTGGAAATCTTTCAGGCTGTACTTATCCCCCATCATAGCCTTATATTCGTCGCGGAGTTTCAGTAACTCGAGTTTGCCGACCAGGTAACTCATGGGAACGGTTGGGGCCATGGTCGACCAGTTGACTTCCCGCTGGGCCCAGAGGGTATCGGAGGGTCCGTCGCCGAATTTTTCGAACACCCACTTCCACGCTTCCTCGGGTGTAAAGGCTCCGATCTGGAGTTTTACGTCGAGGATAATCCTCGCCGCCCTCCAGCGAATGCCGTTTAAGATGCGGGCGTAGCGTTCTTTATCTTCGCCGTACAACCCTTCGTTGTACATAAGTTCTTCGCAGTAAAGCGCCCATCCTTCGTAATAGCTGGAGTTTTCCTGCCATTTGCGGGCTTTGTCGGTAACCCGGGAAGCCATCTGAAACTGGAAATGGTGGCCGGGATAGGCTTCGTGCACGATACCGCCCCGGAAGGAACGGCGCTGGATGTAGTTGCTGTATCTTGTGACGTCGGTTTCTTCGAATTTATCAGGGAGCGGTTTGACATAGAAAATTCCGGTCTGGACGGGGCTGAAGACTCCTGGGGGCTGATAAGCGATGGAAGGTATAACGCTCTGCAGGAATTTCGGCGTCTCGTGCACCTCGCATTTGCCCAAATCATCAGGGACAGTCATGAGATTATTTTCGGCAATGAAGTTTTTAACCTGCTCCAGTTCCCAGTCGTAGTAATCGAGGACCATTTGCCGGTCGACACAATCGATGGGGTATTTTACGCTGTCGACATGAACGCTGTCTTTAAGCCATTGCTTGTACGCTGTATAAAGAGAGTCGTAGCGGGCCAGCATGTTTTCGCCCAGCCTGAGGAGGGAATCGCTGTCGCACCCGAGGAAGTGCTGATTCTGCAGGCGGTAGTCGTAATCGGATTTACCGAGCGCAAAAGCGGTTTCTTCTCCCGGTATAACTGTTGCCAGAAATTGATCATATTCAGCCAGAGCGGTCAGGGCCATTTGTGCTGCGTCGCTGATATCGGCGGCCATGTTAGGATACGAAGCCGAAAGCTCATCGCTGACAGTCCGGAAAAATTCTTTGGCATCACCGGTTAAATCTCCGGCCAGTTTGATAAGCAACGGCGCCGGAGCGGTGATGTTATTCTGCCCCTGGTTCAAAAGGGTCGGAATGGCCCGCATACGGCTGATAACGGCCGGAAGGCGCGATTCCATCGGAGCGTATTCTGAGGCCAGGATCAGGTAGATACCGTTGATGGCGTTATCGACATACAGATACGGGTTCTTTTTGTAATCGCGGACCTTTTGAAGTTCATGCAGGGCGAGGTCGACGTTGCTTTTAATCAGTTTCCAGTCAACCTTGGATTCGGTCGAAAGGGCGCTGTATTTGAAATTATGCAGTTTCTTTTCGAATTGACGCAGGGTGGTGATTTCGTCTTTTACCGCGCGAGCCGAATAATTGGTGAATTTGTCGTTGTAATCGTGAATCCCCCTTTGAGTTGCGGTAACGGGGAAATATTTCTGGAG
>Ga0209287_10000248_pt1 | contig 35913 bp, 31 predicted proteins | sample PPLLak3cmMay2015_2_FD_187255 | JGI IMG/M metagenome (GOLD analysis project Ga0209287, IMG submission 187255) | Freshwater sediment microbial communities from Prairie Pothole Lake near Jamestown, North Dakota, USA - PPLs Lake P8 Core (1) Depth... | ecosystem: Environmental > Aquatic > Freshwater... | reverse complement strand
CTATTTCTTTCATAACTTCCACAGCTATTGGATTTAATGCCCCTGGTTCCAACCCTGCACTTTCTACATAGAATTTATCTCCACCAAATTTTTTCAAAAATGCTTCTGCTAATTGACTCCTGGCAGCATTGCGAACACATACAAATAAAACTTTTATTTTATTTTCCATAAAAATTACTCCTTTTAAACATTAGATGCTAATAACATTAATAATCCATTAATTTCCTGTTAGTTTTCTGTTAATCTAAAAATATTTTATAGGAAGAATTTTTATGAATATTTTATAAGTCAGGTGTGTCGTTAGAAAATAAATACAATACATTCACAGCGAAAAGACACTGGAAAAAGTAAAAGAAATCATGATTTCTTTATTCTATCTCGGCTGCGACATCAATTTTTAACTGAGTCTTCTGTTCATTATCCATTGTTAAGTATATGCTGTCATTATATTTCCCGGCAGTCTTCCTGGTGTTAATTACAGTGAGAATATATTGAGTTCCATCCGCCCCGGCAGTCTCCTTTAACTCATAACTTATGTTCTCACCCTTTTTTACCCTTGTCTTAGTGATCTTAAAGGGATATTTTTTATTGGGTGTGATAGTAATCTCAGCCTTAATAATATCCGATACCGAACCCAAAAGAACGGCCCTTTTCGGATTTATTTCAGCCAAAGAATCTACAGCCCCGGTAATAGTCAGGGTAAAGTCTGGAAGGGCCGGATCATTGGTTGTTACATAGGTGGTCTTTGTCACGGTTTTCCCTCCATAACCGGAGGAATTGAACTTTAAAGAGATCTTCCCTTCGTCTCCTGGCGCGATTGTATTTGTATAGGATGTGGTAGTGCACCCGCAGCTCGACCTTACGGTGAATATCTGGAGGGTAGCTTTGCCCCTGTTCCGGATGATGAAATCATGCGTTACTGTCACACCTTCAATGACCGGTTCAAATTGGTAGGTCTCAGCTGGTAGATAGGTTACAGGAGAAGGCCCCTCCTGTTTCGCCTCCTTGCACAATGCTGCGACTGAAAATACGGCAATAAATAAAAAGATAGAAACAAATTCGATTATTGTTTTGACCATTTTTATTGCTCCTTCTTTCTTTTGATTCTTAGACAGATGATTAACAACGGTTTAACAATCTGTCATGTCAGTATAGAATCCCTTAAACCCCGATCATTGCCCTGATCATCGTCAATTGATCGGTATATTCTTTGGTTGACAGTGGCTTGCAGTTTTCAATCTTCTGTGACCCCTGAAGCAGCCTGGCGGCAAAGGCAAAACAGGTAGCGTCTCCGCATTCACGGCAATTGGTTTTGGGCAATAATTTGTAAATGTCCATTGTCGCAGGCCGTTGTTTCTTTTCAAAGCATGGCGTTATGCCGTCTCGTTTTTCCCATGTTTCATTGATCAACTCCTTCAGCCAATCGAAGATCTGAAGCGCGTCGGTCATATTGCGGGCCTTTGCCATAGTTAGAGTCTTCTGGTATCATAAAGAATCCGGTCTGCCGTCAATGCCTCTCTGTAGGCGCCCCGCCCTGAACTGACACCTACCTTGACCAAAAAATCATTTACCGATCGAGATACCGCCTCAGGTTTCGGAAAAGACGTAGCCGCATTATCAAGATAAATTCGCATATGCCGGATCACTCCGTAGTCACAGTGCTGTCAAAAGCCGCGCTTACAAAATAGAATTAAATTTTAACCATCCTGATTGTATCAGGTTTATCACCCATGATTATCTCTTGATGGATCAGGTCTCTTTATCATGGTTTGCACGTTACATGGCATATGCCGGTCGGTGTTTCCACGGCATAGGGGAAATACCTTCGTTTAAGCCGCAGAGCCACATTTACAAGGCTTATTAGCACAGGCACTTCCACAAGCGGCCCTATGACCGCGGCGAATGCCACCCCTGAGTCTATCCCGAACACGGCAACAGCAACCGCGATCGCCAGCTCGAAATTATTGGAGGCAGCGGTAAAGCTGAGGGTGGTTGATTGTTCATATGTGGCGCCGACCTTCATGGAAATGTAAAAGGACACAAAGAACATTATAAAGAAATAGACACACAGGGGTATTGCGATCCTTATTACATCAAGAGGCAGCTGAACGATGTACTCGCCCTTGAGTGAGAACATGACCAGGATGGTAAATAGAAGTGCGATCAGGGTTATCGGGCTTATCCTGGGTATGAATTTCTTTTCATACCAGTCTCTCCCCTTGAGATTAAGTCCGATAATCCTGGTTATGACCCCGGCTATAAACGGGATACCGAGATATATAAAGACGCTTTTCGCTATCTGGCCGATGGAGATGTCAACCACAGCGCCTTTAAGCCCAAGCCATTGAGGTATGACCGTTATAAATATATAGGCGTAGAGGGAGAAAAACAGGACCTGGAAGATCGAGTTGAAGGCTACAAGGCCGGCGCAGTATTCCGTATCGCCTGATGCAAGGTCATTCCACACTATGACCATGGCGATACATCGGGCAAGGCCGATCAATATCAGACCCACCATGTATTCATGATGGCCTGACAGAAAGGCAATGGCCAGGAGGAACATTAGTATAGGACCGATTACCCAGTTCTGGACAAGGGAAAGGGCCAATACCTTTACATCCTTAAATACGAACCCGAGCTTCTCATACTTAACCTTGGCCAGTGGCGGGTACATCATAAGGATAAGACCGATAGCTATCGGCATATTTGTAGTTCCTACAGAAAATCGGTTTATGAAATTTTTTATCTCAGGAAACAGATACCCGCTGCCGACCCCGACAAACATAGCCAAGAAGATCCAGAGAGTGAGAAACCGGTCCAAAAAACTCAGTTTTTTAATAGTTGAATCGTTCATAAAATCTCCTTGAAATTATAAATTATTTCGGACATTGGCAGTAATTGGATTTGACATAGCTGAACGTATAAGCAGAAGCGCGCCTATAAGGATCATAGGCAATGAAAGAATCTGGCCCATAGTCATCCAGTCCATTGCGATGAAACCGAGCTGAAGATCCGGCTGCCGGCAAAATTCCACTAAAAATCGAAAGGAGCCGTAAAACAACAGGAACAGGCCGGACACAGAACCTCTGTGCCTTGGCTTTGATGAAAAGACCCAGAGGATTACAAAAAGCACAATGCCCTCAAGAAAGGCCTCATAGAGCTGACTCGGATGGCGGGCTATGCCTCCGCTTGCGGAATCATTAAACACCATTGCCCAGGGAATATCACTGGGGCGTCCCCATAATTCGCCATTTATAAAATTGCCGATGCGCCCGGCAAAGAGGCCGGGCGGGGCAAGCGGCGCAATAAAGTCTCCGATATCCAGAAACTTCAGGTTATGCCGGTATGAGAACAGCATTGCCGCGCAGCAGACACCGATGAGCCCGCCGTGAAAGGACATGCCTCCGTTCCATACCGCCAGGATCTCTATAGGGCGCTGAATATAATAACTTCCATTATAGAACAGCGTGTACCCCAGTCGCCCGCCTATTATCAGACCCACTAAAATATAGATTAAAAGATTCTGGAACTGTTCAGGTTTAATGCGCGAATGTTTCCGTGTTGCACGCCTGTGCCCCAGGAACAAGGCCGTTGCAAAACCGAAAACATACATCAGCCCGTACCAGCGCAAGGCAAAAGGACCGATCCTTATTATCTCAGGATTTATCTCAGGCAAAATTATCATTTTTAATATAACGTATATTTAGGATTTATAATTCTATTATTAGTCAATCACATAAATATCCAGGTGTTGTATCATTTCATAACTCAAAGGCATTAAATTAAAAGGGTCCAGATCATCCTGGCGGCAATGCCCAGCAGCACAATGCCAATGACCAGTTTAACATGCTCCTGTTTTAGTTTATCAGTCATCAACCATGCCCCTGCCAGAGCGCCGAGTGCTGAAGCAACCGCCGTTACGCCTAAAAGGGGTAGGCTGATGTTCCCTACTGTCGCGTGGCCCAAAAATCCGGAAAGAGACGAAAAAATAACAATAAAAGAAGTAGTCGCGGAGGCCTTTTTTGGATTAAAACCCAGCCACACAAGGACCGGAACAATAAAATTACCTCCTCCCACTCCCAGCATCCCGCCCAGAAAACCTGCAAACGCTCCAATGGCCATGCCAAGTATAATCTGCTTTATCTTGGAGCTTTCTTCTTTCTGTTTTGGCTTATAAAAAAGCATCATGGGCGCGGCAAACAATAGGAACGCTACAAAGAGCCACAGGAGTACATCCTTGTTCATGCCTGTGCTGATATAGGCCCCCAGGGGCGAAAGTGCAGTGGCCACGATCAGGATAGGGACAGCCACTTTCCACATAATGAGTTTCTTCTGCGCATATCTGTAGGATGCAAAGACCATTGCGATGCAGTTGAGAAGAAGCGCGGTTGCCATTGCCACATGGATGTCTATCCCCATGGCAATAAATACCGGGATCAGGATAAACGCCGCCCCGACACCGGCGATAGTCAGCAGGGTGGTAAATATAAAGGTTATAATACCGGCAATTGAAGTAACCATAATTTTAGTCCCTCAACGTAATGCTGTAATAGAAGATTGCCCTTAATACCCTGAGCAGGGTATGCACACCTGTTTGCCATCCTTGATTCGCACATAACGTTCAAACACGTATTCTCCACAGCTTTCACATTTTGCCTTATTAAAAGAGCCCTTTATCTTTTTATGCTCGAAGTCGCTGAGTTTTTTTATGTTGAACATCTCGTCATCCGAGGCATTGAATACAACATCGATGATCTCGCCCCTGACCGGCTCCGGGATCTGGGAAGGTTCTATGCCCTTCTTGCGATATGCAAAAAACTCATATTTTCCCAGCTTATCCGAGAATGCAGGCTTGATAGCGACTCTCACCGATCCGTTATCGGGCGTCCAGAGTGTGGCCGCAAGCTTGCCGAAGTTCAGGCGCTCCATCATGAGCTTTCCGTAGGTGCATCCTGTTGCCGCCTGAAGCCCATCCATAAGACAGGTCTGCGGATGGCCTACTCCTAACTCGCTTGCTATAAAGTATTCATGATCATGTGCCTTGGCTACGCCCAGGGTATTGAGCATCAACTCGCCCATCCTGTAGCCTATCGGCATAAATGGGCAGCGATGTCCGTGAAATTCCCATGTCCATTCCGGTAATGTAAACATATCTTTTCTCCTTTCATCGTAAAGAGTTATAGTGTTTTATTATTTAACCTTCTAGCATCAGCGTTCTTTTTTATTGGTTTCTCCTTTTGAGAAATAGTCTCTATAAAGCATTTACTCAGCATCATCTTTTTCTATTCGTCAAAAAGAAGAAATAAACGGGTTGATTATAAAATATATGCCCAGTATCACAATCAATGCACCTGCTCCCTTCCTGAACCAGTTTCCTGCCCCCTGCCAGGCGCTGTTTTCCATGATCCCTTTTACCGCTGCTGTAGAGCTCCCGGCAATTACGATAGGAAGGCAATGGCCCAGGGCAAAGAGAAGGATAAGGAGTATGCCAGTTGCAATCTGTTTCTGCACAGTTATGATGGCAAGTATAGGGGCGATAAAACCGAAGGTGCATGATCCGGAAAGCAGCCCGTATGCCAGGCCCAGGCCCAGTGCCCCGCCAATGCCCCTGAAATTAAGCCGATATAAAAGGCTGCCGGACACGGAGCATTTTTCAACGCCGAGCATCCCGAGTGCAACCCATACAAGCACAATACCTATCAGTATCTGCCAGTAGTTGCCCACGTCCCCAAGCATCCGGCCCAGCAGGGCGCATGCAATGCCTACAAGGGCAATCATTATAAATAGTCCCATAGTGAAAGAAATCGAGTAACAGGCCGCTTCGCGGGGTTTTAAAATCTGTTGCTGGCCGCCTACATAGGCAACTATAAGAGGGATGGATGCCAGGTGGCAGGGGCTGAATACAACACTGATCATGCCCCATAAAAAACAGCCGAGCGCGGCAATCATTATGCCGCCCGAGATCCAGTCATTAACAGTCAGAAAAATCGTTTGAAGCAATTGATGCACCTCTATTGTCGCAGCTTATACAACAGAAAATCTGCCTATAAATGACCAGTAATTCCATAGGGATCATTCAACCCCTAAGCTTTTTAGTTTTTCAACAATGGCTTCCTCTTTTAAAAATCCCACGTGACGCGAGACTTCCTTGCCGTACTTGTCGTAGAATATCTGAGTGGGGATCGAGCTGATCTTGAACCTTTCCGCCTGCTTGGGGTCTTTCCATACATCGATAAAGACTATATCCGCTTTTCCGCTATAATCCTTTTTCAGCTTTTCTATTATTGGGGCCATCATCTTACATGGTATGCATTTGTCTGCCCCGAGATCCAGCATGGTAACAGTACCCTTCCGCGGTATATCGGTGTAGGATGCCTGTGAATCAGATGTTGTCGTTACCAGAGAAGCGCCTTCTGATGACCCGAATTGCACCACCCCTGTTAAAAATAGCAGAATAATAAATACCGGCACCCCAAATATTATCCTTTTTTTCATCTATTTCTCCCTAATCCAGTCGGTTGTTTCTAAAATCGTTTTAAAGGCAAGCAATAGCCGCTTCATTAATACACATTGAATTCTTTATGGTCTTATCAGCTGGATGAGCATCCGCAGCAGCTTGACCCTGCTCCAGAAGAAGCTGCGGGTCCTTCATTGGCAAGCTGTTTAACCGCCGCTTTTACACGATCCACCTCATCCTGCTTCAGATTGAAATCCTTATTTTTGCCTATTCCGAGTTCCGTAAGTACAACATAGTGCTTGAATGGGACATCGGCATTTTTGAGGATCGCCTTTGAGCATCCAACATCGCAGCCATCAATGACAATGATTTGCTGGACATCTTTTGCCGATTGAACCAAACCGCTGATGTGCCCTCCAATACCGGCAAGACAGAACATCTTGCCGAACCCCTCCTGTGTAAGCTCCACGGCGGCCCTGTTGGCAAGCTGGCCCACATTGGAGCCTCCTGAGCATGATAGAAGCATAATATTTTGATTTTGAGTGCAGCATTCATCCGCCATTTTTAATTCTCCTTTTTAAAAAAAGATTATACAAATCCCATTCGGTTGTAAGATCTTTTCCATCAGTTGCCTGGTTTTATAGCCTGAACATATGCTGAAAACACTACTTTTTCCGTGCCTTCGCTGAAGTTCCATCCACGGATTATTTCCTCACTCTGTTCTTTAGGTTTTATCGTTATCTTTTCAAAGCCAGCCCAGGCAAGTATCTTTTCCACCTGGACTTGTGTTATGGCTCCGGAAACACAGCCTGTATAGGCTTCCGGATTGTCCTTTATCTCGGGTGGGATCTCCTTGGAGGCAAGAATATCAGATATACAGATGCGGCCTCCCGGTTTTAAGGCTCTATACATCTCCTTGAAGACTGATGATTTATCCGGTGAAAGGTTAATCACACAATTGGAGATGACTGCATCCATGGAGTTGTCTTCGACAGGGAGCTCTTCAATTTTCCCGAGGCGAAATTCAACATTTGGCATTTTAAGCCCTTCCGCGTTTGCCCGGGCCTTTTCAACCATCTCAGGTGTCATATCAACACCGATCACCCTGCCTGATTCTCCCACTTTCTTTGCCGCTAGAAAGGCATCGAATCCGGCTCCACTCCCCAGGTCCAGGACTGTCTCACCAGGTATCAATCCGGCTATTCCTATAGGATTTCCACATCCCAATCCCAGGTTTGCCTCTCCAGGGGCAATAAGCAGATCCTCCTCCGCATAATCAAGGGCCTTGCCCATATCAATAATGTTCACAAGCGAGGCTGAACCGCTGCAGCATGATGGAGCGCAGCCGCATGCGCTTCTTGTCGCTATGCCGGCGTATTTCTCCTTTACAAGCTCGTGTATTTTATCTTTTGCTTTTTCCACGTTAATTCCCTCGAACGTCATTTTTTGTTGATCCATTTCTTTATTTCTTCTTTATCCGGGACCTTGCCAACGCACTTTACCTCGCCGTCTACAACAACGGCAGGGGTGCCGAAGACCCCATATTTGGCAATGTCCATTATCCCTGATACCTTTTCAACGTTTGCCGCAACGCCTGACTCGGCAACGGCCTCTTTAACATTCTTTTCGGTCGCCTGACATTTTGCACAGCCGGGTCCCAATACCTTTATTTCCATATTATTCTCCTTTGATGTTTATCGAGTTACTAAAGATTTATTCACCGCAAAGTCGCAAAGTTCGCAAAGTTTATAATAAAATATCTCTGCGTCCTTTGCGTCTTTGCGGTGAAAAATAAACTTAAATCAACCCATACAGCATCCCTGCGATAGTGCTCAACACAACGATTATAGAACAGAACACAAATGTCTTCTTAACCCCCATAATTCCGCCTATAACAAGCATATTGGGAAGGGATAGCGCCGGGCCTGCGAGCAGAAGTGCCAGGGCCGGACCTTTGCCCATCCCTGCGCCCATAAGTCCCTGCAAAATGGGCACCTCGGTAAGCGTCGCAAAATACATAAGCGCCCCTGCTACAGAGGCAAAAAGGTTGGCCCACAGGGAATTCCCTCCGACAAGAGATTGTATGTAGTGTTCGGGGATAAGGGCTTGATGTCCCGGTCTTCCCAGCAAAAACCCTGCCACAAGGACGCCTGCTACAAGCAGGGGGAGGATCTGTTTCATGAATCCCCAGGTGGATTGAACCCAGGTCAATCTTTCATCCTTGATAAACCAGTATTTGAGCATAAGGGGGAGTATGACAAGAAGCCCGGCAGTCACATACCATTTTATCGTGAAGATAAAGGGCCAGATGCCCGTCGAACCTGCTGCCGGTTTTGCGAAGGCGGCGAAGATAAGGATGAGGACCATTGTAAGCATAAAAAGCCCATCCTGTAAAAGTGTGCGGCCCTTTTCCTTCTGGTCCGGCAGATAAATCTGACCGGCTGTGCGGGCTGCGTCGTCCTTCCTGAAAAAGAAGGCCATAAGGAGGCCTGTTACTACTGCAAAAAATACCGCTCCGATGGCCCTTGCAAGGCCCATCTGCCAGCCCAGTATCCTTGCTGTCAACACAATAGCCAGGACATTGATGGCAGGGCCGGAATAAAGAAAGGCCGTAGCAGGCCCGATCCCCGCGCCTCTTGTGTATATCCCGGCAAATAACGGCAATACCGTACAGGAACAGACAGCCAACACAGTGCCGGAAACGGACGCCACTGAATATGAAAGTATCTTTTTGGTTTTTGCCCCGAAATATTTAAGCACTGATGCCTGGGATACAAATACGGCAATGGCCCCTGCAATAAAAAATGCAGGGATAAGGCATGTGAGGACATGCTCCCTGGCATATTCCTGAAGCATCATAAATGCCTCAAGGCCTGATTGACGAATAGTCTCATGCGCCCATGGTATGTAGTAGGCGGCGATAAATATCAGTATTATTATTAATAATTTGTATCGTTCCTTCATTATTCCACCTCTTATGTTGCTTAATTATATTCCAATTTAGGTATTTAGTTAAAGCGAAAAATCATAGGCAACAGATATTTTCTTTTTTAATATCGGGGAGTTTATGCATCAGTTCCTTTATTTCATTCTCAGACTCAAGCCAGTGGCGAAGGTTGCCCAATAGACTCGCAACGTAAGGCGAACGGCCCCCATCAGCAGGATAATATTCAACCCACAGGCCATCCTTTTTATGTTCGACAAAACCGGCGTCTTCCAATATCTTCAAGTGTTTGGAAACGCTGGGCTGAGAAATACGGAGCGCTTCCCTCAACTCACAGACACACATGGTCCTGCGTTGAAGCATTTTAACAATCTTTACCCTGCAAGGGTCTGCCAATGCCTTCATTACCTTCACAAATTCCTTCATGCTGATGTCTCCTATATATTCCAAAATTGGAATATAGTCCTTTTTCATGGGGTGTCAATAATAAATATTATCATAACCTTTGAAAATTCTTGACCAATATGCGAAAAAGAGCTTATTCTTTCCAAGCTTTTCAAATATGCGTAATAATCATAAGGGTTCCATTCTCACTTTATAAAAATAAGTGCATGATGAAGGTGACATTGATTAATTTCTTATTGATGACCCCGTCAGCACTTTATATCGTGACCTTAGCTATCAAAGTTAACAGGAATATGCTTGCATCGTAACTAAAATGGATAGTGGGACGTGGCTAAAGAAAGCAATCTAACCGGCATTAAGAGTTGGCCCAGGGATGATCGTCCCAGGGAGAAGCTCCTTAAAAAGGGCGTTTTCACACTAAGCAATTCAGAGCTTCTGGCGATCCTTTTACGCACAGGTGTTGCAGGCAACAGCGCCCTTGATCTGGCACGTCTGATTATTGAAAGGTTTGGGACCTTTCGTAACATGAGCCATACGGACATGCGCGAGTGGAAGAAATTTAAAGGGCTTGGTCCGGCAAAGATTGCGCAAATCATGGCTGCGCTGGAAATCGGGCGGCGTTTCCGTGAAGATGAAGTAATCAGTGTCAAACAAAAGATTGCCTCTGCACATGATGTTGTAAATATCATCATGCCGCATGTGCGCGACCTCAAGACTGAAGTATTTAAAGTTGTCTATCTCAACAGCAACAATCAGATCATTGATATCAGCGATGCCGCCACAGGCACGGTCAACCATGCCATGCCGATTGTAAGGGAGATCATCCATTCAGCCCTCCAAAAATTTGCCGCGGAGATCATTTGTGTCCATAACCACCCGAGCGCTAATGTCTCGCCCAGCCCGGAAGATAAAAAATTTACCGGTGAACTTTCAGCTGCCGGGAAGATCATGGGTATCAAGGTGCTGGATCATATCATTATTGGCGGCGACACATTTTACAGCTTTGCCGATGATGGAATGCTGGAGTAGATATGCCTAATCAAAACCCGGAACAGATAGCACGAGATAACATCGACAGGCAGCTGGCTGACTGCGGCTGGATCGTTCAGAAGAAGAAGCATATCAACCTGATTGCCGGGCCGGGTGTAGCCGTCACGGAATACCAGACAGAGATCGGGCGTGCGGATTATGCCCTGTTTGTAGACGGCAGACCCGTTGGTGTGATTGAGGCCAAAGAGGAAGAAGAGGGCGTTCGATTAACGGTTCATGAAGATCAATCCAAGGATTATGCCGACAGCAAATTAAAATACCTTAATAATGACCCCCTGCCCTTTGTCTATGAAAGCACAGGCATGTTGACAAGGTTTACCGACTATCGTGACCCCAAACCCCGTTCCAGACCCATCTTCACCTTTCACCGGCCTGAGACATTTCGCGATCTGTTAAAACAAAGCGCCACCTTAAGGCATCGAATCTCGGACATCCCTGTCCTGAAAACGGCCGGGCTAAGGGATTGTCAGGTTATTGCCATCAATAACCTGGAAGGGTCCTTTCGCAAGAATCATCCCAGGGCGCTTATACAGATGGCAACCGGATCGGGGAAGACCTTCACGGCCATCACGGCTATTTATCGTCTGCTCACTTACGCCAAGGCCAGGCGGGTGTTGTTTCTGGTGGATACTAAAAACCTGGGCGAGCAGGCCGAGCAGGAGTTCATGGCCTATATGCCCAATGACGATAACCGCAAGTTTTCCGAATTATATGGCGTGCATCGTCTGAAATCAAGCTTCGTGCCGACCGACAATCAGATCTACATCAGCACCATTCAGCGCTTGTACGCTATCCTGAAAGGTGAAGAACTGGATGAAAAGGCAGAAGATACAAACCCCGGTGAGATAAAATGGGAAAAACGCCAGCCCATGCCGGTGGTATACAACCCCAAACTGCCTGCCGAGTTCTTCGATTTTGTTGTGATAGACGAATGCCATCGCAGCATCTATAACCTCTGGAAACAGGTGCTCGATTATTTTGATGCCTTTTTGATCGGGCTTACGGCCACACCCGACAACCGCACCTTTGGATTTTTCAACCAGAACATAGTCAGCGAATATACCCATGAGGAGGCTGTTACCGACGGTGTGAATGTGGGCAGCGATGTCTATCTGATTGAAACGCAGATCACCCAAGGGGGCGGCAAGGTCTGGAAAGGCCAGTATGTGGATCACCGGGAAAAGCTTACCCGCAAAAAACGCTGGGCACAGTTGGATGAGGATGTTGTTTATTCCCAACAACAGCTCGACGATAAAGTCGTCAACCCCAACCAGATCCGCACCGTCATCCGCGCCTTCAAGGATCATCTGCCGGAGATGTTCCCTGACCGTGTAAACGAAAAGGGCGAGATGGAGGTTCCCAAGACATTGATATTCGCCAAGACCGACAGCCACGCTGACGACATTATACAGATAGTGCGTGAGGAGTTTAGTGAGGAAAACCGCTTTTGCAAAAAGATCACCTATAACAGCGACGACCCAAAGGGCACGTTGGCCCAGTTCCGCAATAACTATCATCCCCGCATTGCAGTTACCGTGGATATGATTGCCACCGGCACAGATGTAAAGCCGCTGGAGTGCCTGCTCTTTATGCGTGATGTAAAGAGCCGCAACTACTTTGAGCAGATGAAGGGCCGCGGCACACGCACTATTAATCTGGACGACCTGAAGAAGGTCAGTCCTTCTGCCAAGCAAACCAAAGACCATTATGTGATTGTGGATGCAGTTGGAGTAACCAAAAGCCTGAAGACCGACAGCCGACCACTTGAGAAAAAGCCTGGCGTGCCGCTAAAGGATCTGCTCGCAGCCATTACCGTGGGTGCAAGAGACGAAGACCTGTTCACCTCCCTTGCCAATCGCCTGGCACGTTTGGATAAGCAAATCACGGAAAAGGAAAAGGCAACCTTTGTTGACAAGACAAATGGCAAAACCATCACACAGGTCGTGAAGGAACTGCTCAACGCGTACAACCCTGACACATTGGAAGACCTTCGACTGAAGGTTGAACAGGAAAATCCTGATGTCGCACCCGTTGAAAAAGAAGAAAAACTAAAAACACTGACCACTGCCCTGCAAAATAAGGCGGCAAGCACCTTCAATGGCGAGCTGAATGAATATATTGAAAACGTGCGTAAGGCCCATGAGCAGATCATTGACCTGATAAACCCGGACAAGGTGACCGGTGTCGGATGGGAAAAAGACAATAAAGAAAAGGCAAAGGAACTAATAAAGACCTTTGCCGACTGGATAACGAAGCACAAAGATGAAATTATTGCCCTGCAAATCTTTTATGGCCAACCATACCAGAGGCGCGACCTGACCTTTAAGATGATAAGGGAACTGGTAGACACCATTGTTGCAGACAAACCCACGCTTGCACCTTTAGGCGTGTGGCGGGCCTATGAACTACTGGAAAGCGTCATCGGCCAACCCAGAAACGAACTGGTGGCACTTGTCTCACTCATCCGCAAGGTGGTGGGCATTGATGCAACGCTTACCTCCTACGACAAGACAGTGGACAGAAATTTCCAGAACTGGGTATTTAAAAAACAGGCAGGCACATTGAAATTCACAGAAGAGCAGATGCAGTGGCTGAGGATGCTCAAAGACGTGATCGCCAACTCAGTGCACCTTGATGTCGATGACCTGGACTTAACGCCCTTTGACGCCAAGGGTGGCAAGGGAAAGATGTGGCAGCTCTTTGGCAATGAGACAGAGAACATAATCCATGAGTTAAACGAGGCGTTGGCGGCGTAAAGGCACCCTATACTTCATTCATGGCAATGACACCCTTATTTGTCGGCATTGGCAGCCTAACGGCCCCTGTCATTCATGGCAATGACACCCTTATTTGTCGGCATTGGCAGCCTAACGGCCCCTGTCATTCATGGCAATGATACCCTTATTTGTCGGCATTGGCAGCCTAACGGCCCCTGTCATTCATGGCAATGATACCCTTATTTGTCATTCCCGCGAAGGCGGGAATCCATCATTCATAATCCAATACGGAGTGTTTAAAATAGACCGGAAGACACTATTAACAAATTGAACAAGGAATTGGCGGCATAACGACACTCAACATGTCATTTTTGCAATGTCATCCCAGTTTGTCATTCCCGCGAAGGCGGGAATCCAGAACCCATGAACCAATACTATGTCTACATACTGGCAAGTCAAAGAAACGGCACCTTATATGTCGGAATGACAAATGATCTGGCGAGGCGTTGTTACGAACACAAACACGGCATGGTTGAAGGGTTTACAAAAAAATATCAAGTGCATACTCTCGTTTATTATGAAGCACATAATGATGTGAGTGAAGCAATCAAGCGGGAAAAGCAGCTAAAGAAATGGAATAGAAGCTGGAAGATAAGGCTTATTGAGGAAAAGAATCCGGAATGGATGGAATTATATGATAGTATCGTTTAAAATTGGCTGGATTCCCGCCTGCGCGGGAATGACAGTTGGATAGGAACAGCGGTATCTTTATAAATGGCATAGATTCCCGCCTTCGCGGGAATGACAAACTAAGACAAACACAGTCTAAAAGACAATCTCAATAAACAGAAAACATGATAATGAGATGAACGAGGCATTGGCGGCGTGCTGATCCCCTTCATGTCATTCCCGGCAATGTCACCCCATTTGCCGTCCCTGACAACGGTATTTCTATTTGTCATTCCCGCGCAGGCGGGAATCCAGTTTTTGCTAAAGGTTCAAAAATAATAGGTAATGATTTAATAAAATGAGCGAGAATCAAGAAATACCAAGTGGTTGGGAAATAGTTAAAATTGGTGATATCTTTGATTTTATTGGAGGGGGCACACCAAGTAAGAAAAAAGAAAATTATTGGCATGGTGATATTAATTGGGCATCTGTTAAAGATGTAAAGGGTGATTATCTCAAAAAAACAATAGATACAATCACTAAAGAAGGTTTGAAAAATAGTGCCGCTAATCTTGCACACCCTAAAGATGTAATCCTGATAACAAGGATTATGCCTGGTAGAACAATTATTTCACAGATCATATCTGCAATTAACCAAGATTTAAAAATAATTAAACCGAGATTTGATACCAGCCCTGAATTTATTCGATACCTGTTTAATTTTATTGAACGGGATTGCATTAAGCTTGCGAGTGGGACCACTGTACTTGGGATTTCATTAAATAACTTAAATGAAATCTTAATTCCTCTCCCACCTGTCCCCGAACAGCATCGTATTGTCGCCAAGATAGAAGAGCTGTTCAGCAGTTTAGATAAAGGCATCGAAAACCTCAAAACCACACAGCAGCAACTCAAAGTCTATCGACAGGCCGTCTTGAAATGGGCCTTTGAGGGGAAGCTGACGAATGAAAATGTGGTGGAAGGTGAATTGCCGAAGGGATGGAAGTGGGTAAAAATAGACGAAATAAGCAATGTCGTAAGAGGTGGCTCACCTAGACCAGCTGGTGACCCCAAATATTACGGCGGTAGTATACCATTTCTTAAAGTTGCTGACGTCACTAAAGACAATTCTGTCTACTTAAATACATTCAATTACACTATTAAAGAAGCTGGGTTACATAAGACAAGAAAGATTTCACCAAACACTCTGCTGCTATCAAATAGTGGTGCGACTTTAGGAATTCCGAAAATTTGTTTGATTGAAGCGACAATGAATGATGGTATTGCAGCGTTTTTAGATCTGGACCAACGAAGCAACCTATATTTATATTATTTTTGGTTAAGCAAAACACATGAGCTACGGAATATAAATATGGGAGCTGCTCAACCCAATTTAAATACGGATATAATTAAAAACTATTTAATTCCATATTGTTCTTTTGAAACTCAAATATCTGTCGTCGCCGAAATAGAATCCCGTCTCTCTGTCTGCGACAAGATTGAAGAAGGCATTGAGCACAGCCTCAGACAGGCAGAGTCTTTGCGGCAAGGCATTTTGAAGAAGGCATTTGAAGGCAAGCTCGTCCCCCAGGACCCATCGGATGAGCCTGAGTCAAAATTGTTGGAACGGATATGGGCGGAGAGGGACAAACAAGCTGCAGAGCAGCGAAATGTTAATAGCAAACGGAAGGAAAAGAAAAAAATCCAATAGCCGCGTAACGGCAATATGATAATCGTCTATTAACATGTCGCTCCTACGGAGCTAGGATGGTATTAAATATTCAAAGGGCTATTATTATGTCGCTCCTACGGAGCTGGAACGCTATTACACATCCGATGGGATATTAACATGCCGCTCCTAACGGAGCTGATAAAATTGATAATAGCCGCGTAGCGGCGATATGTTAATAGCCATTTGAAGGCAAGCTCGTCCCCCAGGACCCCAATGACGAACCGGCATCAAAGTTGCTGGAACGCATAAGAGCGGAGCGAAAAAACAGGACGTCTGTAAAAGGCGCACACTCCTTTAATAGTCAGTGCCATAATTAGTATAATGCTATAACTGTCGTCATGCCGGCGAAGGCCGGCATCCGGAATATTATGAACTGGTTCCCGGCTTTCGCCGGGACGATGCCTGGATTCGCCGGATCTCCGCCTTCGCTGAAGCTATGGCGGACAGGTCGCCTTCGCTTGTCCGGAATGACAGAAAGGTTTTTCTTGGCAAAACCGGTTCAATGGAGTATATTGCAGGTGCAATAGTTCACCGAATAGTTGAATTATTGCACTATTGATATACTGAAAAGGCTAAATATGGTTGGGAATAAAGACACCGTAAAAAATTTATCCGGCATAGGGAAATTAGACCGCCAAAGGCTGGGGCAGGTGGTTCGTGTCGCCAAAGGTTCCATCTCCGTCGCTGATGCGGCGAAGACTTTGAATGTCACGTCCACCGATGCAGCCAAGTTTCTTTCCCGCTGGGCAAAAAAAGGTTGGCTTTCCCGCGTTTACAGGGGAGTGTATGTTGCCATTCCACTGGAGTCGCGCTTGGCTGATATGCCGCTGGAAAATGCCTGGGTGATTGCCGAAAAATTGTTTTCGCCCTGTTACATCGGCGGCTGGAGCGCCGCGGAAAATTGGGGATTGACGGAACAGATTTTTCGCAAAGTCATGGTCATGACAACGCAAAAACCAAGACGCAGTTTGTATGTCATGAAAGGCACGGAATATTTTCTGCGTCAGGTTCCCGAAAAAGCAATGTTCGGTCTCAAGCCTGTCTGGCAGGGGCAGGTGAAAGTGTCAGTATCAGATCCATCGCGCACCATGGTTGATATGCTTGCTGATCCGGGGCTTGGCGGAGGAATCCGAACGGTTGCGGAGATGTTTGCAAATTATCTGAAATCGGAAAACAAGAATATTGAACTGCTTCTGGAATATGCAAAACAACTGGGTAACGGCGCCGTTTTCAAGCGGCTTGGTTTTATGCTGGAGCGGTTTGTACCGCAGGAAAGAGATGCCATAGCCAAATGTCTTGCGGTACTTACCAAAGGAAACACAAAGCTGGATGCGAAGCTTGCCGCGGATAAGTTGATTACGCGCTGGCGCTTGTGGATACCGGAAAGCTGGACTAAAACTAAATGATCACTCGTCAGGAAATCATGGATGCGGCGCGCGAATTTGGACTCGGTGCGCACATTATTGAAAAGGATTATGTGCTCGGCTGGCTGTTGGACGGGATTTCCAAACACAAGATCATAGGCAAAGACTGGATATTCAAGGGCGGCACCTGTCTGAAGAAGTGTTACTTTGAAACATACCGTTTTTCCGAAGATTTGGATTTTACACTTGCTCAAGAAAATCATCTCAATGCGGATTTTCTGACCGAGGCGTTCCGGGAAATAGCCGATTCGATTTACAATGAGACGGGTCTGGAAATTCCAAAAGATTTAATCAGGTTTGAAATTTATGAAAATCCACGCGGGAAATTATCAGCGGAAGGAAAAATCAGCTACCGTGGGCCGATGCGGCAACACGGTGACCTGCCGCGTGTAAAACTGGATTTGACTGCTGACGAGATTATTGCATTTCCGCCGGTGATGCGGGAAGTACAGCATTCTTATCCCGACAAACCTCAGAACGGTATTTTTGTTCAATGCTATTGTTTTGAAGAGGTGTTCGCGGAAAAAATCAGGGCTCTGGCTGAGCGGCTTCGGCCAAGAGACCTCTACGACGTGATTCATTTATATCATCATGAAGATGTGATTCCCGATCATGATATCTTAAATAAGACGCTTAAACAGAAATGTGATTACAAGGGTATTTTGCCGCCGACGGCAAAATCGCTTGCAGACAAACCCCAGCGCGTTGAGTTGGAAGCAGAGTGGGCGAATATGCTGGCACATCAGTTGCCTGCGCTTCCGCCTTATGAACAGTTCTGGCAGGAACTGCCCGCTATGTTTGAGTGGTTGTATGAACCCACGGTGAAAGCGACAGCGGCTGCCGCGGCGATTGCGCCGATTCCGTCCGGCGGATGTGAAATTGATGCATCATGGCAAATGCCGGCCATGACTAGAAACTGGCGTGATCGTACGACTTCGCCACTGCACTTAATACGGTTTGCCGCAGCAAATCATTTGTGTGTAAACCTTCAATATCAGGGCAGCTCGCGATTGATAGAGCCGTATTCTTTGCGCATGACAAAGAAAGGTGATTTGTTGTTATATGCGGTAAAACATAATACACAGGAAGACCGCTCGTATCGTGTGGATCGAATCGGCGGAGCACAAATAACAAATACGCCATTTACACCAAAATACAGAATTGAATTAACTGAAACAGGCCCTGTATCCGCTCCGCCTATGGCCGGTAGAAGAACGAATCATATAACAAAATCAGGTTTTGGATTAGTATCGAAAAAGAAATCCAATTATGGACCAACCTATATTATTGAATGTTCTTACTGCGGCAAGAAATTTGAACATACGCAATACTCAACGCGACTTAATCCGCACAAAGATCGGCATGGATATCCCTGTCCGGGGCGAACAGGATTTATAGTTGATACTAAATATTAAGGAGAAGATTGTTGCGGGAAATCCACTTTTTCCCTAGAAATACAAAACCCCATGCGCTATTTGCGAGCAACCATCCGGAAGCCCACGCATGAGGAATTACTTGCACATAAAATATGTCTCTTTGTGATTGAAAATCAAGGCACTAATCGGTATCCCAAATGGACCAGGGCAAGCTAAAGTTTAGATAAACTTTAGCTAAACATTAGATAAACTTTAGCTAAAGAAAAAGACCCCAGTCCGAAAGCTCATGAAATATGCCTCAAATTGGGCCATATTTTACTTGACGGGTACTTGATAAAGATGTCCGCAGAATGGTGGGGTTGAATTTCAACCTATTATATTTATTGGGATTTTTCGCACTGGTGGTAATTGATGGAAGGGAATGGCTATTAATATGCCGCTCCTAACGGAGCTGTGATGAATGGATGTTGATGCGTCTATCGATGGCTCTATTAATATACCGCTCATACGGAGCTGATAAAATATAAAATAGCCGGGTAGCGGCGATATATTAATAGCCCCATCGGGGTGATATGTTAATAGCCGCGTAGCGATGACATGATAATCTGATGTCGCTCTACAGAACACCGAAGAAAAAAGGAATAAAAATGGGTAACGAAATAAATAATACATCCGGCATCATCAGCAAGGTGTGGAGCTTCTGCAACACACTGCGTGACGACGGTGTGGGTTATGGCGACTATCTGGAGCAACTCACCTATCTGCTCTTCCTGAAAATGGCGGACGAATTCAGCAAGCCGCCATATAACCGGAAACTGCCGATCCCAAAGGAATATGCCTGGGAAAGCCTCACCGCAAAACGGGGGGCTGAGTTGGAAGGGCATTACACCTCATTGCTCAGGGAACTGTCGCGCCTGAAGGGTACCCTGGGGCAGATATTTATTAAGAGCCAGAACAAGATTCAAGACCCGGCCAAGCTCTTTAAACTGATAGATATGATAGATAAAGAGCAGTGGACCATGATGGGGACGGATGTCAAAGGCAAGATTTATGAAGGCCTGTTGGAAAAAAACGCCGAGGATACCAAGAGCGGGGCAGGGCAGTATTTCACACCGCGCGCCCTGATAAAGGCCATGGTTGAATGTATGCAGCCACAACCCATGAAAACAATTGCCGACCCGGCCTGCGGCACCGGAGGTTTCTTTCTGGCGGCCTATGATTATATTTCCGACACCAACAATTTCACGCTGACCAAAGAGCAAAAGGAATTTTTAAAAAACAAGACATTTTACGGCAATGAGATCGTGGCAGGCGCGCGCAGGCTGGCGCTCATGAACATGTTTCTGCACAATATAGGCGATATTGATTCAGAGACATTTATTATGTCTACCGATTCCCTTGTAGCTGAATCAAAAACAAAAATGGATTACGTGCTGACGAATCCGCCCTTCGGGAAGAAAAGCAGCATGACCTTTACTAATGAAGAAGGCGAGCAGGAGAAGGAAGACCTTACATACAACCGGCAGGATTTCTGGGCAACGACGAGCAATAAGCAACTCAACTTTGTCCAGCATATCCATACAATGCTTAAAACGACCGGAAAGGCCGCTGTTGTATTGCCCGACAATGTCTTGTTTGAAGGCGGGGCAGGCGAGACCGTCAGGAAAAAATTGCTGGAGACAACTGATCTGCATACAATCCTGAGACTGCCGACCGGTATATTTTATGCCCAGGGCGTCAAGGCCAATGTCTTATTCTTCGATAATAAACCGGCCAGCAAAGACCCCTGGACAAGCGAGGTGTGGATATATGATTACCGGACCAACATCCGTCATACCCTGAAAAAATCACCGTTAAAGTTTGAAGACCTCAATGAGTTTATAGAATGTTACAACGCCGGTAACAGGAATAAACGCAAAGAAACATGGCACGCGGAAAAGAATCCCGAAGGCCGCTGGCGAAAATTCATTTACGATGAGATAGTGAACCGCGACAAGACCAGTCTGGATATTACATGGCTCAAAGATAAAAGTCTTGCAGACCTCGACAATCTATCAGACCCCGATGTGCTGGCGAACGACATCATTGAAAATCTAGAAGCGGCAGTAGAAAGTTTCAAAGAAATCATGACGGCAATCAATGGCAAATAAAGAAGAACGGTATCAGGTCTTGAATTTTGAGTTCCCCCACATCATTGACCTGCCATGTTGGGAGATCGGAAGGAACTGGTGCAAATCGCGCGGGCCAGAGTTTAATGGTTGTTATATGAGAGATTTGTGCCCGACCGCGATTAGGTGTTCATGGGTGAAATGCTTTATATCTTCACTTCCTTGACATAATATGTTTTTTAAAATATCTTTGAAAAAATCTATCAAAATGGAGGCCGGACGATGAAAGTACTTTTTTTTGGACCAAATGGAAGCGGTAAGGGGACACAGGGGGCAATTGTCAAGGAGAAGCTGAAGATACCCCATATAGAGACAGGCGTTATCTTCAGAGATAATATTTCCAGGGGCACGAATCTGGGCAAAGAGGCCAAGGGCTATATTGACCGCGGGGAACTTGTACCGGACAGCATTACCATCCCCATGATACTGGACCGCATCAAGGAGAAGGACTGTGTAACCGGGTGGCTCCTGGACGGATTTCCGAGAAACCTGACCCAGGCGCAGGAGCTGGACAAGGCGCTTAAAAACGAGAAAATCGTTCTGGATATAGTTATAGAGATAATCCTTGACCGTCAGATCGCCAAAAACCGGATAATGGGCCGACGTCTGTGCGTAAATGACAACAATCATCCCAATAATGTTTTTATCGACGCTATTAAGCCTGACGGATTCCGGTGCAGGGTCTGCGGCGGAGAGCTGAGCACAAGGGATGACGACCAGGATGAAAAGGCCATTGATAAGAGGCACAATATCTACTACGACACAGCAACCGGCACAATGGCAGCCATCAATTATTTTAAAGAACTCTCCTCTAAAAACAAGACGCCGAGGATCATAGAGCTTGACGGAAAACCGGGCGTTAAGGAAGTATCTGAAGACCTTATGAAAAAACTTGTATAAACTGATCTGAAAAATATTGTTAATTAAAAGCCCTCTGTCAAAAAACAGGGGGCTTTTTTATAAATGATGCTGGATTTGATTTGAATTGTTTTTTCATAATAAAAAATATGGCACGAATATGGACAAAATATGAAAAAAATATATTTCCATTATAAAATCAATATAACTCTATCCTAAATCTCATTCCAAAGACTCGACCTATCAAATAAATAAAATCAGATAGAAATTTTATAAATTCTCAGGATGATATTAGATATGACGGTTCGCAACATTACGCATCCAGTGTATCTCTCTCTATTCAAACGGGTTTGTTTTTCCATTCAACTGAATATTCCTCATGTAATCATCGACTATTTACTATTCTTCTCAAAGAACTCAATAAACCCGGGAGCATTCAATGTTCAATGCATTTCTTAATATAGGCAAATGACCATGATCTGGATTTGTTTCAGAGACAGTCTCTGGAAACAGTCTGCTTGTCGTTAATGTGAGTTTTACAAAATAAAGGGATTGGAAATCCATACGACAAAAAGGAGGAGCGAAAATGTATGAATTTACAAGAAGAACATTCATAAAGATATTAGGGCAAGGGTCGGCGATTTTGGGCCTGGGACTATCTTCTCGAAATGCGCTGGCTCAAGGGGGAAGCTCTCAGGCGCAGGTGAGTAGACTGAAAGCTGATGTGGCAGTGATCGGGGCAGGCCCCAGCGGACTATCCGCCGCCTTGCTCGCAGCGGAGCTGGGAATGAAGGTATGCCTGTTTGAAAAAACGAACAAAACCGGAGGCACCCGTAACGGCGGAATGGGTCCCTTCGGCGCAAGCACACACATACATGAGAAATACGGCATCAAGAATTGCACCACCAGGGATGCCTTCAATTATCTCATGGACTTTAATCACTGGAAGATAGATGCCCGCATCGCCTCCGAATACATCAATAATACCGCCTTTACAGTGAAGTGGCTGGAGGACGAGGGGCTGATCTTCTCCCCTATGACTCAGGCCGAGGGCGGCAGTTTTGCGGAGACCAACTTTATGCATGGTTTTGCAACTCATCCCGATTACCCGAATGAGGGTTTTGCCGCCTGTTCAGTGCTCACGGATAGGGCTGAGGCCAATAAAAACATACAGATATTTATGGAAACCCCGGTAAAAAGGCTCATAAAGACCGGAAATGCAGTAACAGGTCTGGTCGCCCAGGATAAGACCGGCAAGGAAATGCAGTTAGACGTAAAAGCAGTGATTATAGCAACCGGCGGCTTTATGGGCAGCCCGGAGATGATCAAGAAATACACGTCCTACACCTATAAAAAGGATCTGTTCTACACCTTTGAGATGCCCAATCTCTCCGGTGACGGCATTAAAATGGCATGGGAAGCAGGCGCCGCCAGATCTGAGATGATGATGGATGTCTACAAAGGGATGCCAATATACGGCGGTCCTCAGGGAACCAGGATGGACTGGGGCATTCTCGCCAATCCCAATCTGATGGTTAACCTCCGGGGAGAGCGGTTCATGAACGAGGCACTATCCGACAGATATATGATGGCAAACGCTATCCACCGCCAGACCAAAGGCTGCGGGTTTTTAATGTTCGACAGCACAATCGCGGATATTTACAGGAATCAAAAATCAGAAACGGGGAGGGGTGGTGCGCCTGGAGTTAGCGGAGCTCCCGGCAGTGCATCCGGAGGCGGAGGGGCGCCCGGCGGCGGATTTGGAGCCCAGGTGACCGATATCGACAAGATTGTTGCCGAGGCCAAAAAGCTGAACTACCCCTATGTGTATGGCGCAGAATCTCTGGCGGATTTATGCAAGCAGACGGGCATCGACTTTAATGGGCTCAAGGCATCGATTGCCGAGTACAATTCCTTCTGCAAGGCCGGCAAAGACCCTGTCTTCTACAAAGATGCGTCAAGCCTCCTGCCGCTCAAAGGGCCCAAATACTACGCCGCGCAATTCTGCTGTGACAGCTTTGGCGGCCTGGGCGGCATAAAGATCAACCATAAGACAGAGGCTGTCAACGAGGCCTTCAAACCCATTCCCGGCCTCTATGCCGGCGGGTCCGACGTCAACACCATGTATGCGGACACCTATCCCGGTTACCTGTCCGGAAACACGACCAGCTTTGCGTATACTACCGGGCTAATGGCAGCCAAAAACGCCGCAGAATACATACGCGCGTCGAGTTAAAGGAGATTTCCTGTGCATGTTCGGAAGAGAGTAAGCGTAACCTTTTTTTAATAAACAATATCAAAATGATGAAGGAGGCAAAAATGAAAAAAACTTTGATGATGATTTTAATGGCAGTCTTTGTTGTCGGTTTTGTATTCAGCGACCTTTTATTGGTTTATGCCGAGGAAAAGGGGGGAGAGGAATTCACTCTTGAGGAGATTACCGTAACAGCCGAAAAACGCGAGGAGAACCAGCAGAAGGTGCCTATTGCCATGGAGGTCGTTTCAGGCGATGAGATAAAGGAGATCGGCAAGAATGATATTAATGAAATACTTGATAATATTTCGAGCGTTTTAATCCAATCAAACACTGATGGAATAAGGGTCTCGATACGCGGTGTCAGCAATGACAACTCCCCGTTCAGCGGCATAAGCGTATACACCCCGTCAGTAGCCGTGAACCAGGATAGTGTATATACCAACAGGAACCAGGGCAACCAGAATATGTATGATATTGAGCGCGTTGAAGTGCTTTTCGGCCCCCAGAGTACTTTATACGCAAGCGCCTCTCCCGGTGGCATCGTGAATGTAATAACCTCCAACCCGAAGTTAGCCGCGTATGAGGCAGCAGGCACACTCGAATACGGCAATTATAACCTGCTGCATACGGAAGGATCCATGAACGCCCCTTTGGGTGAAAAAGTGGCCGTGCGTGCAGCCTTCAGCACCTCTGTGCATGACGGCTATCTGACCAACGGCGCTATGGACGAAGACAAAAAGTCAGCCCGTCTCAAGGCACTGTTCCAACCTAATGAAAAATTAACTTTTTTATTAATAGGAGAAGTCAATACTACAGGCGGTCAGGGGTTTGCCAGCGTTGCGCAGTTTATTAATCAGGATGACAAGGATAATCCATGGACTTCAAGTCAGGCAAGCGCAGGAAAACAAAATAATGAAAAAATCAAAAAGACATCGGCCCGCATGGATTGGGATATGGGCAATGTCGGAACCCTATCAGTAATAGCCTCCTACCTGAAGAACTCCAGCAGCTTTAAAGGAGTTGCGCCCGGCATGGCTCCTCCCGGAATGGTGGCTCCGGATTATGATACGGATGAAGTTTCCAGAGGGACTGAAAAGGATATTGAGGCGCGTATGGTATCCTCTGCGGATTTCCCTTTTAAATGGATTCTTGGGGTCAATATATACAGATCAGTGAATTTGCGGGAATCAGATATGGTAGGCGTAGATAATCCTGCTGACATTAGATATGACTATTTTGACAGTTTTGATGAGATGGAGGCGATATTCGGCAATATCACTTATCCTATTACGGACAGCTTCCGCGCAACCGCAGGCGCCCGGAAAAGCCATCACATAAATGGTACGACGTCTCATTCCATTCCCGGCCGGGGGCCAGGTGAAGCGGAGTTCTATAGAAAGGATAAGACTTTGTTCGATGACCCGATTTACAGGCTGGGTTTTGAGTATGACCTGGCTGACACCTCAATGCTTTATGCGGACTGGTCTTCAAGTTATCGCATGAACGGCGCCACGACGAATCTTTCGCCTGTCGAAACACTGTATGCTTACACATCAGGCATCAAGAACAGATTTCTCAATAACAGGCTTCAGCTGAACGTCTCTGCCTATTATTATGATTATAAAAATTACTTTGCAAATTTGCCTCCTTTGTTTGTGGCGTACGATTCGGACAATAACGGAACATTTGACAACCGGTATGAGGTGGATGGTAAAACCTACGGAGACGCAAGAGTATACGGCCTTGACGTGCAGACAAGCACGATCATTACTGCCCAGGATAAGCTCGATCTGTCCGTCTCATACATAAAAAAGTATTTTACCGATCTTGCTCATGATTGGCCTGATGTAGTCAATGATCTGGGGCTTCCGGATCTTGATTATAATGGAAAGGATATGCCCCAGGCCCCCAACTGGAACGTGGCAGCCAACTACAGCCATAGTTTCTTTTTAGCAAACGGCGGCTCCCTGAAGGCCAGTATTGATATCCGGTATACAACCGAAACGTGTCTAAACTTTCAAGCCGAGATACTGAGTCTAAATTACGAGCAGGATGCTCTTGGTAATTATACCGGAAATTATACTACCAGTATGGTGAATACAAGTGATGCAAGATGGCAGGAGGCGTATCATATAGAGAATGTTAACCTGGTCTATTCCGATCCGGACGGCAAATGGACCTTAAGCGGTTATGTGAATAACCTGGGAAATTACGCTGTGAAACAATTTCTGGACGGGAATGGAAATCTGATGATCGGAAATCCCAGGACCTACGGCGCCGTACTTTCTGTAAAATTCTAATCGTTAATCAACTCTTATCCGGTCCCGGCGGATTTCTTCTATCTGCCGGGACCTTTGCTATTAAGCTATAGAAGCACAATAAATTATGGTGTTATGGGACAGAAACCTTGTCATGCAATCCAGGACCAGGGGGTAAGTCATGAAAACAAAAATCAATTATTTTATAAATATATTTGCAGGTCTTATTGCATTCACAGCCGTTTTCCAGAGCTGTAGTCAAAAACAGGATTCAAGGCCTGTGATCTCTGACGCAGAGCGGGCCCGCGCATCATGGGAATGCCAGAATGTGCTCAGCAGACACAATTATTATCATGCAACAGCAATGCACCTCCAGGAGATCGAGGACATATGGGTAAAGGAAGACGGGGAATATGCCGCAACCGCCAAATTTTCCCAGCCCCAGCAGGTTATGATTGGGCTAGATACGATCAAGGCTGATTACGGCAAAACCGGCGATACGAGCTCACGGAAGGGCATCTGGGGCATGCATCTTAACACGACCCCTATTATAGTGATAGCCGATGACGGAAAAACAGCAAAGGGGGTATGGTACTCGCCGGGTGTGGAAGTCGGCTTCAGGGGAGAGAAGGATAAAGACGGCAACCCTGTCGCGTCAGGCAACTGGTGGTGGGAAAAGTATGGCGTGGACTTTGTGAAAGAGGATGGAGAATGGAAGATATGGCATATACAGATGTATTATGACCATACACCCCAGATCAGCAGTGAGACCGGCAGCACTATCTGGACAAAACCATCCTGTGACGGTAGCGCGGGTGGGGGCGGGCAGGCCCTGCAACCCGGTCATGAGGCAAACCCCAATCCATACAAGGCCTGGGGTCCTGAAACAATGCCCGTGTTGAGACCCGAACTGCCTGAACCTTATTATACGTTCAGTGAGACGTTCAGCTATTAGGAAAAAGAGGGGGTATTAAATATGTCTAAAATTTATAGAAGAACATTTCTTAAACTTTTAGGGGGATCTGCGGCGCTTTTAGGCCTGGGGATTTCTTCACGAAATGCATGGTCTCAGGGAACAGACGCAAAGAAAGGGGCGGATAAAGTTGAAACCGATGTGGCAGTGATCGGGGCAGGCCCCGGCGGGTTGTCCGCTGCCCTGCTCGCGGCGGAGCTGGGGTTGAAGGTGTGCCTGTTTGAAAAGAGAGACCGCACAGGCGGCACTTTTAACGGCGGCATGGGGCCTTTCGGGGCCGGCACCCACATTCAGGAAAAATACGGCGCCAAGAATTGCACTACTAAAGACGCCTTTAATTATTTGATGGACTTTACCCACTGGCAGGTAGATGCCCGTCTAGCCTCCGAATACATCAACAGCACTGCCTTTACAGTGAAGTGGCTGGAGGAAAAGGGTGTTTTCTTCCGTCCCATGCAGGGGGAGCGCGACAGCGGCTTTATGCACAGTATTTCACCTCATCCGGATTACAAGACGGACGCAAAGGGCATGTATATTACCATGCTGCTCACCGACAGGGTCAAGGACAACAAAAACGTCGAGATATTTATGGAAACCCCGGTAAAAAAGCTCATTAAGACCGGAGATGCCATAACAGGTCTGGTCGCCCAGGATAAGAGCGGCAAGGAAATAGAAGTGAAGGCCAGGGCCGTAATTTTATTTACCGGAGGGTTCATGGGCAGCCCTGAGCTGATTAAGAAATATACAACCTATACCTATAAAAAGGATCTGTTCTACACCTATGAGATGCCGCATATCTCCGGCGACGGCATCAATATGGCATGGGATGTGGGCGCTGCAAGGTCTGAGATGATGATGGATGCATATAAGGGAATGCCTATTCTCGGCGGCCCGGCAGGAACCAAGAATGAGTGGGTTATCATTGCCAACCCCAACCTGATGGTGAATCTTGAAGGCGAACGTTTTGTGAATGAGAATACGGAAAGGGTGTATATGGCAAACGCCATCCACCGCCAGACCGAAGGCTGTGGGTTCCTGATGTTCGACAGCACAATCGCGGACATTTACAGGGCAAAGGGACCTGGAACCGGTCCTGATAACGCGGTCACAATCCCTGATGCCGATGTTATCGTGGCAGAGGCTAAAAAGCTGAACTATCCCTATCTGTACGCGGCGGACTCCCTGGAGGATCTTTGCAGACAGACCGGCATCGACCTTGGCAGGCTCAAGAAGACTATCGCCGAGTACAATTCCTTCAGCAAGGCGGGAAATGATCCCATTTTCTACAAGGATGCATCCAACCTCCTGCCGCTCTACGGGCCCAAGTACTATGCCTCAAAATATTGTTGCGACAGCTGGGGCGGCCTGGGCGGCATAAAGATTAATTACAAAACAGAGGTCCTCAACAAGGCACTTGAGCCTATTCCCGGCCTCTATTCCGGCGGCTCTGATGCCAATTCGATATATGCAGGCACCTATCCCTCTCATCTTTCAGGGAATACCACCAGCTTTGCATATACAACCGGACTGATGGCCGCCAAGAATGCTGCGGAATATATAAGGGCATCAGGCTAAAAAAAAGGATTGCCTGATTGCTGATAACTGACTGCTGAAGACTCTATCCGGAACTAATTGATTTATGGATTGAAAACATATATAAACTTGGTCATGGCAGGAGACAAAATATTCTCTAATCTATTTAACACAGGAGGCAAATTATGGAAACTAAAGTCGGATATAAAACAATTCTTTTTGTCGGCATTGCAATAGCTTTGACAATGTCCTGGGGATGCTCGAAAAAACCGGCTGACACCCAGACGTCGGCGGGATCAGTCGAGAGGCCGACGATCTCTACAGCAGATCGTGCCATGGCGACGATAGAGGTTCAGAATGCCTACAGCAAGCACGCATATTATCACACTATCGGCGCACACTGTGAGGAAATGGAGGACATCTGGGTAAAGGAAGGCGGCGAATTTGCCGAGACCGCCAGGTGGACAAGAATGGGCACTATGGTGGAGGAGGGTATCACCCTGATCAAACAGCATTACTGCACCGATAATGAAGAGAGCAAGAAACAGAAGCTTGAAGAGATAAGCAAGGTCTACCCGGAGGTCAAAAATGTGCCGGAGAATATCGGTATTGGGTACGGATACACTATCCATACCCAGACGACGCCGATTATCGAGATAGCCGGCGATGGAAAGACAGCGAAGGGCATATGGTACTCACCCGGTATAGGCACTAATGTAGAGATACGTAACGGCAAGCCGGAAATCAGCGGCGGATGGTTCTGGGAAAAGTATGCGGTTGACTTTGTGAAAGAGGACGGCAAATGGAAGATCTGGCATTTAGTAAATGTCATGGACCCCACCCCGAGTAACTGGGGCGTACAACAGGACCGCCAGGGACCACCACCCGGAGAGGCCGGTCAAGGGCAACAGGGCGGAGGAGGGGACAGCCAGGGGCTGAAGCCGGCTGCCGATCCCTATGAGTCCTGGAGTCCAACAACCAAATCCAAGATCTACCCCAAATTCCCTGAGCCTTATTACACATTCAGTGAGACATTCAGCTACTAATGAAATTAAAAACAGCCTTCCCTCTTATTATCGGGGGAAGGCTGTTTTTGCCAAAGATAATATTACTGTGGAAGTCTGATATAAATCTTGTGAAAAATCAGCAAAAGCATTAATAAAAACGGGGAGTGGCCCCCTACGCTTATTTTTAAACAAATTTAGATTCCAAATAACTAGTCTTTTGCTTTCGCGGTAAGCATGCTATGAAAATCAGACTGAAAATAAAACTCTTAATATTCTCTGTAATTATGGTCATTTGTCTTGTTGCTTTAATGGTCTTCTCAATAGTAGTCTCCAATAAAAAGTTTGATAAATATATCCAGGAAAAGGAAGTTGAAAGGCTGGGTCATCTGGCTGAGACTCTGGTGGTATTTTATTCTGAGAATGGAGGATGGGGATCATTAAAAGAAAATTTTGACCTATGGGACATCATTCTGGAGAAAGGATGGCTAAAAAAGGAGCTCGGAAACAGCCCCGATAATAAGGAGTCAAAAGAAATAGATGTAATAACTATAATATATCAGGATAATTATATGCCTCCGGTTTGGGACCCTTTGAACCTCGGACCCCGCATCTCTCTTCTCGACCAAAATAAAAAATATATCATTGGCCGAAACACTGCCCCCATTGAAGAATGCTCCCTTTTGCAGATCGAGCTGGAAGGAAAGATAATAGGCTGGCTGAGGGTCAAAGAAGGCCGAAGACTCTATCAGCCGCTGGATCGTGCATTCCAGCAAAATCAATCAAAGCTGTTATATATAATAGGCGGTGCCTATCTGTTTATTTTGATCTCCATTACCTTCCTGTTTTCAAAACATATCTTGAGACCAATAACACAACTTTCCGAAGCCACTAAGAAGCTGGGCCATCTAGACTTCAATATACGGATCCCTGTCAGAACCTCTGACGAGCTGGGTGACCTGGCTTCGCATTTTAACAGCATGGTACAGAGGCTGGAGGATTATGAGCGGTATCAGAAGCAATGGCTGACCGACATATCCCATGAACTGCGCACCCCTCTGTCGGTGCTGATCTGTGAAATTGATGCGCTAGATGATGGAATTCGAAAACCGGATAAGGGATCGCTTACAGCTCTTGGCAATGAAGCCAGACATCTGATGAAACTTGTCAATGATTTAAATGATATTTCTTTGATAGAAGCAGGTGCACAAAAACTGAAGAACACACTTATAAAACCGTTGCCAATATTAAGCGATGATGTCTATGTCTTTCAAAAGCGCTTCGAAAACAACAACATGTCAATAGAGTTTAAGTTTGATGAAGCAGCGGCTGATATACAGATATTGGGAGACTATGACCGCCTTAAACAGCTCTTTTCCAATATTCTTGAGAATGCCATTCGTCATACAAAAAAACCGGGAAGATTGATCATACGGCAGACACTCGATACAGACCAAATAAAATTTATCTTTGAGGATTCAGGCCCGGGTGTTCCTGCCGAGGCTTTGCCTTTTTTATTTGATCGTTTGTATAGAGTTGATTCGTCACGCAGCCGTAAGACAGGCGGCAACGGGCTGGGGTTGGCAATCTGTAAGTCGATAGTTGAAATGCACAATGGAAAGATGCGGGCGCAAAATGTTCAGGGAGGCGGTTTGATGATTGAAATTTTGCTGCCGATTGAATCCAATCCCTGTGATCAGATAGATGAGCGGGCAGATATTGATAAACGGGTGAATCCGATATGAAAAAGGGCAATATTCTGATTGTTGAAGATGATGAAAGAATTGCTGAGGTTTTGAAGAGTTACTTTGAAAACGCCGATTTCAACGTCTTTGTTTTAAATACCGGTAACACTGTTATAGATTATGTTCAGGCCGGTCCGCCTGATCTGGTGCTCCTGGATATTATGCTGCCAGACAAAGACGGGATGACAATATGCCGTGAAATCCGTTCCTTTTCCGATGTGCCTATTATAATGGTTACGGCAATGGTGGAAGATATCGATCGTTTGCTCGGCCTGGAAATCGGGGCGGATGATTATATATGCAAACCGTTCATCCCCAGGGAAGTGGTAGCTCGCGCCAAGGCAGTTTTACGACGGGTCCACCCGGAACATGAGGGAAAAAGACTGGCTGTGGGGCCGGTTATTATGGATGAAAAAAGGCATAGAGTAACCGTGGAGGGATCGGATATTAAACTAACCCCCATCGAATATCAGTTGTTGAGGATCATGATGTCTGCGCCGGACAGGGTGTTTACGCGTAACGATTTTATATCCAGGATACAGGGATATAATTACGATGGCTATGACCGTACGATCGATAACCACATCAAGAACCTTCGAAAAAAGATTGATGAGCATCCGGTTGGTCATGAAATGATCCATACTGTTTTCGGGGTTGGCTATAAAATCAGTCCGCCGCAGGTCGAATGAAAAGATTACGGCGTTTGACCTCCGGCCTGGAATGAGCGACCGGAATGCCTGTGTTTGAATTTATCCGCATATTAAAAAAGAGATACAATATATTCATGTTAGTGGCAAAGAAATTGCATGTTTATGAATAGTTTGCAGAAGAAATAGAAGGGTAAATATTCATCCTTTAATCTTGGAGAAATTCATATATGGAAGACCGGTTAGATGAGATATTAAGCAGGATAGAGGAGCTGCCCACGCTGCCTGCAGTCTCCCAGCGCATACTGGAACTTATGGCTGATGAAAATGCCTCAAACAGGGAGATATCAAAGCTGGTTGAAAATGATCAATCCCTGGCCCTGAAGATTATGAAGATGGCAAATTCCGCATTTTTCGGATCTCTGACGAAGATAACTTCACTGGAACAGGCAATGATTAAGCTCGGCATGAATGAGGTCAGGTCCATTGTCCTTGCGGTGTCTGTTTATGATTTCTTCTCTAACTCCGACAGCGGCGTTTTTAACCGGAAGCGATTCTGGAAGCACGGCATCGTATGCAGCCATGCTGCAAAATACCTGGGGAATTATTTCAGGACAGGCAATGATACTCTGTTTATTTCAGGGCTGGTTCATGACATGGGCAAGGCCGTTCTGGATGAATATTTTCATGATGAATTTCTAAGCATCATAAATTATCTTGAATTAAAAAGATGCACATTCAGCGAGGCGGAAAAGGCAGTTATCGGGACGACCCATTCCCAGATAGCGGCGAGGCTTCTCACACAATGGAAATTCCCTGAAAATATTATTCAGCAGATCCTGTGCCACCATGCGCCATGGGAGGATAAAAATCATGAGAAAGGAGGCATCATGATATTTCTTGCCGATATTATAACAAAAGCATCGGGGTATTACTGTCATGCAGATGAAGAAGAGATGGATCTCATGGCATTCTCACAGTCCGACCAGGCGGATTATATCAATAAAAGCGGATTCAAGCTGGATTATGAGACCCTGGAAAGGTTTGTAAATCACATAAACGAGGCTATTGCTGGAGAAGCGGACAGTATGATGAGATTTTTTGATTAATTGATGCCCTTACCTTCTGAGAATGTCAGCGGCTGACACCATTGTTTTTTACTTCAGGCATCCTTCATATCCGAGCAAATCCGGGAAATATTTTTTGTAAATTCCTCTGTCTCTGGTTAAGATAGCGTCACAACTGGCAACAGCAAAGCCCCCAATATAAAAGTCTGAGATAAAGTGCTGTTTAAGCTTAATTTCTGTCCCGCAACCTTGTTCATTATTGACATAAGCGGTTATTCTGCTTTGAAAAGTCAAGGAGATATGGTAAAAACAAGGCACAAGGCTTAAGGTATAAGGTTCAGGCTTTAATAACCTTGTTTATTGCGGCAAGCTATGGGATATTCAGATAAATGGGTAAAAAAAAGGGGGGCAAAGCCCCCTGTAATTTCGTTTTAATGGGGTGAGTGACGGGGTTTGAACCCGCGGCCGCCGGGGCCACAACCCGGTGCTCTGCCAGCTGAGCTACACCCACCGCAAATAAATATCTAATATATCTACCATGCTTTTGGAATTTTGCAACAAAAAGTTCTATTAAAAAAGGGTCGTAAGCGTGTCGAACGAGTTCCGGGGGCAGGGATTCAGGTGTGATTTTGTGAGGATACGCTCATAGGGTGATTCTATGAAAGACATTATTGAAAAGATACTTAATGAAAGCGTGCAGGTAAAAGAGAAGTCCATCAGGAAAAACACCAAGGGCTTAATCTCGCTGGCTGAAAAGATCGCCTCGGCATTCACCAATGACCGGAAGGTCATGCTCTGCGGGAACGGCGGCAGCGCGGCGGATGCCCAGCATATTGCCGCTGAATTCATTAACCGTTTTGAACTGGAAAGGCCCCCGCTTCCGGCCATTGCCCTTACAACCGATTCATCTATCATTACATGCATAGGAAATGATTATTCCTTTGATGACATATTCGCAAAACAGATAAAGGCCCTGGGCGTGGAGGGGGATGTGCTTCTGGCAATCAGCACCAGCGGGAATTCTTCGAACGTGGTTAAGGCGGCAGAGGCTGCCAGGGAGCAGGGTATATATGTATGCGGCATTACCGGCGGAGACGGCGGGAGGCTGAAAAATACAGCAGACTCCTGCCTTGTAGCCGAAAGCGGGTCAACGGCAAGGATACAGGAGACACATATACTGATGGGCCATATGATCTGCATGCTTGTGGATTATATGTTGTTCCAGCAGGGGATAAGGGAAGAATAGGCCGGCACAAGGCGCAAGGCGCAAGGCGCAGGGGGGAGATATACTGATGGGCCATATGATCTGCATGCTTGTGGATTATATGTTGTTCCAGCAGGGGATAAGAGAGGAATAGGCCGGCACAAGGCGCAAGGCGCAGGGGGGGTAGAACGTCAGTTGACAAAATATAATCCCATATCTCTTGAATGGATAAAGACATATCCTCTTAAGGAAAGGGCAAGCAAGGTCAGTATTGATGATTTCGGCAAGCCGTGGGTCCCGGGAGGCTACATGCGGGATTGGCTGATCTCTCTTCCCAGGATACTCGCTGGAGATGAAATAGTTCAGGTGGCGGACAGGATCGTTGCGGCGGCCCGGTCCGGTAAGATGGTTTTACTGGGCATGGGAGCGCATGCAGTCAAGGTCGGACTCAGCCCCATAATAATTGACCTTATGAAGAGGGGCGTTATTAAAGGCGTTGCCATGAACGGGGCAGGGATAATACACGACTCCGAAACGGCAATGGTCGGAAAGACCTCCGAGGATGTCTCGGCAGGGCTGGGAGACGGCACATTCGGCATGGCAGAGGAAACAGGGAGGTTCCTTAATGAGGCGATAATTGAAGGGGCGCGCCGGGAACAGGGTATGGGGATGGCCGTAGGCGCCATGCTGAAAAGGGAGGACTTTCCCTATAACCGTTTCAGCATCCTGGCAAGGGCCTTTGATATGGAAATCCCTGTAACCGTACATGTGGCGATGGGCACGGATATCATACACTTCCACCCCAATGCGGACGGTGCAGCCATAGGCAGGACGTCCCACCTGGATTTTCGCATCTTCGCCGATCTTGTCTCAAGGCTTGAGGATGGCGTCTTTATCAATCTGGGGTCTGCCGTCATCATACCGGAGGTCTTTTTAAAGGCACTTACGCTCGTCAGAAACATAGGAAAAGGCCCGGGGAGATTTACGGCCGTCAATATGGATTTTATGAAGGGATACAGGCCCATGACAAATGTGGTCCATCGCCCAACGCTTGATGGTGGGAAAGGATACAGCCTCACCGGCCATCATGAGATAATGTTTCCTCTCCTGGCAGCGGCGGTTATTGAGGGGTTGGAGGGTGGGGGGTAGGAGCACTATTTCTAGAATAGGATTTTTTGTTTTTACGGATATCGCGGTAGATCGAAGCGGCGCAGGGCGCAAATATAGAAGGGGCGCAAGGCACATGGCGCAGGTCGCCAGGGAGATTTGAAATTTTAAATCTCAAATTTGAAATTCATTCTCCCCTGAGCCCTGTGCCTTGCGCCGGCATGAATTAACTCAATTTTAAATAGAAAATACTAATGGTATTTTTAGGAATAAAGATGAAGGAGGCAACCATGCCCATATATGAATACACATGCATGA
>Ga0209287_10000247_pt1 | contig 36037 bp, 35 predicted proteins | sample PPLLak3cmMay2015_2_FD_187255 | JGI IMG/M metagenome (GOLD analysis project Ga0209287, IMG submission 187255) | Freshwater sediment microbial communities from Prairie Pothole Lake near Jamestown, North Dakota, USA - PPLs Lake P8 Core (1) Depth... | ecosystem: Environmental > Aquatic > Freshwater... | reverse complement strand
TTACTTTTTATATTGTTTTTTTATTGTTTTTCTAATGTTTTTAAGTTATGTTTATGTACCATATATATAATTGGATATACGTGAAATAACAATGTGGGGGTTTGTGGAGCCATGAAGAAGATAACATCCCATCCTATCCTTATCTCCTCTCCAAAAATATATTTTTTTTATAACGGCTCCGCAATACCTATTACAAAGCCAGAATTTTTTATAAACTAAAATGTTAAATTAATGGTATCAATAAAAGCTTTTATACTGTTTTTCCACTGATATTAACTTGTTATTAAGTCATATCTATATACTTACGAAGCCATGGATAGAAACATTAAGAGAAGTAAAAAATGAACGTAATAATAAAATTGCTTGTAGGCGTAGTTGTAATAGTCGTTCTAGTACAGATGATACAAGTAGTCGCGCACGTATTTTAATTCAAATAAATATCGAGAAACTTGGAGAAAAAGTTAACATGAAGGAGGAAAAATATGGGTGATAATGAACTAATAGCCTATACAATTGTGGCAAAAAAACAGAAAGAGAATAGAAAAACGAAGAAAAAAAAGAAGAAATAATAAAAGAGATACGTGGAGAAAAGGTTAACATGAGCGATAAAGAAAAAATAATCTCAGCTCTTCAACTTATAAACGGAAAAAAGGAGAATGTGGAGAAGATAGCAGAGTCAGTAGACAAATTTTTTGAAAATCTACACCTTGAAATAGAAGACTGGAAATTTTCGATGGAAGAGTTCTCTGATGGCACACGTATCTTTATTCGGTTCCAAATTTTTGTAAAAAAGTAGGTGGTTTTAATTGAATTCTGTTGTGAAAAAGGTAAGGAGCATACCCAAAACGAAGACGACAAAGTCGGAGCATGTCCTCATAGATCCAGAGGAATGGAAAGATTCCGATGGACGGAGAGTTATCGCAGAATACCACAAGAAGGATCTTCCGGAAACACAAGCTGAAAATGAAATGCAAGACGAGATCAATGATGAGAAAAAAACATCGGATACAGAAACTACAGGTGATTCATCAGAAAAGAAGTTGCTTATATCACGGATCTTGGATATTTCTACAGTCGAGGTAATAACATACGCTTTTTTCCGTGCCATGTTCGGTAAAAGTATCCATATACCTTTGAAACGCGAAGGGGTCATAGATATGGATATTACCGTGGATAATAACGATGTTATACTGAACACCAATGATGTTTCATTTGCACCACCGCAGCTGCAGATCTGGCGTCTCATTTTCACGTATAAGAATAAACCAATAATAGAATTCGGCCGTGGAATCAAACGTGGCATGAAGATTCACTATGGCAGTGCGCTCATCTTCCTCCTAGCAATGTGGTCCGGGGGTAGAAAAACCAGAAAAGCACAGGAGAAAGCTGCTAAAACCACAGAATCAGATAAAGACAATAACAGCGAAGGTAAAAATAAGATAAATAAAAAGAAAGGTACTGGTAGTAATGACCGATAAAACGGTACAACCTACCCATGAAGCCCACCAGGCATTTCTACAGGACATACAGCGTAACATTCGACGGATTCTTTCTGAAGATTATAAGATGAAAAAGATTTCAATTGAGTATATTGCTGCAGGCGCTGCTCGGCTTTCAAATCCAATAAAGATCACAGGGGAGAACGAAAAGGGCGAAAAGGTCCGCTACTTTGGCAAGATCATCGGCAGCAACGATATTTTGTCAGTACGCTACATCCAGTTCCTCAAAAACATCTATCTGCAGATGAACACACAACAACCGATCTTCGAGATTTACGAGACGACAGAGGATATGGTCAGGGATCAATATGAGATGATGCGAGTCATCTACAAAAGCGGAATACCAGCGATAAAACCGTATGGCTATCATTGGATAAACGGTTCTCAGTGGCTGCTGGTGGCAGAGTTTCGCGATGTAAAACCATTCCCTCTGCTTGAGAAGGTCGACCCAAAACAGATAGATCTGGTCTTCAACTATATGAAAAAGGCACATCATAAGAAGATATTCCATGGGGATATCAAACCAGAGAACATATTGGTGGGGGATAAGATTTACATCTTAGATGCTGGCCACTTCCGTAAGGACGCACCCGCAGCAAAGAAACTATCCTACGATCTCGCCTGTATGATAAGTTCTTTTCTTGAATACCAGCCGGTCGAAGAGATAGTAAAGATAGCCCAGAAATATTACGGCCATCGTTATCTTCAAGCCGCTGCGGACTACATAGAACTCATTCAGATGCGCCCAGATATCCATTTTACCGACGAAACAAAGCAAAAACTTCTGCACCTTCTGAAAGGTAAACGAAGAGGAAGGCTTCGAAAAAAGACATCACGCTGACATACCTTTCTTTTTATCGCGAAGAGATATGATAACTGTCCATAGCATGCAAATATAATACTTGCTACAGTAACGGAAATGATAGATATGAAAAAAAAAATTAATGTGATAGATCTAGATAGCACTTTACTACCCCATAATTCGTTGATATATTATGTATTGCTTTTCATGAAAAATCAACGATGTTTCCTCCCCATATTATATCATTTAGAACAACGAATAACTGGAAATATAACAAAAGAGGAATTTCTTAAAAAATTTATGATTACTGCAAGGAAATCAACGCAGTATGAAAAAAAAGTAAAAAAGTTTGGTCTTTCATTGTATGATGATATTCGTAAGCCAATGTTACGTTTTATCTTGCAAAATACTGATGAATCTACGATTAACGTACTCTGCACAGCATCACCTGAAGATTATGTTAAATATCTGTGTGAAAAACTAGGTTGGCCGTACATAAGTACAGCACTGGATAAAAATGATGAAAATTTCAGTCATATGTTTGGGCATAACAAAGTAATTGCTGTACAAAAAATGTATCCAAAACAAAATTATACCTACAATCTAGCTATGTCAGATAACATAAGTGATCGGGAACTTTTAAAATTATTTGATCAATCGTATCATATAAAAAATGGTAAAAGATTACGTGTACGCTCAACGAAATAGAAGCTGGTAAGAAAAATCTGCTGCACCTTCTTTTTCTAAACTGCCAAAGGTGCAACTTTGATAAAAAACAGAGTGTGATTTTTCCGTCTTATTTTTTATCACTAGGATGTTTGATTAGAGCTACTGTGTGCAGTTCCACTCGCATACCCTCTTTGGTATCCTCGACGGAGAACTTCCATTGCTCCATTTTTGCATCCAAATCCATGAACCATTTTTTAAGTTCAAGACTCTTCGTTTTCAAACTGTCTCCAACATTTTTTGTATTTGCCATTTAGATATCACCTATACAGACTTCATTGTCATTATGCTATATCATCATATCTTAAAAACAACGAAAGAACAGTATAAAAACAATGTAAAATGGAAAGAAACTAATGTTTCACAGTCTATACGATGACGATGACACACACAAGACACCACACCAAAAGAAAATATCAAAATACTCATGCAAATGAGAAGGATATATAGCACCCTTCTCATTCGTCCATTATTTGATAATACACTCTATGGTTTTTATTGGACAAACAGGACCATCGGTCCAAACATAAAGGCAATGCGTTCTTCCCAAGCTACAGGAATGAAACCCCAATAAAGCGCTACAGTTATGTTTATTTTCCCGATTCCAAATACTGGTGGAAATAATGGTGTTCTGATTGTTGCAGTGCCATTTTTCCCGACAATTCCCTCTGTTATCGAACCTTGAAAGACATGCTGGCCGCTTAACTCTATTTTCCAATCGAGATTTTGGGCACCTGAGACAGTTGCTATAACGCCATATCCGCCTCGTACTCCTGTTATTTCGGGATATGCCATTGCGCTCGTTACAAAACATGCGCCCAATACTGCTGTTACTACTAAACAAAATATTATTCTTTTCATTGTTTATTCACCTTGCTTATTCCATTGTCATTATGTTATATCATCATATCTTAAAAACAACGAAAGAACAGTATAAAAACAATGTAAAATGGAAAGAAACTAATGTTACACAGTCTGCACGATAATAAGATTCATCAAGAAAATCTGGTATTATTTTTTACGGTTTCTTTAAACCATTTTATAAAAGATTTGATAAAGAAGTAAAAATAAACTATTTTCTTGTGATTATCATTGTTTTTAATATGTTTTTTATCTATTCTTTAGTCAATGTTTAATACATATAAATGAATAAACAAAAAAAGAAGTATTAACAATCAAATTTATAAAAAGTAACTTAGAGAATAAAAACAATAATAGAACGTATTCGTATAGATACAAATGAGGAAAAGACAGCATTACTGAATAAAACTATTTATTTTATTCTCATAATCAGTGCGACAATGTTCATAAATCTCTCATTTGCACAATGACAACAGACGTCCTACGTTACTACAGTGTCAATGATATACATCGTAAAATACTGAAAACTATATTCTATAAGGAGTAAAAAAAGATGAAAAAAGTATCTATAGAGCTGAAAAGAGAAAAAAACACCGATAAAAAAACACCGATAGACAACGACATAACTGAAATATCTCAAAGGATTTTGTTGGAGCTTGAAACCGCAAGTTCCAAGAATTTATCGGAAGCTAAATATGCAAAAAAGATATTACAATTATCAGATCTTGATTATACAAAAAATTTATTTCACGAGATAGAAAGTGTTCCATCTGGACCTGAACGCGTTATCGAAAAAAGAGCGGTGATACAGGCATTGTTGCTTTCTACGTGGTTGCAGAGACTCTATTTTATCATCAGATCAGCTCTTATGTCTGTCCTAGGTGCGTTCGTTACATTTCTTTACGTATGGTTCTTTGGCGAGATAGGTGTTGTTTTGGCAGTTATCATGGGCGTGCTTATATTTATCGTTGGGTTGATTGTAACAAGATTATTTGATACACAAATAATCAAGGCTACAAAATATATCGTCAGGCGTTTGAGTTATCATAAAAAGATTAGGGAATTTATCATGAATCACTTCTAGGTTAAATGTAGGAGCGAAGATTTTATAACTCGGGCCAATAGAGCCCCTCGTGTGAGAGAATATATCTGAGTTTTAAATCCTCCGTTTAGGTCTAGGTATTCAAATCCCTGCACTTGCACTAAATTATATACAGATATTATTTTCTAAAAAACTAAAAAAAGAGGAATTTTATTCCTCAAATTCCTTTAATATGTTTTTATCTTATTTGTTGACTTCTTCAATTCTTGCATTCCGAGCATTTTCCATAACGCTCTTAATGCCGTTCATGCAGGAGTCCTTGGACTTGTAGCCTTCACTTGTAGCAATAACTTCGCCGTTTGCTGCTTTGAGTTTAAAGCGAAATTCTCCTGATTTATCAGTCCATACTTCGAATTTTCCTGTTGTCATAGTTTCTTTTCCTCCAAAAATAGTACGCAGTAGGCAGTATATATTATTGTGTACATAAGCATATAAGTATGTATATTTACTACATTTTTGTGTAAAACCTCATATAACCGATTTACATGCTTCTCTTAACTACGAGGGTTCAAATTCCTTACCCTGCCCTAATTTTTGTACTGACTTCAGTTCGGCAAATCACGAAAACTCAAAAAATCGTTCACCAGATATAAACCTAGATTTTTTTACTGGTAAAATGAAGTCCAAATCTCCCTCCACGCGTAAAATTCATCAGTATAAAAGATAAGACTACCTATCAAAAATTTTAATGAACTGTAAAATCGATTTAATGAGATTACCTATTTTTTACTTCGGTGGAGTGTATTTCCAGCGATCAATGCTAAACTTCCAAAAACTATAGACATGAGCAATTACTTCTTTATCAATCGCATATACATTCGTTTTGTATTTCTTCTGTTGATTCAAATATTTATTTATTTTAGGCAGAGCATCTTCAAAGCCAGGAATTCGTAATTTTGAATATATTTGTCCAACTTGTGTAATTGGATCTTTCACAAGATCTTCATAGCGGATTTCAACAAGATTACCTTTTGGTATGAGTTCTTTTTGTTTGAAGTAACTTTTCATGAGTCTTTCGTAATTTTCAATAACCTGTTTTTCGATTTCTTCTTCGCTTGCATCTTGTAATGCCAGTTTGTCCAACACTCTATTTCTCATTTTTATAGTTGAAAGGTACACTTTGTACGGATTTCTATATACATGAATGAAAAGTGCATTTGGAAAAAGTTCAAGCAAAGTAGGGATTCTAGCAGTATTCGCAGGATTTTTAAGAAGGAGTCTTTTTCCATTATTTGCATAAGAAACCGATTTCAAAAATTTTAGATAATCATTTTTCCATTGATTTTTTCCTTCATCATCTAAGTTTTCGAAAAGAATAGAATTTACAAATTGTTCTTCCGCATTTCTTGGAAAATGCAAACAGTGGAAAAATGACCATTGATTGAGAACCGCAATACCTGCCTCTTCCTCATACGGTCCATCGATTTCGACTCTGATCTCATCCATAGGTCTTTGTTTTGGAAGAAAATTTGCAAGGAAGTTTTTCATTGGTTCTAAAACTAGAAAACTATCTGGCAGAAGTGTATTCCATAGTGATACATAGCAGAACTGTGGATCTTGACTTAATATTTCATGAAGATATGTTGTACCGCTTCTCCAGTGACCGATTATAATAATTGGCGGATGTTTTATTGGATATCTGTTGATTTTTGATTTATATTTTATTTTAAATAAGGTGCGTGCAGTTGTAATAAAAAGTGAGGTCAGGGTTATAAAGAGTGCTCTGCCAAGGTAATTTCTGTCCACACCACCATTTTTATTTACGAGTTGCATCCATTTTCCTATAGACATGCCAAATAGTGGGTGTTGAATAGTTTGATTATCTAACTTTATATGAGTCTTATTCTTTTTTTCCAATTATAAACTCCTCCACTAAAGTATGTCTATACCATCCATGTATCTATGAATTTATATGTTAGGATATGCACACAAAGATTGGAACAAATACCATATTTTCAATAAGCGAATAACTTTGTCTGATCTTAAAAAGAATAGATTGATGAGTAGTTGTTTTAACGGCATACATGTTTACTGGTGTTTTTAGATACACTGGAATTAAATCGAAATCTGTGGAATTGTCTTGGTTCTCCACTCGTATGTAACCTTCAAATTCCGAATCTTCTTGATTTGGCACAACAACTGATACTTGCACCGTCACTTGTCCATCACCTGGTGCAAGATTTACACCAGAATCAGGATTAAATGTCCATGTTCCCCAGCCAATCAATGAAGTATTAACAGTCCAGTTCAGCGATGAATTCAGACCTCCAATATTCTGTACCTGAAAATTTCCAATCACTGTTGCGCCTGGTTGGACGTTTGTCCATGAAAGGCTTCCAGAGCAATCTAAATCTGGATCATTAGGCTCTGGCGGCTCTTGTTCTTCAGCTGGTATGTAATCTATTTTGAGCACCGGACCTAATCCCGTATATTGCCAAACCGTTGTTTCTTCAGGGGTAACTTCAAAGATTTTTCCCGATTCTCCGTTACATATCAAAGTGTTACCACTGGCGAGTCTATTAGCACCACTAACATAACTTGCATAAAAACTCGGTGTAGGACTATATATCCATGTTTGTGTGGTAGGTCCATACGCAGAACCTGGCGCAAGGTAATATTCTCCATTTTCATCCACAGGTGGAACAATTTCATCAACAGTTGAATAACCACGACCAACCCCATTGTTAAAGATAAGGATGTTTCCTTCCCCAGGGTACCCTTCGTCTATCCAATTTGTATCATGCTGTTCGAACAATTTTCGATCACTCGGGGTCCCTCTATCGTATGTCTGTGGGTTCCCCCAGCGGTACAGAAGATCGCCGCCTTTTCCACTATTACCACCAGTATGACCAGCCGCCTCCTCAGTCGTTGTGCTATGATCGATTACCCAAATTTCACTATAATAACGGACACTTAATACTATTTGGTCAAACTCTTCGTCATAATCAATGGAATTCGTATGCATCAAATCTTGCTGTGATGAAGTTCCGTAATTAATATCAATTAATTCCGGGTGATCGCCTACCACACCGTAATTTGCTTTTGACGAATCGTAATCCTGTATCAAATGATCCCAGGCATGCCACTCCCAGACGATTGTCCCACTTGTAGGTCCGGTCGGTTGAACTTCAATAACATGATCAGGCGTTAATCCTTGAGTGCCAACATGACTTGGGTTTCTTCCAGCAGCAATAGACTCAGTGCGTGTTTTTGTTTCCCAGGCAATCAACAGTACATTGCCATTTGGCAACATTCTAACGTCATGATGGCTGAGCTTTCCATTTGAATTATATCGAAAATCCCATACTACCGTTCCATCCCACTCTACCTTCTGAACACCACCACCGGCCCCACCAGTACCAGGACCTACACCAACTCTTATTGTACGAAGAATCGCCCCGTCTCCCAACCACCGCACCATCACACCGGGGAAATAGCTACTCGACCACGAATGATTTAGCGACCCGTCACTTTTTCTTAAGTACGTAGTGGTGCCATACATTGGTGCATATAAAAATTGACCATCAATTGTCGTCAATGTACACTTTTCATAATTTTGATCAACCTTTTGAGGCAATGATACAGGTATAAAACAAGATACTATAGATAAAATAATAATTGATAGCACAATCAATTTAGATTTATTGTATAGCTCCATATCAAACTCCTCCCGTTTAATTAATATTTTTTTAATTAGATAAGATTTATTTTCTAATTATTAATAAACAGCTATATGCTTTAAATCTTTTTTACCATATATGGTCCTTCGCGCTCATAACCAAAACGTCTATAGTAATTTCGTGTTCCTATGCCTGCTAGTACAATGATTTTTCGTGCATCGAATTTTTCCTTTGAAATCTTCTGGGCCTCATGCATTAAACGTTCTCCCCATCCTCGGTGTTGCCATTCGTTTTTTTCAGCGTTTGAACCAACCTGAACAAGCGGTCCATATACATGCAGTTCACGTAACAGCATCGACCGTTCATCTTTTGCTTCGGGTCGATGAGCCTTTTCAGATGGACACCTCAATCTCAGCAATCCAATTAGGACATCTTGTTTAACATCTTCAAACGAAAGAAATATCTCCTCTCCTTCAGACGCCTTATATCTATCAACCACCAATTTAACATCATTTTGATTAGGTTCAAGTTTGGATTTATACTGTACATGTCCGACCTCACGACAGCGTATGCACTGGCAATATACACCTTCGCTCTTCATTTGCTTCTGCACCAGAAGGCGTAAATCCCCACGTTTAACACCCTCAGCAATCATATTAGAGGGTATATCCCGCTGAATACGCTGAATTCTGACCCATCTCGGCACTCGTTTCTTAATCTCCGCAACAAGTTCAACGATTTTATCAAATGAATACGGCTCGTATTCACCTTGTTTCCACATTTGATGGAGTTTTGTACCAGGCATTACAAGCGTAGGATAAATCTTGATGGCATCTGGTTTAAATCTATCATCATTAAAAATCGTCTCAAATGCTTTCAAATCGCGTTCAAAATTAGAGCCTAACAACCCTGGCATCATATGATAAACCACGGCAAAACCCGAGTCTCTAGCGATTCGCGTAGCCTCAACTACATCTTCAACAGTATGCTCACGATTAACAAACTTATAAACATCATCATAAACGCTCTGTACACCAAGCTCCACACGCGTTGTCCCCAAACGAAGCATAAGATCAACATGAGATTCCTTGCAATAATCAGGCCTCGTCTCAATGGTTATATCACTATTCCTAATCGATGCATTCTCAGCAGCAGCCTGAGCATCTCCAATTGTTTTAGCATCCACACCAGACATTGCATTCAGACACTGAGTCACAAACCACTCAAGATACTCCTCAGGGTAAGCTGTCAGCGTACCACCAAAAATTATCAACTCCACCTTATCAACATCATGTCCCATTATCCGGAACTGTTCGATTCGACTCCTGACCTGTTTATATGGATCATAATCATTCTCAATCGCCCTCCTACCAGCTGGCTCGCTACCAGTATAACTCTGGGGCGTACCAAAACTAGGACCACCCGGACAATAAATACATGGCTCATCCTTAGGACAAGGAAAAGGCTTAGGCATAACAGTAATAACATACACACCTGAAATAGAACGCACAGGCTTAAGTCTGAGCAAACCAAGAACCTCTTCCTTCTCTTCATCTGTAGCAACAGCCAAAATCTCTGAGTTACGAGGAAAATCCTTCAAACCAAACTCACGACATGCCCAAAGTTTAAGCCTGGTCAAATCACGATCATCAGAAAATTCCCCTGCAAGTATTTTATCAAGAATAGCACGACAGACTTTCTTATTTGACATTTGAACACCAAGAATAAACAAATAATATGAGACAAAAGAAAATAAATGCCAATAAAAACTTTATTGAGTCGGACCCTTCCCCTGTGTATCCTCAAGTTTCTTCAAATCAGTTATATCGCGAGAAATACCCATCATACCAATTATACTACCATCATCATCAAAACGTGGGATTTTTGTAACAGAAACCCATCTTTCAGACCCATACAATCCCCTGAATTTTTCTATTTTGTTTATAATCATCTTACCGGTTCTAATCAAATCTTCGTCTTCTTCAAAAATTTTCCTTGCTTCTTCATCAGCAAGGAAATCAAAATCTGTTTTACCAATCATATCATCAGGCTTAGCATTTGAATAAACAGCCTTGGATTTATTCACCATAACAAACCTGTTATGCTCATCTTTGAAATAAACAGAATCAGGGATATTATCCATCAAAGTCTGAAGAAGCTCATGTTCTTTAATAAGCCGAATCTCAGCTTGTTTCCTATCACTTATATCTCTGATTATCAAAACAAAATTAACAACCTCATCATATTCTACCTGGAGGAAAAAAGAACCTACTTCAGCATTCAATATATTTCCATCCTTGTCCTTTATCTCTGTTTCGTGGGTTTTAGCGATTCTACCTGAAAGCAGCTCCTCAAATTGTTTAACAACTATAGACAAAGATTTCGGGGTCAACAAACCAAGATTAAGAAAGTTAGCACCGATCATATTTTCTTTTTTACAGCCAAATATCTCCAAAACCCGATCGTTAACATCAAGTATTTCACCGCGGGCATCAAGAACCATAAGCCCATCTGTTGTATAATCAAAAAGCCCTCTATATTTTTGTTCACTTTCCTTTAGCTTCTTCTCAGCTTTTTTACGCTCAGTTATATCCTGAATCAATGCCATCATGATGGGCTTTCCTTTCATCCTGAACAAAGAAAAACTGATTTGCACAGGAACATAAGAACCATTTTTGCAAATATTCTCTGTTTCAAGATTATAACCGCCTCTAGCAGAAATGTCCTCAACAAGTTGGGACCAATCTGCTGATGAAGGCAATATATCCCGAAGGGACATACGTATTAACTCATCCCATGAGTAACCCAAAAGCTCACAAGATTTAAGATTAGCCTCAAGAATCTTACCATCAAGTGTTGTTAGAAAAACTGCTGCGTTCACCTGTTCAAAAAGGGTTTGATATCTACCATCTAATTCAACTGAGCCTGATCTTTTTTCACCAGTAATAAACGGGTCAGTTTCGTTTTCTTGTAGCATAAACCTTCACATTATTTGCATCCCAAATAACATAAACAATTAGCAGCCCAATATTACTGTTAGAATACATTGTCGATTATTAAAACTTACTTTACAAAAATTATATCTCTGCTAAAGCCTTTTTTAATTCAATTATAGCATCAACAGGTGTGGGATCAATATTTCGCAAAACAGCAAGATAACAACTAGTGAAATCACCTAGATACATAGCATACATCATCTTTGAAAGCCGTTTTTTACCCTGCACCTTTACTTCAATAACCTTGGAAGCAGAACTCTCGAGTAAATGTTTCATGAAACCAAGACGCTTTGAAATATAAATAGATTCGTTTTCTTCATCTCTAAATAAGATACATGAAAATTTTTTTGAAACTTCCGGGTTCATCGACCAACCAACGATATCGTTATGATTACATTCAGAAACAACATCGTATCTAGCTATGACTTTGCTGTTTTCATTAAGTTGAGTACACCATCTTGTTGCTATTGGAGAATAAATACCCCAACCGTATATTTGAGGAATGGTGTTGAAAATATTTTTCGCTATCTGTTTTGAAATATTATCTTCCTCTGGAACTGATTTGCTAATGGTTTTCCGGAGTTCATCTGTCGTTTGTATTGTTTCTTCTATTTCGGAATCGATACTCTCATTTAAAAGTCCAATTTTTTTAAAAGCTAGTAACGAAGAGAATAAGATATAAGCAGTTGCAGCCCTTGGTTGAAAATCAGATGGTATTTTTATGATTGGGATTTCTCTTTTTTCACAGTATTCCTTTAGTTTTCCACCAGACGTGATGCCAATAATTTTGCATCTCTTCTGATGAGCCTGTTTGAAAGCACTTAGAGTTTCTTCGGTATTTCCTGAGTAGCTCTGGGATATTACAAGGGTATCCTTGTTCGCCCATTTTGGTATATCGTATTCACGGTTTACAAAAATAGGTATATCAAGTCTATCTCTAAACAGTTGTTGAACGATATCTCCAGATATACCAGATGCGCCCATCCCACTTATTATTATATTATCTATCTTTAGCAAATTTGGAATGTTTGTATGGCTAACGATCTCTGTAGCTTCTTTTATTTGTTCAGGGAATTTAGAAATCGCATCTAGCATGTTTGATTTATCTATCTTTGATATGTGTCCTAAATCATCTAACATAAACTCAATCACCAATTTCAGATAATAAACTCTTGTTACTATCCCTGTCTTAACAGTTTATTCCATTATGAAAAAGTCACTATATAGAGATTTTCATTAATAGCATGGGATGTAAATAATTTATAAATGATAAACTATTATCCTTCGCTCTTATGATAATCACCAAGCAGAAAGAATTAAACGATTTACTAAATCGAATAGGCAGTGGATCTGTTTTTATTGTTGGGTGTAGCGAATGCGCAACTGTTTGCCATACTGGCGGTAAGGAAGAAGTATTGGCGATGAAAGATGTTTTAGAGAAGAAGGGCGTTAATGTTGTTGGTTGGGTGGTTTTAGAACCTGCTTGCAATCTGAATAATGATAAGCGGCTTTTGAAGAGTTATGTAGAGGAGTTAGATAAGGCAGATAAGGTGCTTGTTCTCGCTTGTGGAACTGGTGTTCAAACAGTATCTGAGGTAGTAGCTAAGGATGTTATCGCTGGTACTGATACCTTGTTTTTGGGTGAAATAAAACGTGCGAATGAGTTTGAAAAGCGTTGTGTAGCCTGTGGGGTTTGCGAACAGGATTTCTTCGAAGGTTTTTGTCCTGTTTCGCGGTGTCCTAAATCTATGTTGAACGGGCCATGCGGCGGGTCTGTTAATGGTAAATGTGAGGTTAATCAGGATATGGATTGTGTTTGGAGTAAAATTTTTGATCGTTTGAAGGAAAAGGGGCTTTTGCATAAACTTGGGGAGATTGTAGAACCTAAGGATTGGTCCAATTCTGTTTGTATAGATAGGGGAATCTAAGATGGGATACAGGAGCAATCTCGAGAAGGTTCTTTCTGAAAAAGGTTTTGCTGTTACTGCTGAGATAGGTCCGCCAAAGGGTTCTGATCCTAATAAGATTAGAGAAAAAGGTGAGATACTCCGTGGGTGCGCTGATGCCTTTAATGTCACAGATAATCAGACTGCTGTGGTTAGGATGTCTAGTATGGCTGGTTGTTGTATACTTTTGGATGTTGGTCTAGAGCCTGTTATGCAGATGGCTTGTCGTGATAGGAATAGGATTGCTCTTCAGAGTGATGTCCTTGGTGCTGCTGCTGTAGGTGTTAGAAACATACTTTGTGTAACTGGTGATCATCAGTGCTTTGGCAATCATCCTAGTTCTAAGGGGGTTTATGATTTAGATTCCGTACAGCTTATCCAAATAATTAAGAATATGAGGGATAAAGGGGTTTTTCAGAGTGACGATAAAATATCTTTTGGTAAACCTGAGGTTTTTATTGGTGCTGCAGCCAATCCTTTTGCCGATCCCTGTGAACTATTGGTTGATCATTTGGAGAAGAAAATTCGGGCCGGAGCTGAGTTTATTCAGACTCAGAGTATTTTTAATTTAGATAAGTTTGTTTCTTGGATGGATGAAGTGCGTTCTAGAGGATTAGATAAGAGGGTTCACATTATTGCTGGTGTTACTCCTCTTAAGTCACTCAAGATGGCTGAGCGGATGAAGTTTCATGTCCCTGGCGTGGATGTACCAGATGATATTTTTAATAGGATTAAGAACTCCAATGATCAGATGAAGGAGGGGTATAACGTGTCTTTGGAGTTGATTGATGAAATCAAAAGGATTAAGGGAGTTCATGGTTTGCATATAACTGCCTTGTTTTGGGAGAATATTATTCCTTCTCTTGTAAAGGAATCTGGCATTTATCCTAGAGTGTAATATACTTTTTATGCAGAGTTTTTGTTGATTTTATCTTAATGTGGTAGTTTTCAGTCGTTTTTTCATTTTGACGTTTTTACGCAATAGCTTTATATAGTGTTAATAGAGAACAGTATACATGTCATATAATACCACGATATCAATTATCGTGGTAGGTGATAAGGACAGAAGAAGGTGAAAGGAAATGAAACTCAATAGAAAAATGATGATACTAGGCGTCTTACTACTGGTTTTAAACATGACCATAGCAACCCAGTATGCTGTAACAAAAATTGGTTACGAATATAACATTGTTCATCCTTCTAATGCTAATATAAGATTTATTGGTTCAGATAATACAACTGGTGGAAGAGTATTAAGGGTAGACGGACCAAATGGTACGGCCTCCCTAAAAGTGACATTTGGTAATTGGAGTGCTGGTACAAACAAAATATATTCGGCAGCATTTGGTATAGTTAACGAAGAACAAGTACCTGTTAATATAATGTATATAAATGTATCAGCTATAAATTACACATATATGAAAATTTGGCTACACGGAAACAGAAGCGCAAACGCTAACAATACTGCATATGATCCAACAACTGTGTTCATGTATGATAACGGATCTATTGTAAATGAATCAACCACTATCGCATGGACACTTGCGCCAGGTGATGATGACCCCAGTGATATGTGTAGTAATATATCAGATAGGGGTATCTACAGCATAAATACTACATGGGATAACACATCGCACGTTAGATATTCGCTTAATAATACCAAAGCTTATGGTATCGGCGTGAATGGCAGAACCACCACTAATGCATCAGATTTCGTCTGGGTACAGATAGCTATTGATATACCCAACAATGTAGATATAGCCGGGGCACACACGGGTATTATATGGATACACTTTATGGCAGATACCGCCTCCTAAATATCCTAATTTTTCTTCTTTTATTCCTTTTTTATTTTATTGTTTTTTATTCAGGTCAAAGTTTGTTTTGTAAAACAGCAAAATATGTATACTCTTTTTCTATAGCGGTTAGATAATTCTGGGGGATTAACCTATTATGGCAAAGAAAAATATGAAGAAGATACTTGTAATTGGTGCTGTTGGTCAGATCGGCTCAGAGCTCACAATAGAACTAAGAGAAAAATATGGGAACGACAATGTTATAGCCGCGGGAAGAAAAACTAAACCAAGTGATAAACTCCTTGATTCAGGTCCTTTTGAGTTTATCGATATAGCCAAAAAAGAAACCGTAGAGAAAGTTGTTGACGAATATGATATTGATACTGTTTATAACATGGCAGCGATACTTTCTGCTGTTGGTGAAGAAAAACCCGGGCTTTGCTGGGATGTAAACATTAATGGTTTGTATAATGTTTTAGAAATTGTTAGAGAAAAAGAACTAACTCGTGTTTTTGTACCTAGTTCTATCGCTGTTTTTGGTCCTGAAACACCACAGAACAACACTCCACAGGAGACAGTTCTAAAACCAAAGACCATGTATGGTGTCACAAAAGTTGCTGGAGAACTACTTGCTGATTACTACTTTAAACGATTCGGCATAGATGTGCGTGGCGTACGTTACCCAGGTATAATAAGCAGTGAGACCTTGCCTGGTGGTGGTACTACCGATTACGCTGTAGAGATATTCTACGAGGCAATAAAGAAAAAAAGTTACACATGTTTTTTACGAGAAGATACTACTCTACCAATGATGTATATGCCTGATTGTCTTAAAGCAACAATTGATCTTATGGAAGCAGATGTTTCCAAGCTTAAGCATCACAGTGACTTTAATCTAGCATCTATGAGTTTTTCAGCTGGTGAGCTTGCTAGCGAGATCAAAAAACATGTTCCTGGGTTTAAATGCGATTATAAACCTGATTTCCGCCAAGCTATAGCTGACTCATGGCCAAAATCCATCGATGATAGCGCCGCTAGGAAGGAATGGGGTTGGAAACCAAAATACAATCTATCAAGTATGACAAAGGATATGCTTGAAAAACTTGGTGAACGCCACAAGAGAGGCGAAATCTAAACAAATTTTATTTTTTATATTGGAAAGGTTTTTGTGCTAAAACATATTTTATAGTAAATTGAAAGTGGTAGCCAATGGTGGAAATGGAGTTAGAGGAGATGATTAAAGAATATTGGAGCGGAGATATAGAGACTATACGTAGTATCCTTGGCACAGAATCTGACCATCTTTTAAATCATACATGTCAGAAGATAAGAAAAGAAAACTTGCATTTACCTGGTCCTGATTTTATTAGGAGAGCATTTGAATGCTCCGATAGACCAACTCAGGTTTTACGTAATCTAAGATCAATTTTTGATCATGGCCGGCTAGGTGGTACAGGTTATTTATCTATACTACCGGTTGACCAGGGCATAGAACATTCTGCAGCTGCATCTTTTACACCAAACCCCATATATTTTGATCCAGAGAACATAGTGAAGCTTGCTCTTCTGGGTGGCTGTAACGCTGTTGCATCAACACTCGGTGTTCTAGGCTCTGTTTCCAGAAGATATGCTCATGAGATACCTTTTATTGTTAAACTAAACCATAACGAGTTGCTAACCTACCCAAATAAATTCGATCAGATAATGTTCGCTGGTGTTGACCAAGCGTGGGAGATGGGGGCCGCAGCAGTTGGCTGTACAATATATTTTGGTTCAAACGAATCATCCAGACAAATACAAGAAGTGGGCCAGGCTTTCAAATACGCACACGAGCTGGGAATGGCAACGGTACTATGGTGCTATCTGAGAAACCCCGCATTTAAAACAGATGGAAAAGACTACCATACGTCAGCTGATCTAACCGGGCAGGCCAACCATTTGGGTGTTACAATAGAAGCTGATATTATAAAACAGAAACTACCTACATTAAACGGTGGTTACGTTGCACTTAACAAAGACGGGGTTAAATATGGACTTATGGACAACAGAGCATACACTGAACTAACATCGGATCATCCTATAGATCTAACAAGGTATCAGGTTGCAAACTGTTACATGGGACGTATTGGTCTCATTAACTCAGGTGGTGCATCAGGCTCAAATGATCTATCAGAAGCCGTTAAAACAGCTGTAATAAACAAACGCGCTGGCGGAATGGGACTGATATCAGGTAGAAAGGCTTTCCAGAAATCTATGGAAGAAGGCATAAGATTACTAAACGCGATACAGGATGTTTATCTCTGCGAAGATGTAACCGTTGCTTAACAATATTTTAAAAATAGTAAAAAAAAGAGATATCGGGGTTATAATATTGTTTTTTCCCCTTATTTTTTATGAATAACTATCTGTCCACCAGCAATTTCAGTAGTTGGATCAGCGTTTTCGTCATCTTCTAGTTGATTATCATAAACAACTGTATCATCATTGTTCTTATCCCAGATTTTTATTCTGAACATATCAATATCATCACCATCTGGTGTAAGAGCTGCGTCAATTGCTGAAATAATGAAACCATAGTTGCCTCCACCGTTAATTGTTCCCACTCCCTTGAACATAGCCTTATGATTAGCTATAACCAACCAATTATAGCTATCGGAATGGAAGTTTAAATTTCCTGCATGGAACTGAAACTCTGTGTTGCCTGTAGGCGTTGATTGTCCTTTCTTGTATTTTGAGACAAATCCAAAATTTGCTTTTCCAGTAAGTGTAGGATCAGGTATGTAGGCCCCTTCTGGAGAGTTAATCCAACCTCCACCAGTGACAAATCCCTCGCTCGGATCATATACAATTATATATTGGAATATCTCAGTATCATATCCGCCATCATCGTCTTCTATCGTAATTTCAACAGTATATACACCTGGCGTAGAATAGGTGTGGCTACCAGTAGCTGTACCACAACCAAATTCCTCATCCACAATACCGTTTGTGATAATTTCATCATCCCAATTAATAGTTACTATGTGTGTATCGTAAATACCTAAATCAGAAAAACTGACAGTTAATTGAACAGCTGTGTTTATCATAAAAGGATCGGCTAGTCCACTAATGAATTCTATCACCGGATCAGCATTTAAAATTGTCACAGTTGTTATATCAACAGCTTCGTAACCATGGTCATCATAAACGTATACAGTTTCTATACCATAATAGTCATCATACCAAGTATAACTTACTGTTGGATCTGGAACAGGAAATCTACTTGGATCCCAACCCGGGACATCCAACTCCCAGATAAAACCCAAAGGATCACCGTCAGGATCGTAAGAGCCTGATGCATCAAAAATTACTGTTGTGCCCTCATAAGCAAAATATGGCCCACCTGAATCAGCTACTGGTGGACTATTTGCACTGGCCAGCGGTACAAAAGTACCAATCAGCACCAATATTGCTATTATAAAAACTATTTTATTTTTAACTTCTACCATACCATCCACCACCATCCACAATATTACTCTTTGTGAGTAATATTATATAAATTTTTGTTGAAAGAATCTCATTTTGTAAAAATATCAAAGTTTAGAAAAAAAAGCGGGTCTGCCGGGATTCGAACCCGGGTCAGAGGCTCCGGAAGCCCCTGTGATATCCTCTACACTACAGACCCAACACTAAAATAATGAATGTATTTCAAGCTCATAAAAAATTTGATTAAAAAAAGGATTAAACGAAAGTAAGATTTTATTGTTTGTTTTCTTTTGGTTCCTGTTTCTCAGGTTTTTTCTCATGATGCGGCATCTTTTCAGATTGAACAGGTTTTTCAGCTTGCTTAGTTGCACCGCTTTTATATTCAGTGTAACCACAGGTTCCACAACTGAAACGATCTTTATGCTCTCCAAGAAACACGCCGCTACCACATTTCGGACAATGACGCCGAAGACGAGTAATTTTTTCACCTTCGACCTTGAAAATCTCCCTCTTCATCATGAATATCACTTCTTCTCCTCAGCAGGTTTACCACCAGACTCTTTCTTAGGTTCAGCTGGTTTAGCTGCTGGTGGCGGCGCCTCAGATTTCTTCTCAGTCCTAGAAGATGGTTTCTCAGCCTTCTTTTTGTCCTCTTTTTTCTTTTCTCTCTTTTCAACTAGTTTGTTACGCTCAAGTATATGTCTCTTCTCCAAACCCTTTGCATCATCTAGTGTAGTGTATATCTTTGCATAACCAGTGCTCTCTTGAGAACCAAAACCAGAGTGGATATAATTAACAATAACATCTTCTTTTTTGACATTCAGTTTACCTGCGAGCTCTGTTCTTACGAGTTCTCGGTCAGGTGTACCTTTCTCGCCGTGATGAACAGTAAAATGAACCTCGGTTCTATTAAGCAAAGCATTGTTTTTCTTTGAGTCAATCTCTATTTCCATAATATCACATCTCATCTAGAACTTCTTTTACTTTAAGCTTGTTTTCATCAGTTGTCTTGACAACTACGACCCCCTTATCCGGCAATCCATATATTATAGTTACGTCATTCCTAGGAGCAAGAAATATAGCTGCTAGAGAAGCCATGTCTTCTTCACCCACAACCTCTATTCTAAGAAAGCCCTTCTCCAATACGTCGTAGGCATTTTTTATAGCATTCCACAGCTCATCAGATATTTCGCCTTGAAGATTTTTTACCTTAACTGTTTTTTTACCGAAAGATTTAATCAATTTTTTGAAAAGAGGCGAGCAAATATTCCTTTGTATCTTAAAGTCAACGACACAAAAAATAGGCAATATATTATTTTTTAACAATGTATAAGTAACTTGGTCCCCAACAGAAACAATGTATTTTTCGTTTTTTAAAAAACTAAGAAGCTCTCTTTCATCAACAAAAAATTTACCAATCGGTTTTTTTAATTTATCTCTTAACTCATCAGGTAATAAACGCATCACTACCTTACCTTTAACGCATATTTGCCAGGTTTAGCGATATTCATCTTCTCAGCTATCTGAGAATGCTCAGGATCGCGAATAACAACATAACCCTGCCATCTTTTAGACGTTGGAAGCGAACAGTTAGGACAAACATCTTTGTAGGAAAGTAGATGACAGATTTTACATGCGCTCAGATTTTTCACTTTTTACCCTTCTCCTTTTCTTCTTTTTTCTTAGGCTCTTCTTTTTTCTTCTGATCTTTCTCAGCAGGAACGGCTTTCAGCCATTCATGTGAACCAAGAGAAGGCTGCCTCATAGTTAAACCAATCTTGCTCTCCCTAGCAGATAACTCATTGAGACTAACTGATACGACACGGGCTCTAACAGAATCACCTGTTTTAAGAGTCTGCTTTCTCTCTTTACCGACGATCATCTCGCCCTCTGAATCAACCTCAACATAATCATTCATTATCTGACTCATATGTATCAAAGCGTCAAGAGGACCAATGTGACAAAATGCACCGAACTCTACGATCTCGCAAACAATACCATCTAATATCTCTTGCAACTCTGGTTTAAAAGTTAGAGCATCAAATGCAACCTTCTGATACATGGCACCATCACCATGTATAACAATACCATCACCAACTGTTTTAATGTTATCAGCTACAACAATCAAACCCTCATCCTTTCTCATCGTACCCTCAAAAGTTTTCTGCACAATTTCATCGACGACATTATCCATATCTTGATCGAATCGCTCAGGAGGAATTCGAATCGTGTCTTCAACTTTTACTATAGCATACATATATTATCACAACTCTATTTTAGATTAAATAGCTTTCTAGGAATATATCTACTCCTTATATTCTTTTTGAATACTAATCAATCTTATGAAAGTGCAATGATAATTGGTAAAAATACCAAACTTACAACACTCATAAGTTTAATTAAAATATTTAACGAAGGCCCGGAAGTATCTTTGCATGGATCGCCCACTGTATCACCAATTACTGCGGCCTTATGCGCTGGTGATCCCTTGCCTCCAAGGTTTCCTGCCTCTATGTATTTCTTTGCATTATCCCATGCACCACCAGCATTAGCCAAGAAAATAGCTAGAAGAAAACCAGATGAAATAGATCCTATTAATAAACCACCTATACTCGCAGGACCTGCACCAATACCCACAGGATTTGGATCATTTCGGCCGATCAAACTAAAAATAACCCCAATAAGAACTGGTGTAATTACTGCAAGAATCCCTGGAATAATCATCTCACGTAATGCCCTTTTTGTACTTATAGAGACACATCGTTTATAATCAGGTTTAGCCTTAGGATCAGATAAGAGTTTGAATTCTTTAAACTGATACCTAACCTCTTCGACCATGCTATAAGCCGCTCTGCCTACGGCCCCCATCGTTAAAGCTACAAAGACAAAAGGAAGCATAGCACCGATGAAGAGACCAGATACAAGATATGGATTACCAATAGAAAGTATTTGAAGTATCTCATCTGGACTGTAATACAAATTAAGAGAAACAATAAACGTAGCAATAAGCGCAAGTGCAGTAATAGCAGCTGAACCTATAGCAAAACCTTTACCCATGGCCGCAGTCGTGTTACCTACTGCATCTAAAGTTTCAGCCCTTTCCCTCACATCCTGCCCCAACCCAGACATCTCAGCAATACCTGCTGCATTATCAGCAACTGGCCCGTAACAATCTGTTGCAAGTGAATAAGCAAGGATGCTAAGCATACCAACTGCTGAAATAGCTACTCCATAAAACCCTGCGAAGTAATATGCAATAACCATTGCACCAACAACTGACAATACCGGAATAATTGTGCTCATCATACCGGTAACTAAGCCTTGGATAATGACGGTTGCTGGGCCTGTTTTGGATGCCTCAGCAATTTGCTTAACAGGTTTCTGTTTCTCTGAAGCAAAATACTCGGTATTTAATCCTATAATAATTCCTGCTATTAATCCTGCTAACATGGCGTAGTATGGCTCCAATTTACCATCAAGGAAATACCATGTCGCTATTCCTCCTAGAACTGCAACTAAAATAGTACTAGCAAATAATCCATTTCTCATGGCAGAGTAAACATTTGATTTTTTACCTGTGCGAACAAAAAACATCCCAATAATTGAAGCAAAAATGCCTAAAGCAGCTATAATCAATGATAACAATATTCCATTTGGTCCATAAGTTGAAAGAGCAGCTCCTCCTGCAATCGCAGCCAAAGCCATTGGAGCAATTATCGCTTCAACATAAGATTCATACAGATCAGCACCCATGCCAGCTACATCACCAACATTGTCACCAACTAGATCTGCGATAACAGCTGGGTTTCTTGGATCATCCTCAGGTATGTTTTCTTCGACTTTCCCAACAAGATCTGCACCTACATCAGCAGATTTTGTATAGATTCCACCACCAACTCTAGCAAACAGTGCTACCGATGAAGCACCAAAAGCGAAACCAAAAAGTATGTTAGCAGTCTGTTCCGAAGTACATGTATATGGCGCTGGTAGTATGCTAGTAAACAGTGTATACATTCCCCATACACCAATTACACCTAGTCCAACAACGGTAATACCCATTACAGCTCCGCTAGAGAAAGCAACAGATAATCCTTTGTTTATACTTTCTTTTGACCCTTCAGCTGTTTTAGCATTTGCAAGTGTTGCTATACGCATTCCTATGTTTCCAGAAAGAATAGACAGTATGGCACCAACAATAAACGAAAGTGCAGTACCCCAATGCATATTACTACCAGAAACAAACGAAGATGCTAAGAGAAGAACCGAGACACCTATGACAAATACAACAAGTATCTTATTTTCACTTCTTAAAAAAGCCATGGCACCCTCGCGTATTGCGCCGCTAATCTCCTGCATCTTGGGGGTTCCTGAACTCTGTTTTCGTATCTTATATACAAGATAACCAGCATATAATAACGCAACTAAACCACTTAATACTACTATTATCGAGATTATATCCATAAACAGCTCCTCCGCTGTGGGAATTATAAAATGGGTATTTAACAGTTGTGAAAACTTCAAACCAAATATTTATGTATCGTACTCACTTACCGGTTAAGTGCCCTATAACATTATAAAAAAAGAGGGTTAGATTAAACTGTTATATTGCCCAAAGGGTGTTTCTTATGAATAAACAACAAACAACCGTTATTGAATCAAAAAATAAAAATAAGACTTCTACGAAAAGTATCGATGGCAATACTGCTGCAGCCCACATCGCGTACGCGTTTAGTGATGTAGCTGCGATATACCCAATTACGCCATCATCTACGATGGGTGAAGTGGTTGATGCATGGGCTGCCTATGGGCGGAAAAATATTTTTGGTCAAGTTCTAAAAGTTTCAGAGATGCAATCCGAGGGTGGTGCTGCTGGTGCAGTCCATGGTGCACTAAGTGCTGGTGCCTGCGCTACGACATTTACCGCATCTCAAGGTTTACTTCTCATGATACCAAACATGTATAAGATCTCTGGGGAGTTGATGCCATGTGTGTTCCATGTAACTGGTCGTGCTATTGCAGGACAGGCACTTTCGATTTTTGGTGACCATCAAGATGTTATGGCGGCACGAGCAACGGGGTTTTCTTTACTTTCATCAAACTCTGTGCAAGAAGTTATGGATATGGCTTTAGTCGCACATTTATCCACACTTAGAGCCAGTGTTCCATTTGTTCACTTCTTTGACGGATTCCGCACCTCACACGAGATACAAAAAATTGAGATGATAGAATATGAAGACATAGCAAAACTTGTTGACTGGGATGCTATAAAAAGGCACAGACAGCGTGCATTGAACCCAGAACATCCTCATCAGAGAGGAACTGCTCAGAATCCAGATATATATTTCCAATTAAATGAAGCTTCAAACAAGTTTTACCAAGCAGTACCTGGCATTGTTGAAGAAGAAATGAAAAAAGTAGAAAAGCTCACAGGTAGAGCATATCATCTCTTTGACTATGTTGGCGCATCTGATGCCGATCGTGTTATTATAATGATGGGCTCAGGCTGTGAAATCGTTGAGGAAACTGTTGGTTATCTGAACAAAAGAGGCGAAAAAGTCGGGTTGATAAAAGTACGTTTATACCGTCCGTTTTCGCCAGAGCATTTTGTGCGAGTTATACCGAAAACTACGAAGAAAATTGCAGTACTTGATAGAACAAAAGAGTCTACCGCGTTTGGTGAACCACTGTATCTTGATGTTTGTAGTGTGTTACATGACCGCAATATAAATATTCAGGTTTTTGGCGGCAGATATGGTCTTGGATCAAAAGATTTTACTCCAACTATGGCAAAAGCAGTATTTGACAATCTCAAACTGCCATCTACAAAGAATCATTTTACGATCGGCATTGAAGATGATGTCACAAATACTTCACTTCCATTGGGCGAAAAGATTGATACTGCAACTGAAGGTTTAATCCGCTGTAAATTCTGGGGTATTGGCGGGGATGGAACCGTTGGTGCAAATAAAGACGCGATCAAAATCATCGGAGATAACACTAACATGTACGTCCAAGGTTATTTTGCGTATGATTCAAAGAAATCCGGTGGTGTCACAATGTCGCATCTTAGATTTGGGAAATCACCGATTCATTCTTCGTATCTTATTGAAAAGGCTGATTACATTGCTTGTCATCAACCATCGTATGTAGATAAATATGATTTAATCGAGGGCATACGTGATGGCGGTACTTTTGTTTTAAACTCTCCGTGGACTATGCAGGAGATGGAGAAATATCTACCAAATTCATTAAAGCGAACTATTGCTCAGAAAAACCTGAAATTCTACAATATTGATGCTGTTAAAATCGCCGATAAAATAGGTTTAGGCGGGCGTATAAACATGGTTATGCAAACCGTGTTTTTCAAACTCTCCAATGTTCTTCCAATTAATGATGCGATGAAGTATCTAAAGGATGCAATTGCAAAAACCTATGGCAAGAAAGGACAAAATATTATAGAGATGAACTGGAAAGCAGTTGATGCCGCTATAAGTGGATTACAAGAAGTAAAATATCCTTCTTCATGGAAGACGTTACAGTCTGAAAAGCAAATACCAAGAAATGAACCAGAGTTTATCTCAAAAGTGATGAGACCTATGTTAGCACAACAGGGCGATAAGCTTCCAGTGAGCGCTTTTACACCAGCGGGTATTTTCCCACCCGGTACAACAAAATATGAGAAACGTGGTGTTGCGATTAATGTTCCTGAGTGGCTCATGGATAAATGTATCCAGTGCAATCAATGCGCCATGGTGTGTCCGCATGCTGCTATTAGACCTGTTCTTGTTACAGAAGATGAATTGAAAAAGGCGCCGAAAGGTTTCGATGCTAAGAAAGCGGTTGGTAAAGACGCTGAAGGGTTGTTATTCCGTATGCAGGTTTATGCTGAGGATTGTATGGGATGCGGTAACTGTGCTGATATCTGTCCTGCTAAAGAGAAAGCATTGGTTATGAAACCGCTTGCAACTCAGAAAGATAAGCAGATTCCTTTGCAGCAATATGCGGAGAAGACCCCCATAAGATCTGGTGGGTTTGATAAATATTCAGTTAAAGGCTCACAGTTCCAGAAGCCGCTGTTTGAGTTTTCCGGTGCATGCGCTGGTTGCGGAGAAACACCTTATTTGAAAGCAGTGACGCAGTTGTTTGGTGATCGTATGATTATAGCAAATGCCACTGGGTGTTCTTCGATTTGGGGTGGTTCAGCACCATCTGTACCTTTTACTACAAATGAGAAAGGGTTTGGCCCTGCATGGGCTAACTCCTTGTTTGAGGATAACGCAGAGTACGGTTTTGGAATGGTTCTTGCTACTGCTCAGAGAAGGGCTAAACTTGCTGATCTAATAAAACAAGCAGTCGATACGAATTCAGGTGAATTGAAAGAATTGTTTTCTCTTTGGCTCCAGAATATGCATGATGCTGAGAAATCAAAAGAGTACGGCGACAAAATAAAATCTCTGCTAGAGAAGAATCATAGCGACGCTTTGCTTGGCCAGATATGGGAAATGCGCGATATGTTTACAAAGAAATCAATTTGGGCATTGGGTGGTGACGGATGGGCTTATGATATAGGTTACGGTGGTCTGGATCATGTTTTAGCTATGAACGAAGATATAAACATACTTGTTTTTGATACAGAGGTTTATTCTAACACAGGTGGACAATCTTCTAAGGCTACACCAATTGGGTCAATTGCTAAATTTGCTGAATCTGGTAAAAAGACGAAGAAGAAAGACCTTGGTTTAATAGCTATGAGCTATGGTTATGTGTATGTTGCATCTGTTGCTATGGGTGCTAATAAGAACCAGTTCATGAAAGCCTTACAAGAAGCAGAGTCATACCAGGGTCCATCGCTTATAATCGCTTACGCGCCTTGTATAAACCATGGTATAAAGAAAGGCATGGGCAAAACACAGGAAGAAGAGAAACTAGCTGTTGAATCTGGTTACTGGCCTTTGTATAGATATGATCCGCGTTTAGCTTCTCAGGCTAAAAACCCGTTCCAGCTTGATTCTAAAGAGCCTAATGGCACAGTCCATGATTTCTTAATGGGTGAGGTTAGGTACGCAGCGCTTACGAAATCGTTCCCTGAGGAAGCAAAGAGATTACATAAACAACTTGAAGAGAGTGTAGTCTCCCGCCATAAAACTTACAAGGCCATGGTTGAACAAAAATAGATGATTTAGTCTTTATTTAGACCAAAAGACTAATCTTCTATTTCCTTATTACTTTTTGATGGTGCACTTCTTTGTTTAAAAGAGCAAGTGAATTAGCAGACATTATACGAAAATCGGAAGAGATTCATATTGTGACTCATATAGATGCTGATGGTATAGCAGCTGGTGCTATAGCATCTCAAACATTGAAAAGATCTGGTAAAGAGTACTCGATTGAGTTTGTTAAGCAGCTTGATAAAAATGTTTTAGAGCGTTTGAAAAACGAGAATCACGATCTTGTATGGTTTACTGATCTTGGGAGCAATATTGATTTTAAATTGACTGGTATCAACAAGATAATCACTGATCATCATTTATGCCCAAAGGATTCAAATTTTTCTTTTCATTTGAACCCGCATCTTTTTGATATAGATGGTGCTGATCAAGTAAGCGGTGCTGGTACTACTTATTTTGCTTGCAGGTCAGTGGATAAGAAAAATATGGATCTGTCTTCGTTGGCTATTGTCGGCGCCTGTGGCGATATTCAGGATAGAAAAAACTGTAAGCTTGTTGGCGTAAACCGCGATATTCTTGACGATGGTAAAAAAACGGGTGTTTTGGAAACAAAGTTGGATATTCGTTATTTCGGTAGAGAAACCCGTCCGATTTACAAAATGTTGCAGTACTCTAATGATCCGATGATACCTGGCTTGAGTGGAAGAGAAGAAGCATGCATCTCTTTTCTGCAGGAACTTAACATAAAATTGAAAGACGGAGATAATTGGAGAAAATGGATTGATCTTGATAAGACTGAGAGGCGCAAAATTATTTCTGGGCTCGTGGAATTGCTTTTAACTAAAGGTTTCAGTCATAAAAATGCTAAGAGGATGATTGGGGAAGTGTATCTGCTAGAAAAAGAACCATTAGGCACCGAAGTTCATGATGCAAAAGAATTTGCAACACTATTGAACGCCACGGCACGATACGGCAAACCTGAGGTTGGCATAAACGTCTGTCTTGGTGATAGAGAAGAATGGTTCAAAAAAGCACAGAATCTGCTTCAAGGACATAGACACAATCTCGTAGAAGGTTTACAGTTTGCAAAAGAAGAGGGCATTGTTAAAAGAGATTATTTACAGTTTTTCCATGCAGGTACAGGTATAAGAGATACGATTGTTGGTATAGTCACAAATATGTTGCTTAATTCAGAGGATACAAGCAGCGATGTCCCTTTGATTGGTTTTGCAGATACAGAAAACGGGGATGTGAAGGTTTCTGCGAGAGGCACACAAGAACTATTGGATAGAGGCCTTGACTTGTCTTCTGCTTTACGTAAAACAGCTGAAAAACTCGGGGGCGTTGGTGGAGGGCACAAAATTGCTGCTGGTGCAACTATACCAAAAGGAAAAGAAGAAGAGTTTCTTGATCTATTAGAGAAAGAGATAAAAAATCAGTTTTCATCTGAGAAGTCTTATAGATTTTTTCAATAGTTACCTCAAATAACAACTCTTCACCTGCGAGTTCGCTTAGGCTGTAACCGGCTCGTTCCAGATCTTCTGCGAATATGTATTGCGAATACATTAGCGGAATGATATATATGCGACGCATGAAATAAGTTCTATTAAATTCGATTGATCTGTTAAATAGCCAAGGGTTAATCTGCCCCTCGGACTCGATGCTGACATTTATGTGATCTTCAGTTATGTTTATAATGCTTAGATTAAAGATATAACCAAAATAATTTAAAGTGTAATTTGTTCCTACTACCGGGGAGCTTTTTACAATAATCTTTGTATCATTCCACTCAGCTGTTGTTGCATCAGGAAAGACGAATCCTAATTTAGATCCATCGCTAATTAAGGTTGTTTGCTCAGTTAAATTTCTAGTTTTTGTTGGTGTTGTAATTATCATCGCTGTTTCATTTGTTGTATTAATTATCTTAGATGAATTTTCCCAAATGTAATATGGAGAAATAGGGTCATATATAGAATTCACAGCGTTTTCAAAGTCTTCCATTAAGATTCCTTCCGGCATCGTAAAGTTATTAACGTAATCCTCGACATTAAACCATTTTAGAACCATGTTCTCGTCTGTGAGATTAACTACCTCAACAGTTTGATTTAAAATATCTCCTGTAATGACTTTTGTACTAAACTTATCACCTATTTTGAGTTTTTTTGCCCCGTATGCTTTATCAGGTGGTATAGGCCCAATAGTCTTTGTATCGCCCTCTTTCAAACCAATCAGTCCCTCGATAAAACCTTCAATATCATACATGTAAGTTTCGTAACCTTCAGGCGGAGATTCGCTCTGATTCAGGGTAATAAAAAAGTTCGCTGGTGTACCACCAGTTTTATTTATTGTATCATTGTATGAAGAATCAAAAATTGTAGTATTTGAAGCATATCTGCCAATGTAATTTACATCAACGCAATCGCCAAGTTCTATAGTGCTTTTGTTTTTCAGAATGTCTTGGCCGTATTCCAATACTAATAACGCAGATATCGCACAAACTACAATAATAACTAATGCTATAACAGCTAACTTTTCTTTTTGCATGGCTGAGTCGAATGAAGTTTTTGTATATTAAGTTAAGCCCTGTGGCTCATCCATGTTCTATCAATAACATATCTAACAAATCTGGCAGCAAGTAGAGCAGTCTCGCCTTTGTCAAATGGTGGGCATACTTCTACGACATCAAAACCGATAAGCTGCGATGAAAAACTATCTATGCATTCGATGACGTCGGAGGGTGTAAGGCCGAAAGTTTCTGGTGTGCTGGTGCCAGGTGCATATGCTGGGTCTAAAATATCGATATCAAGTGTAAGATAAATTTTTTTGTTTTTAAGATGTTTTTTTGCATCATTTATCGCTTTTTCAATTCCATTTTCTTTAATAAAAAATGAGTCTCTGTAAAAAAGTTTTTTGTTTTTTGCTTCTTCAAACTCTTCTTTTTCAACTGATCTTATACCAAGAACCGCAATGTTTTCTATGCCGATATGGTCAGAGATGCGCCTTATAACGCAAGCGTGGTTGTATTGCTCGTTTTCATATTGTTGTCTGAAATCAATATGTGCATCAAGTGACAAAACAGCTATGTCCTTTGGGAAAGCCTGTATAATACCTGGTGTTATTGAATGTTCACCACCGATTGCTATCGGAAATTTGTTTTTTTTCAACAAACCAGAAGTGAAATCTCTGACTTTTTTAACCATAACTTCGGGCTTATCGTTTTTAACATCAAGATCACCGTAATCATGAAACTTTATGTCTCTTAGATCAACGCCTGTTTTTATGTTGTATGTTTCAAAATTCCAGCCAGCCTGTCTTATTTCTTTAGGCGCCTGATCTGCACCATGTCTAAAAGAAGAAGTCTTATCATATGGTACCCCGAATATAACAAACTCTGCATCATTAAAACTTGATTCAGCGTCGGCGAAATAATTTGGAAAAACCATACTTATCATTACTTCATAAATCTTGTATAAATAAAGCAATGGCCAGAAGTTAGATCCTTGTTATCTTCTTTTTACCGAGTGCTTCCAGATACAATACTTCCTTACCTGGTTCAAGTTGTCCTTTAAATTCGTCTGGTATGGGCATCTCAAAAGTCTGATAAGTCTCCATATCCATCAGCTGAACCTGATCTTCTCCTATCAGCGCAAGCACTTGTGCACTTCTTTTGTCTATCATTGGAACCTGCACCTTATGTTTAACTGGGTGAACAATACTTTTTTTCTGTCCATCGAAAATACCTATAGCCTCAATTCGTGCTTTTGCTTCTCCATGCTTCCCGGGTTTAGATGTAGACATACTCACAATTTTGCATGGTTCCTCATCGATGATTATATATCTGTTTACTTTTAATTCTCTAACTTCAGCCAACTCTTTCATATCTTTATTCTCCTTCTGGCACCTTATAAACTACATCGTGTTCTCTAACTTTGTCGTTAAGTTTTATACCAACAGAATCTCCTGCTTTTACAGATTGAACAGGGTTCTTATCGATTTGCATACTCTGAATTTTTTGTTTGAAATCTGTATGCGACCCGACAATGTGAATGGTATCGCCTATTTTAAGATTACCATCTGTTATTTTTATAGCGGCTACACCAATATGCCCGAAGAAATGTTCAATCACACCTATCTTCTCTTCAACCATATCCCTAATTCACCAATCAATAATACAACATCGTATACTTATATAATATGCAAACCCTAAAAAGTTTTATTCAACTATTTCATAGATAGCTTTCTTGCCATGTTTATTGCAGACGAAAGCCTCCCAAGATCTATCCCAATCCATTGGACTTGCACATATCGGACATGCTAGATTTTCGATGAGCTCTCTATGTTGCTTTGTACTAGTTTTTAGGACCTGTGCCTTTATTTTTTTTGTTGGATCGAGAGAATCCATAACATAGACCTCGCCACCAACAGGTAGAAAAGGCCTCGCCTCGGATTTCATCCTTTTCTTACGATAAGCTTTCATTTGCTGTTTGTACTTCTCCATCATTGTTTGTCTTCGGCCCATAGTATCAACCAGGTATTCAGTATACCATGAATAAGGTTTTTGTTTTATAACCTCTTTCATGATACGAATAAAACAATGAAATTAAACGACCTTCCAATCCAAAAACAAATCATAGAACTCCTAAAAGAGCAAGAAATATCTGAGCTCTACCCACCACAAGCTGAAGCTTTACCATATGCTTTAAAAGGAGAAAATCTTGTACTATCTATACCAACAGCCAGTGGTAAAAGCCTTGTTGCATATCTGGCGATTGTACACAGGTTGATTTCTGCAGGCGGTAAAGCATTGTATGTTGTACCATTGAAAGCCTTGGCGCGGGAGAAATACGAGGATCTAAAGGTTTTTGAAAAACTTGGTTTGAAGGTCGCTCTCTCCACAGGTGATTTAGATGAATCTGATTCAAAGCTTTCTCGCTATGATATCATTGTCTGTACTTCTGAGAAAGCAGATTCCATATTACGGCACGGTATAAAATGGGTTGACAAAGTACGTGTTCTTGTTATTGATGAAATCCATCTGATTCATGATCCTGGCCGTGGCCCTACTCTCGAGGTTATTATTTCTCGTTTTAAGGCTCTGAATCCCACCACTCAGATTATTGCGCTCTCCGCTACTATCAAGAATGCTACGGAACTTGCCGACTGGCTTGGTGGTAAACTTATACAGTCTGATTGGAGACCCGTCCCACTTAGAGAAGGTGTGTTTCATAAGGATGAGATTAAATATGATGACGGGAAGATTACAAAGATCGAGAAACTTGGGGATAAAGCACTTGATACATTGGTTTTAGATTCAATCAAAAAGGGCGGGCAGGTTTTGGTTTTTGTTAATACTAGGAAATCAACTGTTTCTGTAGCCCATAAACTAGGAGATGTAGTGAAAAAGAGTTTGTCAGATGAAGAAAAAAAGAATCTAAAAAAGTTGATTAGTTCTAGTAAACGTGATACTCTTGAGTTTACATCTTTTGATGTGAATTTATCATCGTGTGTTGAGAACGGTGTCGCTTTTCATAACGCTGGTCTATCAAGTGTTCAAAGGAGGATTGTTGAACAGGGTTTTAAGAATCGTTTGATTAAATGCATTGTGGCTACGCCAACGTTAGCTGCTGGTGTTAATATTCCTGCTCAGCGGGTTATAATTAGGGATTTGTGGCGGTATGACCCAAATTTTGGTATGCATTCTATTCCTATTCTTGAGTATAAACAACAGGCTGGTAGAGCTGGTAGACCCAGATACGATAAACAAGGCGAGGCTATCACTATCGCCAAAAATGAAGAACAAAAAGAACGTATTTTTAATGATTATATCTTGGCTGATACAGAACCTATTTTTTCAAAGCTTGGCAACCAGATGGCTCTGAGGACTCATTTGTTGTCTGCTATTGCAACAAATTTTGTTGACAGTCTTGAAGGCATTTATAAGTTTATAGACAGCACGTTTTATGCGTATCAATCAGAGGCTTTTACTCTCAGGGATGATATAGATGAGGTAATCGAATTCTTATTAGAGAATGGTTTCATCGAACGCATAAATAATAACAGGTTTATGTCAACGTTGTTTGGTAACAAAACCTCGTCTTTGTACATAGATCCATTGTCAGCTGTTTTACTTAAAAAAGCTCTTGAGAATTCATGCGATAAAGAAACATCATCTTTATCATTTATCCATGTTGTTTGCTCTACACCGGATGTCCGATCGTTGTATCTGGGTAGTAGTGATGACTGGGTGGAAGATGAACTTGAGAAACACCGTGGTGGTTTCTTGATTGAGCCACCTGTTCCATCTAGCGATGAGTACGAATGGTTTTTAAGTGGTTTAAAAACCGCATCGTTAATAGAGGATTGGATAAATGAGATACCTGAGGACAAAATTGTTTCTAAATACAATGTCGGCCCAGGAGATATCTATAGCCTTATAGAGACATCTGAGTGGCTTCTGCACGCAACCAGGGAATTTGCTAGGATGTACAACTTTGATTGTGTATCGGAGGTGAACGATCTGGTTCTTAGGGTTCATAATGGATGCAAGAAGGAGCTACTAAATCTGATATCATTAAAGGGTATAGGCAGAGTTAGGGCACGGGCTTTATTCAGGGAGGGTTTCAAGACGGTCAATGACTTACGGGGTGTTCCTGTTAAAAGATTAGCTTCGATTAAACCAATAGGCGCTGGTGTGGCAGAGGATATCAAAAATCAAATAGGGGAAAGTGTTAAGGGTCCAGAAAAAGAGTTGTCTGAATTTCGTAAAAGTGGGAGAAAATCTAGATGATAACGTTAGTTGGTGCAAAAGCAAACATAAAAGATGTTGATGTTTTTTTAAAACAGATTCAGAGTTTTTCAAAAAAAAATAATGTTGTTATTCAGGTTTTTGATGCTGATGTTATTTATGGTAAAAATCATTTGATTTCTGCTGTCGAGCATGCTGTTAGAGCAACTGAGAGAAAAACTAATACCACGAATTCTTTGGATAAGGAGATATTGTTGTATGCATCTGGTGAAAGACAACTGAAACTTGCTATTCCAAAGATGGGAGTTAAAAAAAATGGCAAGAATATTGCCTTCGTTTTTATAAGCAACAAAAAATCGCATGATACTTTGATTGGCGAGCTTTTAAAAACAATTTCTTTAAAAAGAGATGACAAGGTTTTAGAGGGCAACCAAGAAAAGCTTAGAAAATTTGGTGTCACAAAAAAAGAGTTGGAGACGGTCACGAAAGCTAAATATGGGGATCTTATTCTGGAAAAAGTAGCAATAGTTGATATTATCAAATAAGCCCGCATGGGGTAGCTTGGATATCCTAGAAGCCTGCGGAGCTTCAGACTCGGGTTCGAATCCCGATGCGGGCGTTAATTTTATCCACAAAGTTATAGTTAATTGTTTTAAGGATAAAAAATGGTTTATAAATGAATAATTTTATAATTACCGTTTCTATTACGGGTATCTGGATGCATAATTCTCCCATAAGATCGGAGGGATGATTTTGACCAATAATAACGCAATCGCATATGATTTGGCTAAAAAACAGAAAGAAATCTCTGTTGCAGAGTTTTTTGAGAGAAACAAACATATCCTGGGATTTGGTAACCCGACAAGAGCACTCATCACCAGTGTTAAAGAGGGTGTTGACAACGCGCTTGATGCTTGTGAAGAAACAGGCATTCTTCCCGATATCTATGTCGAAGTGAGAAACCCGAGCGAAGAAGAATGCGTCGTGATTGTGGAAGACAATGGCCCTGGTATCATTAAACAGCAGATTCCCCATGTCTTCGCACGATTGCTGTATGGGTCACGATTTCATGCAGTCAGGCAAAGTCGTGGACAACAGGGGATTGGTATCTCGGCTGTCGTTTTATATGGTCAGTTGACCACCGGAAAACACGCAAAGATTATTTCAAAGATTCAAGACGACCACCCTGCTGTTTTGACGGAGCTTGCGATTGATACGAATAAGAACCGTGGTGAAATTCAGCATCAAGAAATCATGCATTGGGACAAACCATCAGGTACACGTATTGAAGTCAGTTTAAATGCAGATTACAAACGAGGAAAACGGTTTGTATACGACTATCTACAGAGTACATCTATTGTGAATCCACATGCCCGAATCGTCTTTAAAGAAGCAGATGGAACTCAACATATTTTTGAACGAACCGCAGATATCCTACCAAAGAAAAGTGAAGAGATTCGACCGCACCCGTATGGCGTCGAACTCGGAACGTTAATCAAGATGTCAAAGGAAACGAAAGCGCGGAAGCTCGCATCATTTTTAAAAACCGATTTTAGCAGCATGGGTGATCGAACCGCTGATGCGGTCTGCGATGAAGCAAAACTTGATCGAAACCTCAATCCAGCCGATATGTCTCGTGAACAGTTTCTCCTCTTACATCAGGCGTTTAAAAAAGTAAAAATCATGGCGCCGCCAACTGAATGCCTCTCACCGATTGGTGAGACCCTTATCCGTCGGAGTTTAAAGAGTGAAACCCAAGAGATATCACCAGAGTTCATTTTTACTGCCTCACGACCTGCGTCAGTTTTTTCAGGGAATCCATTTAAAGTAGAAGTCGGAATTGTATATGGAGGAAACCTCCCCAAAGATAAACCAGTGAAGATCCTACGGTTTGCCAACCGCATCCCCCTACTCTATCAGCAGGGCGATTGTGCGATTACGACCGCGATTGCATCGATTGATTGGCGACGGTACGGACTGGATCAGCCTTCAGGCAATGGTATCCCAATTGGCCCCGCAATCTTTCTGACTCATATCGCATCCACACAAATCCCATACACGTCCGAGAGCAAGGAAGCGATCGCGGATGTTGAAGAAATTGAAAATGAAATTAAACTTGCGTTTCGAGAGGTCGCACGAAAAGTCCAGATGCATATCAACAAGAAAGTAAAGCGGGTGAAAACCCGGGAGAAATTTGATTTGATTACAAAGATCCTTCCAGAGATTGCAAAGAAATCTGCGCACATGCTCAATAAACCAATACCTTCTCTTGACAAAGTCATCACACGCATCATGGATGTCGTTTGGATCG
>Ga0209287_10000245_pt1 | contig 36201 bp, 25 predicted proteins | sample PPLLak3cmMay2015_2_FD_187255 | JGI IMG/M metagenome (GOLD analysis project Ga0209287, IMG submission 187255) | Freshwater sediment microbial communities from Prairie Pothole Lake near Jamestown, North Dakota, USA - PPLs Lake P8 Core (1) Depth... | ecosystem: Environmental > Aquatic > Freshwater... | reverse complement strand
TAAAGGCGCAAAATTCTTTTGATCTCCAAACGATGAATCAGATTAAAAAAACTTTTGCAGATTTTTATCCTGAATACCCTTTCGAATCAACTCTTCTTGAGGATGATTACTATAAATTGTTTAAAACAGATCAGAACCTGAAATCAATTATTGGTAAGTTTACGATACTTGCAATCTTTATCTCATGTATCGGCTTATTAAGCTTAGCTGCATTTATCGCTGAGCAGCAGCGTAAATCGTTGGTGCTACGGAAAATCCATGGGGCTTCAATGGTTAAAATTTTAGTAATTCAGCTAAGTAGCTTTACGAAATGGGTTATCATATCAGGGTTTATTGCTATCCCATTATCCTATTTAGCTATTAGGGCATTGTTAAGTAATTATGCAAATCATACTGAGTTATCATGGTGGATATTTGCTGGAGCACTTGGAATTGCTTTGGTTGTAGCCGTAATTACAGTATTATATCAAGCAATAAAAACTGCTAGGTTAAACCCTGTTGATACGTTGAGGTGCGAATAGAGAACTTGTAATTTAGTGGCATATATTTTGATTAGAATGATTTCTTGAAAGCCAAATTTTAATCTTAAAAAATCATTGAAAATTTTATGGAAATAACAAGATTCAAACGAAATGGGTTATTATTAACCATATTCACTTTAACTATCTTAATTACGATTCCTTCCATAGCACAGAATAAGGAGGCAATTAGGGTAAATGATAAAGAAGTTCTTAACGCAGTTGCGTTATACGATAAGGACGATTACCAGAAGGCAAAAGCATCCTTGGACGCAATCATCTCAAAAAATGATAAAAATGCCGATGCGCATTATGCTTTAGGAATGGTTCTTTTAAAGTTGAATAAGGCAGATGATGCCGAGGATGAGGTTGAAGAAGCCATTAAGTTGAATTCTAATATTGCTGAGTACCATTATGGTTTAGCTAGAGTTTATATGGTTCAAATGAATAATGGCAGCATGTTTACCAAAATGACGTTGGCAGGAGACTTTAGGGATGAGCTAATTGCAGCACTTAAGATTGACCCAAACCATCGACTTGCTATGATAAATCTTATTGGTTACTATACACAAGCACCAAGTGTAGTTGGTGGTGACCTAAACAAAGCGCTAGAAATAGCAAATAGATTATTAAAACTTGATGAAAAGCAGGCTCGAATATCCCTTGTACAAATATACTCTGGTTTGAAAGATGATAAAAAAGCCTTAGAAGAGGTTGATAAGCTGATCAAGATTGATGAGTACTTTGGACGAATTATGATGATTCAAGGGTTGAAAAAGAAAGGCGAATCAGCTAAAGTAGAGGAGCAGTATAAGCTAATTGAGACCAAATATGGCAACAACCCCGATTATTTTGCCTTCTTCAACGATTATGGCTATTTCCTTCTAGGGCAGAATCGAGTTGACGAGGCGATCGAGAAATTGAGAAAGCAGGTGGCTTTGGCCCCAAAATCGGCAAATGCGCACGATAGTTTGGGCGAGGCCTTGCTAAAAAAGGGTTTACTTAAAGAATCGTTAGCCGAGTATAAAAAGGCGTTAGAGTTAAATCCCAGTATGAAAAGTGCTAAGGATAAAGTTGAAGAAATACAGGATAAGTTGAATTAGAAGAACTAAATTATCTCAAAAGAAAATCTCACGCAAAGATCGCAAAGTTTTACGCAAAGAACACAAAGTTTGCTGTTTTACACATTAATGCTTTGCGATCTTTGCGTGAGATATTACATGGCTCTTTCAGACACGCTTTATTTACCGCCTGCTTCCAAATTCTCAAGTAAGTATCTGGTTAACTCATTGTAAAGGTGAACAGTTGTTCCTTTTCCCTCACGAATGCTATGTGAACGGTTTGGGTAAACAAGCATGTTAAAATGCTTATTATTCTCAATCAGTTTATTGAATAGTTTCTCGGTTCCTTGGTAGTGAACGTTATCATCACCAGTGCCATGAACAACAAGTAAATTACCTTTTAGGTTCTGAGCAAAGGTAATAGGCGAGCCTTGCTCATATACTTCGGGATGCTTCTGGGGAGTACTTGTAAAACGTTCTTGGTAGATAGCATCATAAAGGCGAATATCGGCTACAGGAGCCACCGCCATTCCTGTTTTATAAATATCACCAAAGCGGAACATGGCGTTTAGCGTGGCTGAACCACCGCCACTCCACCCCCAAATGGCGTAGCGATTAGGATCAACAAAGTTGTACATCTTACCAACCTCTTGGGCTACTTTAGCCTGATCGGATGAGTTCAAAACGCCAATCTTTAGGTACATCGATTTCCGCCATTCTCTACCTTTTGGAACAGGGGTCCCTCTATTATCAAACGACATAACAATATACCCTTTTTGGGCTAGCATTAAATGCCATAGATAACCAGTGTTACCCCAACGGTCGTTAACAGTTGTGCCGAAAGGTTCGCTATAAACATAGAAAAGAACAGGATATTTTTTATTTGGGTCGAAGTTGTAAGGCTTAATCATGAAACCATCAATATCAACATTACCATCGATTGTAACCTTAATCTGTTCAACTGGAAGCTTTTTAATTTTTTCGTAGTTAGCTTTTAGCTTTGCGTTGTCAACCAGTTGCTTTGCAACTTTATGGTCGGGGAGTGATACTAAATAAACCTCCGATGGGTTGTTGTAGTTTGAGAATGTATGTATTGCCCATGCTGCATTGGGTGATAAATCGTAGGCGTTAGTTCCGTTAAACTGAGCTGGGGTCAGCTTTTCGGGTTTGCTTTTCCCATCCATTTTTACTCGCCAGAGATATTTCTGAGCAGCATTATCAGGCGATGCAATGTAGTAGATATAACCCTTTTTATCGTCAATCAGCTTAATCTCAATAATATCAAAATTACCATTTGTAATGGGTTTTATGATTTTGCCATCGCGCGAAACCTTGTACATCTGCTTCCATCCCGAGCGTTCGCTAATCCACGTAAACGATTTACCATTTTCGAGCCATTTTAGATCATCAACTACATCAAGCCAAGCGGCATCGGTTTCAGCTAGAATAGGAGTTAAATCACCAGTGGAAGCGCTTCCGTAAAGTAGCTGGTTCGTATTCTGATCGCGATTTATGTATTGCATTATAATCTCTTCCGATGAAGCAGCCCACTCCATACGAGGTACGTAGTTGTTGCGAGGATCGCCTTGAAGTTTCATCCAAACAGTGCTACCTCCATCAGCGCTGATTACACCAACTTTGCATGCCGATAAAGTTTGACCTGCTTTTGGGTATTGTACCGGAATAATATAAGAGTAAAGCGAATCGGTATTGTTTATCATATAGAAGTCACGAACACCCGATGCATCGAGCTGCCAGTAGGCTATTCGCTTGCTATCTGGACTCCAGCGGAAACCATCGCGGCAATCAAACTCCTCCTCGTAAACCCAATCGAAAGTCCCATTAATCAACGTGTTAGAACCATTTGTTGTTAAAGGCTTAATCACGTTATTGAATAAATTCTCAACATAAACATTATGTTTTGAAACGTAAGCTGCTCGTGTTCCATCAGGCGAGATTTTAGCAAACATCAAACTAGACGCAGGTAAAGATTTGCCAAGTTGGTTTAATGATTTAGTTGCTAAATCTAATACCCAGTAATCGCCTCGGGTATTGTAACGCCAAACCTGACGACCATTGTTGAAGATTAACAGTTTTGTTCCGTCTGGCGACCAGGAGTATTCCTCAATATCAATGGGTTCATTTAACCCTTTTGGGGTTAATTCTTGCGCTGATGCAAGTACAACTTTGTTCCCCGTTTTAGGATCAACCTTTACAATATCAAATCCATTTTTAATTGTGGTTGATGCTTCGAGAGATGTGTAACCATTACCATCAGGAAGCCACTGAATTGAGCCACTTGGTTGGCTTTTGAACTCAGGTGAGTTAAATATCCTATCGATGGTGAGTAGCCCTTCATCAACTTGGGAGAATGCAATGCTCCAAACAATGATAAAAAGAAAAGAAATAAATTTTTTTTCATATTTTGATGTTTTAATTAATCAGGTAAAGATTTATTTTGGTATATTATTATAATTGTACGAAGTTAATTTAAGATAACCAAAAATTATTTTCGTTTAAACGAGTTTCTTTTTTTTTTGATAAGTTTATCTCAGTTATTTTTCAATAGGGTAAAATGATTTTAAAGTATCTTAATATAATGTAAGATATAATAATCATTATGCATGATTATTCGTATTATTTTTTAATCTTCTAATCGGCACTACAGATGATATTGCATCGTTGGATATTATTCTTTAAATATGTATTTCATAATTTATTAACAAATATCCAACACACAATAACACAGGCATAAATAACACCTAATTTTTGATTATTTTCAACGTAATAAATTAATCTTATGTATAAAAAAATATTAATAGCCTATTTAATAGTATTATATTATTCATTTTGTATTGGTAATAATATACAATCTCATCTCCCAAACGAAAACGATTCTCTTCGGGTTGTTGAGAAAGTATATATTCATACCGATCGTAATATTTATTACTCTGGCGATGATATATGGTTCAAGGCATATTTGGTTGATGCTCTATATTGTTTGCCGACCACCCATAGTAAGAACTTGCATGTTGAGATTATCTCACCTGAATCAAAGATCATTGTTAAACGAGTTATACGGATTAATGATGGACAAGGTAATGGGGATTTTCAGTTGCCAGAAAGCATTCCTTCTGGTCGCTACATATTAAGAGCATATACAAATTATATGCGAAACTATGGCGACCAACTATTTTATAGTAAGGTGATTATCGTTCTTAATTCCATTGAAAAAAAGAATGAACCCAATGATAGCATAAAATCTATGAGAAATAAAATAGATATTTCTTTCTTTCCTGAAGGAGGTTCATTAGTTGATAGCGTTTCCTCTAATATTACTTTTAAAGCCGTTAATTCCGATGGAATAGGTTGTGATGTATCCGGTGAAATTTATTCGTCAACTAATGAACTTGTTACTACGATTAAAAGCACTCGCTTAGGGATGGGTAAATTTTCCCTTAAACCTATTTCGGGATTAAACTATTATGCTATTGCCAAGAACTTGAATGGGGATATTGTTAAAGTTGATCTTCCTAAGAGTTTTTCAACAGGTGTTACATTATGTATTGATCAAAACCATAATAACAAACAGTTACTAAAAGTCGAAATGAATAAGAAGACCCTACCTTTACTTCTCGACCATGAACTGTTACTTACTATTTCTGCTCGTAAAGTAGTTTTAAAAACTATTCGCTTTAGGATAAAAACCATCTCTAAGAGTTTTATCCTTCCTATTGATGATCTACCAAATGGAATAGCAATGCTGACTTTATCTACTATCGATTCACTACCGCTTGCTGAAAGGCTAATATTTGTTCAACATAATGATTATCAGGTAAAAGTTTTAACTGATAAAACGGAATATAAAAACCGTGAACAAGTTACTGTTAATATTACTTTTCCAAGTTATAAAACAACCACGCAGGAAGCATTTCTTTCACTATCAGCGGTTGAAAACAATTCTTTGGATAACTCAACTCTATTCCCTTCAACCATCTCATCCTGGTTTCTTCTTGAGTCAGATTTACGTGGATCAATAGAAGAGCCATCATACTACTTTGATCCTACAAATCTTAACCGGTTAGATGATCTCGAATTGTTGCTAATGACACAGGGATGGCGCGATTTTGGGTGGAAGTATGATAGTACTGGTTATTATCCTCCTGAAAGTGGCTTTACCATATCTGGAAGAGTAAGAAAATCGTTATTCAATATGCCTGTAATAAATTCTATGGTTAGTATTGAATTGCATAATAGTAAAAACAGTATAATGAAATCTGTTTTTACAGACTCTCTGGGTCGGTTTTACTTAAAAAATGTTGATTTTACTGGTAATTCAAGATTGATTATCAGTACTTTAAGTAATAAAAAACGTTTACAAGGCTTAGTATTACTCGATTCAATTTGCTATATACCTGCAAAAGTGCAGTATGATTTGACTAAAAAAAGAATTCTCCAAAAAGAAAAGTATATCGTTCAGATTCAATACGCAGAACAAAAGGAAACCATTCGAAAAAAGTATCATCTATCCGATACTATTTTACTTGATGGAATTAATGTTATTGCAACTAAGCAGAAGATTGATATTCAATTAACTCATGTAAACAATGTACGATCCATCTATGGTCAACCCGATGAAGAGATAGAGATAACTCCTGCTTATCAGAATACACATTTAGTAGAACTAATCCGTAGGGCTAAGGGTTTCATAATTCAAGGTGAAGGAACAAATGTTAGTATAATGCTCCACGGCCCTGGAACATTTGGCTCTCCAATATCTAGCCCAAACTCAATGCCTCTTTTTTTAATTGATGGTGTTCCAACCTCTTTTATTAATGCATACTATTTCCCTGTCAGTAGTATTGATCGTGTTGATTTTTTAACTTCACCGACTTCTACATCTAAATATGGAATGCAAGGGGGAGATGGAGTAATCTCCATCATTACCAAATCAGGGATAGATATTTCTACTGAAGAACCTGTAGAAAATGAAAATGTAAATAAAACCAGAATAATGGGTTATAATGCTCCCCGAGTTTTTTATTCTCCACAGTATAATAATTCCGATAAAGAATCGGTTTATAAGCCAGACCAACGAACAACACTCTACTGGCAGCCAAATATTAAGCTAGATAACAAGAAGAGTTTTTCTTTGAACTATTTCAATACAGATAATCCATCAACCATTAAGGTCGTTGTTGAGGGTATTACTAAAGATGGAGTTCCAATAGTAGGCAAGACAGAGTATAATATAAGGTAAGGTGTGAAAACCATCCTAAATTGCTTAGGATGGTTTTATAGCCTGAACATTTAATCAATCTATCTTTCTACAAACTGCTTAGCGTAGTATTTTGCTGAAAGTTTCTCACCAGTAGCACTTTCAATCATATCGTTCCACTGGTATAAGCATCCTGGCATGAAAACATTCTCTTTTAAGTAGTTACCAACCTCAGGGTGGTTTACAAAGCTAACATTCTTGTAATCGGTATTCTTTAAAACATTGTCAGAGATGTAATAAAATAGCTGTGATGCAAGCAGTTCGCCCATTAGGTAGTTATGATAGTAGCAGGGGTAAAGCGCAACGTGGATTTTGGTTGACCAATCGGGCTCGTTACGACCTTCAGGCTTTTTAAGCATTTGGTACTTCTCAACTAAAGTCCACCAAAGAGCATTAAGATCTTGATCGGGATTAGCATACATCGCTTTCTCAAAACGGTACATCACCTGTGCCCAACGGCTAAAGGTTAATTGCTCAAGACGAAGCGATTTTGCACAGGTTTCAGCAATCTTTTCTTTTTGCTCCGCATTAATTACGCCCATATCGAGCATCCATTGTGGGTTAGTAGCGCAACGCCCCATAATCATTGCAATTGCTTCTGTTGTGAATGTATGAGCCGCATCGCGAAGCATATAGGGTTTTTGAGCATCGAAATATTTGGAATAAACCCCATGCCCATACTCATGTAGCATGGTGTTCATCCAGCCCATGGTTGGTTTTACGTTGCAAAGAACTCTTACATCACCATTTCGGTCGATATCGGTGCAGTATGCATGCTGATTCTTCCCCGGTTTTTCAAAAAGATCAGAGTTTTTGATAATATCATCAACGTTAAGGTTGATACCATTGTAGTACTTAGCTGTTAAATCAACTAAATCTTTGTCTTTATAGAATTGGTCAAGGTCAACATCATAGATTTTCGGTGCTTCTTGGAAAAACCTATTCTGATAGTGCCAAGGCATCAGTTTTTCTTTGGCAATGCCATACCTCTTTGAGAAGTAATTATCAATATCGCCCTTCAGCTCAGCAAAACCATCTTTGGTTAGGCTATCGAGTTCATCGAAAAGGGCAAGTATTTCCGAAGGGTTTTGCTCCGATAGGGTCATATTCATGGTATGGTAGTTCTCGTAACCCAGCTCTTTGGCAATCTGGTTGCGAAGCTTTACAATTGCAATTACATCGCTTGCAACCTCTTTGCCAATTGCTTTGTGGGCATTCCAAGCAGCCTCTAATTCCTTTGAATTCTTTGAGGTAGAAAGGATTTCCTCAATTTCGTTGTCAGAAATATTTTTACTATTGAGATTAGCCCTAAAGTTTGAGTATTTCTTCTCAAGCTCAGACTCCATCTTGATTTTTTTCTCAAGCAGCTCTTTACTTACCTGATTGCGAAGGAATGATGGGTAAAGAACTTCCATTTGACGGTAAAGGATAGAATCTTTTACAAGTTTAGAATCTCTAATCTCCTTTATTTCAGCAAAAAGGGTAGAGTCTGAGAAAAGCTTTACAAGTTTAATCTGGGCATCCTCCGATCTCTTATAGTCTTCGTCTTTACCTGTAATGGAGGCATCCCAGCTGGCAATGGCTGCTTCTTGGGATAGAGGTTTAACCTCTGCTTCAATTTTAGTAATAAATTCGCGTAGTTTACTTTCCATTTTCTCCTGTTTTGATGTGCATGAAAATAGTATCAAACCTATAATTGATGCTGAAAGTGCTGTTGAAATTTTTTTGTTCATATGGTTTAGCCGTTTTTTTGAGGATTCAAAAATAGTTAATTTGAGAATTTTTAAACTCTTTAATTTGAAAATTTGATGGAAAAAGCATTTTATCTAACATGGCAGGGACGATATTAAACGGAAATACGTAGCGAACTTAAACACAGAGACACAGGGAAGATATTTAATGAAATGGAGCAAAGGCTCAAAGAGAAAATCAGCGTTCCATTTCCCTATCCGGTGGATTACCCGTTGCGAACCTCAGAAATTTTGGGTGCATGAATCTATCGACCCTTTTCATGAATTTCCAATGGGAGGTGTTAAGCCGATATCCAATAAAGAATTCAAAATGTCCTGAGTTAAGGTATAGCTGTGAGTCGTTATGTTTTACGTTTGAAGATTCGGTATATGTAGTTAACCCCCAATAGTATGAATTACCATTACGACCAATGGAGGCGCGTACAATATGTCTTAAAGCTAGGGTGCTAAACTCTTTTTTGGAGCCGTCGATTGATGAGTACTGGGTTACCTTTTGCAGGGAGATTCCTGGGTAAAGTGTGAATGCGAAAAAAAACTTTTTATAAATGGTGAATAGGTGTGAGTAACCGAATGATACACCAATATTTGAGAAGACTATCCCATTCAAATCAAGCTTCGGATCCACGAACTGTTTAATTACCCCAGGTATTATTGAAGTGTCGGATACTATACCATTAATTGAAAAAAAGCCTCCTAGCATCCAGCTACCCCCGCTACGTCTCATGGCTTTTGTGAAGGTATAGGCTGCATTAGGGGAATAAATATTGGGTTTAAAAATATATGCGAATGATGCTGCCAATGAAACTGTTTGAAGGTTTGGTGCTTGTGGATAGGGATCGCTACTCGACCAGCTGTCGATGAATTTTTGAGGGTTTGATAGGTAGAACCCTTTGTAGCTTTTTAGCGTTAGATCAACCATGAGCTTTCGCATGGTGTAGTGCGCCTCAAAGTCGAATTTTTGAGTTTTTCCGTATTTTTTATCCTCAGCTGAGCTTGAGGGCATCGTAAAGCTAACGCCCAAGCCCAACCATGAATACGATAACCCAAAACCTACAAGCGATTGTGGGTTGGGTTTAAATAGTAGTTTTTTTGGTAAATCGGGGTTTTCAATCTCAATCTGCGAGTAGTTTGGACCAATCTTAGAATAAAAATGAATATGCTTCGGGAAGCTGATTACCCTAAGCGAGTCGTTACTTACCCCTAGTAAATTTAAGGAGATAAATAAAAGTATGGTTATGCTTCCTAGGTATCTCACTATTAGAGTTGTAGTAATTTAGCTATCAAAAATTGAATCTACTCCGAAAACCAATAATATTTAAAAATACCGCTAAGGCTCTAAGATACAAAGAATAGCAAGTAAATGTATATCAATACAATATGATTTTGTATTGCTTCGGGTCTTAGAGCCTTTGTGGCAAAATTGTCTTTTCGGAGTGGACTCAAAATTCAAATATAACCATTTTTTTATTCGGTAAACTATTCTCATTTTTGCGGGGTTTAAAAGATCATTGTTTTTCTAGTTAATAAATTGATATTCAGCTAAATGTTATTAAAATGAACAGGATGAGAGGTTATTCGAACTATATTCTTTTTGTAATTGCAATTGCATTTTCAATTAGTGTTTTCGCTCAGGAGCAGCCTAAACCGAAGTTTGAGCTAAAGCCCTATGGATTTGTGGCCTATGAACTATACATGGATACCTACAAGTCGGTGGATTCAAGGGATGGTGAATCGTATTCGTACCCATTATACCCTAATTTTGATAAGTACGGCAAGGATGCCAATAAAAGAACCATGCTCGAAATGGCAGCATTTACATCGCGTTTGGGTTTAAGGGTTTTGGGGCCTGATTTATTGGGTGCAAAATCGAGCGGTTTGTTCGAGATGGATGTAATGGGAACAAAGCAGGATTATGTACAGCTATTTAGCCTTCGGCATGCAATGTTCAAGCTCAATTGGGAGAAATCAGAACTTTTACTCGGACAAACTTGGCATCCCGTAATTGTAACGGAGATGATTCCTAATACAGTCTCGTTTGGCGCAGGTGCTCCTTTTCATGCACTAAATCGTTCAGCTCAGATTAGGTATACCTATAATTTTTCACCATTATTTAGAATTTTAGGTGCTGCATCAATTCATGGCAGTCATCGCTCTACAGGTTCATACGATGCCCAGCGGTATTCTGGAAGACCAGATGTTCATGTTCAAATGTCTGTTGGAAATCGTAAAGAGTTTTTGGCTGGTTTCTCGGCTGGTTACAAATGGTTAACCCCTCGATTATTTGTTGATAAGGATACCATTAGCACCACCGAAACCATTGGTTCATACGATTTACATGCGTTTATAATGATAAAACCCGCTTCAACGAGCGTTAAGCTGGAAGCAATTTATGGACAGAACCTGACCTATTTATCAATGATTGGAGGATATGGCAAGAAAACGGGTTCAGATACACAGAGTGATGATTATTCCTATACAAACCTAAATACATTAAGCGTATGGGGTGATATTCAGCAGGATATCGATAATTGGTCAATTGGTATTTTTGCTGGGTATCAAAAAATAATGGGTGCTGATGACAGCTACACCTCAATAAAGGATTATAACCGTGAGGATAGGCTAAGCAACATTATTCGGGTTTCGCCTAGAGTAGTGTATAAAGCGGATGCTTTAAGCATTGGGTTGGAGTACATTCTAACCAAAGCGGTTTATGGTTTAACATGGGATTTAAAGCATAATGTTACCGAAACCATGGACCCTGTAAGCAATAATAGGGTTTTGGTTAGGGTTGCATATAGCTTTTAAAGTTTTCTTGTATATCTTTAGATAGAAGGAAGGCGATTAGGTTGCTCCATGCTATACCATTTCTGTTGGTGTCGAGGTGTTTGTCGAGCGATAAAACTATTTTAGGGTAGTTATCGCTAACCTTTTCTAATGCGCCGAATTCACGCTCAATGGTTTTGTTATCGGCTAGTAGATAAGCTATTTGAATATATATTTTTTGGCTGTTTTTTGTGGCGATAAAATCAATCTTCTGCTCGTAGAATTTACCAATGTTTACCTTGTAGCCTCTTGATAGTAGCTCGAGAAAAACAATATTTTCTAGATGCCCCGATATGTCCTTAATTCTAAATCCTAAAAGGCTGTGCTTTAAACCAATATCACCAGTGTAATATTTCTCATGAATCTCAAGTAACCGTTTGCCCTTTATATCATAACGATTTACTTTATGAAAAATAAATGCTGATGTAAGCATGTTCAGGTAGCTCTGAACCGTTTCAACCGAACCCTTTATTTTTTGTGATTTCAGAAAATCAGCAATTTTCTTCGATGATGTTATATTTCCGCAATTATCAGCAGTGAATTGTGCTATTCGCTCTAGTAAGGATATATCCCGCAAAGCATTATGCGCAACAACGTCTTTTAGCAGTATGGTGTTGTAAATGGATGAAACGTATTGTTCAACCACTTCGTCGTCGTACTCCATTCGGTGAATACCTGGAAATCCCCCGTATTTGATAAATAGAGCAAATTCTGCATCTATTTTCTCGGGTTCAAGGGCGTTGCGAAAGTCTAAAAATTCGGAAAAGGTGAGGGTGTACATTTTAAATTCAATGTATCTACCCGAAATATATGTTGCCAATTCGGACGAAAGCATTCGTGAGTTTAATCCTGTAATAAAAAGGTCGGCTGTACTGTCGGCTAAAAAACCCGATAAGGCTTTCTCCCAGCCTTCAATTTCTTGGACCTCATCGATAAATAAATATTTTTTACCTGTAACCTTTTTGAATTGACTATTTACGTACTTGACTAGCTGCTGATAATTATTAAGATAATCGAATTCGAGCGAATCCTTATTAATCATTAATATATTTTTGGGTTTAACCCCACCTTCAACTAACGATTCATAGATAATTTTAAGGAATGTACTTTTACCACATCTTCGAATCCCTGTAATTACCTTAATAATAGGCTTATCAATAAATGGAGTAATTTGCTTTAGATATTGCTTACGTGGTATCATATTTAGATTATAATTGTAAATATACAAAAATAATTAAATATTACGATTATAGTCGAAATAAAATAGATTTTATACGGTATGCAGATTTTACTTGCTGTAATGTGACATACATATGAAATTTCACTATTGTCCTATTAAAATAATTGTAACTATTCAGCAGCAATAAAAACTCTCACGCAACGCTTGCGCTAAAGCTTACGCTTACGCCGAAGCTTCAGCGTAGGAGCACAGCGAAGGCGCAAAGTCGAAAAGCCGCTAAGGTACTCTATGAGCAAAAAGATAAATCCAATATAACTAGAGTCTGTCTATAAAGTCAGAAACTCTAAATCAAATTGAATAATGAACAAGGATTAACTTCGCTGAGCTCACTTTGTTCGGTTGCCTTCGGCGAACTCGCAAGCTTGGTATTCATAGCTAGCATCGTTTCGGTTTACAATGCTAATAAATAGAATATCAATGAGATATATAATTACTTACACGCTTTTTTTTTAATAAAAGCGTGTATTCAATTAACAATCAATATGTTAAAATATTTATGTTATGTACTAAGAAAATAATAATAAATTTTTCTGTTGAGAAAATCTCAATTGTCTGAAATAAGTTTTAATAAATATTTTCATATCTATAAAATTAAGGATGAGTTTCGTTTCTTAGCCCATGTTGGGGGCTGGGCTTTATTCTTTAATTATCTTTCTCACTTCAACTGTCTTGTCGGTAATCAATTTTACAAAATATATTCCGCTTGTCAAGTTGCTAATATCAATTTGTATTTTGCTGTCTTTTACTTGTTGTCTTATTAGTTCCTGTCCGTTTATATTACAAATTGTCAAAATATTTTCTTTTGTCAGTTGCGTTATTTCTATTATTATTATTGATCTCGTAGGATTTGGATAAATCTTAACATTATCAAGAGATGAATTTTCACTAATACCATTGGATAAACAAATATCATTTACTGTAACATCAACAGAGAGGATACCTTTGTTGTCATCATAACAAGAGCCAATATTAATATTATCACATTTGCCCATATTATCATTGTATCCTAAGAAAAGAGTATCTCTCTTCATTGCAATAAAAGTTTTCTCATGACCTACCATAAAAGCAGTATCATTTCTTCCAATTCTCCCAACAAGTGCGCCAAGATGAGCAGTTCGAACAAGACTTTGGAAGTCACTTTGAGTCCCACCATCAGGACCAACATCTCCGCCTCCTCCATTCCAAGTACCAGAGGCTGTAATGACAATTTTGTCACCAACTTCAACATTAATTCCTGTTGAAGTTAATACATCATTATGCCAATCAGTAGGTTTTGCAGTTATTTTCATTGAGTTTTTTTTGTATATCAAGGATTTAACACAAATCTCGTCAATCCATAGTGTATCTGCTGTCACTCCTTGATTAAAATCAAAATCAACATTACAATTGAGTCTGACTTTCATTGCTCGGTTAGGAATTGAATCTATTGAAATAGAATCATGCAGTACTATAATAGAATCATTTATTATTAAATCAATCCTCTTTTTTGTCCAAATGAAACTATACTTATTCATATTTTTCCTTAATATATTCCAATTAGGTATTGGAATATATTTTTGATATATTGGATCACCAGAGCAAATATTACCTTCAATTGGGAATGCTCTAAGAATTCCTAAAACTCCATTTGTAATTACAATTCCATCATGACAGCCCTTCCCATAATACATTTCTAAACCAATACTTGTATCATCTGTTTTATTAATAGAGCCTGATGCCCAATGTGAACTTTTTGCAATGATATCTAATTTACAACAATAATTAAAATTAGGTAGGCTCTGTATATCAGATTTTGTATTTTGAGTTAAATTTGATGTTAAAATTAAATAGCTATTTCCAATCAACGGATTTATTGTATTTACATCCCACCATTTAAGTGCATTTAATGTGTTTGATTCAAAAGAGTCGTTAAAAACACAAGTATTTTGAGCATTTAATAGCGAACAACTAAATAATAAAAATATGCCCATTATTAACCTCAAACAAAAGTTATTAATTTTCGTCATGATTTTTCCTTTAAAATGGTTAACAATTTAATATATTATATTCATATTTTTTGTCTGCTTATACATCTTAAAGCTGCGTCTAAATCCTGACTAACGTTTTCGTTAATCGTTTATTATTCAGTTATATATAAATTCAATAGGCTTTAGAGCCTGTTTAAAAATTTTTCACCATCATAGCAATGGAAGCCACAATTATCCAAGCTTCGCTTGATTCTGTATTCATCTCATAATCCTTACAGAGCCGTCTCGACCACATCAGCCATGATATCGAACGTTCTACAATCCACCGCTTTGGGATAACCTTGAAAGCCGCTTCGTCACTACGGGTTACAACTTCAAGTTCCACTCCCAGTTCGGTTTGAGCCAGTTTCCCCAATCGTTCACCCGCATAACCTCCATCGGCAAGAATCTTTTTCAGCCTAGGGTATTTCCCCACCAACCGTTTGAATACCTGTTCTGCCGCCACGCTGTCATGCACATTCGCTGCTGTTACCACGATGCACATCAGGATTCCCAGCGTATCCACCACGATATGCCGCTTACGCCCTTTTACCTTCTTGTTCCCATCATACCCCTTATCGGGAACGCCCCGCTCGCTGTTCTTCACCGACTGGGAGTCGATGATTCCAAGGCTAGGGGATGCCTTGCGGGAGTGCTTCTCCCTCACCAGCTCATGGAGCTTCGCCTGCACTCGGTGCCAAGCACCGCTAATCAGCCACTTGCGAAAGTAGTAGTACACCGTACTCCAGGACCCGAACTCCTTCGGGAGCATCCGCCACTGGCAGCCCGTTTTCAGCTGGTAGAGGATGGCATCCCATACCTTGCGCAGGCAAACTTTGCGCTTGCGCTTGTCGTTCAGAATCTTTTTTATACATTGCCACTGGCTATTGGTTAGGCTGGTTAGGTAGTTTATCATCGCTTGTTCAGATTGGTGTTTGCGCAAGCTCAGAAAAAACAATCACATTAGCTAATCAATAGCCTTATTTCTAGGCAACTAAATTTAAACAGGCTCTTAGTTTAAATGAGCGTTTAGAAATGAGATATTATTACGATTAAACAATAAATATATCCAAATAACACAACGATAAATAATATTGTTTTCTGAAATGCTTGTATTCATTGATTTTTATTCAATACAGTTATCAACGCCCAATTAAACTAAAGCCATTCAATTTTCCCTTCATTTTTATGCTCTTTCGTATCTCGAAAAACGTTAGCCGAAGTAGTCAATTTTTCGGTAATAGGGTGAATGGTGCACAACGGTTTGCCGCTAAGCACAGACAGGGATTTAAAAAACCGTTTCCTTGTCCCTCGTTAACAGCAATGCTAAGTTAGGAAAAAACTTTCATATCTGCAAATCTGCCCTGATTGGGTTTAGCAGCTGTTAGCGTTTGTTGTGTGTCCTGCGTTACCCCAGGATACGAAGATAGTAAAGTTCTTTGAAGTGGTAACAGAACTTTGGAAGAGATGATAGGATTTGTCAAGTAGTGTCTATGAGGGTAATCGTAGAGGTCAAGCGAACCGGCTGGCTGGGTAACACTAGAGACATGAACGAAAAGCGGACTATCGGTAAAGGCTGTTCAGGCAGATTTATCAAACCGCCCTGTGGTGCTGCTTTTAACGGAGTGGTACTGAGCGACAGGGTTAAAGCGTATGCAGCCAGTTGTAGGACGGGTATGCGTATGGTATGGGCAGAGGAGCTGATCCGGCAGTTGCCGGAGAGTTCGCCGGAGGTAATCTTAAATCGTTGTTCCCTGCCTCGCCGGCAGGCAGGCTTGTTCTTAAATCAAAAAAAAAATCATATTATGGACAGACACTAAATAGGGTATGCTGATTAAGTCCAAAATAGGTTTATGAAGCCACTAAAAACAAACCTCAGAGGAGTGAAAATATAATAGAAAATATATCAATATAGTATTTTAGCTCCGTAGGATCGACATTACAAAGCAGATAGGACAGAGAATAATGTCATGCCTACGGCATTTCAACTGTTCCCAGCTATATTTTCTAACATAATATCATCCCTACGGGATTAAAATTAGAATAACAAGTGCACGTATTTTAGGCTTTTACATAAAAAATACTTGCGCTTACACAACAAAAAATTGTTGTAATATTTTATATTTCTGTGTTTTAACACTTAATCAGCAGACACTAAATATAGCCGAAAATTCATTGGGGGGGTTGTTAGAATTAGCCTATGAGATTAATAGAATTACAATCAATTAACGCGCAAAGGGAAAAAACGAATTCGTTTTTTCTTTCATTGCGGTCCCTGCCTACCGGCAGGCGGCAGGCAGGTTTGGTTCTTTGTGGCAATATTTCTTTAGCTTCTCACAACATCTTAAAACAGAAACAAATGTAATTATCGTGGTTTGTTTCTCAATCAGTAATTTTCGTTAAAATCTTTTTATCCCCATTGTTGTAAACAACAAAAACCTTATTACCCTCAATTAAAAGGGCCTGCTCCTGAATGGAACTATTCGCTTTGGGTATATTTACATTTATTACACGTCCAGTATGAAAAATTGATATAGAATCAACTTCGGTATGCCCTACAATAAATGCTTTGCCTTTATAAAATTCAAGCTCATTTTCTAACGTTTTTTCATCAATATTATTATTGCTCGATTCATCGGGAGTGTAGCCTCTATACCAGAGGATTCCTTTACTACTAAGGATGAACGATCGGGTGTCGGTGTTGCTTTTATCTTCTTGATTATTAAAAAAATGCCAAACCAGACTATTTATTGAATCGATTCCCATTTTCATCTCAAAAAGTTTAGGAGATATCCCGGCATGAACGAAAATAAAATCGTTTATTTTCAGTATTACCGGTTTTTGTCGAATCCAATGGCCAAGAACTGATTTCTCGTCGAATAGCTTTGAGTAGGAGAGGCCTAAGTTTTCACAAAGCGCATAGTAGTTATCGGCAACGTATCTTAGGTCATTTTTAAAAATCATGGGTTCGTGGTTGCCAAGAAGAAGATGAACCTTTCCGCCACTCTTTATAGCTTGCTTTTCGAGTTTAAAGATAAGCCATAGCATTTCAGTAACTTTTGAACCCCGGTCAAATATATCACCAATAAAAGCTAGATGACCAGCACCCCAATTCCAATTCCCATTGTTATCAATTATTCTATTCCCTTTTAGAATTTTATACACCCTATCGTATTCACCATGGACATCGCCTACAACGAATATCTTTTTAACTCCCCTATAATCGCCTTTTGGATATGACATAGTTGTATTAAAATCGATGTCTTTCGATTCAATAAGAGTACCGTTAATTTCTTGAGGGAAATCATTAAAATGATAGCTTATTCTATTAATGGAGGATTTACTTTGAAGGCTATCATGTTTCAAAAAAGAAACATCTATAGTCGATGAATCGGATATTCTTATATGTGGGCCCTCCAGCATATCGGGAATGGGTTTTATATAAGTTTTAGCTCCAGCTGAAATTAAAAATGTTTCTATTTCAGCTCTATTACTCTTTTTAGCATAATCTAAGGGAGTCCAACCTTTATCATCTTTGATATTCGGATCGAATCCTTGCTCGATTAACGTTTTCACCAAAAAAGAATCCCTTTGAGCGATGGCTCTAAAAAGTGCTTCAGGTTTTTTTTGATGAATGTAGGTTGAGTTGCCTTTATTCTTCGTTGAATCAGGGGTAGCGATAGCCTGATTAATGATATTACCTTGAAAAAAGGTAATAAACAGACAATTATATAATATCGATTTTTTCACTCCACTTAAGTGTTTGTTTTAATAATTAAAAATCAGATAAAAGGAAAGCCCAAAATTATGGGCTTTCTTTAACCTAAAACCTATTTACTTAAAAAAAAACTAAACTATATATAATAATTGTCTAGCCACATTTAATCTGCATTATATCCAGGGTTCTGTTGATCCCTAATGTTGGGATTAGCATCTATTTCAGCTTTTGGAATTGGAAGTACTATTTTATACCAACCCCAATTATAAGTTTTTTCCTCGGCTGTTAAATCTAATAAATGCGAGGTGCCAGTTCTTGTAATCGTTATGTTATTTCTCATTGCATCGAATAATCTATGACCTTCGCCTATTAGCTCTTTTCTTCTTTCAAGTAGAACTTGAGCAAGGGTTACAGTTCCAGTAATGCTTTTGGCAGGGTTCGCACGGCTAACAATTGCATTGATGTAAGCTAAGGCTTTTGTATTATCGGGTAGCTTAACGGCAGCTTCTGCAGCAATAAGGTAAACCTCCGAAAGTCTTAGAACGGTTATGTTTGAAGCAGTTGGAAGTTCTGTTGTCCCATTCCCAGTATATTTCATCAAGTAGTATCTAGTACTGCTGGTGGTAATTAATTGCCTCCGAACATCTAGCGGATCGGTATTTACAAGATCGTAGAAACTTCGTGTTAGATTAATATCATCATACCCTGATTTCCAGTAAAGGTAAGGAGCTCCTTCGTTTCCTGCGTTATCAACATCAGTGTTAACAATCTCGAAGAGGGATTCATTGTTGAATGCAACCTTCCATTGGGCAACATATTCGGCATTTGTCCATAGTTTATACCCTGCTGTAATAGACTCATTAATAGTTGCTTCTGCTGTTAATAGAGCATTCGTGTTATCGCCCATATATAGGTAAACCCTTGAGAGTAGAGCCATTGCAGCGAATTTATTTATTTTACCAGGAGTTTTGATGTTTTTTAAAAGAGGAATTGCTGTTGTCAGGTCTGAGATAACCTGATTATAGCACTCCGCTACAGTATTTCTTGCAGGTTTATAATCATAATCTGGAATAGATGTAATAATACAACCTCCGAGTGAAGCCCCGTTGTCTTTAGTGTATGGGTAGCCGTAAACCCTAGTAGCATCAAATAGGGCTAGTGCGCGAAGGGTTAACGCTTGCCCTTTTACATGATTAATATCGGCTTGGTCGGTTTCTAGCACAACGGGAAGGTTATCAGCCTGTGCTAAAATGTTATTTGAGAAACGGGTAACCTTTAAGGGTAAATACCATAATGAGCTGGGCGCATTATCTCTATTATATCTGAACATATAGTAATTTGCACAGCGTTTCGTATTGCTTTTTGCCTGGGCATCATCTCCCGTAACATCAGCATAATAGGTCATTCTTGCGCCATAGTACTCATAGGATTGTAATGTATTGTAAATGCCATTGAGCGCATAGTTTGCATCTCTTAGGCTTTTAATTGAACTTTCAGTTTCAATGGCTGTTGAGGGTTCAAGGTCTAACCACTCCTTTTTACATGCTGTAAAGATAAATATAGCAGCAAGGGTTATTAATATTTTGTTGTATTTCATAATTCAATGATTTTAGGGGTTTAAAAATTAATATCAATACCAAATGTTAAAGTTTTTAATGGGGGCATTTCAAAGTATGCTGAGCCTCCGGTGGGTACTTCAGGGTCGTACTGATCGTATGCAGCCCAAGTGAGTAGATTGCTTGCAGAGCAAAAGATACGAACCTTATCAACTTTAATTTTCGATACCCATTGCTTGGGGGCATTTACTCCCAATGTGATATTCTTAAGTCTAATATGATTTGTGCTATGAAGTCTTCTAGAGTTAGCGTAATCATTCATTCTCGAAGGATTATTATAAATGAATGCTTCAATTGAGGTGTTATCACCAGGTTTTCTCCATCGGTCTTTATAGATAGCTGATATATTAGCATCGGGCTCACTTCCGCTATGTTCCAGCTTCTGAGCGGCATTATCATACGATTGACCTCCTAACGAAAAGGTAAAAGTAAAGCCCAAATCGAACCATTTATAGGTTATATTGTTTGTCAAACCTCCGGTTAGCTTTGGATCGGCTGATCCCATAAGGATTGGAAGTGCGTTTTTAGGATCTTCAGTAATATCTTTTACTAATTTTCCATTCGCATCGGTGGTATTGGTATAGAATTGAGGGTTTCCGTTATCAGGATTTATTCCTGCAAACTCAATCATTTTAAAAGTATAGTAAGGTTGACCTACCATGCGAACTTGAACCCCACTCGCTATCTCGGTTTGAATACCATTTAGCACTAAAATTTTATTGGTGTTTTTAGTCAGATTTAATGAAGTTGTCCAATTCAAGTCTTTTGTTTTAATGTTCTTTGACTGAATTTCCAATTCAACCCCCTTATTCTCCATTTTACCAACGTTGGTTAGAATGGACGAGAAACCGGTAGTGAGCGAAAGGGGCATATCCATTAATAAATCCTTCGTTGTTCTGGTGTAGTATTCAACGGTTACGTTTAGCCTTTCAAAGAATTCCATGTCTAATCCAACGTTGAAGTTGTAGTTTGTTTCCCACGATAGTTTCGGGTAAGCGATTTGGTTTTCAACAATACCTGGTTGTCCGTCATAATCATAGCCAAAACCGGTTAAATTCATAAATCCATTGTAGGATGAAGGAAGAGTACCATTTACACCGTATGATGTTCTAAGCTTTAAATCATTGATTATCTTCTTGAAAGGTTCCATGAACGACTCGTTTGAAACTTTCCAAGCTCCTGATAGTGACCAGAAATTACCCCAACGATTTTCAGGTTTTAGCCTTGAACTACCATCCCTTCTGAAGCTGACGCCGAAGAAATACTTGCTGTCGAAATTGTAATTTAACCTTGATATATATGAAATCATTCGTGATTGTGATGATGACCCGCTTACATCAGCCAAAGCGGATGCATTGCTAATATCATGTTTGTCGACATTCGGAAAATTTGATTTGTAACCCTCTAGATTGTCTCTTTTATAATCTTCGAACTCATAACCTGCTAAAACGTCAACATTATGTTTCTCAAAGAATGATCTCTCATAACCTATTACATTCGAAGAGATTAATTTCTTATAATCTCTATACTCAACATTCATATCACCATTCACCTTTGAGCCATCAGACGTTCTTGGATCGTTCCATTCATTACCTTTTAGTAAATTGTAGTCGTAGCTGAATGTAGTTTTGAATCGTAATTCTTTAGTGAACTTGTACTCAGCGTATAGTGTATTAAATGCTTTGGTTAACCATTGCCTATTGTAGTTTAAATCTTTGGCCGATTTTGGGTTTCTATCACCGTTCCGAGGAAACCACGTAGCGTATGTACCATCTTCGTTGTAAGCTGGGTTCGATGGGGTTACTGTATTTCTTGATGAGTAGAGCGGTGATGTGTAGGTTCCCCCTTCATCGCTAACATCTTGTTGAACATTCGAGAATAGCACATTGGCTCCAATCTCTAACCGTTCAGTTGCTTTAAAGTTAAGGTTAAGCCTTCCGCTAACCCTTTTAAGCATGGATTGGTAAGAAACACCCTCCTGCTCTGTATAACCAAGCGATGAGAAAAAAGTAAGTTTTTCTGTTCCTCCCGAAGCGGAGAATTCATGGTTTTGATGAGCCCCTTTCCGCATTAGCAATTTGTTCCAGTCGGCAAAACCATCCCAGGGTACTGGAGCATAGGTGTCAATAAGACCATCGGCGTATGCTGTAGCAGCAGTTGCATCTAGGCCATCAACCATTGTAGCCCTGTTTATTAGCCCTTCATAAATAACATCTCTTCTTTCCTGTCCATTTAGGATTGGGCGGTATTGGGTTGCGAATTCTGAAGTTCCAAAATCGGATTTGTAGGTAAATATGGTTTTACCCTTTTTCCCTGTTTTTGTTTTAATAAGAATTACTCCGTTTGCCGCTCTTGATCCGTAAAGAGAAGCAGCAGCAGCATCCTTTATAATTATTAAGCTCTCGATATCGGAAGGGTTAATGGACGACATAATATCGAAACCACCACCTGATTGTGTGGAAATATCGCCTGCTATCATTGGAACTCCATCAACTACATAAAGCGGATTATTTGATGCATTAAATGATCCTAACCCCCTTACTCTTAATGAAACAGCTCCACCTGGTTGGTTTGAACTTGTTGAAACTTGAACGCCCGAGGTTGAACCTTGTAGCATTTGGGCGAAATTGGCAGTTGGAACATCCTTTAAAGCCTCAGTTTTCACTGTTGTTGCGGAGCCAGCGTACGATGATTTTTTGTATGTACCGTAAGCGGTAACAATTAAATCCTCCAGCTGAATGCTTTCATCCTCAAGTATGATGTTAAGCTCAGAGTTCTGTCCTTCGGGAATAATAATTTCTTTAGATTTCATCCCAACAAACGATATCATCAATGTATTCTCTGCTGATGATAAAGCGAGGGTAAAACGACCATTCATATCAGTTGTTACCCCTTTGGTAGTTCCCTTTATTAGAACACTTGCACCAGGAATAGGCTCACCTTTGGAATCGACTACAACACCACTCACGGTTACCTGCTGTTGCGACACTAATGAGTTACGATTTGTGTTCTCCTGTAATGGAACTTCAGCATAAGTATTTGTAAATGGCAAAACACTTAAGGCCAGAAGCATTGTAAACATGCGTTTTTTCATAGATAATTGTTTTTAGTTAGGGTTTTATGATTAAACTTTGTTTAGAAGTTGCTGATATTTGATATTTCATACTTAAATTATATGTTGTAGTATAAGTGTTAACATACTGCAATACAATTATGTACAGTTTTTTTGTGCTGATTGATTTTGTATATGGCGAAAAGAGAATAGTGATGACATGAACCTTTACAATTTTGTTTTTGTAAAGATTGACACAGTTTGTAAGAGATGATTGAAAGATGGAATTACAAATGCTATACTTTTAGCGATACGTAAGCTACAATCATTATACAGGGATAAATAGTAAAGCTACATTTGATATACAACGTATTGTATAATTCTGATATGCTGAAAGTTAGAATCTCTGAAAAAAATCGAAGAGGTTTTCATTGCTATTGGCTAAACCAAGTTTTTTTCGGAGTCTGCATCGAGCCACATTGATACTTTGTGGACTTTGACCTGTAATAATTGTTATCTCTTTTGTGCTCAGGTTTAGCTTTAAAAAAGCACATAGTCTTCTTTCGTTTTGGGATAATGAGGGAAATTCCTGTAAAAGGTTTTGATAAAAATTCTGGTTTACCTGATTGAATCGTAGCTCAAAATCTTCCCAAATATTTATCCTTTGGGCATTCGTATTGATGTTATGTAGTATTGCTTGAAGTTTTTTCTTCGTTTCCCCAATACTACTATCAATTTCAATCTGAATTCTTTCGGCAAGGGCTTTGTCGATCTCCTGTTGCTGCGCTATTTGAAGAGAGTAGGTAATCAACTCTTTATTTTTATCAGAAAGATCTTCCTCTATTCTACTTTTTTCCTCAGTAAGCGTTTGATTATCATTTCTTTGTTTGGTTATTGATTGCCTGTGGCGTTTAAATATATAAATGAATCCAACAGCAAAAATCGAGATACTTAATGTATATATTATTAAAATTAATTTCTGTTGTTGTCTATCGCTTTTACTTTGCAATTGTTCCTTGTATGTATCGAAGTTGGTCTCTATTTTAGCAATTTCGATACTCTTCTGAGCATCAAATACGGTATCCCTTACCTGGTTGTGTTTTTCAAGTTCGCGATAAGCATCGTAGGGCATTTTATTCTTTAAATAGGCTTTACTGAGGTGTGAGTAAAAGCTAGACATTTTATCCTTTAAACCATATTTTATTGAAATCTCTAAGCTTTGCTTGTAGTAGTAAATGGATGAGTCAAGCTGGTTCGTTTCGTAGAAGTAATCTCCTATATTATCGAGAATAATTGCTTCTCTCGGTTTATAATTGGTTTGTTTTCGGTACTTTAAGGCAAACCGAAAATTTTCAATGGCCTGTTTGTATTGACCTTTATTCATTAAAATGCTTCCAATATTGTTATATGAAGTTGCTAATCCGCTTATGCTATTGGTTTTGCTGTATATTTCAAAGCATTGATAGTATAGCTTAAGAGCAGCAGAGTCATTGCCCATCGAAGAGTAGGCTGTGCCAAGATTGTTCAATGCTGTAGCAATATCATCATCATTTCCCTCTTCGCGGCTTAATGCAAGGCTCATCTTGTAGTATTGCAGCGATTTTTCATAATCTTTGAGGTACTTATAAACACTGCCCATTACCCTGTAGCATCTCTTAATTCCACCCTTGTTTTTTATCCTTTGGTACAACTCAAGACCTTTGCTGCAGTGATCTAATGATTTACTATACTCACCAATTGTCTTGTATATGTCGGCCAGATTAAAGTATGTATTTGCAAGTTTTTCTTCCTGTTCTGATTTAGTAAACAGCTTTGCAGCCTGTTTGTAGGCTTGAATTGCTTTGGCATAATGATTCAGCTGCTTAAGAAACGAAGCTTCCTTATTTAGGACGTTACCAATAATTTCAGGATCTGCTGTTTCAATGGCCAACGATTTACAATGCTCAATAATCTCAAAAGCCTCGTTAGGTTTTTGGCTATAGTCCTCGTTATTCCAAGAGATTAAGCTGTCGATACGATTCTTTACTATGCTGTTCGATCGCTTTTCCCTAAGGTTGCAGGAGTAAATAGCGAGTATATAAATTAGGCTAATTAAATACAATATCCATTTTACAAAGTGCTTATTATTTGTTGTTTTTTCTTTAATAATCATTGTTGTTATGCTTAAGAAAATACACTTTTCAATGGTTTTTTAGTGCTACTAATATAGGTACAAATTCAATAACTAAACGCTATGTAACAATGAAGAATTAGAAGCATGAATATGCCTATAATTCATCTATTTTAAATTTTTGATGATATTTCTTCATATTTGAACGATGCATATCGATGTAATAGTTGAAACCAATACCTTTGTATCAATCACTAAATTTTTTTATGAACTTAGATTCAAATATAGTAAGAATCAGGGAAAGAGGGTTCTTTAGGTATTTTCTATACACTTTTGTTATTCTTATTATCATCTTCTTTCTGATTCGTAACAGTATCGTTCAATTCATTTTTGATATCAAGTGTGCTAGCATTAAAAACCGATATGGTTTATTGATTAATGCTGATAAGGTAGGCTTTTCAGGGATTAGAACTCTTTATGCCGATAATCTCACGGTTAAACCTATTGACCGTGATACATTGCTTTGCATCACTAGGGCAGAGGTGAGATTTGATTTTACGGACTTGTTTTTTCTAAAGGCAAATCCGCTTGAAATATGGCTTAATAATTCCAGAATTACTTTAGTGGGTGATAAGGTTCGCTCAAACTACTCTTTCATATTTGATAAGCATAAGAATAGTTTTCAGGCTCAAAACCCATCGAACGATGAGAATAGTATTATGAATCATCAAAATACGATTTATAGATTTGTTAAAGCTATTTTTGGTCTTACCACAGCCAAATATCATGTTAATCAATTTTTATTCAGCTACACAGATTCAGCTTACACAACTCAAATTTCGATTCCTAGGTTTGAATCGAGTACAAAGGGTTTTGAAACTAAAATTGAGGTTAATGAGAATGGGGATCGTTACTTTATTAATTTAAATGGGCTTGCTGATAAAAGTAAATCAAACCTAACACTTAACGCTATAATGATTGGGGATAAGAAACCACTCCCTTTGCTAAGCCATAAACTAGGGTTAAAAGTGATGTTTGATTCTTTAAATCTTAGAGTTACAGCCAAAGAGCTCCATCGCAATGATATTGAACTTAGCCTTATCGCATCGGTAAAATCGTTGAATTTGTTTAGCGCTCGTCTTTCCGATCAAAATGTGAAAGTACAGCAAGGTGGGTTCAAGTTCGATATCACAATTAATCCCGATTATTATCTTATCGATAGCTCATCAACCGTTGATTTGAATGGATTGAAAGCGAACCTATTCTTAAAATACTCAATTAGCGATGAACGAGCATTAACATTTAAAATAAATACGGGGGCATTTCAGTCGCAGCAATTATTCGACGCTTTACCCGAAGGATTGTTTTCAAACCTTAAAGGGATTAAAACAAATGGATCTATCGATTTTGGTTTGGATTTTAATGTCAAACTCGATAAGCCCGATAGTATCTATTTAAACCCCATTTTAACTACCAAAGGCTTTAGTATTGCACGGTATGGCTCTCGTAATTTCAATGCCTTAAACGATACTTTTAGTCATGATATTTACGATGAAGGCGAATTCATTGAATCAATTCATTTAGGATATAAAAACAAGGATTTTAGGGCTTTCAACCAAATATCCCCATTAATCATCGATGCAATTGTTACATCTGAGGATGGTGGATTTTTTAATAATAACGGATTCGATATCGAAGCATTTAAATATGCTGTTTCCGAGAATTTAAAACAGAATCGTTTTGTTCGGGGCGGAAGTACAATCACAATGCAGCTGGTAAAGAATCTTTATCTAAACAAGAATAAGAATCTATTCCGAAAAGCTGAGGAGTATTTAATTGTGTGGTTAATTGGGAGTCAGGGAATTGTTGCGAAGGAGAGAATGCTTGAGATTTATCTTAATATTATCGAGTGGGGACCTAATGTTTATGGCGTTAACGAGGCTTGCCATTACTATTTCGATAAAGATCCTAAAATCGTTACCCTCGATGAGGCCATTTTTTTGGCCAGCGTTATTCCAAGACCAAAGAAATTCAAATATCTGTTTGAAAAGGATGGCAATCTGAAATCGTTTATGGAGACCGATTTCAACTTTGTTGCCGATAAAATGCTTCAACGCGGAATGATTTCCGAGGAGCAGTTTAACTCCCTCGTTTATAATGTAAAACTAACTGGGCCAGCGAAAGAGATGTTGATTGATACTTCCTTGTTTCCATTGGATTCAATAAGTATAGATGAAATCAGATTGAACAGGGATACTACTTTACTTTTACCTTAAAAGATTGTATATTAGTTCGGGTGTAACTACTCACCACGGAGGCACAGAGATCACAGAGTTTTCTTTCAATAATTGTTTTACAAGCTATAGCAAAATGACCTTGAAACAACTAGGCAAACTGGTTTATGAGATGCAATATCAATATATCTTTTGATAAATCATCTCTTTGTTTCTCTATTTTCCCTGCCTACTGGCAGGCAGGTCTGTGTCTCTATGGATATTGTTTTTATTTCGTTTAATCCTGAATAATTACGATCGTTTTTTTAACTTTTCACTTTCATTACTATGACTAACGAACTATCCAAAAACATTGAAGCACTTGCCGATAGTATTCAGTGGTTTGGACAAGCATCGGTAAAAATTCAGTACTTGGGTAAAACTATATACATCGACCCGTTCAATTTAAAGGAATCAGATCAAGCAGATCTTATCCTTATTACTCATCCACATTTCGATCATTACTCCGAGGAGGATATAAAAAAAATTGCAACACCCGAAACGGTTATCTTTTGTCCAACTGAACTCGTTGAGAGTGCTAACAAACTAGGTGTTGCAAAAGTCTATGGGGTTGTAGCTGGTTTTGAAACGGAATGGAAAGGAATTAGCATTAAGGCAGTTCCTGCTTACAATATTGTAAAATTCGATAAGCATCCGAAGGAGAGGGGTTGGGTTGGATTTATCTTAACCCTTGGTCATATCCGCATTTACCATGCAGGTGATACCGAACGAATCCCTGAGATGAAGCATATTCGATGCGATATTATTTTACTTCCTCTCGGTCAAACCTATACCATGAACACCGTTGAAGATGCTGCGAATGCAGCTTTAGATACCAATGCGTCAATTGCTATTCCGATACATTATGGTTTGTACGAGGGTAAGCGTCAGGATGCTGAACAGTTTAAATCACTCTTAATGGGGAAAATTGAGGTAATTATTCCTGTGATGAATTAACTCAAATCAAAAAAAAATATTTTACTGCAACACTGCATCACAGTAACACATTAAACTATTCGCTTGCCTTAATATTATGGAATACGTTGGTAACATCATCATCATCATCAATCTTTTCGATGAGCTTTTCAACATCAACTAGTTGCTCTGGAGTAAGGGGTTTAGTATCGTTAGGGATTCGTTCGAAGTTGAAGCTAAGAATATTCATCTTCTTTTCTTCCAAAAATCGTTGAATAGGTCCAAAATTAGTGAACTCCGCAAAAATCATAAAGTTCTCCTCTTCGGCGAAAATTTCCTCAACACCATAATCGATAAGTTCAAGTTCAAGATCCTCAAGGTTTAATCCCTCAACCATTTCAACTTTGAAAGAACATTTACGTTCAAAAAGGAAATCGAGCATCCCGGTGGTTCCTAGAGAACCATTATATTTTGTGAAATAACTTCGGATATTGGCAACCGTTCGTGTAGGATTGTCGGTAGCAGTTTCAACAAGAATGGCAATGCCATGAGGTGCATAGCCCTCATAAACCACCTCCTTATAATCCTTTTGATCTTTATCAGTCGCTTTTTTGATCGCCCTTTCGATATTCTCCTTGGGCATATTCTCTGTTCGTGCGGTTTGAATAAGCAGCCTTAACCGTGCATTATTCTCTGGATCTGGGCCACCCGTTTTTACAGCGATAGTAACCTCTCTTCCAATTCGAGTAAATACGCGGGCCATATTGCCCCAACGTTTCATCTTCCTTGCTTTACGGTATTCAAACGCGCGTCCCATATCTATTTTATTTAAATTGAAATGCAAAGATAAAAAAGTATAGCTCTTCTTATCCACACTGCGCATCATTATTTGCTAATTTTCATTTTATCTCTATATTTAGTAGCCTTAAGTAAGTGATTTTTGTAATAAATTTAATAGCCATAAGTATATGAAAAGTCGTAGCACGATTTCGCAAAAGGAAGTAGAACAGATAATTAATGGATCAATCGTTTGCCATATTGGAATGATTGATAAGGAGGGTTTACCCTATGTAATCCCATTCAATTTCGCTTACAAGGATGGACGATTGTTTATCCATAGCGCACCCGAAGGAAAAAAGATTGATGCCTGGGAGCACAATCCGAAGGTTTGTGTTGCTTTTAGCACCGATTACGAGATGCGTATCCAAAACGAAAAGGTGGCATGTTCGTACTCAATGAAGTATCGAAGCGTACTGATACATGGCGAAGTGCTTGATATTCCTAATTTTGATGATAAGATTGAGATCCTAAATTTTGTTATGGAAAAATATGCTGGCAAATCGGATTTTACATACAGTAAACCGGCAGTTGAAAATGTGAAGGTGATGGAAATAAAGATAAATAGAGTAGAGGGTAGGGTTTATGGTTATTAATAAGCCTTTGGTTAAAAGTTGATGTAAATCATCTTAAAAAAAAGACCAGTTCGCTTTTACGATATTTAAAATAACCTATATTTATTCGTGAAACCCAAATTTCAAAAACGCAGTGAATTGAAATTTGTAAGTTGAACAATCCCGTCGAAGGCGGAAGGTTTTATCCCCGTGATTTGACTGAAATTAAAATATCAACGCAATGGCGAGTATTCGAGATCTTAAAAAAGATGTGAAATATTTGGTAGAGCATTTTATAAGCGAATGCTATACTCAACTTACTTTTTCTATAGTACTTGATCAGGAGAATACTTTTGATGTTATTGCCGATGCGCTTGGATTACGGAATGAAATAATTACAAAATTGAATGCTCGACCTCAAAAGGAAGTCTATAAGACTGATAAGTCATACTATAATGGTATTGCTGAAGATTTTTATAGGCAGATTATTGAGCTAACCGAACGATTACATTCAATCAAAGACTAAAAATCTATGGAATCTTTTTTAGAATTAGCTTGTAGGCGTTTCAGCTGTAGAAAGTTCAAGAATCAGGCGATTTCCAAGGAATTGATTGAGAAGGTTATTGAGGCAGCACGAGTTGCACCCTCGGCGGTGAATAATCAACCATGGATTTTTATCGCAATCACCGAAGAGCCTTTAAAGAAGATGATCGCTGCAACCTACTCTAGGAATTGGATTGAATCTGCCCCTGTTATCATTATTGCATGTGGCGACCATAACCGTTCGTGGCGTAGATCCGATGGGAAAGACCACTGCGATATAGATATTGCCATAGCTATCGATCACATAACCCTCGCTGCTACTGATAACAATTTGGCAACCTGCTGGGTTTGTAAATTCGATGCTATGAAATGCTCATTACTACTTGAGCTTCCTGCCCATTTAACCCCTATCGCCTTAATCCCCCTCGGATTCCCTGACGAACCCCCCAAGGTTGATAGGCATAAGGATAAAAGAAAACCCTTGAACGAGATACTGTTTTGGGAGGGCATTAAGTTTTAAACTAGTTGGATAATGTGATTGTGATCTGTTAACTGAAAACGTTCACCCTGTCAATCATCAGCAGTGAATTGTCAACTCTCTCAAACCCCCGCCTTATACTTCCTCACCTCTTTAGAAAGCATTTTTGCGTTACCATTTGTAATACTATCGAGCTCAGACCAAAACTTAGGGCCATGATTTTTATGAACGGTATGGCAGAGCTCATGTAGAATGATATAATCGATGAGCACATCGGGGAGTTTCATTAAAAAGATACTCAGGTTGATATTGTTCTTCGCCGAGCAGCTTCCCCATCGGGTTGACGCTTTCTTAATTCCAATTTTACTGTATTTGTATCCGAATTTTTTTGCCAATAGGTTAACCCGCTCGGGGAGGATTTCTTTGGCTTCAACCCTATAGGCCTGTTCAATCCCTTTTTTTGCTGCAATCTGCACATGCTCATTGATAACCGCCATATTAAAAGGATAGAAAACGTTTACGTAAGGGGTTTTAACCCGAACGGTTATTTTATCGGTACTTGAGGGGATAAAATGTAAAGTGTGATTTCTGGTATTAAAAACACCCGATTGTATCAGCGTTGTCTCTTTGCTGTTAAAGTATCCAATCTTTTCAATTATCCATTTCGATTTGGATAGTACGAACGATTCAGCGCTCTTGAACGATAGCGTGCTGGGAATGGTTACCCTAACCCCCGATGAACTTTTTATCGAAATTGAGAGCCTTCGAGCTCTTAAATTCCTTTTGTAGCTTATCTCCCCAATGCCTGGGTAGTTTACTGTTTTATTAGCTTTTCCGAACAATTCTATTTTTTTAAAATCCAAAGATTTGGGAGTTTGCTTTTAAACCCTTTCAGGGCGCTATTCGCCTCTTCACGGGAGGTATAACTACCTATGTTTACTGCATTCATTCCCGATGGCTGAACTACAATGGCTGCGTTGTAGCCCGATTGCTTCAACTCGTTCATATAATTAGCTGCAAAATCGGGGTTTTTAAAACTTCCTGCAATAATATAATACCTAATCCCTGTGTTTATTGACTTTTTGTTGATTTTCGTTTGGGAATCTTTAATGAGGTTATTCGCAATGGCGTCCTCCAGCTCCTTCTCTTTTCTAAGTTGCTCTTTTGATGGATTACCCTCTTTTGACTCCTCGTTGAATGCTTTGTCAATTTCATCGTTAGGCTTTTCAACCTTGCCATTCGCCTCAACTTTATCGTTGGCTGTGCTCTTTTGTTCAGCTTTCACTGATGTGATATCGTTAACCCCTTCAATATTAGGTGAAAAATAGTAGTTTCTAATCACAAAAAATAGGATAATAATTATACCTATTGCAATAATCGAATACAATAATCCTGAGAAACGATTTTTTTTTGAAGGTTCGTTTACATCGCTAGGTTTATCCTCAATTTCTAGGGTTGGTGAACTTTTATCATCCGTATGAGTAATAGTATCCTTTTCAGACAATTTCGACTCTACTTGTATCTCATTGGTGGATACTTGGATTGATTGAAGGGTTTCTATATTTCTTTCAGATTCAATTTCTAGGGTGGATTCCGATATAATATCTTTGATCAGCTCTGGTTGAGATGTTTTAACCTCAACAGGGATTTTTTTTACTTTTTTTGTGGTGGTTAATTTTTCAACTTTTGCTTTTTCATCCGTTATCTTTTTAGGTTTTTTAATGGTGGCAGACTCTTCAGCTGTTTTTTCTTCGATTCGCAATACATCGCTTTTATCAATTGTTTGTGCTGCTATAGGTGGAAGTTCTTTTTTTGCAGAATTACTCTTATCTGTTCCCTTTTCAAGGTTTTTTTGCTGCTCTTCGGGTCGCAATAAAGAGAACGATAAGCCTCCACGCTGGTCACGTTTTAGTTCGCCCAGTCCTTCAACTTCGAAAAAACCCTTTTCAAGCAGCTCGTTCTTAATAGTTTCTACAAATGCATGAACATCTTTTGCGGCCTCTTCTTTGCTGATTCCTCGTTTTTTTGCAACATTCACCTCAAGCATTCCATCGTTATACCTAAGGAATGGGCTAAAGGAAACATTCAAGGGATTAAACCCCTTTTCACCGCTATCCTTTACAAGAAAAGCACCAAACTCAGGAAGAATAATCCGAGTGTTCTGGCAAATTAATTCGGCTAACTCCTTGCTATTCATATCGAAGTAATTTTTTCCTATTTTATTCAAAAGTACAAACAATTTCCCTGAGAGCAATCTTGTTTCCTCCCGAAATTTATACTCAACAATAATACACCCTATTCATTTATCTATTAAAATACAAAAACCATGAGATGAGATGATAGGCAGATTGCTACAATTATAATGCGTTCTTAAATGTTTTTCTCTCCGCAATAAAATAGTCATGTATTGATATAAATCATCATTATTTCGATTTATAAATGATTAATAAGTCATAGTTTTATCATGATTTGGAATTATCATATTTGATAATCTTTTTTGCCTGTTTGTTAAAAAACAAAATCATATAAATTAATATGTGAGTTCGAACTAAGTAGTTATCTATATATTTGCCTAACAGTATCTTATGACATACGATAGATTGGAATGAAACCTGCCTACCGGCAGGCGGTAGGCAGGTTTCGCTTCGCTCCAGTTCCATTATTGGCTACGCCGAACTCGTTACACCTACGACAAACTTCAGCGTAGGCGCAAACTCGGTTCCAATACTTTAAAACAAAGCCACCAATCTGTAATATACTGTAAATATGCATTATACAATGCTTGCTTATATCGAACTGACGTTAAATTTATGTTATCATTCTTTATTAGGATTTGAATAAATAGTGGATCGTTTTACTCTGAAATTGCAAACATCAACCTGAAAAACAACTGTTATGAATAGGAATAGCCTTAAAACAAAGATGCTGGTTAGCATTCTTGGAGCAACGCTTCTGATTTATGCAATTACCATACTGGTAATTACCCTATCGAATCAAAAAAATGCAATCAAATTCGCCACCGAAATGGGCACTAGTAAATCCCATGAGATTTCTAATCAGGTGAAATTGTATTTTGAACAGCCAATTGAGTCGGCAAGGAATCTTGTTAACACCTTTAATTCCCTCCGAAACGCAGGGAATAGGGATAGAAGATACTACAATGAAATTTTAAAGGAAACGGTTAATAAAAATGATCTATTCCTTGCTGTGTGGTCGATGTGGGAGGCAGATGCATTGGATGGTAATGATAATAAATACAAGGCTGTTTACCCTTTCGACGAGGAAGGTCGTTACAATATTACATTCTATAAGGATAGGGGGGGGATTAAGGTAGAACCAGGGAAATCCTCAATGTACAACGAAGATTTTTACACCATTGCTGCAAAATCCCAAAAAGAGGTAATCAACGAGCCATACTATTACTCATATACAGGAAACGCCAACGATCAGTATTTCGAGACGAGTATTGTTATCCCGATAATTGAAAATGGTAGAACAATCGGTGTAGTTGGAATCGATATTGATTTAAAAGGGCTATCGAAGATTATTGGTAGCATTAAATTGTATAATACAGGATTTGGTGTGCTCATTTCAAATAATGGGCTTGTATCGGCTTATAGCAACGAGAAAAGTATCGGTAAGAAGTTTACGGATAGCTTCGACTTTGTTAATGAGGGTATTGTTTCAGCTATAAAGAATGGTAGTTTTAAAACCAATAGCGTTAGCTCAAGAAGCTTTGGCAAAGAGCTATTAACCTATATTTCGCCTATTCAGGTGGGTCGTACAGCAACGCCTTGGGCTTTATGCGTGGTGGTTCCTCGCAGCGAAACGTTAAGCGATGCTAATAATCTCCTAACGAAAGCGATAACCGTTGCGTTGTTCGGGATTTTTTTTCTAACACTTTTGATTTACTTCTTAGCCGATAATTTTATTAAACCCATATTAAAAGCTATTGATCTAGCAAAGCAGATAGCTGGGGGCAATCTAACTTCAACCATTGAGGTTAACCGTAACGATGAGCTGGGCAGGCTTCAAGATTCTTTGAGCACAATGCAGAGTACTTTGACCCAATTGGTAGATGAGCTTCAACAGGCAAGTGGAAGTATTGCTGGGGCAAGCCATCAGATTAATTCAACGGCGCAGCAGCTATCATCGGGAGCAACTGAGCTTGCATCATCAACCGAAGAGGTTTCTTCAACCATGGAGCAGATGGTTGCCAATATCGAGCAGAATACCCAAAACGCTATTCAAACCGATAGTATAGCCCTAATTGTAGCAAGGGACGCTGTAAAAGTTAAAAAGGCCTCGGAGGAGAGCATGGTATCCATTAAGTACATAGCCGATAAGATTAAGATAATAAACGATATAGCATTTCAAACGAATATACTAGCGCTAAATGCAGCCGTTGAAGCAGCTCGTGCAGGCGAGCACGGAAGAGGCTTTGCCGTTGTTGCAGCCGAGGTGCGTAAGCTTGCTGAACGCAGCAAGGTGGCTGCCGATGAAATTAATAACCTTTCGAATGATAGCGTTACGATTACCGAGGAGTCAACGGGTCTTTTGAACAACATTATCCCTCAGATTGAGAAAACTACCTTGCTGATTCAGGAAATCTCATCGGCAAGTAAAGAGCAGCGTTCAGGGGCTGAGCAGGTGAATAATGCCATTCAACAGCTTAACGATATTACTCAGCAGAATGCTGCTGCTTCGGAGGAGATGTCGTCGAGCGCACAGCAGATGACAGCACAGGCGGAACAGCTAAAGGAGCTGACCTCCTACTTTAAAATCGATAATAAGGTTGATTTATCTGCATCAAAAGGCGTTAAATCTACGGTTCGGGATAAAGGCTTGGTGAAAGAGAATATGAAAAAGGAGTTTAAAGAGGTGAAGAAAGAAGTTAAGGAAGCGAAAGTGGTTGCGCCCAAAGGGGTTAATGGTAAAGCAGCAGAGAAGCCTTTAATTAATACGGCAAAATCTCCTATTAGTAAAACGAAGGGCGTAAAGCTAAACATGAAAGATAACGATGATAAGGATTACGAGCGATTCTAGCGTGAGGTTTGACTAAAAATAACCTGAGTTCGATATGAGTTTTTACACTGAGGTTTTTAAGTTCTGGTTCTAACAAAATGGTCGTCTTAATAAGATAAAAACTTGCCATAATTAATGTTTAGTAACTATTCAGCAGCAATAAAAACTCTCACGCAAAGTCGCAAAGCCGCCAAGACACTAAGGTATTCTATGAACACAAAGAAAAATACAATAAAAAAATATAGTCGAAAGTTCATTGGTAAAATGTTTTTTTGTTGGAATTAGCCTAAAAAATGAGGTAATGATGCCAAAAATAGTTGGTGAATTTAATGAAAATAGAGATTAACTTTAGTCAGTAAGGTTAAGAGGACGTAGGCTCTGCTGGAGAGCAACCTGCTAGCAA
>Ga0209287_10000244_pt1 | contig 36232 bp, 30 predicted proteins | sample PPLLak3cmMay2015_2_FD_187255 | JGI IMG/M metagenome (GOLD analysis project Ga0209287, IMG submission 187255) | Freshwater sediment microbial communities from Prairie Pothole Lake near Jamestown, North Dakota, USA - PPLs Lake P8 Core (1) Depth... | ecosystem: Environmental > Aquatic > Freshwater... | reverse complement strand
TAATTATCTCTCCTTCGTTAAGTTATGGTCAAACCGCGCGAATGATTATGGTGACAGAGGAATGGCCGCCCTTCAGGATAATCGATGAAAAGAGCCCCTCAGGGTTCAGGGGAATCGATATTGACATAGTTGAAAGATTATCGGAATTACTTGGAATAACCATAGAGATTCAACACCATCCCTGGGCAAGGGCGCTTGAGCAGATACGGAACGGCCATGCGGATATTATCACCGGTGTTGCTTATAACAAAGAGCGCGAAAGCTTTATGTATTATATTCCGGTCAGCTATTATTCGGTGCGTCCGGTTTTTTATGCCAGGAAAGACAAAGAGGGTATGATACAATCCTATAATGACCTCTATGGCCCTTTTGTAGGATATTCTATAAATTCCGCATATTTTGAGCCGTTTGATTCGGATACGAAGATCAATAAAACAGGCCTCTCCACTGAGGCTCAGCTCTTGCAGGTCCTGGCCCTCGGAAGGCTGGACATTATTATCGGAACTGATCCCAATATTTCCTATGAGGTTGCACGACTAGGGTACAGGGGTATCCTGGAGCCGACTGCATATCAGCCAACAGAAAAGACTGAGTTATTTATTGCCCTATCACGAAAATCTCCGGCAATAAGTAAGGTGAAAGAAATTGAACAGACTCTTCGCAGCATGATGAACGACGGCACCATCGATAAAATAATCAGTTCATACAGGTAGACAATGAAAACAGGATTCCGGAATTTAATAAGCGAGCTTCAATTTTTAATAATCATGATTTCCATGATTATCGTCATAGGAGCATTAGGGATTTCTCTTTTGATCATTTCTCATAGGATGCTCACAGACCTCCGGAGCCGCTCAACAGCCACAGCTGACGAGATGGTTGCCCTTCTTGAGTACCCCCTTTATTCGGTAGATGATAAACAGGCTGCGCGAATCGGCGAAACCTTCCTGTCTTCGGGGAAGATATCCGGCATTGTACTGGAGTCTGCGGCTAACGGAGTAATTTTATCCAAAACTACGGCAAAAAAATCCTCGCGAGTCCCCCAAATCTCCAGGGATATCTCCAGGCAAGGATTGCTGCTTGGGAAATTCACGCTCATGTTCAGCGATGAGGAGATCATCAGAACACAGTCCCGTTTTGTCTTGATCGCCTTTATCATAATTATAACAGTGCTTCTGGCCAACCTGGCGGCCAACCGTTTGATTATAGCCCGAAGGATCAGAAGACCTTTTAATTCCATAATTTCAGCGATTCAGAATGTCTCAGAAGGAAAATACGAAACACAGGTTGATCCGACACCCTATCGTGATCTAAACGTCCTGGTCTCCATATTTAATGACATGGCAGGAAAAGTCCACCTGAAAAGTCAAGAGCAGAAAAAGATTGAAGAAGCGCTCAGGGAAAGCGAACGAAAGGCACGTGCTATTTTGGATCTGTCGCTTGGTTTTGTAGGCCTCTTAACCCCGGAGGGGTTGCTTGTTGAGGCAAACCGGACCGCGCTGGATTTTGCAGGCGTCCGGCTTGCGGATGTTGAAAGGAAACCATTCTGGGAAACACCCTGGTGGACCCATTCTTCTGATATGCAGAAACGGCTTCGTGAAGCAGTGCGGATTGCAGCCGGCGGTGAACTGGTGCGGTTTGAAGCTACTCATCCGGATGCCGGAGGAATGCTCCACACCTTCGATTTTTCCCTGAAGCCGGTGAAGAATCAAACCGGCGAGGTCATTCTGCTGATTCCGGAGGGGCGCGATATCACGGAGCGCAACAAGGCGGAAGAGGCCCTATATCAAAGTGAAAAACGCTTCCGGTCTATCATTCAGGGTTCCTTAGATATGATCGTGGTTCTGGATGAAAATGGAAACGTGACCTATGAATCTCCATCCACAGCTAAAATCTTAGGTTATGTTCCCGGCTACATGGTTGGCCGATCACCCCTGGAGTTTATCCATCCTGAAGATCTCTCCAGTGTCCAAAAGGACCTGCAAGAAGTATTTGACGGAACGAATGAAGGAAGGCCCACTTCTTTCCGCTTCCAGCACGCAAACGGGTCATGGATTCATCTTGAGGCGGTAGGCAGCAATCAGCTCCAAAACACAGCTGTTCAGGGAATTGTCATAACTGCCCGGGACATTACAGATCACATGCAGGCGGAGGCAGCCCTTAGAGAGAGTGAAATGTTTCTTAAGGAGACACAGAATATTGCCCGTCTCGGCGGATGGAAGGCTAATCTTAATACCGATTATCTGGAGTGGACAGATGGTGTCTATGACATCCTCGAATTGCCTAAGGACTTCCGCCCGGGTCTGGCTGAAGGTTTGAAATATTATCTTCCCGAATATATTCCTATTATCAGCGATAAGCTTGCTACATGTCTCGTCACAGGCAAACCTTTCGCTGTTGAGGCAGAGACAATAACACATACCGGGAAGCGGCTCTGGGCTGAAGTCCGCGGCCTGGCGCCCGTAGTAGAAGGTGAGCGCTCATATGTCGTAGGAACCTTTCAGGATATCACTGAACGCAAGCATGCGGAAGAAGCCCTGAATGAAAGCGAAGAAAAGTACAGAGAGCTTGTGGAGAACGCAAACAGCATCATTCTTCGCATGGATGCAAGCGGAAATATCACCTTCTTTAATGAATATGCTTCGAGGTTTTTCGGGTTTTCACGTGATGAGGTTATGGGCCGGAATGTTGTCGGAACGATAGTCCCATTAACCGACAGTTCCGGAAAAGACCTCGAACAGATGATTCTTGACATCGGAGCCAATCCGGAAAGATATGCGGCTAATGAGAATGAAAATATCTGCAAAGACGGGAAAAGGGTCTGGATCTCGTGGACCAATAAGCCGATTCTGGATGACCGGGGAAACTGCATTGAAATATTGTGCATTGGAAATGATATTACCCGGCGGAAAAGGGCTGATGAGCTTCTTCAGGAGAGCGAGGAGAGATACCGTAAAATAATTGAGACCACATCTGAGTGGATATGGGAGATGGATCTGGCCGGGGTGCATACCTATTCGAATCCGGGATCCATGACAATCCTTGGTTATGATCCCGGGGAATTCGTGGGGGAAAGCGCCATAGGCCTGCTGCATGAAGAGGACAGGAAAGAGGTGGACGCAAAGCTTCTTCAGCTTGTTGCCAAAAAAAAAGGCTGGAAGGGATGGGTTCTGCGCTGGAGGCACAGGGATGGAATATATCGATATCTGGAAAGCAACGCAAGCCCTATTCTCGATGCGGACGGTCAGCTTACAGGCTACCTTGGAGCCGACCGGGATATCACGGACCGCATAAAGGCGGAGGAGGAAAAAGAGAAGCTCCTGCTGCAGTTATACCAGTCACAGAAGATGGAGTCTATAGGTCGGCTTGCAGGCGGCGTGGCCCATGATTTTAACAACATGCTATCAGCAATCCTGGGTCATGCGGAACTGGCGATGATGAAAATTCCTCAGTCAGATCCGCTTTACGGCGACCTTAAGGCCATTCAGGCGGCTGCCCAGAGATCGGCCGGTCTAACCAGGCAGCTTCTGGCCTTTGCCAGAAAACAGACTGTTGCACCGAAGGTCCTGGATCTGAATGATACTATGGCCGGAATGCTGAAAATGCTGATGCGGCTGATCGGTGAAGACATTGACCTTGCATGGATGCCGGGAAAGGGTTTGTGGCCCGTCAGGATCGACCCCTCTCAGCTCGACCAGATTATGGTTAATCTCTGCATAAATGCCAGGGATGCAATTGCCGGTGTGGGCAAGATCACCTTGGAAAGTGAAAATACATCCTTTGACCAGGAATATTGTTCAGTGCACCCCGGTTTTGTCTGTGGTGAATTTGTAATGATGGCAGTAAGTGATGACGGCGCAGGCATGTCAAGGGAGGCACTTGATCATCTTTTTGAACCGTTTTACACTACCAAGGAGGTGGGGAAGGGTACAGGTTTAGGGCTGCCAACTATTTATGGTATTGTTAAGCAGAACAATGGATTTATCAATGTTTACAGCGAACCGGGCAGGGGAACAACAATTAAGATCTATCTGCCGAGAGTAGTTGGAGAATCCCAGGAGATATCACCTGAAATCATTGTGGAAACGCCCAGGGGACGAGAAGAGACAATCCTGCTGGTGGAAGATGAGCCTGCGATTCTGGATGTGAACCGGGCAATTCTGGAAAAACTGGGCTACAGGGTTTTGACCGCAGGCGCACCGGGCGAGGCAATCCGGAAGGCAAAGGAACACGCGCTGGAGATAGACCTGCTTCTCACTGATGTTGTCATGCCGGAGATGAATGGAAAGGACCTGTGCAGGGTGATTATGGATATCAGGCCGGAAATGAAGTGCCTGTTTGCTTCCGGATACACGGCCAACACCATAGCCCACCACGGCGTGCTGGATGAAGGTATTCATTTCATACAAAAACCCTTTTCCATTCATGATCTGGCAGTAAAGGTCCGGGAGGCTCTGGGGAATTAATTAGTGTTCATCCGAAAGCACTCATTTTCGGATTCAAGCTGTCAGCATTCAGCTTTAAGCTAAAGTCTTATAAATCAGTCAGTTAGCTGAGTGCTGATCGCTGACTGCTGAATGCTCCATCCATTAATGCCTTGTTTATGGATGGACACTAATCATTATATCTTTTTTCAGCTTGCGCAATCGGAGGGGTCGCCGGCCAGTTTTTCCAGGCCATGTTTTAATGCAGGAAGCACTACACTCAGGTTTTCCCGGACGCCCCTGGGGCTTCCCGGCAGGTTTATAATCAGGCATCTGCCCCTGACACCGGCGACGGCGCGGGAGAGCATGGCATGGGGGGTCTTTCTGAGGCTCTCCGCGCGCATCGCCTCCGCAATGCCGGGGACCTCGTAGTCTATCACCTCCAGCATGGCCTGGGGGGTAAGGTCGGTGGGACTTAATCCAGTCCCACCGGATGTGACTATAAGCGATAAATTTTCTTTGTCAGCCCATTCAATAAGGGTCTCGGCGATCTGTATTATATTATCAGGCACAATTTTAATCTTTACAGGATCAAGTCCCGCGGCCTTGAGCATTTCGGCGGCGGTCTTCCCGCTTTCATCAACCCGCTCTCCCCTTGATCCCTTGTCGCTGATTGTCAGGACGCCTGCCTTAAATGAGCTGACCATCAGTTATTCCTTTTCAGGCTGCTTGTGTGCTGCGACTACTTTTTCAGCCAGCTGAGCGGGCAGCTCGTCATAGTGAGAGAGCTCCATCTTGAACGTGCCTCTGCCTGCCGTAATGCCGTTAAGGTCTATGGCGTATCGCGCAACCTCGGACATAGGCGCCTGGGCCTTGATAACCTGGTAACGGCCTTCGCTGTCCATGCCTATGACCCTGCCGCGGCGGGAGTTGAGGTCGCCCATGACGTCGCCCATATGTTCTTCAGGCACAAATATCTCCAGTTTCATTATCGGTTCAAGCAGTATAGGTGTTGCCTCCTGGACGCCTTTCTTAAAACACATGCTGGCGGCTATTTTAAATGCCATTTCCGAGGAGTCGACCTCGTGGGATTTTCCGTCAAAGAACCGCACCTTGAGATCCACGACCGGGAATCCGGCAAGCACACCGCTGAGTATGGCCTCCTGCAGGCCTTTTTCGACAGCGGGGACAAAATTACGCGGGACATTCATGCCCACAAGGGCCTCATCAAAGACAAACCCCTCTCCCCTGTCAAGGGGTGAAACGTCGAAGTGGACCTCTGCAAACTGGCCTCGACCGCCCGACTGTTTTTTATGCCGGTAGACAATGCCCTTTGCAGCCTTTTTAATGGTTTCCCTGTAGGGGATCTTCACCGGCTTCAGGCTGACATCCACGCCGAACTTTCTGTGAAGCTTTTCACAGGTGGCCTCAAGGTGTATCTGGCCTGTACCTGAGAGGATTATCTCGGCGCTGGCCTGGTCTCTCTGGAGCCTGAGCGTGGGATCTTCTTCAAGAAGCCTGGTAAGAGATGAGAAAAGTTTTTCTTCGCTGCCCTGTGTCTTAGCCTCTATCGCGTATGAAAGGACAGAGGGAAGGGGGCTGACCGGCTTGTAAATAATCTGGGCATTTTCAACACAAAGGGTATCGCCGGTGACCGTCTCTCTCAGTTTGGCAAAGGCAATTATATCCCCTGCCACGGCGATTTCAGCAGGGGCCTGTTTTTTCCCTTCCAGGACGAAGATCTGGTTGAATTTCTCTTTGACCTCCTTGTTGGCATTATAGAGGGTCATGTCCGTTTTAAGTGTCCCTGAAATCACCTTTAATATAGTCAGTTTGCCTGCAAAGGGATCGGCAAGCGTTTTAACCACCAGGGCCGAGAACGGCTGGTCCTCTGCCGCCTTTCTTTCAATGGCCTCATTGGATTTCGGCTTAACGCCCTTGAAGACCCCTCTCTCTGCGGTGGAAGGAAGCCCCTGGACAATCAGATTCATCAGATGGGCAATGCCCATATTAAGGGTGGCCGAACCGCAGGTAACAGGAAGCAGTATCCCTGATTTCATACCCTGATAGAGTGTTGTTTCGATCTCCTGGTTTTCAAGCGTCTCGCCTTCCAGATATTTTTCCATCAGTTCGTCGTTGGCCTCAACGACGTTTTCTATCATCTTTTCCCGCCATTCCTTTGCGGTCTCGGTCATATCTCCGGGGATCTCGGAATCCTCGAATTTACCTGAACCGTCTTTGGCGTAGATATGCGCCTTCATCTTTACAAGGTCGATCAGACCTCTGAACTTATCCTCTGATCCAATGGGGATGAATACGGGGGTCGCCTTCACCTTGAAAATTTCAGATATGCCTTCTAGAACCTTGAAAAAGTCTGACCGCTCACGGTCCATCTTGTTTATAAATATAATCCTGGAAAGTTTTTGCTCTTCGGCGAAGTTCCAGACCTTTTCCGTGCCCACCTTGACCCCGGCGGTGGCGTCGACGACTATAACCGCGCTGTCGGCGGCCTGGAGGGAAAGCTTTGTGTCGGACAGGAAGTTATCATCCCCGGGGGTGTCAATGATATTGATGTAGTGTTTTTTCCAGTCACAGTGATGAAAGGAGGTGCTTATGGTGATCCTTCTCTTCATCTCCTCCGGCTCAAAGTCCAGGTTGGATGATTCATCATCTACCCTGCCGAGTCTGGTTGTTGATTTTCCGTTAAAAAGCATGGCTTCGGCCAGAGATGTTTTACCGGATCCTACATGAGCCAATGTGGCAACATTCCTTATTTGTTCGGTTTTTCTTTCCATTAATTGAATTCCTTTCAAATGTGGTGAATATGGTAACTCATGATTTTAACAGGAAATATACTCTTTTCCAGGATTCAGAAAACCTACATCAACCGATAAAACAAAGTCAAGCACAGAAATAAGGACGATGAATTTTTTAATTGCCAATTACATTGAATATGTTATCGTTACTTCTTTGTTTTATCGCTATATATATCATGGAATAATGATGTCCCTTGCCGACCTTATTGAGAGATTTATCGACTACATGAGGAACCAGAGGGGCTATTCTGCTCATACCCTCAGAAACTACAGGATTGATTTAAGACATTTCCTTGACTTTCTGGCCGAACAGAGGGGTGTGAAGGAAGAGGAAAAGGCCCTGATGGACATGGGAAAGATCGATCCGATGTTCATAAGGGATTACATGGGCAGCCTGTTCGGAGGCTACAACAGAAGGACGATTGCGCGCAAGATCTCTTGCCTGCGTTCCTTTTTTAATTTTCTTGATAGGAGCGGCATTAACCCGGGAAATCCTGTGGCGGATATATCCACTCCGAAACAGGGCAAATACATTCCGTCATACCTGCCCGTTGATGAGATGTTTAAACTCCTGGAAGGCCCTGACAGGGGAACGCCTCTTGGATTGAGAGATCTGGCAATCATGGAGGTCCTCTATTCATGCGGGATCCGCGTTGCGGAACTGGCAGGGCTGAACATGACCGACATCGACTTCCAAGGCCGCCTTATAAAGGTCCTGGGCAAGGGGAACAAGGAAAGGATTGTTCCGATCGGCAGGAAGGCGCTTGATGCCATAAGAAATTATGCGGAGGCGGCCGTTCCCCTGAGGAAAAAGGCGCAGGCAGATCAAGGCAGGCAGGTTCCTCTCTTTTTGAACAGCAGGGGAGGCCGCCTGACCACAAGAAGCGTTGGGTCCATCATTAAGAAGTATTCCATGGAATGCGGCCTGCTGACCGATATTTCGCCCCATTCCCTCAGGCATACATTCGCAACACACCTGCTCGACGGGGGGGCCGATCTCAGGTCGGTCCAGGAGATGCTGGGACATATGAGCCTTTCTACTACACAGAAATATACCCATGTGAGCATGGACCGGCTCATGGCGGTTTATGACAAGGCACATCCCAGGAAGTAAGACCAGAAGATAAGAAGATCAGAAGTTAAGAAGATGAGAGGGTTATAAGGGACAGATTTATGCATGAAGGCATGTTGAGAGATTTTCGGGCCACAACCGTACTTGCAGTCAGGAAGGACGGCAGGGCGGTCATGGCAGGCGACGGCCAGGTGAGTCTTGGCGAGACCATCATGAAGCACCGGGCTAAAAAGATCCGGTTCATGTATGACAACAGGGTCATTGTGGGTTTTGCAGGGGCTGCCGCGGATGCATTCAGCCTTTTTGAAAAGCTGGAGGCGAAGCTGGATCAGTTCCACGGCAAGCTTACCAAGGCCGCAGTAGAACTTGCAAAGGACTGGAGGACGGACAGGATACTGAGGAGGCTGGAGGCCCTTTTGCTCGCCATGGACAGCGAGCATACCCTGATCATATCAGGGACGGGAGATGTTATTGAGCCCGATGAACAGGTGGCCGCCATCGGATCAGGCGGGCCTTACGCAGTCGCGGCAGCCAGGGCTCTGGTCGAGCATTCCAACCTTGACGCCCTTGCCATAGCAAGAGAGGCCATGAAGATTACATCATCCATATGCATCTATACAAATGATCAGATAGAAACACTTGAACTGGGGAATATCAATAATAATGGAAGAGAATGAAGAGATAACCGATAATGAAAGGGTTCTGACGCCGAAGGAGATAGTCGCCGAACTTGACAAGTATATAATCGGCCAGGACGAGGCCAAGCGTTCCGTGGCTATTGCCCTCAGAAACAGATGGAGGAGACAGCAGGTCCAGTCGTCCCTTAGGGATGAGATAGCGCCCAAGAACATCATAATGATCGGACCGACCGGAGTGGGAAAGACAGAGATTGCCCGTCGCCTTGCAAGGCTTGCCAATTCTCCGTTCCTGAAGGTGGAGGCTACAAAGTTCACAGAGGTCGGTTATGTAGGCAGGGACGTTGAATCCATGGTAAGGGACCTTACCGAGCTGGCTGTCGGCATGGCCAAGAAGGAGGAGCAGAAAAAGGTAGAGGCCAAGGCCGATGAGCTTGCCGAGGAAAGGCTTCTGGATATCCTCCTGCCGAAAAAGAAGGAAGATGCCGACGAAGCAGCGGAGACAGACAAAGAGACAGTACTTGAGGTTGTCAGGGCAGACAGGCCTGAAACAAATACGACCAGGGATAAGTTGAGGCGTATGCTCAGGGATGGGAAGATGGATGAAAGGTATGTTGAACTGGAGACCGCCAACAGCAGGAATACGCCCATGATTGAGATATTCTCCAGCTCCGGCCTTGAGGAGATGGAATTCAACATGAAGGAGGCCTTTGGAAGCATATTCCCCGGTAAAAAGAAAAAGAGGCGCGTAAAGGTTCCAGAGGCCCTGGAGATTATCTCTCAGGAGGAATCCCAGAAGCTGATTGATATGGACGAGGTGATTGAAGACGCCGTCAGGATAACCGAGCAGAACGGGATCATTTTTCTGGATGAGCTTGACAAGATCGCCGGTTCGGAGTCAACACACGGCCCTGATGTATCCAGGGAAGGCGTGCAGAGGGATCTTATCCCCATCGTGGAAGGTTCAACAGTAACGACAAAATACGGCATGGTGAAGACAGACCATATCCTGTTCATTGCGGCCGGGGCCTTCAATGTCAGCAAGCCGTCAGACCTGCTGCCTGAGCTGCAGGGGAGATTTCCCATAAGAGTAGAACTCGGGTCCCTTTCAAGCGAGGATTTTATCAGGATACTGACTGAACCCAGGAACGCGCTGATCAAACAGTACAAGGCCCTGCTTGAAACAGAGGGGGTGGAGCTGATCTTCGAGGAATCGGCCATAAGGGAGATTGCAACCATGTCCAGCATGGTCAATGAAAGAATGGAAGACATAGGGGCGCGCCGCCTGCACACAATCATGGAAAAGCTGCTTGATGATGTGTCCTTTAACGCCCCTGACCTGGAGAATAAAAAGGTTGTAGTTGATGACGCATATGTGAAGGAAACGCTGGAAGATATCCTTGAGGATGAGAACCTTAGCCAGTATATACTTTAATAGGGCACAGGGAAAGTAATTATTTATATGTCATATATGTCCTATGGGACCTATGTCAAAAGGATTAAAAGATGAAAGACAAAAAACTTGAAACCGCCAAGGTGCTCATTGAGGCGCTTCCCTATATTCAGCGCTTTTATAATGCCACGATCGTCGTCAAATACGGCGGCAACGCCATGGCAGGCGGCGGGCTTGACAGGGAGTTTGCCCTGGATATCATACTCATGAAATACGTGGGGCTTAATCCCGTGGTCGTCCATGGCGGCGGGCCCCAGATAGGCAGCATGCTCAAAAAGCTGTCCATCCAGTCGGAATTCGTCGACGGCATGAGGGTGACGGACAAGCAGACCATGGATGTGGTTGAGATGGTCCTTGTGGGACAGGTCAACAAGGAAATTGTGACCCTCATCAATCAGAACGGCGGACAGGCCGTGGGACTTTCAGGGAAAGACGGCAGGCTTATAACCGCCAGGAAGATGAAATACATGAAGGAGAGGGGAGACAACCAGCCCCCTGAGATCATTGATATCGGGATGGTGGGCGAGATCATATCGATCGACAACAGGATTCTTTTAAACCTTATTGAAAGCCAGTTCATCCCGGTGATTGCGCCGGTCGGCGGAGGCACCGAAGGAGAGACATATAACATAAATGCGGATACCGTGGCAGGCCATATAGCGGCATCCCTCAAGGCCGATAAGCTCATTCTTCTGACTGATACGGAGGGCGTTCTTGACAAGGAGAAAAAGCTGATTTCAACCATAAAGGTCGATGAGGTCAAGGGCCTGGTTAAGGACGGGACTATAAAGGGCGGCATGCTGCCCAAGATACACTGCTGCGTCGACGCGTTGAAGGGCGGCGTTGGGAAGGCCCACATTTTAGACGGCCGCAGGGAACATGCGCTGCTGCTGGAGATATTCACCAAGGGCGGGATAGGGACGGAGATAGTAATTTAGGCACAAGGCGCAGGGCGCAAGTAAAAGAATTTCAAATTTCAAATTTGAGATTTCAAATCTTTCCTTGCGCCCTGTGCCTTGCGCCATGTGCCTGTACTTGAGTTATGGAGATATATTATGAATAATATGATTAATGATACCAACGACACCAAGACCCTAGCGGACAAATACATCTTTAAGACCTACGGCAGGTTCCCCATTGTCCTTGCGGGGGGGAAGGGCTGCCGTGTATGGGATGAGGAAGGGAAGGAATATATCGATTTTGTTGGCGGTATAGCGGTTTGCGCCCTGGGCCACAGTTCAACCATCGTATCGAACGTACTTGATGAGCAGTCCAGGACCCTCGTGCATGTCTCAAACCTTTATTATACAAGGCCCCAGGCTGAGCTTGCCAGGCTTCTTGTGGAAAACTCCTTCGCAGACAGGGTCTTTTTCTGCAACAGCGGTGCGGAGGCCAACGAGGCGGCAATAAAGATTGCAAGGCGTTATTCGAATGAGAAATACGGGGATGGCAGGAACGTGATAATCAGCATGAAGGGTTCGTTCCACGGGAGGACCATGGCGACCCTTTCCGCTACCGGACAGGATAAGGTCAAGACAGGCTACAATCCTCTTCTGGAGGGGTTCAAGTTTGTGCCATATAATGATCTGGAAGGCCTTGAGCAGGCTGTTGACGAATCAGTGTGCGCGGTAATCCTTGAGCCTATCCAGTGTGAAGGCGGCGTGATCTGCCCTGAAAACGGGTATCTCAGGGGGGTAAGGGAGTTGTGCGACAAAAAAGGCCTTGTTCTGATTTTTGACGAGGTCCAGACAGGCATGGGCCGCACGGGGAAGCTCTTTGCCTATGAGCATTTCGGCGTCAGGCCTGATGTAATGTCCCTTGCAAAGGCCCTGGGCAACGGTCTGCCCATAGGCGCCATGCTCGCAATTGAAGAGCTCAGCAATGCCTTCACCAAAGGGAGCCACGCTACTACCTTTGGCGGTACGCCTCTGGTGACTGCCGTTGCCAGGGCTGTAACGGAATCCATTCTTAATGACGGCGTGCTCGATAACTGCCGGAAGATGGGCGACTATTTCCGTGGGAGGCTGAATGAGCTTAAAAATAAATACAGCGTTATCAGGGATATCAGGGGGTTTGGCCTGGTAATAGGCCTGGAGCTGGAAGTTGAAGGGGCGCCTGTTGTAAACGCCTGCATGGGAAAGGGGTTTCTGATAAACTGCGTCCAGGAAAAGGTTATCAGGTTTGTGCCCCCCCTGATCATAGGCAAGGATGAAATCGATCTCTTGATTGAGGCAATTGATGAAATTTTGGGGAAGCTTTAAATGAAAAAGGATCTGTTATCAATTCAGGATTTGACAAAAGAGGATATCCACGCCCTTATAGAAAGGGCCATAGAACTGAAGAAGCTGGGCCGCAGAGCTGAAAAGACGCTCGCCGGATATGTGCTCGGTCTGATGTTTGATAAGGCCTCCACCAGGACGAGGGTCTCCCTTGAATCCGCCATGCTTAAGCTGGGAGGACATACGATCTTTCTGAGCAAGTCCGACACACAGATGTCAAGGGAGGAGACTGTAGCTGACACGGCCCGCGTGCTGTCGCGTTACATAGACGTCCTGGCTATAAGGACATACTCTCATGAATCCGTGGAGGAGATGGCCAGGTATGCGGAGATCCCGATAATCAACGCCCTGACAGACCTGTACCATCCATGCCAGGTCCTCAGTGACCTGATGACCGTCAGGGAGAGAAAGGGCTCCCTTGAGCGTCTCAAGATCGCGTGGATAGGGGACGGGAATAATGTCGCACATTCATGGATAAAGGCGGCCGATATCCTGGGATTTGAACTGGCTTTGTCATGTCCTTCCGGCTACCAGCCCCTTTCAAAGGTTCTGGAGGGCTCAGGTCCGAATGTGCGCCTGCTTAACGACCCCAGGGATGCCGCAAGTTATGCGGATGTAATAAACACCGATGTATGGACAAGCATGGGTCAGGAGGCACAGAGGGTTCAGAGAACAAAGGATTTTAAGGATTTTCAGGTGAACCAGGCCATGATCAGGACGGCAAAGCCGGATGTGATCGTAATGCACTGCCTGCCCGCGCACAGGGGAGAGGAGATAACGAGCGATGTACTTGACGGTCCGAACTCCGTTGTTTTTGACCAGGCGGAAAACAAGCTCTACATCCATCAGGCCGTTATTGAGAAGATGGTTATCAATAAGGTGTAAGGCACAGGGCGCAAGGCGCAGGGTGTAAGGGGATTTGAAATTTCAAATCTCAAATTTGAAATTATTACAGGGAGAATGAACTTTGAGCGATAAAATAAAAAAAATAGCACTGGCTTATTCGGGCGGTCTCGACACCTCGGTAATACTTGTATGGCTAAAGGAGACCTATCAATGCCCAGTTGTAGCTTATGCCGCAGACCTGGGGCAGGGCGACGAGGTTGACGATATCCGGACAAAAGCCGCGGCGACGGGCGCTGATGAGATTATTATTGAAGACCTCAGGGAGGAGTTCGTGTCTGATTATGTCTGGCCGGCACTGAGGGCAAACGCGGTCTACGAGTCCGGGTATCTCCTGGGCACATCTCTGGCCAGGCCGCTTATAGCCAAGAGGCAGGTCGAGATAGCGAAGAAGTATGGATGCGATGCCGTCAGCCACGGCTCGACAGGTAAGGGCAATGACCAGGTCAGGTTTGAAATGGCATATATTGCCCTTGAACCGGGCCTCAAGATCATCGCCCCCTGGAAGATCTGGAATTTCAAAGGCAGGGAAGACCTTATGGAATATGCACGGACAAGGAATATTCCGGTGCCCGTATCAAAGGCCAAACCCTATTCCAGCGACAGGAACCTGCTTCATATAAGCTTTGAAGGCGGCATCCTGGAGGATACATGGAAAGAGCCGGACAAGGATATGTTTATCCTTTCAGTCTCCCCAGAGGACGCGCCTGACAGGCCGACCTATGTGGAGATAGAGTTTAAAAACGGCAACCCGGTCGCTGTTGACGGAAAGCAGATGTCTGCTGCCTCCCTTCTGGCCTGCCTGAATGACCTGGGAGGAAAAAACGGGATCGGCAGGGTGGACCTTGTTGAAAACCGTTACGTGGGGATGAAGTCCCGCGGCGTCTATGAAACACCGGGCGGCACGATCCTGAGGGTTGCCCATCAGGCAATAGAATCCATTACCATGGACCGCGAGGTGATGCATATCAGGGACGGGCTTGTTCCGAGGTACTCCGAGATGCTCTATAACGGCTACTGGTTCGCGCCCGAGAGGAAGATGCTGCAGACCCTGATAGATGAATCACAGAACAATGTATCAGGCCTTGTAAGACTCAAACTGTACAAGGGCAACTGCATAATAGCCGGGAGAAAATCGCAATATTCCCTTTATGACCCCGATTACGCTACATTTGAGGGAGAGGACGTTTATAACCAGAAGGACGCGGAGGGGTTCATAAGGCTGAATGCCCTGAGGATGAAGATAGCCGGTCTTCTGGCTAAAAAACGGAGTTAGAAGAATATATTATTCTTTGGAAGTGCTGGCCTGTGATCTGAATTTCCCCCTCTTAAGAAAAGAGGGGGAAGGGGGAGTTATGATAGAGCATGAATATTTTACTTAACCCCTCCTGTCCTCCCCTTACCTTAAGGGGAGGTAAATTATGAGTAACAATTTATCTCAACGTCATGGCTAATATTGATATGATGTTTCATGAGAGTTCAGGGAAATTATATGACCAAGAAAGTATGGGGAGGCCGGTTCAAAGAGAATATCAACGAAACGGTTGACGCATTCAATTCCTCTATAGGTTTTGACGGCCGGCTTTACACCCAGGATATTGAAGGCTCCATGGCCCATTGCCGCATGCTGGCAAAACAGGGGATCATAAGTGACAGCGACGCTTCCCGCATTGTCGATGCCCTTGCCGAGATAAAAAGGGAGATTGACAGGGGGGAATTCCAGATCACCGATGATCATGAGGATATCCATACCCTGGTTGAGAAGGCCCTTACCGACAAGGTCGGCATGATCGGCGAAAAGGTCCATACGGCCAGGAGCAGGAATGACCAGGTTGCGCTTGATGTAAGGATGTATGTCAGGGATGCGGTTAAAAGGGCCTCAGAAAAGATAGGGTCGCTTCAGAAGGTTCTTGTAGGCATCGCGGAAAACAACATAGAGCTTATAATGCCGGGCTATACGCACCTCCAGCCTGCCCAGCCCGTGCTCCTTGCGCATCATCTCCTTGCATACTACGAGATGCTCAGGAGGGACAGGCAGCGTTTTGAGGACAGTGTTAAGAGGGTAAACGTTCTTCCGCTTGGAAGCGCGGCCCTTGCAGGCACGACATTCAACCTTGACAGGGAGATGACGGCAAGGGAGCTTGGCTTTGATGCCGTTTCGGCAAACAGCATGGATGCGGTAAGCGACCGTGACTTTGTGATAGAGCATATCTTCGCGTCGTCTGTCCTCATGATGCACCTGAGCCGTCTGTGCGAGGACATGATACTCTGGTCCTCAAGGGAGTTCGGGTATGTTTTCCTTCCCGATGCATTCTGCACCGGAAGCAGCATAATGCCCCAGAAGAAGAACCCCGACGTCCTGGAGCTCATCAGGGGAAAGACGGGCAGGATTTATGGAAACCTGATGGCTCTCCTGACGGTGATGAAGGGTCTTCCTCTGACCTACAACAAGGACATGCAGGAGGACAAGGAGGCGCTGTTTGATACGGTGGATACCGTTGAGCGGTGCCTTGGTGTGATTGCCATGCTGTTGAGCAAGGTGTCCTTTAACGGCCCTGCCATGAAAAAGGCAACGCAGGACGGGTATCTCATGGCCACTGACCTTGCCGACTACCTTGTGAACAAGGGCATGACATTCAGGTCCGCCCATGAGATTGTGGGAAAGATCGTCCTTTATGCCATTGATCAGAAGAAGCACCTGGAAGAACTTTCGCTTGAGGAATATAAGGGGTTCAGCATCCAGATAACAAAGGATGTGTTCAAGTGGCTTGATCCTGCCTCCGCCATTAAAAGAAGAAATCTGACGGGCGGGACAGGGAGTGATGCAGTCAGAAACGCCTTGAATAATGCGAAGAAGGAGATAGAATCTTGAATACAGGCAAAAGGATTATAATAATTTTTCTGGTTTTGACTGTTTTATTTTCATTTGTGTCCTGCGGTAAAAAGACCTCCTTGTTTTTAAAGGACAGGGCTGGGTCATCCGGGATAAATTATTCTCAGGAAAATATAAATAACAATAAATAATTTCAAATCTCAAATTTGAAATTTCAAATACTGAATATAGGAAGCAGGTTTTAAGATGCATAATTTTCATTACATAAACAATGAACTCTTTTGTGAAGACGTCCCGGTCGCGGATATTGCCGGGGAAGTGAAGACTCCCTTTTATCTCTATTCCTTTGAAACCCTTAAGAGGCATTTCAGGGCCTTTGACGATTCCTTCAAGGGGATCGATCACCTGACGTGTTTTTCCATGAAGTCCAATTCCAACATGGCCGTTCTGAGGCTCTTTGCCGGTGAAGGCGGAGGAGTGGACATAGTTTCAGGCGGGGAGCTGTACCGCGCCTTAAGGGCAGGCGTTGATCCCGGAAAGATCGTGTATTCAGGGGTGGGTAAGACAATTGAGGAGCTGGAATATGCGGTATCTTCGGATATCCTTATGTTTAACTCCGAATCGGAACAGGAGCTCATTACGCTTAATGATGCTGCGAAGAGGCTGAACAGGAAGGCAAGGGTCTCCATACGGGTAAATCCCGATGTGGATCCGCAGACCCACCCGTATATCTCCACGGGGCTCAAGGAGAACAAGTTCGGAATTGACATCAGGAGATCCCTTGAGCAGTATAAGCTCGCGGCAGGGCTTGGAAACCTTGCGGTGACCGGGGTTTCATGTCACATAGGTTCTCAGCTTACCAAGGTCAGCCCGTTTGTGGACAGCGTTCGCAAGGTTAAGGAACTGATCGCAGGGCTTAAAGAGGCCGGCATCCATATCAGGTATCTTGATATCGGCGGGGGCCTTGGCATTACATACAATGAGGAAAAGCCGCCCCTCCCAACGGAATACGCCGCGGCAATAAGGTCAGAGATAGGGAGCACGGATCTTACGCTGATACTGGAACCGGGACGGGTGCTTGTAGGCAACGCCTGTATCCTGGTGGCAAAGGTTCTTTACACAAAGTCTTCAGGAGACAAGAATTTTATTATTGTTGATGCGGCAATGAATGACCTGATGCGGCCCAGCCTGTATGGCTCCTTCCACGGCATCCGGGCTGTAAGGAAAACGGACCGGAAGATGATCAGGGCCGATATAGTGGGGCCGATATGCGAGTCCGGCGATTTCCTGGCAAAGGACAGGGAGGTGGAACCCTTTTCTCAGGGCGATCTCCTTGCCGTGATGAGCGCCGGGGCCTACGGATTCAGCATGTCATCCACCTACAATTCCAGGCCCAGGGTGGCTGAGGTCATGGCAAAGGGCGACAGTTACAGCATCATCCGCAAAAGGGACACCTATGAGGATCTGGTAAAGGGAGAAGAGATCCCGGATTTTATTGATCAATAAGTAATTGGAGTAATGGCATAATCAATTGACTGTTATTTCCTCCCCTTTTAGGGGAGGATTAAGGTGGGGTCTATTTACATCAATTTTATTCACTTTTCAGACCCCCTCCCTACCTCCCCCTAAAAGGAGGAGGTGATCTTATCGGTGTGATTTTAGGGCTGAGATATGACTGGTATGGAAGAATTAGATTTTTGGAAAATGAACGGAAGCGGCAACGACTTCATCATCATAGACAACAGGGATGGCAGGGTCTCTGAAAGGGATATGAGCGCGCTTGTAAGGGGCGCATGCAGGCGAAGGGAATCTGTCGGAGCCGATGGAATGATCTTTATTGTCGGTTCAAAAAAATACGACTTCGCATGGAGGTTTTTCAATGCGGACGGAGGCGAGGCCGAGATGTGCGGCAACGGGAGCCGCTGTGCCGCCAGGTTCGCTTCGCTCAATGGGATAGCCGGAAACAGCATGACCTTTGAGACTCTTGCAGGCCCCATATCGGCGGAAATAAAGGGACGCATTGTCAAGGTCCTTATGCCTGTGCCTTCGGGCCTGAGAAGAGACATAGAGCTTCCCATGAAATCAGGGAAAATCAGAGTTGATTTTATCAATACAGGGGTCCCACATGCGGTAGTGCATGTGAAGAACCTTGATGCCCATCCTGTGTTTGAGGAGGGGAGGGAGATCCGGCATCACTCAATGTTTTCCCCTGCAGGGACCAACGCTAACTTCATTTGCGTAAGGGACCGGAATTACATTGAGGTCAGGACATATGAACGGGGGGTCGAGGACGAGACCCTTGCGTGCGGGACAGGCTCCATTGCATCCGCGCTAACCGCCAATGCCAGGGGCATGGCATCCTCCCCTGTAACCATAAAGACAAGGGGCGGCGAAGAGCTGAAGATTTATTTTGAGAAAGACGGAGAATCATTTACAAAGGTCTGGCTCGAGGGGGGCACATCCATAGCGTGCACGGGGCGGCTGCATGAAGAGGCGGTATGAATAAAAGGCGCAGGGCGCAAGCAAAATAATTTCAAATCTTAAATTTGAGATTTCAAATCTTCCCTGCGCCCTGCGCCTTGAGCCTTGAGCCACGAAATAATGAATAAGTAGTTTAAAGAACGAGAAACATATTTTTATTGATTACATAAATAAGGAGAACCACACATGTTCAGAGGATCTATTACGGCATTGGTTACACCCTTCAGGAACGGCAGGATTGATGAGGATGCCTTCAGGGAGCTTATAGAGTTCCAGATCAAGGGAGGGAGCAGCGCGATTGTCCCGTGCGGCACAACAGGAGAATCTGCAACGCTGGATTTTGAAGAGCACAAAAAGGTTGTTGATATTGCCGTCAGTGCCGTTAAGAAAAGGATCCCCATAATTGCAGGCACAGGAGGCAACAGCACAAGCGAGGCGATAGAGCTTACACGGCATGCAAAAAAGGCAGGTGTTGATGCTACACTTCAGGTGACGCCCTACTATAACAAGCCCAGCCAGGAGGGTCTTTACAGACATTTCAAGGCCATCGCCGAGGCGGTGCCGCTCCCGCAGGTCCTCTATAATGTGCCGGGCAGGACGGGCATCAATATGCTTCCTGAAACCGTGGCGCGGCTGGCGGAGATCAAGGAGATAGTGGCCGTAAAGGAGGCATCCGGCAATCTCGGGCAGATGGCGGAGATAATCAGCCTCGCGGGGGACAAGATTACGCTCCTCTCAGGCGACGACAATCTAACGCTTCCGGTACTGGCAATCGGCGGCACTGGAGTCATATCGGTAGTGGCGAACATTGAACCGGCAGATACGGCAAACATGATAAATGAATGGGAAAAGGGCAACATTGAGGAGGCAAAAAGACTCTATTATAAGCTCCTGCCTCTATGCCAGGCCATGTTTTATGAGACAAACCCCGTGCCTGTGAAGACGTCCCTTGCGCTTATGGGAAAGATAGGCGACGAGATGAGGCTTCCCCTGGCGCCTCTGTCAGAGGGAAATCTGGAAAAACTTAAGAAGGCTCTAAAAGCGTATGGGCTGATATAAAGAGGTTTTGAATGGTAAATATTATAGTCGCAGGCGCTGCCGGCAGGGTGGGGTCGAGGATCATCAATTTTATCGGCCAGACCGACGGTGTTAAACTGGCAGGGGCCTTCGAGCATCCTGAAAGCCCATCAATAGGCCAGGACGCAGGTGTTGCTGCAGGACTCGGCACTGTAGGCATAAAGATCACTGACTCCATAAACAAGGTCATAGATCAGGGGGAAGTTGTAATCGATTTTACATCTCCGAAGGCCACCCTTGAAAACATCAAGGCCGCTTCCGCAAAGGGTGTCTCCATGGTTATAGGGACAACCGGCATGACAGGGGAGCTCCTCGAAGAGGTCGAAAGGATTGCCAGGGGTATGCGGTGCGTTATTTCGCCCAACATGAGCATTGGCGTAAACGTTATGCTGCGCGTTGCGGCCATGATGGCCGAGATGCTCGGAGATGATTACGACATGGAGATAGTGGAGGCTCATCACAGGCTGAAAAAGGATGCCCCGAGCGGCACGGCCATGGCCATTGCAAAAACCCTTGCCAGGGCATCAGGGCGGGATCTTGACAGGGTTGCCGTATATGAAAGAAAAGGAATCACCGGCGAAAGAACAAAGGAGGAGATAGGCATCCAGACGCTGAGGGCCGGAGATATCACCGGCGATCACACCATCATGTTCGGAGGCATCGGCGAGCGTCTTGAGCTTATACATCGGGCGCACAACAGGGACAATTTTGCAAAGGGCGCTGTAAGGGCGGCCGGATGGATCGTTGAGCAGCCTGTAGGGCTTTATAATATGCAGGATGTGCTGGGAATATAGGGATCGGCGCAAGGCACAGGGCGTGAGGGGTGAGGCGGAAGGGGATTTCAAATCTCAAATTTGAAATAATACTATAAAGACACTTGAACCCTCGATCACTGAAACCATCATTTTATTTGATAGTTGATTACTTAATTTAACAGAACTACGAGGTAGAAATGACAGTTATTGAAAAGGCTGAAAGATTGAAGAAACTCCCTCCCTATCTATTTAAGGAGATAGACAGGAAAAAGGAAGAGCTTTTAAAGAAGGGCATGGATATTGTGGATCTGGGCGTCGGCGATCCCGATCTCCCCACGCCAAAGTGCATAATAGAGGAGCTTAAAAGGTCTGCCGATGACCCGGCCAATCACAGGTATCCCTCCTATTCAGGCATGAATGACTTCAAGTATGCCGCTGCCGACTGGTGCAAAAAAAGATTCGGGATTGACCTGGACCCTGAAAGGGAGGTCCTTTCCCTTATAGGGAGCAAGGAGGGCATTGCGCATTTCCCGCTGGCCTTTATAAACCCGGGAGACGTATCACTGGTACCCACGCCGGCCTATCCTGTTTACAACATCGCCACCATGTTTGCGGGCGGAAGATCCTGGTTCATGCCTCTTTTAAAAAAGAATGATTTTCTTCCTGACCTGGATTCAATCCCGGCAGATGTCCTTAAGCAGGCGAAGCTTCTTTTTATAAATTATCCGAATAATCCGACAGGTGCGACAGCCGAACTCAGCTTTTTCAGCAGGGTTGTGGAGTTCGCCAAAAAGAATAATATCCTTGTATGCCATGACGCAGCCTATACGGAGATGAACTTCGACGGTTACAGGGCGCCCAGTTTTTTGCAGGCACCTGGTGCAAAGGATGTCGCCATAGAGTTTCATTCACTGTCCAAGACCTTTAACATGACCGGATGGCGCATTGGCTTCGCCGTTGGAAACAGGGATGCGGTCGAGGGACTGGGCGCAATAAAGAGCAATATAGATTCCGGTGTCTTCCAGGCGGTCCAGCTGGCAGGAATAGAGGGACTGAAGAACTATGATGCGCTGGTAGCCGATATCATGCCGGTCTATGCAAAACGCCGCGAACTCATGATCAAAGGACTTAACGATGCAGGGCTTCAGGTGGCGCAGTCAAAGGCCACATTCTACCTTTGGGTTTCGGCGCCTGAGGGATATACTTCAGCGGATTTTGCTGCAAAACTCCTGGAACTCGGAGTGGTTGTCACTCCGGGGAACGGATTCGGCGAACCGGGCGAGGGCTACATCCGCATGGCCCTGACTCAGAAGATCGACCGCCTTGAGGAGGCCATCAGCAGGATTAAAAAACTCAAATAATTAAAAAACATTGGTATGATATTTTCAAAATTTCCTCCCCTACCAGGGGAGGATTAAGGTGGGGTCTCTAAAGGGTCAATTTTGTGTATTGATATTTCAAGACCCCCTCCTGGCCTCCCCCTGAGAGGGGGAGGAAGTTTGGTTCCGGCCTTGCTGGGTCAGGGTTGTCCATGAAATCTGCATATATCGGCATAGGCTCCAACATGGCTGATCCGCGCAGGAATTGCCTTGAAGCCATAGAAAGAATCGGCAGGATCGAGGGCTGCAATATTACCGCTGTTTCAGGCCTCTATCTTACCGAACCGGTCGGGGTAAAGGCTCAGGAATGGTATATCAACGGCGCAGCATCCGTTTCAACAGGGCTTTCGCCCTTCGACCTGATCAGCAGGCTTCTTGAGATCGAGGCTGACATGGGTCGGGTAAGGACAATGAAATGGGGGCCTCGCGTTATTGACCTGGATATCCTTCTCTTCGGGCAGGATATCATTAATGATGCGGCCCTTACGGTCCCCCATCCCATGATGCACCTGAGGAGGTTTGTCATGGCGCCTATAGCGGACCTTGCGCCTGACCTGATGCACCCGGTTCTTGGGAAGACCATGGTTGAACTATACATGGAGATAGCCCCGGACGGCCAGGTTATTAAACACGTGGAAGGGACATAGATGTTTCGGTTAATTAGTTTTATAGTTCTTCTCTATTTGTTATACCGCCTGATCAAGGGGTTTTTAACGCAGGGCAAGGAGTATAAGGAAAAGGCGCAGGGCGGCGTGGTCGATGAGATGGTCCAGGATCCTGTTTGCAAGACCTATATACCCCGCAGGGAGGCAGTAAAAAGGTCTTTCGGCGGAAAGGATATCCTTTTCTGCAGCAAGGAATGCGCCGATAAATTTGAATTTGGAAAAAAGAACAATTAACAGAGTTTCAGGAGGGACAGATGAAATTTTTTATAGATACGGCTAATATCGGGGAAATAAAGAAGGCCAATGAGCTTGGTTTACTGGATGGGGTTACAACAAATCCGTCGCTTGTGTCAAAGGAAGGCCGTGAATTCAGGGATCTGATAAAAGAGATATGCAGTATCGTAAGGGGCCCGGTCAGCGCAGAGGTCATAAGCACCGACTCTTCCGGCATGATAAAAGAGGCCAGGGAACTTGCCGGGCTGGCCGATAATATAGTAGTCAAGATACCATTGATCAAGGAGGGTTTGAAGGCGGTCAAGGTCCTTTCGTCGGAAGGCATCAGGACCAATGTAACCCTCTGCTTTTCGCCTGTTCAGGCATTAATGGCTGCCAAGGCAGGGGCAAACTATGTGAGCCCCTTTGTGGGCAGGCTGGATGATATAGGCCAGGTGGGTATGGAGATGGTGGAGCAGATAGCGACGATCTATGAAAATTACGGGTATACCACCGAGATCATCGTTGCCAGCATCCGCAATCCCATACATGTCCTTGATGCGGCGCTTATTGGCGCGGATATTGCAACAATACCTTACAACGTGATGGAGCAGCTCATCAAGCATCCGTTGACGGACATAGGGATTGAAAGGTTTCTGGCGGACTGGAAAAAGACGGGCAAATAATGGCTTTCTTGAGAATCCATACCCTGGCATCAATAGGGATATTAATCGTCCTTTCGGCAGGCGCTGCCTCGGCCGACATATACAGGTTTAAGGATGATAACGGGGTATGGCATTTTACCAATATCAATAATGACAGGCGTTATAAGCTCTACATCAGGTATCACGACAATCCGACACTTTATATCAACGACTATGCAAAGACGATAGACGAGGCATCGAACAAATACGGCGTCGAGTCTTCCCTTATAAAGGCGGTGATACGGGCCGAGTCGGCCTTTAATCACAAGGCCACTTCCAGCAAGGGCGCACAGGGCCTCATGCAGCTTATGCCCTATACCGCGGATTACCTGTCGGTCGAAGACGCCTATGATCCTGAAGACAATATCAACGGGGGCACGAAGTATCTGGGCATGATGCTGGAACGTTTCAACAACAACACGCAGTTTGCCCTTGCCGCCTATAACGCCGGGCCCGAGAGTGTCGAAAAATATAACGGGGTTCCTCCCTTTGAAGAGACAAAGAACTTCGTTAAAAAGGTGATGACTTTTTATAACCAGTATAAATCGGGCGCAAGGTAATTATGCCTGATGAAATTCGAATTTAAGCAATGAACAACGTTACCGAAATAACTGCGAAATCAAGCCTGCCGAACAAGCTCACCGCCTTCAGGGTGGCCTCCATTCCCCTGGTTGTTTTTTTTCTGGCTTATTCGGAGGGCGGGTGCGGCTTTCTCAGCCTTTCAAACAAATGGTGCAGTTTTTTCAGCGCCCTGTTTATAGGTATGGCCTTTATCACCGATATCCTTGACGGTTACTATGCCAGAAAATATCAGGCCGTTACAACACTGGGCAAATTTCTGGACCCCCTGGCGGACAAGGTGCTTGTCACCATCAGCATGATAATGCTGATCCCCCTGGGCAGGATTCCGGTCCTTATTGTTATTGTGATAATAGCGCGCGAAATGGCCGTGACCGGCCTAAGGAGCATTGCAGCGGAGCAGGGTATAGTCATCCAGGCTGAAACGCTTGGAAAATTCAAGACCATATTCCAGGCGGTTGCCATACTCGGGCTCTCTCTGCATTATGAATATCTTTATGTGGATTTTCACATTGTGGGGATGGTGTTCTTGTGGGCGGCGCTGTTCCTCACCATCTGGTCAGGGTGGTCCTACTTTAATCATTTCAGGAAGGTATTTTAATAAAAATTAAGCAATATGGGGTTATAGTTTCCGGCCAGGGCCAGCCAATGAAAATAATCCTGAATAAATATTAGGTATAGGTTAATTTTTTATTGACAAAGGGCTCATAAAAAATAGAATGACAAAGATTAACGCGGGAATAGCTCAGTTGGTAGAGCCTCACGTTGCCAACGTGATTGTCGCGGGTTCGAGTCCCGTTTCCCGCTCCACTTATAAATAAAAGGTTAATCTCGCGTTAATAACGGGATTAACCTTATTAGTCTTAAGGCGGCATAGCCAAGTGGCTAAGGCAGCGGTCTGCAAAACCGTTATTCGCCGGTTCAAGTCCGGCTGCCGCCTCCAACCATACAAAGGGATCAGCGTTCAAGGCTGATTCCTTTTTTGTTACCCTGTCAAAACTGCTGCGTCAGCGGCAAGCGGCTGGGCCGACCCGAAAAAATTATGTCCGGGCCGAATACAGTTACTGTTGCATGAAAAAGAACAGGGTGTTATAATCAATTCAATTTCGCCGCTTATCTGTTAACCTTTATGATGGTGGCTTATCATGAAAAATTACTTCTCTTGTCTTCTTGAATCCAGGAATACGTTTATATCCTTACACTATTTCTGTACGCCAATTCCAGCCGCCACCCGCATGATCTCAATTATCTCATCAGGGGCAGACGACCCGGCGTTAACTGTTCAGGCTGCTCGGAATGGATGTTCCGGGCGCTGAAACTGAAGGTGTTAATACTGACAACAATTAATAAGAGGGAATCAAAATGACCAAAAAAACATTGATGATTTTTGCGACAATTGTTGTAGCGGTTTTATTTTCCTTCACAACCTTTGCACAGGATGAGGCAACGGGAGGCAACGGAAAGATCACGTACGACTCCCTCCAGGCGCAGAATAAAAAGTTAGAAGGGCTCAGGACGAGTTATAACCAGATAAGAGCCGAATATAGTACGGAGTGCACTGGAAAGACCTTCACCGCCGGTGACGAAGCCATAAAAAGATGTGAAGAGAAAAGCATCCAGCTTACAAACCTTTATAATGAGATGAAAAAAGAGAAGGAGTCCTATAATAGAAATATTGAGAGGTATAAGGCAAACAATGCTGAGGCCTCCCCTGACGCAATCGGCGCTTCATCTCAGAAAAAGCCGTCGCAACAATAAGGATTTTTAATCTCTATGGGTTCAATTCCCCGTCGCGACTCGACTGAGCCCTTCGATTATACTCAGGTCCGAAGCCTTGCGACGCTTGATAAAGCCACCTTTATAAAAAAGAGGGGCAGGGGGGTGTAATATAAAAATCCCCCCTGGCCCCCCCGAGTCTTCCTGCCGGTTTATCCGCTAATATGTTTTTTAAAACATGTAGTGATAATTGTATTAAGCAAAATAAAATTTTATAGTATAATCGCCAAAATTTTCTCATGAGTGAGATACCAGCAGGTTAAGGAGGATTTTCAAGATGTACCTATTCAGTATTCTGAAGCTGGAGGGCAGGAGGTCAGGCAAGGATCGCAGAAATACGCAAAATATAAAATCAGACAACCCTGAAAGGAGGTCTTCAGCGGATCGCAGAAGCATCAGCGATAGAAGGAACTATTCTGAAAGAAGAGTGGGCATTCAACATATTCTGACAGAACAGCAGAAGGCTCAACTGGAAAGGATGTATGATTTTCTTGATCATGAAGGGCTTGGCTGATCCGCGGATAAAAGGGCCGCACTGCCTTTTCCCGTTATTCATGCCCCCCTGCCGCAGGCGGCGGGCTGCCGGACGGAATTAAATTTTATTGACCATGTGATTGATAGCTTGTATTTTACGCAATAACGCTGTATCCCTGTTAATTACAGGATTTCATAAACCATTCTAACACTTTAAAAAGGAGAGACAAAAATGAACAAAGGGGATTTGATTGCAGAATTGGCAAAGGTAACATGTACGAAGAAAGAAGCAGAGGCGGCAGTAGATTGTGTTTTTTCAACAATAACCAAGGCATTGAAAAAGAAGGACACGGTGACACTGGTAGGTTTCGGGACCTTCAAGGTCAGCAAGAGAAAGGCCAGAACCGGAAGAAATCCCAAGACAGGGGAGGCAATCAAGATCAAGGCCAAGAACAGCCCGAAGTTTGTAGCAGGGAAGGGTCTGAAGGATGCTGTTGCATAAATAAAAAACACTTTGATCAAGGAGGAGATTATGCGTAAAGTCTTATTTTTAACTACTGTGCTTGCATTCATTTTTACATCGAACATATGGGCGGCCGACATCTCCGGCAACTGGACACTTAAGATGTCAGGACGGCAGGGAGAAGAATCAATTCCCATGGTGGTTAAGGCTGCCGGTGAGAAGCTTACGGTTACTGCCACTCATCCTATGCTGCAGGCTATGGAAGGGACCGGGACGATTAAAGGTGATGATGTAAAATTTAATCTGAAGGCAACAGGGCAGATGCAGATCGAATTTGTGTTTACCGGAAAGGTAACAGGAAATAAGATGGCCGGGACCAGAGAAATGAACAGGGCTGCCGGCGCTCAAGGTGGCGCACCCGGCGGACAGGCCCCTGCCGGCGGACAAGCTCCTGCCGGCGGTCAGGCTCCTGCCGGTGGTCAGGCCCCTGCCGGCGGACAAGCTCCTGCCGGTGGTCAAGCTCCTGCCGGTGGTCAGGGCGGAGGACAGACAATGAGCAACGCCTGGACAGCGGAGAAAAACTGATAATTATTTTATAAGAAACACTGTTAATCATCGAGCCCCGGTCAGAACGACCGTTCTGACCGGGGCTTTTTGATCAGCAATCATCCTTTAGAATGCAAATGGGGCCTTTCCATAATAGGAAAGGCCCCATTTATATTTACAGATTAGAATGTGTTAGAAATTGACTGACAGAACTGCCCCGTAGGTCCTGGGGGGGCCGAGCCGCATATCTCCTCTCATGATCCCGTTCTTTTGAGCATGGTTAGTGATATTCTTAACATAGGAGTTAAGGCTCCAACCGCCGCTTGAATGGCCGTAATTTAAAGAGAAATCACCCATTAAGCTGGAAGGTTCCGTATTCACTTTATCTACATCCATACCTTCCGGAATATTACTATCGTCAGGATAAAACTCGAGATAATATTTGCTTGTATAGCGCAGACTGATTTTGGGCGTGATGGTTGCCCCGCTTGCCAGGTCAAATCTATGATCATAACCCAGGACAACAGAAAACTCAGGCGCATTGTTGAGAGATTTTCCTGCGTCAACGATTTTGCTGGGAACCAGGTCAGGATATTCAATGCCCTGATATGTATATGATATAACAACTTGCTCTACTTCAGCGCTCAAATAGGAGAGGGAAAAATTGACGCGGTCGTTGCCGGTAAGGACATAATCTGTCGAAAGATCGAGCCCATAAAGGGCTGCGTCGCCTATTCCCTGCCCATTAAATGTCACATTTTCATCATTAATAACGCTATATACGGAAGCTACCCTCCCGATGTCGAAATTTGAATAATCATAGTAAAAGGCAGTGGCGTTCAGCTGCAGCTTGTTGTCAAGAAAACGGCTCTTTGACCCCACCTGATAGGACATGAGTTTCTGGTCAGCCGCTGATCCCCTGACCTGTTTGTATCCTGTTGAAAGGTCCGCCCACATCATTGTGTTCGCACCTAAATCATACTCAACCGCAGCTTTCCAATCGAAATGGCTGGATTCATCATAACTGCTTGATGGGTTGCCCATAAAGTCATAACCATCGCTGCTTTCTTCTTCAGCGGTGTAACGTCCACCACCGGTAACCCGAAATGCATCGGTTATAGGAAAGGTGAAATTACCGAAGGCGGCCTTGGATGCACTGGCTTTCGTTCCCCATTTAGCCGTATCCTCTGTGCCGGAATAGGAAATAACTTCGTCTCCCAGGTCTACGGACCCGGGTTCATGATAGATCTTGTCATCCCAGGACCTTTCATAATAATAGAGGCCTATAACCCATTTCATGAAGAAATCCTCTTTGGATGCCATCCGTAGCTCATAGGACTGTTCATCCTGAGGGCTGACAAAATGTTCCCTTCCCTGCCCTACATGGTAGGCAGCGCCGGTGGGGTCATTGCTCATCATGCCAAAAACGCCGTTACTCCACACCCACCCTGCCTGGACCAAATCCCGGCTTGTCTTTGAATAGGAGGGCAGGAAGGTCACATCGCCGATCGGGGTATTAAAATCAAAGTTCATATAGAACCGGTCTGTCTGGGTATTGGCTACGAAGAGATCCCCGTTTGAGTTGCTGTGCCACGGATTGTCCCTGTCATCCTCGTCTTCAAAGGCGGCATACCCGTCACCCTGGGACTTGCCTCCAATCTTTGAGTATTCGTATGTCAGAACCGCAGACACATTATCCGTCGGGGTATATCCGAGTTTAAGCCGGACCGACCTGTCGTCGCTGTCATTGGTGCCGTTGCTTGCATATCCGTCCCGGGTTGTAGAGGTAAAGGCGGCGCGTACAGCCAGTGCGTCGGTGACAGGCGCGTTTAACACTCCCGTTACATTAAAGAGGTTGTAATTGCCCATACCGATCGAACCTGAAGCGTCCACCTTTTCCGTGTTCGGATCATTGGAGATCATATTGACAACGCCGCCTGAAGAGTTGCGGCTATACAGTGTGCCCTGGGGGCCGGCGAGGACCTCTATGCGCTGCATGTCATATAATCCGGTGGTGCCGACACCCCAGCTGTTGCTGAAGGAACCGTCAACCGTTACGGCTACCTGCGAAAAGGAATCCCCGGGCATTGAATCGTTGTCCATGCCGCGTATGACTACCGTCATCTCCTCTCCCACAGGATTAACTATTGCTGATGCCATGTTCGCAAGGGCATCATCGAGATCTTGTACCGCCATCTCAGTCAACTGTGTGCCGGTGACTGCCTCGATACTGCTTGCAACCTTCTGAAGATTCTGCTCACGCTTCTGGGCCGTAACTGTGATCTCCTCAAGTGTGAACTCCTCATCGGCTGTCTCCTGGGCAACCAGAGGCGGAGAAAATTCGAGCATTAGCCCGAACGCCAAAAGCAATGTAATTGAAAAATGGTTTATTCTTTTCATGATTTCTTCCTCCTTAAGTTTAGATTGTTAAGTTCATGCCGTATTTCCAGGGTCATAAGACTTCCAGGAAAAAAGACCCAAAAAACTCTGTTACAACTAGAAAAGGGTTGAAACCGGTATCCATAGGAAAATAAAATCTGAAAATTGGACTTCAAGAAAGAATAAAAAGACTACAGACTACAAAGCATAAAGAATAAATGAAACCTATAAAATGATGAGAATCCGATCTGTTAAAGGACCATAAAGGCTCATTTGGCTATATCGATCAGCAAGTATTGGATATTTTAGATGTTTATTAATACATTAATGTGCTATAAACATGATGATAAAATGTTTTTATTGTAGGACTATTATCCTTCGCATGGAGGCCTTCCGGCGGCCTGACCGGGCCTGCCGAAGTCATGCAGTGGAGGCGTCCGGGCTTGGCCCTTCAAGTCGGGGCCGATGCCGGGTATGTCTGCGGGGCGGATATGCCGTATTAAATATCGGCCGGTATTGTGGGGAAAATTTGATTAGGGGTGCTAAATGTCGAAATGTTTAATTATTAATTTTGGCAGTGACCTCAAATTTATTGATATTGAGGCATGAAGAGAGAACAAATGTGGCCTTTCCAATGCAGGAAAGGCCACATTTAATTCAGAGATTAGAATGAATTAAAAATTTACTGACAGAACTGCGCCATAGGTCCTGGGAGGTCCTAGCCGCAAGTCCGCCCTCATTATGCCGTTCTTTTCAGCATGGTTAGTGATGTTCTTAACATAGGCGTTAAGGCTCCACTCGCCGCTTGAATGGCCATAGTTTACAGAGAAATCACCCATAAAATGAGTGGGTTCTACGTTTACTTTATTTATATCCATGCCTGTGCCGGCAACATTACTCGCATCAGGATAGAACTCGAGATAGTATTTGGTTGTATAGCGCAAGGTAGCGTTGGGAGTAATGGTTGCCCCGCTTGTCAGGTCGAACCTGTGCTGATAGCCCAGGACAGCGGAAAGCTTCGGCGCGTTGTTGAGGGGCTTACCCTTGTCAACAATTTTCCTGGGAACCAGATCAGGGTATTCTGTCTCATTCTCATTATATGTATAGGTTATGGTCACCTGATCTACTGCCGCGTCCAGGTAGGAAAGCGAGAAATTAAGACGGTCGTTGCCGGTGAGTACAAAGTCTGTCGAGAGATCCAGCCCGTAAAGGGTAGCGTCACCTATACCCTGGGCATTGAAGGTGGCGGATTGTGAATAGTTTGCTGGAGGGTCGCCCAGGTCAGGATCCCAGAATTCATTCGTGTCAGGATCGTACATTACATATTCGGAACTTACCCTGCCTATGTCGAAATTTGTGTAATCATAGTAAAAGGCGGTGGCGTTCAGCTGCAACTTGTTGTCAATAAGACGGTTCTTGGTCCCAACCTGATATGCCATCAGCTTCTGGTCAGCAACCGCCGCACCCCTGACCTGCTTGTACCCTGTTGAGACATCCGCCCAGAGCATTGAGTTTGCGGTAAGGTCATACTCAAGCGCAGCCTTCCAGTCGAAGTGGCTGTTTGTCTCCTCTCTGGTCGAATAGACGTCAGACTCCGGACCTCTGCCATAACCAGCGCTGTTTTCCGTTTCTTTGGTGTAACGCCCGCCGCCGGTAACTCGGAATGCATCGGTCACGGGAAAGGTGAAATTAGCGAAAGCGGCCTTTGATGAGCTGCCCTTGCTTGACCATTTCTCAGTAGCCTCTGTGCTTGGTGAGAAAAATTGAGTGCCATTATATTCCCAGGCTGCGTCTTCAAAAAAGATTTTGTCGTTCCATTCCCTTTCATAATAGTAGAGGCCTATCATCCATTTCATGAAGAAATCCTCTTTGGATGCCGCCCTTACCTCGACGGACTTCTCATCCTGGGGGCTTAGAAAATGCTCCCTGCCCTGCCCTGCATGGACGTTCCCTGGTGTCCCCCCACCCCCCATACCGGTCTGGCCGTTGCTCCACAGCCATCCTGCCTGGATGTTATGCCTGCTGGTGTCTGAATAGGAGGGAAGAAAGGTTATGTCTGCTATCGGCGTGCTCAAATTAAAGTTCAGATAGAAACGGTCGGTCTGTGTGTTGGACACGAAGAGATCACCGTTGGAGTTGCTGTGCCAGGGATTATCCGTGTCATCCTCGTCTTCAAAGGCTGCAAATCCGTCGCCCTGGGACTTGCCTCCGATCTTTGTGTATTCGTAGGTCAGAACCGCAGACACAGTATCCGTTGGGATAAATCCAAGTTTGAGCCTCACAGCCCTGTCGTCGGTATCACTGAGGCCGTTGTCTGCATAGCCGTCCCTAGTGTTGGATGTGAAGGCAACACGGATGGCAAACGTGTCGGTAACAGGCGCGTTCAGCATCCCCTGTGCATTAAAGAGCTTGTAATTGCCGATACCGAGTGAGCCTGATGCATCAGCTTTTTCCATTTTCGGATCATTGGAAATCATATTTACAACGCCGCCAGCAGAGTTGCGGCTATACAGGGTGCCCTGCGGACCGGCCAGCACCTCTATACGCTGCATATCATAGATACCGGTGGTACCCACGCCCCAGCTGCCGCTGAAGGAGCCGTCAATCGTTACAGCTACCTGCGAAAAGGAGTCACCAGGCATTGAGTCATTGTCCATGCCGCGGATGGTTACGTTCATTTCCTCTCCAACGGGGTTGACCAGTACCGATGCCATGTCCGCAAGGGCATCATCAAGGTCCATTGCCGCATTCTCTGTCAGCTTACTGCCGGTGATGGCCTCCACCGTAGTAGCAACCTTCTGAAGGTCCTGCGCACGCTTCTGGGCCGTGACGGTGATCTCCTCAAGGGTGAACTCCTCTTCAGCAGATCCCTGGGCCATTACCTCACCAAGGGAAAACCAGAGGGCCATTGCCAGAGTTAAAACCATAATAAGATACTTCTTCATGTTTTTTACCTCCTCCTTTAATTGTTATTGTTTATATGGCAGCGGAAGATCCGTTGCCGAATCCACAGAGAGTCTGTTTGGTATGTTTATCTGCCCTTAAATTAATAAATTAAAATTTAAATTGTGGTTCAGGTGCAACAACACTTAAAAATAAATTATTCAGGCTTAGATAGTTTATAACTATGAATGAAATGATGCCAGGGAAAGTCAAACAGGTCATTTGATTGTTCATTGTTTATAAAGAAACGAGTCAAATTGATCTGATAGCCTTATCTTTTAATACAATATATTCATAATTGTCAATAGAATATATAGATAATATGTGTAAAATGTATGGATGTGCAAATAGCATCTTCATGAATAGGTAGGACAGGACTAATGATGCAAAACTAATCGATAAGAAAAAGGATATCCGGCATTAATTGGAATAGCTGTTTGCCGTTTCGAAGGGCAGATTTTTTTGGGGCTCATGCGTCTTTATCCCGAAGAAATTCATGATCATTACAAGCGCCTGTCTGGCCGCCTGAGACAATCTTTCTGATCAAAGCTCAGTTCTCCCTGTTGGTCCTACGCCACTGACTGGGGCTGACATAATTATCGCCCTGGGACCATATCCCCCTCAGCGCCGCCTTGGCCTCTTTTTCCGCCTTTCGATACAGTTCGGTGCTGAATCCATCAGGGGGCGAGCCTTTATAGACTTCAGCCATGCCCTGCCTGATCATTTCAAGATTGATGTTCTTTCCGCCCGAGTTGACCACGGCGAGGACACGGTTATAATCATCGAGCCCGAAGCCCTTGATATCCACAACCTTGTCAAGCACCAGCTTTTCAAGGACCAGCCCGGCCTCCCGGCTGAAGGGCTGGCCAGCATCTTTTTTGTTTTTGCCCGTTTCGGGGGCATTTATGCCCACGAGCCTCACCCTGATCGTGATATCGCGGTTTTCGCATATTATGGTGTCGCCGTCGTCTACATGAATGACCGTGAAGGATTCGGCGATAGAGAGCGCAGGGATCAGCAATAATGAGAGTATTATCGGAGTAATGAATATTTTTAAAGATGGTCTCATGTTTTCTTTCCTGGTTACTTTGATTAACATGTGGTTATTCTCATAGTGTGCCGCCATTTTTAGCTAATAATTTTAATAAGTATACCTTATAATGTGAAAATATCGAATGAATTTGTAAGTAGTGCGCCATCAACTAGATTCAAGATGAAAGGTTAAAACCATTAAGATATCTTTTCCCTTGAGCCATATGCCCTGTGGGCCTTAACACACGCGTCATTGGGAAAACAGGCGTCACTTAAAAAAACGACGACTATTTATCGTACACTATAGACAAAACATATTTCATATTGCCCGATCCTTCAACTATTTTATATAATCACATTACTGTCTAAAACAATTTTAAACCATTAGATGAGGTCTTTCAGGAAAAACAATAATAGCTCGTCATGCCCGAAAAGCATGCCCCTGCGAAGGCAGGGGGCGGGCATCCAGTGGTTTTTATCAACTGCAAACTCTGGATTCCCGCCTTCGCGGGAATGACGGTTCCAGGCTCTCTATTTATATATTTGGCGAATAGAGCATCTTTATTTGCTCTTGTAAGCGATTGCATCATTGTATTTGGACAAGATTGATATAATCACAAAAATGAACTTCTTGTTTTTCCCTCGAATTTTTAATAGAAAGAACTGACAATAATACTATGTAAGGAATCAGCATATGGAAACAAAGGCCGACATCATCGTCATCGGCTGCGGAGGGGCAGGGTTGCCCGCCGCATTGACTGCCCATGAAAAGGGGAAAAAGGTCCTGGTCCTTGAAAAACGCGGCATAGCCGGTGGAAACGCCCTGATGGCCGAGGGCTTTTTTGCCGCCGAGAGCCCGGCCCAGAAGAGGCTCCTGATTGATGCAAAGAAGGACTCCCTGTTTAAGACTGCCCTCGAATATTCCCACTACAAGGTTGACCCCAGGATCTTAAGGGCATTTATAAACAGGTCGGGAGATACTGTCCGGTGGATAGAGGAAAAGGGCCTGATGATCAATCATATCGCCCCGTTTTATCCAAACCAGGTCCCGCTTGTATGGCATATCATCGAAGGCCACGGGGCTACACTTGTAAGGCTTCTTGAAAAGGAATGCAGGGAAAAAGGCATAGAAATAGTCCGCCATGCCAGGGCAAAGAGGATTCTTATCGACAAAGAGGGAAGGGCGGCAGGGGTCAGCGCGGAAGGTGAGAACGGGGAGCTTGTCGTCCATGCACGCAGTGTAATCATCTCCACGGGCGGGTTTTCCGGCAACAGGGGCCTGCTGGCCAGGTACTGCCCTGAATTGTCCGATATACTTGACACTGAGGGTGTGCCCGGGATGGAAGGGGATGGCCTTGTCATGGCCCTGGAAACAGGGGCGGCAACCGACGGCATGGGCAACCTCATGATGGTGGGGCCTTCGCCATTCCCGAAGAACTGGACAATAGAAGGCGTTGCAGGCGAACCGTACTGCATATGGGTGAACAGCCGGGGGGAGCGGTTTATTGATGAGACCGTGACCTTTAATGTGTTCGAGGCCGTCAATGCAATCGTGCGTCAAAGGCATGGAGTATGTTATGCCATCATCGATGACAGGATAAAAAACAGGATAATGGAGGATGGCCTGATAAGGGGCTGTGGAGAGATGTTTGTCCCGAGAGGCAGGAAGATGGAGGACCTGGACAGGGAATTCACCAAGCAGGTCGGCAGGGGAGGGGCATTTGTCTCCGGATCGCTCGGGGAGATCGCAAAGTGGATAGGCGCCCCGGGTGAGGCGCTTGTCAGGACCATAGATGAATATAATGAAGCCTGCGACCGGAGATATGACGAGATATTCGTAAAGGACCCGCAGCACCTTGAGCCCATCAGGACGCCGCCCTTTTATGCCATAAGGTTCAGGGGGGCGCTTTTGGGAACTACCGGCGGCATCAAGATAAACCACAGGATGGAGGTCCTTGACAAAGAACACAATCCGATCCACGGGGTTTACGCAGCGGGTGCGGATACCGGAGGATGGGAGTCGGATACCTATTGCGCGATGCTTGCAGGCAGCGCCCTGGGTTTCGCATTGAATTCCGGACGCATTGCCGCTGAAAGCGCGGCGGATTACTGTTCGCGCAGGGTGTAGATATATTCACAATCAATCTTGTCCAAAACAATGATGCAATTGCTCATGAGAGCAAATAAAATGCTCTATTCGCTATATATATGAATAGAGAACCTGAAACTGTCATTCCCGCGAAAGCGGGAATCCAGAGTTTGCAGTTGAGAAAAAACCACTGGATGCCCGCCCCCTGCCTTCGCAGGGGCATGCTTTTCGGGCATGACGAGATATTAATCTTTTTCCTTAA
>Ga0209287_10000243_pt1 | contig 36263 bp, 37 predicted proteins | sample PPLLak3cmMay2015_2_FD_187255 | JGI IMG/M metagenome (GOLD analysis project Ga0209287, IMG submission 187255) | Freshwater sediment microbial communities from Prairie Pothole Lake near Jamestown, North Dakota, USA - PPLs Lake P8 Core (1) Depth... | ecosystem: Environmental > Aquatic > Freshwater... | reverse complement strand
CAAAAGGGGGAGTTATGCAAAGGTCTCCAGGAGATCTGGGTTATCTTAATAAAGAAAGCCTGTCAGAACTTCAAAGAGATATAGGGGAGATTGAGAGGATGCTGAAAGCTCTGATAAAATCATTAGAAAACAAACACTTGAACACTTGAACCCTTGAATCCTCGAACCCTTGAACCCTTTCTCCCAACTAATTGGGAGAAGAGCCATTTTTAATTTGCTCGCTAACCCCGCTGCAAGCAGCGAGGAACGCGCTCGCTGGGTTCAAGGTATCGAGAGTTCAGGGGTCGAGCGCCATGAAGTGACGAATGAAATAATGCGGAAAAAGAGAGACGCTTGATCCATTGACTCTCTGGACCCCTTTTTATCAAAAGATTTTTAACTGTTGATATAATAATTTTTAGGCCTCTTTCGTAATTCGGTGACAAAATATTGATCGGTTGTGACAAAATGAATGAACCCCTTATTAATGATGCCGACAAATTAATTTCAAATGACAGCAAGTCATCAGGTGGCTTACCAAACAGGCAGTCAAAAGAGATTGAGGAGCCTTTTGTTGAGAAAAACCATATATTCTGCACTGTTCCCATATTCCACCATATGTTGCGGATCGAGCGGAAGAGAACTGAACGATCAAGAACGCCTTTTCTCCTTTTGCTTATCGACATCTCAAAACTTCAAAGTGAAAAGCGGAACAGTCAGTTTCTTGATAAAATGAAGGGAGTTCTCATCTACTGCTCAAGAGAAACCGATATCAGCGGATGGTATGAAGAGAATAATGTCATGGGGTCCATACTGACGGAAATGGCTTCTGTCAATGAAGGTTCGATAGAGTCTATATTGGGCAATCTGCAAAACAGGATCAGTAATGCTCTTGATGCGGAATTGGTAAAAAAAATCAAAGTATCATTTCATGTATTTCCAGAGCAAAACGGAAACGCCGGAACCAAAAATGGGCTTTTTAATGAAACCCTCTATCCTGATCTTTCGAATCCCGGCGCCTCCAGACAGGCAATATCGCCGACAAAAAAACTTATGGATATATTAGGGAGTTTATTCGCCCTTGTGTGTCTTTCTCCCATTTTATTGATTATTGCCGCAGCAATCAAATATACTTCGGACGGCCCTGTTTTTTTCAGGCAGGAAAGAATGGGATTAAACGGCGAGACATTCACATTCCTTAAATTCAGATCAATGTACACCGACTGTGATTCCGACCGTCACAGGGAATACATTAAAAAGTATATCGGAGAGGGAAAAGATGATAAGGATGCGCCGGGTGTTTATAAAATATCCAATGATCCGCGGGTGACACCCCTTGGCCGGTTCCTGAGGAAGACAAGTCTCGATGAACTTCCGCAGTTCATAAATGTTCTGAAAGGCGATATGTCGCTCGTAGGACCCCGCCCTCCTATTCCCTATGAAATTGAACTTTATGATATATGGCACAGGCGGAGGCTGCTTTCCGTCAAGCCCGGGATTACCGGGCTGTGGCAGGTCACCGGAAGAAGCAGCACCACCTTCGATGAAATGGTGCGACTTGACCTCAGGTACATCAATGAATGGTCATTGTTGCTCGATATCAAGCTTCTCCTGAAGACCCCCCGGGTAATTCTGACAGGCAAGGGGGGATATTAAAGACGAAGGGATCGAGAATTCGAGGGTTCGAGTGAGAAGGGGAAAAGAAGAGAGTTCAAGGTGGCGGGTGAAGGAAGAAATGCTTTTCACCGGAACCCTTGACCCCTTGATTCCTCGGACCCTTTTTTAAAAGGAGTTAACATGATTCGTTTAGGAATAATCGGATACGGGTACTGGGGCCCCAATCTTGCTAGAAACTTCAACATTGCAGAAGGTTCCAAAGTCGGCTGCATATGTGATATGAATCAGAAATCCCTCAAAAAAGTCCTTAAGACATATCCGGACATGAAGGTTACCTCCGACAGCGCGGAATTGATAAAGGATCCCGATATTGATGCCGTGGCGATTGCCACTCCGGTCTTTACTCATCACGGACTTGCGAAGATGGCTCTGGAAGAGGGCAAAAGCGTGCTTGTTGAAAAGCCCTTCACATATACCAGCGCCGAGGCCGAAGAGCTTATCGAACTGGCCGAGAAAAAGAATCTTAAGATCATGGTGGATCACACCTTCCTTTATACCGGCGCGGTAAAGAGAATAAAACAGTTTGTTGACGACAAGGTTCTGGGCGATATTTACTATTATGATTCCGTCAGGGTAAATCTGGGCCTCTTCCAGCACGACGTCAATGTAGTGTGGGATCTTGCGCCTCATGACTTATCCGTCATGGAATATATACTGGGCGGCAAACCGGAGGCTGTCATAGCGACCGGGGCGGAGCACTTTAACCGGGGGCTGGAGGATTTGGCCTATCTTACATTCTACTATAAGGATAATGTTATCGCGCATATCAATGTAAACTGGCTTTCTCCCATCAAGGTGAGAACGACGATGATCGGGGGCCAGAAAAAGATGCTTGTCTGGAATGATCTGGAACCGGACGAAAAAATAAAGATCTACGATAAAGGCGTTCAGGTAAAGACAAAAGAAGGACAATACAATCTTCTGGTATCCTATCGATCCGGGGATATGTGGGCGCCCAGAATTGAACAGACCGAGGCGCTTAAACTTCTGGCCGACAGTTTTAACGACTACATAAATAACGGCAGAGAAGTCATAAATAACGGCGCAGCAGGCCTGAGAGTGGTGAGGATGCTTGAAGCGTCCTCCGAGTCTCTGAAAAATAACGGGAAAATGGTGTACCTGTGAACCATCTCTGCATAGCCGATGATGTTAAGCTTGGAAATAACGTTAAACTCTCAAAATTTATCAACCTCTACGGATGTTCCATCGGCGATAACACAAAGATCGGCGCATTTGTTGAAATACAGAAAAATGCCTTTGTCGGTAACAATTGCAAGATATCCAGCCACACTTTCATCTGCGAAGGTGTAACCATTGAAGATAACGTTTTTATCGGCCACAGCGTTACCTTTATCAATGACAAGAAGCCCCGTGCAACCACATCGGACGGCAGTTTACAGACAGAGGCCGACTGGACCGTTGAGCCGACCCTTGTAAAAAAGGGAGCTTCGGTCGGTTCGGGCTGCACCATTCTTTCTAATATTATTATAGGTGAAAACGCCATCCTTGGCGCGGGCAGCGTCATCACTAAAGATGTGCCCCCCGGCGCCGTCGTTGCGGGAAATCCGGCTAAAAGGATAGGGGATAGAAACGAAAAACTGTTTTGAGTGTTGTGTGTTGAGTTATGAAATAAAAGGGAAAGTGACGAGGAAAGAAATAAAAAAGTTTAGACAGGATTAACAGGATGTACAGGATTGTTATATGCTTGTCAGTAGCCGTACAGTAAAGGCCAGGCTCTTTTTCGGGTCGCCCGTTCCGACCAGGAAAAAAACCAAACCTTCGCGTCCTTTGCGCCTTTGCGGTTCAAACTGTTTTAAACCGGAAAACAATTATCATGTTGATTATGTAAATCCCGTCAGATAAGTTTTTACCCGTTACTCGTTTCTTGTCGCTATTCACTATTATTTGATTGAATCTCTGTTACAAAAGAAATAAAGGAACGAACAATGCTTCCTCAATCCTCGCCCATAGACCCTAACTCCTATCCCCTATACCCATGCCCCTAAATATCCAGATCCTGAACCCCGTAAATTATGATAATTGGGATGAACTGATCAGAAGAATCCCCGGATCTTCATTTTTCCATACAGTTGCGTGGATAAGAGTATTATCCGAATCATACGGTTATACACCGGCCTGTTTTGTGTCAGACAAAAATAATAATGTGGTTGTAATACCAGTAATGGATGTAAAAAGCGCTGTAACCGGGCGCAGGGGCGTATCTTTGCCGTTTACCGATTATTGCGAACCGATTATTGCAGGGAGTATAAAGTTTCAGGATATACTTGACGATATTATTCAATATGGTAAAAGAGTTAACTGGAAATATATAGAATTTAGAGGCGGAGACAAGTTTTTACCGGAAGCGCTTTCTTCTTCCCGGTTTCTTGGTCATAACCTTGATATCTCACGGAAAATTAATGCGATTTACGACGATTTTAAGGATACTTTCAAAAGGAATATCAAAAAAGCATGCACAAATGGTGTGATTGTTCAGTTTTTATATACAGAGGAAGCGGTCAGGGAGTTTTACAGGCTGAACTGCATCACGAGAAAAAGGCATGGTCTGCCTCCCCAGCCGTACCGTTTTTTCCGGAAAGTCTATGAACACATCATATCAAAAGGTCATGGAGTTGTGGCGCTCGCCTCTCATGACGACAGATTTATTGCCGGCGCCGTTTTCTTCCATTTCGGGGAGAAGGCTCTTTATAAGTACGGCGCGTCGGATATAAAGTATCAGAACCTGAGGCCGAATAATCTGGTTATGTGGGAGGCTGTCAGGTGGCACAGTGAAAGGGGCTTTAAGAGCCTTTCTCTCGGCAGGACGGAAATTGAAAATCAGGGGTTGAGGCAGTTCAAGCTTGCCCTTGGGGCGGAAGAATACTCCATCAAGTATTACAGGTATGATCTGAAAAGCGGTTCATTTGTTAGGGAACCCGAAAAGGTAAGCGCCTTTCAGAACAAGATGCTGAATAAACTGCCTGTTTTTGTATTAAAAATAATAGGGAAAGTTTATTACAGGCATGCCGGGTAATAGACTGCCGTACATCGAATATCGGACATCGAACAGCGTATATCTAATTAGAGATTGGTCTTTAGTTTCTGGTTACTGATAACTGATCCCCGGTTACTGAAAATCCTCAATGTAATTGAGAGAGCGGAGCTGTATCCTAAACCGAGACCTTTGTTTTAAGAATCGGGCTGTCTGACAGATATCGCCATTTGCATATTCAGCAGAGCGGAAAGATTGTATTTTTCAGAGTTCAATATGAGACAAAAATAGGCGACGATTGGTACCCTGTTGTCCGATATGATACCGCACATGGATTCGCACATAGAGATCTGCTAAATATGCATGGTAATATTAGGAAAACGCCTTTGTTTAATCAAAATTATAACGACGCTCTTTCGTTTGCGGAAAGTGATTTGAAAACCAATTGGCTTTTCTACAAACATGCTTTTACGGAGGGATCTGAAGATGAATAAAGAATATAAATTAATTGAGAAGAATTTTGAATTAAGCGCTGAATTCAGCCGCTATTTATTTGAGCATCCTGAACTGAGCAGCAGGATACCATCGGATTCGGAATTAGTCCTTGTGCCGGAATTTGATATGGAATTGAGAGAGTTCAATTTATCATTGGGAAAGAGAATTGAATCTGAAGGAGACAAGGTAACATATATTGTCATCAAGAATATTCATCCCAAGAGCTATTCGCGATTAACTGATGTGGAGCTGAAAATGGTTACAAAATGTTGATTATGCTCTTAAACCCTATATTTTATACCCTATCTTTTCCGGAGGCAGAATAATGCAGATTCCTTTTGTTGATTTAAAAAGCCAGTATGAAAGCATCAAAGAAGAAATTGACGGCGCCATTGCCGCAGTCCTTTCACAAACCGCATTTGTCGGCGGAGCCCACCTCAAAAACTTTGAAGAGGCCTTCGCAACATTCTGCGGTGTGAAGCACTGTATCGGCGTCGGCAACGGCACTGACGCCCTCTTTATAGCCCTCAAAACCCTCGGGATAGGTCAGGGTGATGAGGTCATAACCGTGGCAAACAGTTTCATCGCCACCTCGGAAGCCATCACCGCGACAGGGGCAAAGGTCGCCTTCGTGGATATCGATCCGAAAACATATAACATCGACACCGGGAAGCTCGAAGATTACTTAAAGAAGCACCTCTCCCCTAAACTAAAGGCCATTATCCCGGTTCATCTCTATGGTCAGCCCGCCGATATGGATCCCGTTCTGGCCATTGCCAAAAAGTATAACCTTAAGATCATTGAAGATTGTGCACAGGCACATGGCGCTATCTATAAGGGCAGGAAAATCGGATCAATAGGAGATATGGCCTGCTTCAGCTTCTACCCGGGAAAGAACCTCGGGGCATACGGAGACGGGGGCGCCATTGTCACCAACCACGACGAATCGGCCATGAAAGCAAGGATGTTTGCCAACCATGGCCGTATCGGGAAATATGACCATGAGATCGAAGGGGTCAACAGCCGTCTCGACGGGTTGCAGGCAGCCATCCTGCTGGCCAAGCTGAAGCACCTCCCGGCATGGACGGAAAGAAGAAGAGAAAACGCATATCTCTACAACAAATACCTTGCGGGCACAGGCCTGATTACCCCTGTTGAGATTGCTGATGTTAAGGCGGTTTATCATCTTTATGTTGTACGGGTTAAGAAGGAATCACGTGAAAAGCTCCAGTCCCATCTTAATTCAAAAGGTGTTTCAACCGGCATCCATTATCCGATTGCCCTCCCGAACCTTCTTGCATACAAATATCTCGGCCATTCGGAAAAAGATTTCCCTGAAGCGACCAAAGCCTCTCAGGAAATCGTCTCTCTTCCCATGTTCCCGGAGCTGACGGAAAGCCAAATAAAATATATCGCTGAACAAATAAAAACATTTTCTTTTTAGACAGGATAAACAGGATTGACAGGATTGTTCGCGTCCTTTGCCTGCCCCGTAGCTACGGCAGATGCTACTGGGGCGCCTTAGTGGTTCAAATTGTTTTTTTAACCTTGTGCACGCTCAGCACGAACGTCCCCCAAGTCGCCGGGGCGCCTTGCTTCGCGTCCTTTGCCTGCCCCGTGGCTCCGGCAGATGGTTCTGGGGCGCCTTGCGGCGGGGAGCTTCAATCTCTTGAGATTTGGTACGTGTTATGTCATTCTTTGCTATAAAATTCGCAAAAATTATTAAATGGTGAAATATGAATGTAGCAGATAAAATATGTGAAAAGGCTAGGAATCTTCCGGAGCCGTTAGCAAAAGAAGTACTCGAGTTTATCGAGCGGATTTATTCAGTGCAGGATATAGGTGTTGAGGAACTGAAAAAGGCTCAGGTGTCGGTAATGAAACAGATTTGGGAAAATAAAGAGGACAATGTTTGGAATGAGCTATAGCCCTGGCGACCTGATAGGTATTCCTTTCCCCTATTCGGATCTAAAAACAGAAAAAAAGCGGCCCGTCCTGGTCTTAACCCACCAGGATCGGCATGGAGACTTTATATGCGCTGCTGTGACTTCAGTGATCACGCCCGAATTCGCGGTAGCTATTGACAATGCCTCAATGAGCACAGGGGATTTGCCTCGCCAGAGCTGGATTCGCTGCGACAAACTCTTTACCCTAAGTGGATCGATAGTAGTAAGGCATTACGGTAGTCTTAACAGCACAGCCTTCAATATGGTCAGAGAAAAGATCTGCGGTTATCTTGGTTGCAAATAAAACCGGCAGCTCTTGCTTGTTCCCTTCGCGTCCTTTGCCTGCCCCGTAGCGAGACCTTTGAAGAACGTCCAATTTTGGCCAAGTTCAAGGAAGGCGATAATTTCAACCACAAGAATACATTTAGTATTTCTTCGAGGATAGCGCTTTAGCTTAACTTCGTGCCGAAATTTGAGCCTGACGCAGTAATCGGGCAAAAGGGGGAGTTATGCAAAGGTCACTCGGCACCCGTCGCCCGTCACGAGTCAAATAAATTTGAGGAGAAATTAGACATGAAATACAAAGTAAATCTTAAGAAGACCGAAGAAGGTTACTCCATTTGGGTTCCAGGCTTACCCGGCTGTTGGTCCCAAGGAAAATCTGAAGATGATGCACTGGAAAATATCAAAGATGCCATCGAGGCTTATTTGGAGGTTGTAGATAGACTTACCGTTGATAATGAAGCCCGGTACGTGGAAATTGCCAATGCCTAAGCTGTCTGGAATAAATCATCAGCGGGCGGTGAAGGCTTTTGAAAAACAAGGATTCTGGATTGCAAGGCAGGGGAAACATATCGCGATGACCGATGGCGAAAGAATTATCACCATACCCAGGGCAGATCCAGTCGATGAATATACCATGGGTGGGATTATCAAAGATGCAGGTCTGAGCATTGATGAATTTAAAAGGCTGCTGTGATGATAAGTCCAAAAGCAAGTACTGTTACATTTACAAACTCCAGCGTGCCGGAGACCACTTTGAACCTTTTACCCGTCACTTGTTACTATTCACTGCGCTTATGAGTGGATGCAGTTGATCCGTCAAATCCTGTAAATCCTGTCAAATAAAACAGTTTTTCGTTTCTGATCGTTGATTCATGAAAATTGATGAAAGAACATTTGAATTCGCATTACTTATCATAGAGCTATATAAGTATTTAATCGTAAAAAACGAATACATAATATCAAAACAAGTACTTAGATCGGGTACATCAATTGGAGCAAACATACAGGAAGCACAAGCTGCTCAGAGCAAGAAGGATTTTATTTCTAAGATGACGATTTCATCTAAAGAAGCGAGAGAAACGGATTACTGGTTGAGACTGCTTGATAAATCAGGGTATTTAGCCGGGTTTGATAAAAAAGAACTCCTGTTTTCAGAAAACTTGGCCATAGTTAACATCTTAACAAAAATTGTTAAGACCTCAAATAAAAAGAACATCGATTGATCGGCTGTTTGTTTCGGCTTTCATAACCCAAAACTCAACACACAACAATCAACACAGTTTTTCATTTCTACTATGCTACTAAATAAAACTTACTACGCATTCAAATTTCTTATTCCCAGGTCGCTGCAGCTTAGAATACGCAGGCATATTATTAACAGAAAGCAGCAGCAGTATAAAGATGTCTGGCCTGTCGATAAAAACGCCGGAAAACCGCCTGCAGGATGGACGGGGTGGCCGGACGGGAAAAAATTCGCGCTTGTCCTGACACATGATGTTGAAACGGCGGAGGGCTTGGATAGATGCCGGAAACTGGCGGAGATCGAAGAACGTTATGGTTTCCGCTCTTCTTTTAATTTCGTTTCAGGCGATTACCCTGTTCCGTCGGCATTGCGCCTATATCTGACAGATCACGGATTTGAAATAGGCATACACGGCCTGCATCACGATAAAAACCTGTTCCGGTCCAGAAAGATCTTTGAGAAGCAGGCTGGTGAAATAAACCGATATATAAAGGAATGGGGTGTTGCAGGTTTTCGCTGCCCCAGCATGTACCATGACCTTGAAATGCTTCATGATTTAGACATTGAATATGACGCCTCCACCTTTGATACTGATCCTTTTGAACCGCAGCCGGACGGTATGGGCACCATTTTCCCTTTTTTTGTTCCGAACCGCCGCTCCTCCTCAACTGAGCCTCGACCCTCGACCCTCGACCCTCTCCCCTCAAACGGTTACATCGAGCTCCCCTATACCCTCCCCCAGGATTTTCTTCTCTTTGTCCTAATGCAGGAAAAGAATATCGATATCTGGAAGAAAAAGCTGGATTGGATCGTTGAAAATGGCGGAATGGCTCTGTTCATCACGCATCCAAACTATATGAACTTTGATAAAACACCAAATTATGAGGAATATCCCGTCGAATATTATGAGGAATTTCTGAAATACATTCAATCTAAATACAAAGACCGGTACTGGCACGCACTGCCTAAAGACATGTCACGTTTTTGGGCCTGCAAGCACGAGCTCAAAACAACCTCGCCCCTCAACTCAACACCCTTAACCCGATCATCTCGCCCATCGCCCCTGACCCCTAAACCCCATCTCCACGCCTGCATGCTCGTCTACTCTTTTTATGAATCGGACAACCGGGTCATGCGGTATGCGGAGGCTCTGGTGAAGCGAGGTGATGCCGTTGATGTTATCGCTTTGGGCAAGGAAGGAACGCCCCGTTATGAAGAGATCAGGGGAGTCAAGGTTTACCGGATACAAAAACGGATGATCGATGAAAAAGGCAAGCTATCCTATTTGCTGAAATTGACCGCTTTTCTATTTAATTCCTTGATCTTTTTGACAAACAAACATCGGGAAAAACCATATAATTTGATCCATGTTCACTCCGTTCCCGATTTTGAAGTCTTCGCTACAATTTTTTCAAAACTGCAAGGCGCCAAAATCATCCTGGATATTCACGACATCGTTCCCGAGTTTTATGCAAGCAAATTCAATCAAAATGAAAAGAGTATGGTGTTCAAGGCATTGGTGATGCTGGAGTGGCTTTCCAGCAAATACGCCGACCATGTCATTATATCCAATCATCTCTGGGAGAAGACGATCCTCTCCCGTTCTGTGGCGAGGGATAAATGCACGGTCATCATGAATTACCCGGATGAATCCATTTTTTATAAACGGCCGCGAGAGAGAAATGACGGAAAGTTCGTCATGATTTATCCGGGAACGCTGGGCTGGCATCAGGGATTGGACATTGCCATTCAGTCCTTCTCTTTGATAAAAGATCAGGTCCCGGAGGCGGAGTTTCATATCTACGGTCGCGGTCCGGAGAAAAAAAATCTGGAGCGCCTGATTGCTGAACTGGGTTTGGAAAACAGGGTTTTCATCAAAGAAACGGTGCCGATCGATCAGATCGGAAAAATCATGGCCAATGCCGACCTGGGTATCATCCCCAAGCGCAATGACCCTTTTGGTGGCGAAGCCTTCAGCACCAAGATACTGGAATTCATGTCTCTCGGTGTGCCCGTGATTGTTGCTGAAACCAAGATCGACAGGTTCTATTTCAATGATTCAATATTGAAATTCTTCAAGCCGGACGATGCGAACGATCTTGCGCAATGCATGCTTTCACTGAGAAGCGACAAGACCTTGCGTGATCGCCTCCGTGAAAATGCCCAGAAGTTTGTTGAAGACTACAATTGGACAAAAAGGAAACAGGAATACTTCAGTTTGGTCGATTCCTTAACAAAAAACTAAGGCCTGGTTAAAACTAAGATCCGTATCGAGAAGGTCCTGCTGCCGTCGCAAGAAGAAGGATAAACATAAAATGAGAACCAAGACAGTAACCCTTAAGCTGCCATTGAGCGTATTTTCAGCGCTCAAAAAAACACCGGTTGAGTTTTCAGATGAGATACGCCTGACTGCGGCGGTAAAGTGGTATGAGATGGGTGTCGTCTCCCAAGAGAAAGCTGCTGAAATAGCCGGCATGAACCGTGAGGACTTCTTGCCGGCGTTGTTAAAATTCAACGTATCCCCTTTTCAATATTCAGCAGATGAGGTTCTTCGAGAGGCAGGCTATGAGTGTGATTTTATGAGAATTGGTGAATGAACCAGAATCATCATAACAATTTATCCTACGTTCTAATCACGCCGGCGCGTAATGAAGAGGCATATGTAGAACAAACAATCCAATCTGTAATATCGCAAACTGTTTTGCCCCGAAAGTGGGTGATTGTCAGCGATGGTTCGACGGACCGCACCGATGAGATTGTAAAAAAATATGTGATTGAATATTCCTGGCTTGAACTAATTCGGATGCCTGAACACAGGGATCGTCAGTTCGCCGCAAAGGTCAGCGCCTTTAACGCAGGTTATGAAAAAGTTAAGGATTTAAAATATGATATTATCGGCAATCTCGACGCCGATATTTCTTTCGGCCCGGATTATTTTGAGTTTCTGCTTTCAAAGTTTCAAGAAGATCCAAGTCTCGGTGTAGCCGGAACTCCTTTTGTTGAAGAAGGGAAACATTACGACTACCGGTTTACAAATATTGAGCATGTTTCGGGAGCCTGTCAGATGTTCCGGCGAAAATGTTTCGAAGAGATCGGAGGATATGTCCCCATAAAAGGAGGGGGTATCGATTGGGTGGCCGTCACAACTGCAAGAATGAAAGGCTGGAAGACAAGAACTTTTACCGATAAAACATGCCGGCACCATCGGACAATGGGAACCGGCAACGTCAGCGCAAACATGATCTGGTTCAGGCAGGGGAGAAAAGACTATTTTTTGGGCAATCATCCTTTATGGGAAATTTTCAGAAGCATTTATCAAATGACGAAAAAACCAATTATCATAGGCGGGTCACTTATTATGCTGGGGTTTATTTGGTCCGCCATAACCGGAATGGACAAACCAATTCCGGCAGAGCTTGAACGATTTATTCGCAGCGAACAGATGCAGAGATTAAAAAAAGCGTTAAAGATTTAAGAATTTTTAGCCGCCGACCGACGCAGACAAATTATTATGGACATAAAAGACAATAAAATACGAGGGTCATGGTTTATATTTGGCATCAAAAGGTTTGAGTTAAATCTGTCCGAAGGACTTGATTGTTTATCGTCAGTGTTGGATTTGCCCGAAGGGCACGATAGTTTATCGCCTAGACGATAATATCTGCGAGCGTCTGCGTCTGTCTGCGGCTAATATGAATTGAATTTGTCTGCGGCAAATTATTATGGATATAAACGACATAACATATAAGATTAATGGTGCTATATATGAGGTCAATCGAGTTCTCGGTCCGGGCTTCCTGGAAAAGGTTTACGAGAATGCCTTGTTGATAGAACTTCGCGAAAGAGGCTTGAAAACGGAAAATCAAGTGCCGATTGAAGTCAAATATAAAGGTCATAGTGTCGGGGACTATATCGCAGATTTATTAGTGGAAGGAAAAGTCATTATAGAACTAAAAACTGTTGAAAATATTAGTACATTACATGAAGCACAATTATTGAACTATCTGAAAGCGACAGGTGTTAAAGTCGGGCTGTTAGTAAATTTCCAAAATCAGAAAGCTCAAATAAAAAGAATGGTGTTGGATTTGCCCGAAGGGCACGATAGTTTATCGCCTGTCAAGTCGACAGACGATAATGTCTGCGATCGTCCGCGTTAGTCCGCGGCTAATATGAAAGCTTGTGTTAAACATGCCCGAAGGGCACGATAATATCTGCGGTTGTCTGCGGCTAATATGAATCGTATTTGTTAAAAATCTGTGTTTGTCTGCGGCAAAAGAACATATTTGAAGGGAGTTATTTGTGAGCGATATTAAGGAAAGCGCGCTGAAAGTCGAAAAATGGGTCGAAGACCACAGCTACAAGGGTTACGATCCGGCTGACGGCTTGACATCATATTTGAGACCGCTCACCTTCGGAAATTTATTCCTGGATCGTTGTCTACAGCAACTTGTCTGGCGCAGCCCGATCAATATCCGTCCGATTTTAGGCGTAAAACCCAAAGCCTCTTTTATCGCTCGCGGTTATATGGCATGGGGCTATCTTACCAGATACAAAACCACCAACGATGAGAATTATAGGCGTAAAGCAATTGAGTGTCTTGAATGGTTAAAAACCAATAAAGCGCCGGGTTATAAAGATTATAGCTGGGGCAAAACACATGATTTCGCCAGCAGGAGTGGCAGACAGGGAAAATTTGAACCAATTACAATATGGACCAGTCTCATCGGATTCGCGTTCCTTGAGGCATATGAAATAACCAAAGACAAGAAACATTTGCAAGTGGCGGAAAGTATTTGTAACTGGATATTAAATGTACCAAGAAATCAGACATCATCCGGCTTTTGCATAAACTACACACCTAAGGATGATGGAAGCTGTACCATCCACAACCAAAGTATGGTTGCAGCCGCCATGCTCGCAAAAACATACAAACATACCGGCAATAAAGGTTTTCTTGAAATAGCCGGCGAAGCTATGAAGTATTCCTGCACGCGCCAACAGCCGGATGGCTCATGGTTCTATGGCGAAGGACCCACATGGCATTGGATTGACAATTTTCACACGGGATATAATCTGGACGCTCTCAAGTGCTATATCGAAAATACGGGTGACAAGAAATACGAAGACAATCTGAAGAAAGGCTTTGATTTTTTTAAAAATAATTTCATTGAACCAACGGGCAGACCGAAATATTACCACAACCGCGCTTATCCGATCGACAGTCAGTGCATATCCCAATCCATAGAGACCCTGGCCAATTTTTCTGAGTATGATCCAACATCCCTGGAACTGGCTTTAAAAGTCGCCAAGTGGGCAATTAATAATATGCAAGACAAAACAGGTTATTTCTATTACGCCAAATATCCAATGTTCACATTAAAAACGCCCCTTATTCACTGGGCACAAGCCACAACATATAAAGCGCTCGGGCTCCTTATTGCCAAACTAAATTCATAAAAGCTCTTATGCAGTCAGAAACAAACCGCATCACCGTCTGTATTTGTACCTTCAAACGGCCGCAGATGCTTTCCAATCTACTAAGCAAGTTGCAGTACCAAGTTACAGAAAATCTGTTCACATATTCAGCTGTCGTTGTCGATAATGACACCAATCAATCAGCCAGAGAAACCGTTAATACCTGGCAGGATAAATCAGCCATACAAATCGATTATTACTTCGAATCTGAACAGAACATTGCCCTTGCCCGGAACAAAGCAGTAGAAAACGCTACGGGCAATTTCATCGCTTTTATTGACGATGACGAGCTTCCAACGGGTTCATGGCTTCTGAATCTTTACAAGACATTGATGAAACACAGCGTTGATGCGGTACTCGGACCTGTAAAACCACATTATCCTGAAATGACGCCCGATTGGCTCATTAAAAGCAAGCTTTGCGAAAGGCCTGAGCACAAAACAGGCACGATTTTACATTGGGGACAGACGCGCACAGGCAACGTTATTCTCAACAAAAGACTATTTGAGAATAAAAATCTTTGGTTCGATCCCGCATTCGGAAAAACGGGCGGCGAAGATACTATATTCTTTAAAAAACATCACGAAAACGGAAAAACGTTTGTGTGGTGCAATGAAGCAGTAGTGTATGAAACAGTACCACCAGAGCGTTGCACCAAAATCTTTCACATCAGAAAGAACCTCAGAATTGGATGCGGCGTTGGCGAGAATCTTCGTAAGCAAGAGGCTGAATTTTGTCCTACCGATAGAAAGAAAAACAATAGGGGACTTCGCAATAGAATAATCATCCTTCTGAGTCAGCTCTTTCTCTTATGTAAAAGTTTTATCTGGATTATCTTAACAGTCATTCCGTTACCCTTAGTTGTCTTTTGCGGAAAAGCTTATTATGTGCGCTTTCTTGCAAAATTATCATACAACTTTGGAGTTATTTCCGGATTTTTTGGATTTGTTGTTATCCGTTATCGATCCTGATAGCTAACGTTAATTGCATAAGGTGTAATAATTATATCATCAGAAGGCTTTCAGTTACTTAATGGAATTAATGGTTATGAGACAGTTAGATGAAGGTTATACATATCAAGTTGACAATATAGATAAAAATGCATGGCATAATTTACTGGGTAAATTCAATGACTCATCTTTTTACCAGACTTGGTCCTATGGAGCGATATCATGGGAGAAAGAAAGTTTGAGTCATCTCATCCTGCGTAAGAATGACGAAATTATTTCGATTGCGCAGCTGAGGACAGCCAAACTCCCTTTGATGCCAATTGGCTTCGCATATCTATCATGGGGACCAATATGGAGGAAAAAAGGGGGAAAAAACGACTATGAAATTTTGCGAAATATGTTGCGAGCCCTATACAGTGAATACGTGAAAAAGCGCTTGTACCTTCTGAGAATTATTCCCAAACAAATTCATGATAATGAAGATGCAATTATAGGAGTATATAAGGATGAAGGCTTTTCTTGGTTGCCCGACCCGCAGAAAACCATATATGTCGATTTAACGCCATCACTTGATGAAATAAGAAAAAATATGGGTTCAGGATGGAAGAAAACCTTAAGGCGGTCAATGAATATTGATATGGATTTGATTGAAGACGATGAAGCCAGTTTAAACGATACTGCGATAAGCTTAGTTAGAGAGATGAAAAAACGAAAAGGATTTGCTGATTTTGGTTCCATGGAAAATAATTTGATCATTAATAACGATCTCCCTAATGAATTGAAGATGAAATTGGTGTTTTGTAAGTTTGAAAATGAGTTGGTGGCTGTGTTTGGCTGGTCAAAGATCGGCGAAACAGGGATCCCGCTCGTATCGGCAACTGGTAACAATGCATCAAAATCTCTCGCACCACACCGATTTTATTGGAAAATGATCGAATATTACAAAAATAATGGTTTTAGAAAATGTGATCTTGGCGGCATTAATAAAAAGAATAATCCCGGCGGATATCAATTTAAAGCAGGCGTTGCAGGTGCAACGCGTATAGAAAAAAATTATATTGGGCAATTTGACCTATGTGAGAACTATTTCAGTTCTTTTTGTTTTAAGACAGGCATGTCCTTTCGTCAGCATTGTCGAAGCTTGCTTGCTAAAGTGAATAGAATGAAAAGTTACCGGTAGCTTTTCTCTGCACAAAATTATGAGAATCCCCTCTTCAATTCCCGTGAATAGTCTCTTCACAAGGTGTATTCTGCGGATTGAAGAAATCCGAAAAAATTAAAGATATGACTTTCAATTCCTATACTTTCATCATTTTCTTTGGTATGGTCCTGACGCTTCACTATTCACCCTTGAACTGGAAGTTCAAGAAATTCAACGTGCTCGTTGCCAGTTATTTATTCTATGCTGCCTGGCATCCACCCTTTGTCATCCTTTTGTTGATCTGTACCCTGGCGGACTGGTTTGCGAGTAAAGGCATTGCGTCATCTGATACCATTGGCAAAAGGCGTTTCTTTCTTTGCATCGCCCTTTGCGTCAACCTAAGCATGCTGGCCTTTTTTAAATACGCCAACTTTTTGATGGAAAACTTTATCTGGATGATGAGCCTTTTCTCCATTCAGTATCAGCCTTTAAAGATAGACATCGTTTTGCCACTGGGCATTTCTTTTTTCACGTTTCAGTCGCTTACCTACACACTTGATATTTACAAACACAAAGCACAAGCCTGGCCGTCGTTCCTGGATTTTGCACTATTTGTCAGCTTCTTCCCCAAACTAGTCATTGGCCCCATCACAAGAGCTTTTGACTTCTTGCCGCAATGTCAAAATCCTACAAATATAGATATTGCTAAGGTGTCCTGGGGATTTTTCCTGTTGATTCTTGGCTTATTTGAAAAAGTGATTATGTCAGACTGCCTACTGGCGCCAGTAGCCGATATGTTATTTAATGAAGTGGGAACACCGGACATTATTAGTGCATGGACAGGCACGCTGGCTTTTACCGGCCAGATATTTTTTGATTTTGCCGGATATTCCACCTGTGCAATCGGTGTAGCGCTTTGCCTGGGATTTACCCTACCCCAAAACTTTAAATATCCTTATGCGGCTATCGGTTTTTCCGATTTCTGGCGTCGCTGGCATATATCATTATCAAGTTGGCTGAAAGACTATCTTTACATATCTTTAGGTGGGAATAGAAAAGGGAATGTCAGGACATACATTAATCTTTTTCTTACCATGCTGATCGGTGGTCTGTGGCATGGCGCCTCATGGACCTTTGTTGCCTGGGGTGGTTTGCACGGCTTATATCTCGTTATAGAGCGATTTCTAAAAAGCATTGTGCCCGATTCACTGGTATGGACGAAATTACCTGTGCAGTTTTTTTTTGCGTTAATCACATTCATTGCTGTTTCCTTCGCCTGGGTTTTTTTTCGTGCGGATTCATTCGGACAGGCGTTTACAATTATTACGACCATGCTGACTTTAGGGCCTGATTCACCTACCATCAGGATTAAATATTTTTACGTCCCGCTGACTCTGAGCATTACCGCAGCGATCCTTGTTTCACACTGGATCATGCGGGAACGTTCACTGGAGGCCATCATTGGGAAAATGCCCTGGTGGCTCAGAGGTATTGTATTGGCTGTATTAATGATCATCATTGTCACCTGCTCCGGAGAAGATCGTGCATTCATCTACTTCCAATTCTAACAACAGCGGCTGGGGCAAAAGCTGGCTTTTGGGACTGCTCATCGCCCTTTTTTTGCTTGGCGGGCTCGAATTCGCCTGGCGGATCAACGGACATCAACCCGACATTGTTGACGATCAACGTTTATGGGCAATGGAGAGAAGCAAAGCAGGCACATCTCCCAAGGAGATCGTTTTGCTTGGCTCATCCCGGATACAGACCGATATTTCAATGGCGACCTTGCGCCGTTTCATCCCGGATTACAACATTATAAATCTTCCAATAGACGGCACATGCGCTAATGCCACATTGCATGATCTTGCCGAGGATGATAAGTTTTCAGGTACGGTTATTATGGAAACAACATCGGAATGTTTGATGTTCGGTTATGATCAGAAGATAAGTCAGCAATCCTATGTCGATTATTATCATAGAGTTTATAATCTCAATGTGGAGGCAAACCGCCTCATCGCGACATTTTTACAGAAAAATTTAACAATAATTAATCCGTATTTAAACTTGATAAAAGTGACAGGAGACATAATTCGAAAAAATAAATGGCGTGAGCCAAATTATGTGACCACTTACGAGGATCGTTCGCGTTTGGCTGATTATACAAAATTGGATATCACCGAAAACAAAGCTATGCGACTGATAAAAACCGAGGGGCATTACAGGAAATTGTTACCGCGTATTTCAACACAACTATTGCAGGACCAATTAGCAAGTATCAATACCGATGTAGAAAAAATTATCAACCGTGATGGTAAGGTAATCTTCGTGCGATTCCCAGCCTCAGACGAACACTGGGATATGGACGAGAGATATTTTCCACGTGATAAGTATTGGGATACGATCGCTCCTTTAACGAAGGCGCGAATACTGCACTTCAAAGATATAGATATCATAAATAGCCTGCGATGCCCCGACACATCGCATTTGGATGTTAGAGATACAGTAACATTTACATCAAAACTATTTAATGAGATATCAAAATAATTAAAGGCTTTTATCAATTTTCGAAGGGCTCGGTCACTTACTAAAAGCGATTGACAAACATTTTCTTGGGGACGCCCGGTAACTTGCCTTTCGCTAATTTTATAGTTGCTCAATCTTCGCGATTAATTCGAAACGCGATTCAAAATTAGCGAAAGGTAAGATATTTTATTGAAGGGAATAATAAAATGATCGAAGGCAAACAAAGAGTATTGTGGATTGATGTATTAAAAGGTCTTGCAATACTGACTGTAGTATTGAGCCATGCTCCTTGGTTACATCGAATGGGACCCAAAGGAGTGTCTGTGATTGCTTCTTTTGCTATCCCATCATTCTGTTTAGTCTCTGGATACTTCTTCAACCCAAATGCATCATTTCGAGACCACATCCGCAGGCGTTTTAATTCTTTATTAAGACCTTATATTTTTATATCTGTTGTAGTGATTATAGCCTATGTAATCTTTAGAGGCGCCCCATCCGTATGGTGGTATTTATTTTGGACTATTTACGGTAATGGGCCAAATCTTCCCAAACAAATGTTTCATCTATTTTACTTAACAAATTTATTTATTGTCACATTGTTTGTCTGGGCTTTATTCAGATATTTTAAATTATTAAAATCCTCTAATAGCCTTCAATTATTATTTATTATGGGATTTCTTGTTCTTGGTGCACTGGGCATACAATTATTCTGGAATGTTAAAGTGCCAATATCTGTAACTAACTATTTCATGACCGATGGTAATCTTACCTTGATAAATGGTCTTCTCAAAAATCCTTCATACTCACAAGAATCACTTTTAGTGGATAAACAGTTTACCCTATACGGCTTACCGTGGAGCTTGGATTTTGTGCTAGTAACGTCTGCATTTTTCATGAGTGGTTATTTTGTAAAGCAGAATAAACTTGATCATTTATTTAATAAAGGAACCATAGCTTTTATCATGCTATTGGTCGTAATAGTGTGTCATTCCTTTTATAATTATACAATTAATTTAAATGTTCGTGTGTATGATCATCTCATTATCTCTACTACAGAAAGTTTTGCAGCTATTTATATTTTAATATATTTGTCTTTTTATCTCGGAAAAATGGATAACAAAATGACGCAGTTTATCAAATACGTTGGCCGCTATTCGTTAATCGTTTATATTTTTCATCCACACGCACAGAGTAACGTTTACCGCACATTGCTATCATCACTTTCCGAATCAATATCATTTATTGCGATTCCGCTGTCATTTATCGCAGGTGTAAGTTTGCCATTATTATTAAACTGGCTTTTACTCGAAAGATTCAAATCCTTTCGTTTCTGGTTTTACGCAAAATAAGTGGGTTCAAATACCTGATTTAACCCCATTTGTGTCCAGTAGCGTATTATGATGCATTATACACTATCCACGAGTTATAGAAAGGCTTTGCAAAAAAAATCAGAACGCCAAAAAATTGGATATCAACAAAATTATCATCAAAATAAGATGCTCATTATTAACGCCGATGACTATGGTTTAAATACAGAAACAACGGACAATATACTCTCCTGTTTCGCCCGGAAGAGGATATACTCCGCCAGCGCGATGACCTTTATGTCTGATTCGGAAAGGGCAGCGAATCTGGCACATGAAACAAAGATACCGGTAGGACTTCATCTTAATTTCAATGAGCCATTCACGGGGCCAACAGCATCTTCAAGACTTAGAGAACACCATCAAAAAGTAACCACCTACCTAAACGCGAGAAAGTGGAATCAGATTCTCTATAACCCATTCTTATGTAATGCCTTCGACTTTGTTTTTCAGGCCCAGTGGGATGAATTTACCCGGATTTATCACAAGGAGCCGCAACGGTTGGATGGGCATCGTCATATGCACTTGTGCATGAATGTGCTGCTATCCGGAAAGATCCCGAAGGGGATTAAAATAAGAAGAAATTTTACTTTCAGTCGCGGGGAAAAAAAATTCATGAATCGACTTTATCGGCACCTCATTGATTGGTGGTTGTCATCGAACTTCTCATGCACAGATTCCTTTTTTTCTATGGAGCCGATCGATTTGGCAAAGCTTCAAAAATTCGTCTTTTTATCCAAGACGTCAGAGGTTGAGGTTATGGTACACCCCGGCAGGGAAAAAGAGTACCTCTTCTTGTTGAGTCCGGTGTGGGAACACCTGATTCGTAAAGAATAATTTTATTATAAGGAGTATTTTTGCGCAACATTACCTACAGCAACAAGTTGCAGGACAGAGACCATGTAATTGACTTTACAAAAGGATTTTTAGTGATAGCAATGGTCGTCTACCATACACTCAATTATTTCCTTCCAACCTTTGATAGACTCTTTGCTTACGTCTCTTTCGTTACTTGGGCATTTATCTTCTATTCCGGCTTCATGTGCGGAACCATCTATTTCAAAAGATTTATTATCAATAGAGAAGCTGTATACAAAAGACTGAGCGTTAGAGCTCTGAAATTGATACTGTTATATATTATTATCAATCTACTCATTTATGTATTCATTAAAAGTAATGAAGAGTGCGTCCATTTCAATTCAAGAACAGTCTACGATAATTTTGTTCTTATCTTTTTCAGTGGCGGTAATCAATTTACAGATTTTAACGTGTTGCTGCCGATTGCATATACTCTTCTCATCTGTGCGCCACTAATTGGTCTTCATAAATTCAAATATCCCGTATATTTTATTTTAATCTCCGTGTTTGTATTATTGTCCTTTATTAATGTAACTACTCATAATATAAATTGTGTCCTTACAGGAATATTGGGAGTGTTCACAGGTCTCATTTTCAATGAATTACATCCCAAACTTTATATCACATCAATTCGATATATGGGGTTTCTGTTTTTGATGCTGTTTTTGTTTCTTGTTATTCCATATGAACCCAGAACGTACTTATTAGGTTTCATTATATATATTATCTTGGTTATTTACAACCTACATTCCTTAGGTATGCTGACAGCATCATTCAAAGTAGTAACTTATAGCATTGATAAACTCGGTCAATATTCGCTGTTTTTATATCTGGCTCAAATTGCCATATTACAGGTTTTTAGAAAATTATTTTGGTTTAGTTCATCGTCTATTACGATTGATCATGTTCTGATTTTTGTTTTTGTGAATGTATTCCTACTTGTTTTATGTTATCTGGCTGATTATTTACGGAAAAATATCACTTTCATAGATAAGGCTTACCTGTTCGTCTTCTCGTAAACAACAATTATCATATAATAATATTCTACCAAATATTTTCGCACTTGTATTGTTCACAAAAATAGAACCACAGGAGAATTTCATTTGCTACAATTGCCTCTAATACTTGCGTGCATCTTTATCTTTTTTATGCTTAGGCTGGATCGAAAGCAATATCCTGAAGCAACTTATGCGCTATGGATTCCGGCTATTTGGATGCTGCTCATTACCAGTAAAGGCAGCATAGCTGTTTGGTTTGGTGCTGGCGGTGAAATGGATGAAGGCAATAGCCTGGATAGGTTGTTATTAAGCGTTCTCTTGATCATTGCACTGCTGATTTTAATAAAAAAGCGTTTCAATTGGGCAAATCATATAAAGGATAATTCATGGCTTATGGTGCTCATATGCTTTACGCTGGTCACTGTTTTATGGTCCGATATGCCGTTCGTATCATTTAAACGATGGATTAGATGGACCATTTCTGCAGTAATCATGGCGTTTGTTGTGCGGACTGAGGTTGAGCCGCGCCAAGCATTACTGAGTGTCTTCAGAAGAGTTGTTTACGTTAATATACCTCTTTCAATCATAGTAGTCAGATTTTATGGCGATCTGGGGAGACAATATGTACCTTGGTCAGGCGATTTGACATGGATCGGAGTTGGAACGCATAAGAACGCTTTGACAGCTCTTTGTGTTTTTGCAATGTTTTTCTTGGTTTGGACATTCATAAGAAGATGGCGGAGCATTGAGAAGCCAACCACATGGTACCAAACATATTTGGAGGTCTTTATTTTTTTATTAGCATTTTATCTTTTCATGGGTCCGCAACATTCTTTAACGTATTCTTCGACCTCGCTTGTCTGTCTTGTTATCGGCGTGGCAACTCTCCTAATTTTCAATTGGTTAAAGAAACGTAATATTGTTTTAAACGCTAATTTAATATCAATCTTTATAGGTTTCATAATTCTTTTTGGCACAATTACCCCATTTATGGGGCATTTGCCATTTTTTGACGTTTCGGAGGTTCTCAATCGTGACTCTACACTAACCGGAAGAGCAGATCTTTGGGATAGACTCGTACCTTGCGCGAAACAGAACTTCCTTTTAGGTTACGGAATTGGTGCATTTTGGAGTGATTTACGTATTGATGAAATGCGGTCAATGGAAGCCCACAACGGGTATCTCGACGTGATCCTGAACTATGGCCTTGTTGGACTCATTTTATTCTCAATATTTTTGTTGAATTCAAGTCGCAAAGCCCATAGGGAAATAATAAAAAACTCTGATTGGGGCATTTTTTGGTTTTGTGTTATTCTGATGACTCTGATTCAAAATATACCTGAATCATCACTTTCTCCATTTACAGGTCTCTTTCGGGTGGCTCTTCTTCTTCAAATCTGTTGTCAAACAGGAACACAATCTAAACCGATAATGGAAACAGACAATTATGCGAGTTGTGCAAAGGTCTCAAATTGAAACCTAAAGATTACACAAACTTTTTTGATACAGAAAAACTTAAAGGAGATATGAAACAACGGGCGATCAGGGGTGGAATAATCACTTCGGTAAGCCAGGTAATCATGTTTGTTTTACGTTTAGCTTCTATCATGGTCCTGGCGCGTCTGCTTATTCCCGAGCACTTCGGTTTAATAGGCATGGTGACCGCGCTCACTGTCTTTATCGAAAAGTTTGAAGATCTAGGTTTGGGTGATGCGGTTGTTCAGAGAAAGGAGATTACCCATGAGCAGGTAAGTACTCTTTTCTGGTTAAACATGGTCATTTGTTTATTTATAGCAATTCTGGTTGCCCTCTGCGCGAAAGCTATTGCCTGGTTTTATAATGATCAGCGTTTGCTTTGGATAACCGTTGCACTATCTTCGAACTTTATCTTTTCAGGATTTTCCATTCAGCCCATGGCGCTTATCAGGCGTAGAATGCGCTTTGATCATTTTGCTTTAGTAAGAATACTATCAACAGCAGTTGGATTGGCTGTTGCTATTATATTAGCTTTGTTGGATTACGGGTATTGGGCATTGGTCTGGAAAGAGATTAGCAGATCAGTGACTGTCACTGTATTGGCCTGGTCATTCTGTACCTGGCGGCCCAGCTTACCTGCCCGTAATTCCGGTGTAAAATCAATGCTTAAATTCGGGGGCAATGTTACCGGTTATAATATACTTTATTATTTATCAAATAATTTGGATTCGATTCTACTTGGCAAATTTTACGGTGCCGTGCCGGTTGGTCTCTATTCACGAGCAAGACAGTTATCTGCAATTCCCATGAATCCCTTACTCGAACCTATGCAGTATGTCTCTCTTCCGGCACTCAGTGCTTTACAAAATGATCCTGTTAATTACCTGAACTATTTTAAAAAAATGTTGTCAATCCTTTGTTTTTTATATATGCCTATAATCGTTTATATCTGTATCTATTCACATCCTATCGTCTACATAGCCTTGGGCGCACAATGGATGGATACCGTTTCCATCTTCCGTTTACTTGCGTTTTCAGTTTTTATCTCCCCTATTGTTGTCATGCTTGGAGTGATTATGGTATCTACTGGCAAGTCTAAGCGATATTTTTTCTGGGGTTTGTTCACATCCTTATCAACCATCATTGCTTTTGTAGTCGGCATCAGATGGGGAGCAATCGGCCTGGCTGCTTCATGGTCAGTTTCATCAATAGCAAACCTGATATTTTCCTTGTTTTTCGTATTTAAAGGTTCTCCTGTTGGTATTGCATCAACACTTAAAAGTATATACAGACCGGCGATTGCAAGCATTGTTATGGGAATTGCGCTTTTCTTAATCTATCAATACCTCTCATCTTTTCATGTAGCATTTCAAATGTCATTATCCGTGCTCCTGGGAAGCTTAATTTATCTTTTCATCTGGATGCTTTTCCCCGGTGGTTATAAAAATATTATTGAATTTGCATCCTATCCCCTGTCAATGCTGAAACGTAAACGAGAAATGAACAAATAAAAATAATACAGAAAGATGCTAAAATTATGTCTATTATCGGCCATATAAAAAAGAAATTTTCCCCATCACTTGTTGCACAGTTGGGCTATTCCGATAAAGACATTCTCGTTATTGTCAACATCGACGATGTCGGTTTGCATAAGGATGAGACGGAAGCAAGTTTCAGGGCTCTGAATTTTGGCATGGTTAAAAGCGGCAGCATTATGGCTCCTTGCCCTAATTTTGATCATGTCATGAAATTGTGGAAAGAAAACCCAGACACCGATTTGGGCGTGCATTTGACTTTAACATGCGAATGGGGGGGAAAATATCCTTGGGCGCCGGTTTTCCCCAAAACTGATGTCCCCAGTTTGTATAATCCGGAAGGAATAATGTGGCCGACCACAGAAGCGCTTTTGCTGCATTCAAAACGAAAAGATATCGTAAGGGAACTAGAAGCACAGATCAACAAAGTGCTCGATACGGGATTAAAACCAAGTCATATCGATTATCATATGAACTTCGGATTTCATACAGATTTATTTCCTATCATTATAGAATTATCTCATAAATTTAATCTTCCCCTGCGTGTTCCAAAGAGAAAGATATTCAAATTGCCATTTGTCAAGAACAACGTATGGTCGTTACGAAGGAAGGGGTATATATTTCCGGATACGCGTAAGGGTATTTATATGATGGGAGGGGATGATCAATCGCTTGAATTCCGAAAGATGAAATATCACGACCACCTTCGCTCATTAAAACCGGGCGTCCATAATATTAATGTGCACATTGCATTCCAAACTAAAGAACTGCAATATCTCATGGGGTGGCATGATTCATCTATTCGGCAGATCGATTACGATGTATGGACCTCTGATGATATAAAAAAATTAGCAGAAGAGCTTGGAATCACTTTTATAGGGTACAGACCGCTACAAAAGCTCCAAGAAAGATTACTGAACCGCATGTAATGCTAATTTATGAAAGGGTTGCTGTATGGATAATGAAAAATACTTATTCCGACGACAATTTGTACTAGGACCCAGTTATATAAAAAGTTTCCCGAAATGGAACAGAGTCAGTATAAACGATAAGTTCTTTCTTAGCGTACATCCGGACTTAAATGTATTGAAGGTAACATTTAAAGAAAATACGATCATTTTATTAGGATATATTCTTGACCCGTTAAACCATTCTTTTAACAATCAAGATATCATTAATAGCGTAGCAGAAAAAATATCGGTAGCTGACGATATATTTCAATACATTGATTCAATGTGTGGGAGATTTGTATTTATTGTAAAAATTAACGATGAAGTGCGTATATTTAACGATGCCGCTGGATATCGCCAGATATTTTATTATACTGATGATAAAAATAACCTATGGTGTGGTTCACAACCTTCCATTATAGCTGAAGAGTTTGGACTTGGAACAGATCAGTCTATGGCGGAAGATCTCTCGAAACTCCCTTTGATTCGAGATGAAGGAGCCCGCTGGTATCCGGGAAACATCACACTTTACAAAGGTATTTATCATCTTACCCCAAATCATTATTTAGATCTTAAAAGCGGAGAAGTAAAAAGATATTGGCCCGTAAAAAGTCTTGAAACCATATCACCTGAAAAAGCTGCCGAATATTCATCGAAATTATTACAAGGGGCCTTCGAAAGTGCCTTCCAAAGATATAATCTGGCATTGACCGTTACCGCTGGGTATGATACTCGCGTTTTACTGGCAGCATGCAAAATGCTTAGAGAAAAAATTCATTATCTTACCCATACACATGGTGATCTCGATGAAAATGGTTCGGATATTCAAATTCCGAGAAAATTGCTTGAACGATACGGATTGAAACATCATATCGCCCATCATTCGAATAGAGTGGATGACGATTTTCAGATTATATTTAAAAGGAATGTCACGGGAGCAAAGGACCTGCACAGCAAAAACGCAAATGCCTTTTTAAAATATTTTGAAAGCATTGGTACAGAAATGGTCGTGGCACAAGGAGAAGCCGGCGGGCTGGGTAAACGCTTTTATCGGTTGCCGCCTTTCTTTAGAGTAAATGAAAAAACATTGGCAACTGTAGTGGGAATGAGGGGGAGTCGAACCGCTGAACGAGCAATCGGCGAGTGGCTGAAATCTGCTAACCAAACCGTTAATTCGGGAATAAACATCCTGGATCTTCTGTATTGGGAAATGAGATTAGGCAATTGGTCAACCCTTGCGGTCAGTTCATACGATATCGTATTTGAAACGCTTTTGCCATTCAATTGCAGAAAGTTATTGGAATGTTTCATCAGTGTGGATATAAATTATAGATTAACTAAAAAGAATACACATCTTTGTTTAATAGAGCATATGTGGCCCGAGTTGCTTGAATTCCCTCTAAATCCTGCTGTTACTAAAAAGGATGAAATTATGACAAAAATTAAAGGCAAAGAATTTTACGGGAAATTAAGATTTTTAAAGTTCACGTATCATTACTTATTTGGTTCGAAATAAGTTCCGGAATTCAAGATGTGAAAAATGTAGGTATTAAATCATTTCGTACATAATATGTCTTCTATGCATCGTATAGATCAGCATTGTTTTCCAACACTTGCCGAGCGATTAGGTTATTCTGACAAAGATATCCTCGTTATTGTCAACATAGACGATATCGGGTTGCATAAGGACGTGACGGAGGCAAGTTTCAAGGCTCTGAAATTCGGTATGGTAAAAACTGGCAGTATTATGGTACCCGCACCAAATTTTGAACAGGCGATTAAATTGTGGCAGGAAAATCCGGAAATCGATTTGGGGATACATTTTACTTTAACATCCGATGAGTGGGGAGAAAAATATTCCGGGCCAACGGTACTTCCCAAAACCGATGTTCCCAGTCTGTATAGTCCGCAGGGAGTTATGTGGACGACTGACGAAGCTTTCATAATGCACGCCAAAAAGAAAGATATGGTAAACGAGATGGAGGCACAGATCCAAAAAGTGCTTGAAACGGGATTAAAACCAAGCCATTTAGACCACCACATGAGTATCTACGGCCATCCTGATTTCTTGTCCATTTTAGTCGAGCTGTCACGTAAATATAAGCTCCCCATGCATTTACCAGGGCGAAGAAGATACAAGCTGCCCTTTATTAAAAACAATTTATTTTCCCTGCGAAGACGGGGATACGTATTTCCAGATACGCAGATGGGTATTTATCATAAGGAAGAGCAAAACCTGACCCTTGATTTTTGGAAAGCCAGATATCATAACCGTCTTCGATCATTAAAGCCGGGTGTCCATATTATTAAAGTGCACATTGCTTTCCAAACAAAAGAACTTAATAATATTACGGGAATACTTGATTCATCCATTCGACAGATGGATTACGATGTGTGGACTTCTGATGATACGAAAAAATTAGCAGATGAGCTTGGGATCATTTTTATAGGGTACAGACCATTACAGCAATTGCAGGTAAAATTAATGTTCCGTTAAACAACTTTTAGCCTTGAATTGGATATGCTTGTTGTGTTACATTACTTAAAATAGGCAAAAGCTTGAAGTGTAAGTTATTTTGTGCAAAATCTTATATAATTATAAAAGAAGGTTTTAGTAATTTATTAGGCATTTATAGAATAAGAAACCGACAGTAATGGAACCAGAAATGAGAAAAGGTGAACGAGCAAAAGTGCTGTGGTAAAATAATACATAATTATGTACTCCCTCGCAAAGGAGAATACAGAAAATGAAAAAAATAAATACACGTAAGGGCAAAGCAATCTTACTGTCAATTATCCTTCTTGTTTTACTATTTGTGCCGTATTCATACGCTGGAACTTATTATGTTGCTGCAAGTGGTGGAGGAACATCATGGGCTGATTGTACTAACATTTCTACACCTTGTACTTTAGCTACTGCCAATACCAACGCCGCTGCAGGCGACACGGTCTATCTCAGGGGAGGAACTTATGAGATCAAGACAAACGCTATCATTCCTTCAAATTCCGGTAGCGCAGGCAATCCGATAACCTTTAGCGGTTATGGGAGTGAAACAGTCACCATTCATGGTGCGTCTGATATAACTGGTGTATCAAGTAGAGGTATCTATTTAAATGGAAGAAATTATATCAAGGTTACAAAGATAAATTTTTCCAATATGTCCGCAGGATTACATATAAATAATGCTAACCACAATGAGATTTCGTACTGCTCTTTTTCGTTTCGTGACCCTTGGGCCGATGTGTTTCTTTCTGGAACGGCAAAATCAGAATCAACTACTGAGCTTTATGATAATGTAAACAACTTATCGTCATATAGTTATAGAAGAATATATAATGTTACTGATAAATCATCTGATGGAGCAGGTGGTGTAGCGACATTAACAACTATTCCAACTACATTAGTCGGTGCTGCATGGACAGATAAACATTGGGATGTTGGAGACTCTTATCAAATTACATCTACATACTCTTATGATCCTGCGGCTATTGACATAGGCGGGAACTCAACTCATAACTGGATACACCATTGTACTATGCACGGTTACGGAGCCTTGTCCTATACCGGAGATTTGGGTGTACTGTTTAGTATTGGAACGACTACCAATCAACCAGCACATGAATTAAACAGCAACAATACCGTAGAGTACAACCACATTTACGCGGGCGGACACCATGTATTTGCCGTGAACTCAGGATATTATAATGTAGTTAGAAAGAACTACATACATCACGAAGGATGGTTTAGCGACTCAAAATACGATGGTTTCTGCGCCTCACAGGACAACGGTGTATGCGGATACAGGGTTATTTATTCCTGTGGCAGTGCTGATTATGTAGGGTACACATTGTATGAAGGCAATGCTATTGCTTACGGCGCCCAGTATGGCGGACCTCACCCTATAAGTGGAGGTAGCGGAGCAGGTTTGGTGCTTTCAAATTCAAATAATATAGTTCGCTATAACTCCATGTTTGGCAATGCGATGTATGGATTAGCTTTTTATTCGTCCTTAGTCGGCATTACTGAAGTTGGTGCAGGCAACGATAATAGAGTTTATAACAATATCTTTTTAAGTAACGGGTATAACTGGTCATCATACGGAGTAGTGCATGAAGATGACACATATTTAGTTGATGCTTGGAGGACAGGCATTACGTTTGGCAATCCCAGTGGTATAGCTGGTAATGTTATTAAAAATAATCTCTTTCATGATAGTTGGACGGTAACACACAAATACACGCAGTCGGTGTACTACCCTGACATATACGCTTGGTCTGATACAAATTTGTCCAACAACATAATATCAAATAATTACACTAAGGATAATACTTATTTGAAGGGGTTTTCTCCATTTGCTGATACCAATGATCCCCTATTTGTCGCCCCAGATATAACTACACCATTAGGCGAAACTGTCTGGTCAAATTATACACTTCTTAAACCTGATCTTTCACTGAGTGTTACTTCTCCCGCTATAAATCAAGGTACGTACCTTACAAGTGCGAATGGAGCAGGTTCAAGTTCCATTACGCTTGTAGTTGCTGATGCAAGCTATTTCCAGGATGGTACATGGGGGTCTGATCTGGCGATGGCCACTTTAGAAGCGGACCAGATAGCTATAGGTACTGTGGGTAATGTGGTTCGGATAAGCTCCATTAACTATACGACCAACACAATAACCCTGGCTTCTCCAATGAATTGGAACGATGGAGCATCTATCTGGCTGTATAAGAAGTCGGATGGTATGCAGGTGCTGGATGGTCCTGCTCCTGATTTTGGGGCGCATGAATATATATTTCCTCCGCCTGTGATTGTGGTAACACCGGTTGTGCAAGAATTTGGAAGCATCTCTCCCGAATCGAAGACACCTCCGGAGGTATTCACAGTCACAACTACTGGTGGATATCTTGAGGTCGATACCATTACCCCGACCGGAACCGATTCTTCTCAGTTCATTGTTTTAAATGACGCCTGCTCGGGCCAGATCGTCGGTCCAATAACGGGAGGAAACATAGCGACAAACTGCACGTTCGAGGCGCAATTCGCTCCCTTAACGGAAGGCGAAAAGGAAGCAAATATTTCCATTACCTCCAACGACCCCGTTACACCAGTATCGAATATAGCTGTAAGCGGAACAGGAGATCTCACACAGCCCGCCTATATATCGCTTTCGCCTGCATCGATATCTTTCCTCAATGTAGCTGAAAACCGCACATCTACCGCGCAGACGGTAACCATTACAAACATCGGTGGCGAAGCCCTCGATATAAGCGATATCAGTCTTTCAGGCACAGATAGCGGCCTGTTCAAGAAAGTAAACGACGTCTGTACGGGAAAGAGCATAGGAAAGGGCGTCAGTTGCACTTTTGGTATAACGTTTTCACCTAAGTCGGGGGGGGCAAAGACGGCGACTGTCACCATCGCATCCAATGCTGGAAACTCTCCCAACACAGTGGCTCTTTCAGGAAACGGAACTTCAACTACAATTGTAACTTCAAATAACTCAACTATTCCGGACTATACGGTCACCAATTCAATAGCAGGCGCTCCCTCAGGCTACACTGCTCAGAAAGTTGTAAGCTTTAATGCGACAGATGTGGTCAATACGGCAAATTTCAGTATTACCTATCCGTCATTACCCCCAAACCCTGTTTTCTACAAAGTAAATAACGGATGGAAGGAGATACATCCCGTAAATCAAACCACTGGAATTACAGGCGTTACAGTTGACGGTCTTACGATCAGCTTCACCGTTGCGGACAACTCCGATGGCGACAGCAACCCAACAGTAGGCGCTATTACCGACCCTGTGGTCGTCGGTACAAAAGCGGCCAACAACACGCGCAACCCCAACCCCAACACCACCGGCGATATAAAATCCGACAGCGGCGGCGGATGTTTTATTGCCACGGCTGCTTACGGCTCAAGTCTTGACCCGCATATCAAAGTTCTCAGAAAATTCCGTGACAGGTATCTGTTAACGAATTCACTTGGGCGTGTATTCGTCAGTGGTTATTACAGATACTCGCCGCCTGTCGCCGCTTTCATAGAAAAGCATGAGACAGTTAAAACGGCTGCGAGATGGACTCTGGCGCCGGTTGTTTATTGTGTTGAGTATCCGCTTGTATTTGCGGCAATAGTTTTAATAATGCCGGCGGGTTTTGTCCTGGTACACAGGAGGAGAAAAGCAGGCGAATCTTTATAAAGGCCGGATTCCCCACCGGAGGCGGCCTACGGTCCGCCTCCGCGGGAATGACACCCCTACCATTACTCTACTCCCCCTCTCTATTTCTGAGGGGGAGTATGAATCATAACTCCCATTACCGGTTTCAGCCCAGGGCTGTTTTCGGTAAATCATCTCCATTGCCGGTTTAAGCTCAAAGCTCTTTTCAGTAATTCGGTGATTTCCAGAGGAACCGGCATTTAATCAAATATCTTGACTTTTTGGCTGCCTGAGCCTCATATTGTCCTCATGGAAGCACGCTTTTACCGGTATCAAAGAGGAGAGTTTTATGAGGACCGCGAATAATTTAGAGAAGATAGAAAGCCAAATCATGAATTTGCCCGTATCCGAGCAGATTCATTTGATTGAGCGCATTGCCAGACGGGTCCGATCCGTTCAGACAAAATCAGGGGTAACCCTTAACTGGAACGATCTTTACGGAATAGGAAAGGGGATCTGGAGAGGGGATGATGCCCAGGATTATGTAAATCAGGCGAGGGAAGAGAGGATATGATTCTTTCCGAAGCGCTTGGGGAGATCAAAACGATTTTCCTGGATACCGCGCCTGTTATCTATTCAGAGGTCGTTTTCCCGCCATACCCTTCCGCAATATTACCGGGAATCGATAAAGCCGCTCTTCTCATTTGTGAAGTCAAAGAAAAATCATAAATTTCAGGGAACATTTTCGTTGTCTTATAAATTGCCAGGCACAGTTGATATGACTTTATGCCAAACCCTTTTATTCTTTATAGTTCGTCAGCATTTATTCACTTCCGTTCATCACTTCGTGTCACTCGAATCCTTGGACCCTTGACCCCTTGAACCCTCTCCAGATTACCAACTAATCTGGAGATGATCCAAAAAAGATCTTGTAAATTGTCTGTGGAATTCAGGCATTATTAATCCTGCGTGAAACTATGCAATTTAAAGAATCGGAAATTCTGGAGTTGAAAAGATCAACATCCGAGCTAAAAGAAGCTATTATATCCATTGCGGCCATTCTAAACAAGCATCAGAGAGGAGAGCTCTACTTTGGAATAAAAAATGACGGCGCTGTTGTGGGTCAAATGGTGAACGAAAAGACCATCCGTGATATATCGAAGGCTATCGGTGACCAGATAGAACCAAAAATCTTCCCTGCTATCAATAAAACAAGCCTTAGAGGAAAAGACTGCATACATGTTGAATTCAACGGTAATGAAGCTCCGTATTACGCTTATGGCAGGGCCTATATCAGGGTCGGTGATTCGGATCGAAAGCTCAGTGCAAAGGAGATCGAAAAGACGATTATTGGAAAGTATAAGGACATATTGCGCTGGGATAATAAAATCTGTGACAAAGCCGCCTTGAAGGATATCTCAATTTCTAAATTGAAATCGTTTCTCAAAAGCTGCAAACTCCCGTACATCAATAAAGAAAACAGCCTTAACAAACTCGGATTGATTGAAGCTCCCCGCCGCAGAGCGGTCGGGGAATCTTCACCGTAAGGAATATCATCTGTTTTTAATTTGCTCGCTAACCCCGCCGCAGAGCGGCCGGGGAATGCGCTCGCGTTTCGGTTCAAGACGGTCGGTTGCTGAATGCCGCGATGATTCTTAATGAAGCTTGATGGTTTGTATAGAATTGATGTGCCGGAAATTGACAGGGATGCTTTCAGAGAGGCTGTTATTAATGCTTTTTGCCATAGAGATTACAACAAATATGATTCCGTGAACATTGCCGTTTTCAAGGATCGTGTTGAAATCAGAAACCCCGGCAGACTATACGGCGGCTTGTCTATCGAACAAATCAAAACCAGGATGGTTTCCCAGAGAAGAAACGAACTGATTGCTGATATATTCCATCGAGGGCATTTTGTTGAAAGATGGGGCAGGGGTATCAGCCTGATTTTGTCTAAAGAACCGACATCCGAATTTGAAGAAATTGGCGAATTGTTCAGTGTTACATTTAAACGTAAAAATTATGAAGACCGAATATATCGTGAAATAAAGTTGTCTGAAAAGTTGTCTGAAAAGTTGTCTGAACTCCAAAAAATTGTATTAAACAATATGTTGAAAAATTCCAGAATAACCTATGCACAATTAGTTGATATCACAGGCAAGTCAAGAGAGGCTATCAGAAAAAACATCAACAAATTGAAGGAGGCCGGACTCATAAAAAGGATCGGCTCAGATAAAGGCGGTTACTGGCAGGTATTTACTGATTTCCTGTAGAGTAAGTATCAGGGGCGTCCGTAAGCAAGTAAATAATCTGTTGAACCGAAACAACAAGAAGACAGGGGGATAGCGCACTTAGAAGCTGAAAAGATTTTATATATGAATTCTTTAAGGGCTCACGTCATATCGATCAAGATACCTGTGCTGTTCACCCATGCGGCGAATCCTGATCGATCTTCGCCTAAAATGAATAAATGTGGCTCAATACTCAAGTCTGTTTGTCTGCAAATAGACTGAAGCCTGGATAGGGTATCGATGTAACTATCATCATCTATATCTTTCACAAATAAACCAACATCTATGTCACTGTCTATATCCGGATTCCCGCTTGCGTATGAGCCGAAAAGAACCGCTTTATGAAGAGGTATGATGTCGCTCGCAAGATTTACATACTGTCTTGCTTTTTCAAAAGCTCTTTCTTTATCCATTTGAAAAGCTCCTCGGTTTTTAGAAAAATTTCTGTAGATCGTTCATTGGAAAGTGTTTTCATAATTCGTTCTCTATGTTCCGGATAACGTGCCTGAATGTTTAATGGGTTAAGAACATCCAACAATGCAGATTGGTTTTCATCAAATTTTACAAGCAATCCAGTTTTATCACATAATGATAGCAGATTGTGCGTCTTAGGCGGCAGCAGATCAAGATCCTTTTTTAGTGTTTCCGCTTTGTTCGCTTAATAGTCTCCATAAAAATGGTTAAAAGGTAAAAGCAAGATTGCAATTCCAAGGATTCTAAGCATATCCTATACTATCCGGTTGCCTTCCGCAAGGATTTTATAAAGTGGAGGACGGACGGGACTTGGGGACGTACATCAAAATATAAATAAACTGGTAACACCGAATTATGAGTCAACGATACTTTTTTAATCACTCTTTGGGTAACATTTTATTAGAAGCAATTTGGGGAATAATTATAAATTGACAATTTTTGTGTCAGGGGTTACTATAAACCAGTAACTTTCCGTAATAATTATACTTCAACATAGTGGAGGTTCAAATGCCAAAGCTAAGAGAAATTGAAATAAATTATAGTCAGATACGTGATTTAGTGTATCAATTGAGATTTGACAAGAAGATGGCCTTAATAAAAGAGATCACCAAAGAGAAGCGATATCAGGAAGATTTTTATCGCTTTACGGAGTCATTAGTTCGTAAACGCAACATTCCTCAAATGAACGAATCTGAGCTTGACACTTTTTTGCATGAATAAGTTGTTCATCAGAAACCCAGATTAAAATTTAAGCTTGATGCAGACGAAACGATACAAATTATTGATTTTTCCCATCCATCTGTGCTAAATATAAACTCATAAATAAACAAAATGCGGCAGTAAAAAGCGAATTTCCAACGGAGAATAATTAACATGAAAATAAAAGTAACAGAAGAAATCTGGAAAGAAGGCAACATGTATGTTTCCTTCTGTCCGGAGCTTGATATAGCTTCATGTGGTAAATCCATTGAAGAATCTAAAAAAAACCTGAAGGAGGTAATCTCGATCAATTTTGAGGAGTGCCGAAAAATGGGCACCCTCAATCAACTATTGCAAGATGCCGGATTTACTGAAGAAGTAAATGATGTTTTACTCTCCAGAAAAGAATTGGTCAGTTTTTCTCCTCTTGAAGTCGGTATCTGATGCCGGCAATCAAGCCTACAACGTACCAGGACCAGATCAAAATTTTTGAAGCAGCCGGATGCCGGTATGTCCGAACCCATGGTGATCATCTTATTTATTCATATCCAGGCGCAATACGACCCGTTGTGATTCCCAAATATCAGGAAGTTCCGGCCTTTATCATCAAAAATAATATGAAGGTCATCGGTATGACAAGAGATCAATACTTTCAGCTTCTGGAAAATATTTAAAGCTATTCCCCACCCGCTTTACAACCGATTTCGGCTCACCCGTAGGTCCGCCAATTTGTATGGTGGATTTTCGG